>Ga0302253_1000881_pt1 | contig 21278 bp, 17 predicted proteins | sample AAG_RA_Trp_MG_FD_193537 | JGI IMG/M metagenome (GOLD analysis project Ga0302253, IMG submission 193537) | Enriched activated sludge microbial communities from anaerobic digester in WTTP, New Holstein, Wisconsin, United States - AAG_RA_Trp | ecosystem: Engineered > Bioreactor > Anaerobic >...
AGCATCGAAAGTAGAGATGCATTAAAAAAAGGTATTGATAAATTAGCCAATGCCGTAAAAATCACCTTAGGTCCTCGTGGACGTAATGTTGTTATGGAAAAAAAATTCGGTGCTCCACAGGTAACCAAAGACGGAGTAACTGTAGCCAAAGAGATTGAACTGAATGACCCGTTTGAAAACATGGGTGCTCAATTGCTTCGTGAAGTGGCTTCAAAAACTTCCGATAATGCTGGTGATGGAACAACAACAGCCACTTTGCTGGCACAGTCTATCATCAATATCGGCATAAAAAACGTTACGGCAGGTGCCAATCCTATGGAACTGAAACACGGCATAGATAAAGCCGTAGAAAATGTTGTAGAAAGCCTGAAAAAAATATCCGAAGAAGTAGGCGATGATTACAATAAAATTGAACAGGTAGCACGCGTATCAGCCAATAACGATGCCACCATTGGTAAACTGATAGCCGAAGCCATGAAGAAAGTTAAAAAGGAAGGTGTTATTACTGTTGAAGAAGCCAAAGGCATTGAAACTACCGTTGATGTAGTAGAAGGTATGCAGTTTGACCGCGGTTATATTTCACCCTATTTTGTTACCAACACCGAAAAAATGGAAGCCGTTATGGAAAATCCATTTATCCTTATTCATGATAAAAAAATATCCAGCATGAAAGAATTTCTCCCAATTCTCGAAGCAACCGCACAAAATGGACGCCCCTTAGTTATTATTGCCGAAGATATCGAAGGCGAAGCATTGTCAACACTTGTACTGAACAAATTGCGTGGTTCCATTCGCGTAGTGGCTGTTAAGGCTCCCGGCTTTGGCGACCGCAGAAAAGAAATGCTCGAAGATATTGGCATTTTGACCGGTGGAACAGTGATTACCGAAGAACGTGGCTTCAAATTGGAAAACACAAAAATTGATATGCTAGGTACTGCCGAAAAAGTAATCGTAGATAAGGACAATACAACCATTGTAAATGGCAATGGTAAAAAAGCCGACATTACTGCTCGCATCAATCAAATAAAAGTACAAATTCAAAATACTACTTCACAGTACGACAAGGAAAAATTACAAGAACGTCTTGCTAAATTAAGCGGCGGTGTTGCTGTTCTTTATATTGGTGCTGCTACCGAAGTAGAAATGAAAGAAAGGAAAGACCGTGTGGACGATGCATTACATGCTACCCGTGCTGCAGTTGAAGAAGGCATTGTTCCCGGCGGTGGAGTAGCCTACATTCGTGCTATGCAGGAACTTAAAAATTTAAAGGGCGATACCGAAGACGAACAGGTAGGTATTGATATTATTAAACGCGCCCTCGAAGAACCTTTGCGTCAAATTAGCGAAAATGCAGGACTGGAAGGCTCTGTTATTGTTAACAAGGTTAAAGAAGGAAAAGGTGACTTTGGATTTAATGCTCAAACTGAAAAGTTTGAACCGCTATTAAAATCGGGAGTTATTGACCCAACCAAAGTTGCACGTATTGCACTTCAAAATGCAGCCTCCATTGCCAGCACTTTCCTGACAACCGAATGTGCTATTTCGGAAATTAAGGAAGATAAACCCGCTATGCCCGCACCTCCTGATATGGGTGGTATGTATTAATAGACATCTGACTAAAATAAAAAAGCCTGCACCATAAATGCAGGTTTTTTTATTTTATACCGACTTGCTAACAAAATTCATTCATTGTAACTATTCACCCCCTCTCGTCATTGCGAGCGTAGCGAAGCAATCTCACCATGCAGCCACTTCTTTATATAATACCGACTTGTTAACAAGTTCATTAAAACAATTCGCTTCGCTCTTGTTTTAAAACGGTTAGTCTGTCGGCATTAACCAAAGCCAACTGACAAAATTCATTTCATTCTTTTGTTAGCGGTTTGATATAAAGTAGAATCATGGTCATTACTTTATAAAATAAATTATCTTTGCACTGTAAATTAAGTGCTATGCAATCTGTAATTAATGAAGCATGGGAAAATACTGCCATGTTAAAAGAAAATTATGTGCAAAAAATTATTCAACAAGTCATTGACCAATTAGATAAAGGCATCATAAGAGTAGTAGAACAAAACAAAGACACATGGATAATTCACGAATGGATAAAAAAAGCCATTCTGCTTTATTTTAAAATTCAACCCATGCAAAAAATAGAGTGTCCTCCGTTCTGCTTTTACGATAAAATCCCCTTAAAACAAAATTACGAAAAATTAGGTGTTCGCGTTGTTCCACATGCCGTTGCACGTTATGGTTCCTATATTGCTCCCGATGTAATTCTCATGCCTTCTTACGTTAACATTGGTGCGTATGTCGATTCAGGAACAATGATAGATACATGGGCTACGGTTGGCTCGTGTGCTCAAATTGGAAAAAATGTTCATTTAAGCGGTGGTGTCGGAATTGGTGGCGTACTTGAACCTGTACAGGCAAGTCCAGTAATTATTGAAGACGGTTGTTTTATTGGCTCCCGTTGTATTGTGGTAGAAGGAGTACGAATAGGCAAAGAATCGGTATTAGGTGCCAATGTAGTCATTACACAATCTACCAAAATTATTGATGTTACGCAAGCACAGCCTGTTGAATACAAGAGTTTCGTTCCAGAACGCTCTGTCGTTATTCCCGGCAATCGTACAAAATCATTTCCTGCCGGTGAATATCAGATACCCTGTGCCTTAATTATAGGAAAGCGCAAGGAAAGTACAGATTTAAAAACATCACTCAACGAAACATTACGAAACTTTCAGATACAGATATAATATGATTATTGCATTTGACGCTAAACGGGCTTTTTTTAACAACACCGGCTTGGGTAATTACAGTCGCAATACGCTGAATCAACTTTTTCAGTATTTCCCGCAACACCAATATCAACTGTATTCTACTGTTGCAAAACCAAGAATAAAATTCAACATTCCGTCCAACGTTCGTGTGGTTACTCCTGACACATTTACAGGGAAACTATTCAAATCATATTGGCGTTCATTATTAATCAATAATCAACTTATTCGTAACAAGCCCGACATTTATCATGGACTAAGCAACGAACTGCCCTTTGGCATTACTTCCACCAAAGTAAAAACAGTAGTCACCATACACGACCTTATTTTCAAACGATATCCGCAATGGTACAAATCGCATGACGTTAAAATATACGATAAGAAATTCAGTTATGCTGCCAAATATGCCGATGCTATTGTTGCTGTCAGTAAGCAAACCGCCAATGATATTGTAGAATGGTATCATGTTTCACCCGAAAAGATAAAAGTAGTGTATCAAAGTTGCAACCCGGTATTTTTTAATTTGCTTTCACAGGAAACCATTGAACATATTAAAGAAAAAGAAAAAATTCCTGCCTCCTATTTATTATATGTAGGAACCATTGAAGAACGTAAAAATTTGCATACTCTGGTAGAAGCACTTGCCATAAGCAAAACAGACATTCCCTTGGTGGTTGTGGGCAGAAAAACGAATTATTATTTCAAAAAGGTTGAACCCCTTATCCAAAAATATCAACTGTCTAAACAAATTTATTTTATTGAAAATATAGACAACAAAGAATTACCGGGAATTTATCAGGGAGCAAAAATTTTTATTTACCCGTCACTATACGAAGGTTTTGGAATACCGGTGCTGGAATCGCTTGCCTCGGGAACGCCGGTGATAACTACCGCAGGCGGTTGTTTTAACGAATCAGGTGGCAAGTATTCCGTATTCGTAGATTCAAAAAATCCAGACGCATTAGCACACTCTATTTATGATTTGATAGACAATAAAGAAAAACGTATTACTATGATTGAAGAAGGACGAAAATATGCTCGTCTTTTTAACGCTCAGTCGTCAGCAGAAAATTTAATGAACCTTTATGAACAACTTTTATCCATTTGAAGAAGATATGGAACAATGTCTTTTGACACTTTCCAAAGGCGGCACCATATTATATCCTACCGATACGGTGTGGGGCATAGGATGCGATGCCACTTGTATGGATGCTGTAAATAAAGTATATCAAATAAAAAATCGCCCCCAAAACAATCCATTCATAATATTAGTTCACAGCGAAGCCATGTTATTGAAGTATGTGGATGATGTTCCCGAAATAGCCTACGACTTGATTGAAGCCTCTGTCACACCTTTGACCATTATTTTCCCCAAAGGAAAAAATCTGGCGAATAATGTCATCGGACAGGATGGAAGCATTGCCATTCGTATTGTTCACGAACCTTTTTGCAAAACACTTATCGCTACCTTTAAAAAACCTATAGTGAGTACTTCTGCCAACATTTCAACTTTTTCTGCACCCTTATTTTTTTCAGAAATAAATCAGGAAATAATTCATGCGATAGATTATGTAGTTAAATACAGGCAAAAGGATAATACCCACATACCACCGTCGTCTATTGTAAAAGTATTTTCAGACAATACAGTACAATATATACGAAAATAAACTAAATAAAAAAAGTATCATCTATAAAAATAATTATTATCTTTGCGGTTTAATTTTAAAATCTATTTATTATGTATTTAACTGCAGAAAAGAAAAAAGAGATGTTTAAAAAGTACGGAAAGAGTAACGAAGATACTGGAACTGCAGAAAGCCAGATTGCATTGTTCTCATACCGTATCTCTCATTTAACAAATCATTTAAAAGAAAATCCCAAAGATTACTCAACGCAACAAGCATTGGTAAAATTGGTAGGTAAACGCAGGAAATTGCTAAACTACTTGAAAAAAGAAGATATCGAAAGGTATCGTGCTATAGTCAATAAACTGCATTTAAGAAAATAAAAGGCAATGTTAAATTGCCTTTTTTAATTCATTTTTAAATCAATAAACACAAACGAAAATGTATAAATTAGTAAAAAAAGAAGTACGTTTAAACGATGGAAGAATTATTTCCATTGAAACAGGTAAATTGGCAAAACAGGCAAACGGTGCCGTCGTTATACGATTAAATAACACCATGTTGCTGGCAACTGTAGTTTCTGCCGAAGACGTTAAGGAAGAAGTGGACTTTATGCCTCTGTCGGTAGATTATCGTGAAAAATATTCTGCCTCTGGACGTTTTCCGGGAGGCTTTATTAAACGTGAAGCAAGACCTTCGGAGCATGAGATTTTGATTTCACGATTGGTTGACCGTGCTCTCCGTCCTTTGTTTCCTGACGATTATCATGCCGAAACTTTTGTCAACATTGACCTTATATCGTCTGATAACGAAACAATGCCTGATTCGCTGGTGGGTTTTGCTGCCTCTGCTGCTATTGCCGTAAGTGATATACCTTTTAATGGTCCTATTTCGGAAGTAAGAGTAGCACGCATAGATGGTCAGTTTGTTATCAACCCAAACCGCACCGAACTTGCCAGAGCCGATATCGACATGATGGTTGGTGCTACTTTCGAAAATATATTGATGGTGGAAGGTGAACTTGATGAAGCCAGCGAAAGCGATATGATTGAAGCCATACGTGCTGCACACGAAGAAATCAAAAAACAATGTAAAACTCAAATGGAAATGGCCGAAGAGTTGAACATTGTAAAACGCACCTATTGTCACGAAACCAATGACGAAGAAATAAAAAAATCATTTCACGAATTTGCTTATCCAAAGATATGGAATGTTCTTGAACAGGGTATAAAAGACAAACACGAACGTTCAAAATTGCTGGATTCTGTTTACGAAGAATTTTTAGCCACATTTCCCGAAGAACCCGAAGATGAGTTTATCGTAATGCTGAAACGCTATTATGAAGCCATTAAAAAAGAATGCATTCGTGAATTTTATTTATCCAGAAATATTCGTCTTGATGGCAGACAAATGACCGAAATACGTCCTATATGGTGCGAAGTAGATTATCTTCCCATGGCACACGGTTCAGCCATTTTTACACGTGGCGAAACACAGTCGCTAACTACTGTTACCTTAGGTACCAAAATGGACGAACAGCAAATTGACGGTGCTGTATTTCAAGGATACGAACGGTTTATTCTTCATTATAATTTTCCACCGTATTCTACCGGTGAAGCACGCCCTTACCGTGGCGTTGGACGTCGTGAAATTGGACATGGCAATTTGGCACATCGTGCTTTAAAACGTATGATTCCCAGCGATTTTGACATTAATCCATACACTATTCGTGTAGTTTCAGACATTCTTGAATCTAACGGTTCTTCTTCCATGGCAACTGTTTGTGCCGGCACTCTCGCATTGATGGATGCAGGCATAAAAATTAAAAAACCCGTATCAGGCATTGCCATGGGTATGATTTCGGATGAAAAAACAGGACGCTACGTTATTCTTTCCGATATCTTGGGCGACGAAGACCATCTGGGCGACATGGATTTTAAAGTGTGTGGCACCGTTGACGGCATTACGGCCACTCAAATGGATATTAAAGTAAATGGATTATCATACGAAGTGTTGGCAAAAGCATTGGCTCAAGCCAAGGAAGGACGCCTTTTTATCATGTCAAAAATATTGGAAACCATGCCAGCACCACGTCCCGATTTCAAACCGCATGTACCACGCATTGTTCGTATGGCTATTCCCAAAGACCAAATTGGAGCAGTTATTGGACCTGGTGGAAAAATTATTCAGGAAACGCAAGCCGTTACCAATACCGTAATTACTATTGATGAAGTGGACAATCAGGGCATCGTTGAAATTAGCGGCAACAACCCCGACGATATTCAGGCAGCCATTAAACGCATCAAAGGAATTGTAGGACTGATAGAAGTTGGCGAAGTATTTGACGCTGTTGTAAAATCCATACAAGATTATGGTGCTTTTGTAGAATTGTTCCCCGGTAAGGAAGGATTGTTACATATTTCCGAAATTGAATGGTACCGATTAAAGCGTGTGGACGATGTACTTCACATAGGACAAAAAATACAGGTTAAACTATTGGGATTTGACGACCACGGTAAGATGAAACTTAGCCGTAAAGTGCTCTTACCAAAACCTGAAACAAATTCTCCAAAATAAGTATAAAAAAAACCGCTTCTCGATATGAGAAGCGGTTTTTTCTTGTCTTCCAAATAAAACTATTTTTGAACTGTTGTGTCCATAGTTGCGTTGAGCGAATCAACCTGTTGGTTCAAATCATTAACAGCCTGGTCTAAGGCTTGATTTAATGAATCCAACGATTGCTGTTGTTCTTTGTTACTACCACCACATGATGCTAATGCAAACATGCTAACTACAAAAAGACCGAAAACTAATTTTTTCATTTTACTACATTTTTTAATTAAACAATCACGAATTTATATAAAAAAATAAAAAAGGTAACCCGCTATAAAAAAAAATTTTAATAATACTTGCTAAACCTTATTCCAACACGCATTTATAAAGTTATTAAATTCAGAACTCCTGATTTGATATAAATTAATACCAAGTTGCGTTCATATATGAAAATTCGTTAAAAGTTCAAAAAAGATAGTACTTTGTGATTTTGGGACTGGGGTGTGACATCCCCCCTAACCCCCTTCAAAGGGGGAATAATTGGAGAAATGGGCTATTGCTCAACACCTCCCCCGTTGAAGGGGGAATTAAGGGGGTCACGCTGTTCCCTTTACTCATTATTTATATCGACTTGCTAACAAGTTCATTGAAACAATTCGCTTCGCTTTTGTTTTATACCAAGTTGCATTTAACGAAGATATGATAACAACTTATATTCAATGTGTGTGAAACCCGAATTTGAATACATAGTCGTATTATACCGATTATATAGGTATAAACTGAATTGAAATACTTTACCGATTAAACATTTTTGAATGCATATCGGTATAAATCATTTTATTGTTAGCGGTTAGGTATAAAATTTGAAAAACAAGTATGGTAAAATAAATTTATCTGCATTAATCCAACCAATCCTCATTAAGTAATAAAAGACGAATAGTGGTTTTATTTTACCAATCCCGTAAAACCCATAAAAGCAAGTGAAAGCAACCCTGCTGTAATTAATGCAATCGGAAATCCTTTCATGGCTTTGGGCACACCTGTAAGTTCCAATTGTTCACGAATACCAGCCATTAAGATAAGTGCAAGCATAAAACCAAGAGCTGTAGAAACAGCATAAACTAAACTTTGAATAAGGTTGTAATTTTTAGTTATGGCTAATATGGCAGCACCCAATACAGCACAATTGGTTGTAATCAATGGCAAATATATACCCAGTGCCTGATAAAGGGCAGGGCTTGATTTTTTAAGAATAATTTCAACGATTTGTACCAATGCTGCAATGACAAGAATAAACGTAATGGTAATCATAAATTGAATATGTAACGGTGTAAGAATAAAATAATATGCTAGAAAAGTTACCAGATTGGCGAGTGCCATGACAAACACAACGGCTGCTCCCATACCAATGGATGTAGATGTTTTTTGTGATACACCTAAAAATGGACATATACCCAAAAATTGAGAAAGTACAATATTGTTGACCAACAAAGCCAGTATAATAATTTGAATAAGATTCATACAATTTTCAATTTAATGTAACTTGCTTTTTAATTTATTCATAAGGAGTATAAGATATCCTAAGGTTAAGAACGCACCGGGTGGCATAATAAAAATTAAAATAGTACTGATATCTGGTGAAAGTATTTTCATATTCAACAATGTTCCATTGCCCAATATTTCACGAATGGCTGCAATAACCATAATGGCTAAACTAAATCCTATGCCCATACCTAATCCATCGAACAATGAATATAAGACTGAATTTTTTTGTGCAAAGGCTTCGGCGCGTCCCAGAATTATACAATTTACAACAATAAGGGGAATAAATACGCCCAACGATTTGTACAACTCGGGAGTATAGGCATGCATAACTAAATCGACAATGGTTACAAATGTTGCGATAATTACAATAAATGCAGGAATACGTACTTTATCAGGAATAAAATTTTTTAACAAGGAAATAAATACATTAGATAAAGTTAATACAAAAATCACTGCAGCACCCATACCCAATGCGTTTGACACTGCTGTAGTAACAGCCAGCGATGGACATGTTCCCAGTACCAATACAAACAATGGATTCTCTTTTACAAGTCCTTTTGAAAACTCTTTAAATAAACTCATTGATTTTTCTTTTTAAAGGCATTATATGCACGTTCTACTGCATCACAAAAAGCTCGCGAAGAAATAGTACTTGCTGTAATAGCATCTACATCTCCCCCATCCTGCTTTACAGAAAGTTTGTACTCTTTTGGGTTTTTGCATTTAAATTGGTCTTTAAATGTCGGTTCTGTCATTTTTGAACCCAAACCCGGTGTTTCTTTTTGGTCTAAAACCGAAATATTATGGATAGTTCCATTGGGTAAAAATCCTACCATTAAAATAATAGTACCACTATACCCTTTTTGAGAATAGGTTTTTACTGCTGTCCCTACTTTTTTCCCTTTATTGGTTGCCCTATACAAAACCAAATTATCTTCCATCTTTATAGCATTTTTGGTTGGGTCATTATCAAACGGCGGTAATACTTCACGAATAGCATTGATTAGTTTCTCCTGTTGACTTTTGTCAATAGGTTCCTTAGTTTCAATATACACAAAGCCCAACGCAAAAGACATTAATATAGAAATTATCGTCAGCGATAAAATCATGTTTGCTAATGTTGATTTAATCTTTTTCATGTATGTAAATGTTTATTATGCTTTAACAAAAAATTCGGGGTTAAAATTACTATTATTTTTAGAATAGATAAGCAAAAAAAAGTGAAAATTTTGCATCATCAACAATAACGAGATGAAACAGAAAACATTTCAAGTTTCACAAAGTTGTTTATGAAAACTTGGATTTTTTTACCTTCAACAGTTGGCAAATAGGTTACATCCGTACGAAGATAGTTAGATTCATATTCCTTAATTTTTTTGGCTTTCTCTCTTTCCTATTGTGGTATCTTATACCAAACCGCTAACAAAAGAATGAAATGAATGTTTTGAAATTTTTAACTATGTTGAAAAAAAAATCATAATAGTAGTACAAATAAACAACCTTTTTATTTATTTTACGTCTTTTAAAAAATATTTGCCATGACAAGATATTTTATATTGATTTTTTTGTGGTTGATAAGCAATTGTGTATTTTCACAGATAAAATTGAATATTGCATGGGACCGAAGTGAACGACTTTTTTATGAAACACCTGATTTGAAAAAACTTCCCGTTACTTTTGAAAATATGAACGATGAGTTTAAAACCATCATAAAAAAATCACTAAAAAGCGGTACGTTACTAAAAAAAGTGATTTTTGACAACGATGATGGCTGTCATACTTATGCAACATTTATCTTTAAAAAGTCGCCCTCCATCAATGACGTTAAAGTGATATTAGAAAGTTTGAACATCAAGGAATTTTATGTAAATAACAATCGCGTTCTGACAAGAACATTAATATCTACTGAAGAAGCAAAAGACAACGCCATGCAATTCAAATTTAAGGATATGCCTTTTAACTCTACGTTTAATGATAGTACAAGAATAGAGTATTATGATTTTCAGGTCTATTATGCAGGAACAAAGTTACAGTACATGCAAGGAAAAGACTATCCCAAATATCTCTATGAAGGATATATTGCCAAATTTACTGAACAACTTGAACATTATACGCAGGCACGCGAAGCATTTATTAAACGAAATCAAAAAAAATGATTATGAAAAAGTTTATATTTTTTTTAGGGATATTTTTATTAAACCAGACATGTTTAATATCGCAAAATGCTACTCAATGTAATATAGCAGACCCATTTTGTACAGGTACTACCTATGGCTTTTCAATGAATACCAATACTACTGCGGAAACGGGACCTAATTATGGATGTTTATTGTCTCAGCCCAATCCTGTGTGGTATTATTTATTAATAGACCAATCAGGTCCTATTACTATATACATGGAATCACCAACAGGAAATGATATAGACTTTGCTTGCTGGGGACCCTTTACCAATCCCAATACACCCTGTACTGCGCAATTAACAGCAGCATGCTCTTCATGTCCCAATAATACTACTGACCCAAGTTTTTATCCATCAGGCAATATGGTGGACTGCAGTTATGACCCGGCAGAATATGAGTATGTACATATTTCAAATGCTGTACATGGGCAATATTATTTATTGTGTATTACTAATTATTCAAATGATCCAGGGGATATCACTTTTACACAGTCCAATACAGGCACATCCGGTCATGGTACCACAGATTGTTCTATTGTTACTCCTTGTGATATTTCTTCTGTAACTGCTACTCCTTCTGCCTGTAATCCGTCCAACAATACATATAGTGTAAGCGGTACTATTACTTTTTCAGATGCACCTACCACAGGGCAGTTGGTAGTTACCGATGGTACCACAACACAGACCTTTAATGCACCCTTTACAAGTCCCATAAATTATACCTTATCCAATTTTAACAGTGACGGCACACAGCATACCATTACCGTTAGTTTTACTGCAGACCAATTTTGTACCTACACGGTAAATTATACAGCACCTGCCAATTGTACGCAATGCAGTACCAATGCGGGTGCCGATTTTTCGATTTGTGGATTATCAACATCCCTAAGTGCTACCGTTCAAACCGGCGACCATAATACATATTGGTCATGCACTACACCTGGCGTTACCTTTACGCCAAGCAGTTCTCCTACGGCTACTGTTACCGTACCAGCATCCGGAACCTATACGTTTACATGGAATATTACCAATTCATTTGGAACACAATGCTCCGATAATGTAACTGTATCTTTTACACAAACACCTACTTCGTCGTTTACAGCAACTCCTGTTAATTGTTTTGGACAGGCATCCACTATTACCTTTACGGGTTCTGCTTCTACTTCATCTGCCTATAATTGGGATTTTGGCACAGGAGCAACCATTGTATCAGGAAGTGGGGCTGGTCCCTATTCAGTTACATGGGCAAACGCAGGAACTATAACTATTACCTTGCAAGTAACAGATAATCATTGCCCTTCTACTACTACTACTGTTACACTTAATCAGCCACCCATACTGGATGCAACAGTAAGTGTTACACCCGTTACTTGTACCAACGGAACCAATGGTACAGTCAATATTAATGTTTCAGGCGGAACACCTGCATATAGTTATTCATGGTCTAATACCACAGGACCTCCATTCCCAGCAGGAAGTTACAGTGTAACTATTACGGATATGCTTGGTTGTTCTATTTATTATCCATTTACCGTTACACAACCCAATCCTATTGTTGTAATACCTAATCAGACCAATTTAACCTGCTATCAAAATAATAGTGGTACTGCATCAGTAAATGTAAGCGGAGGTGTTCAGCCCTATACCTATCAATGGACAGGAAATGTAAGCAATACCAACAGTGCATCCAATTTATCTGCTGGAAATTATATTGCAAGCATTACCGATTCGAATGGATGTCTCGTTACCAATTCTTTTACTATCACAGAACCTTCTGCTGTATATATTCAATTTGTCTCATCTACCAATGTCACATGTAATGGATTATGCAATGGAAGCATCTCTATTGCAGGTAATGGAGGAACTTCAACATCCTATACCTATTTATGGTCTAATAATGATACTACTGCAACCATTAACTCCTTATGCGCTGGAACTTATGATGTTACTGTAAAGGATGTAAACCAATGCTCTGCTGTAGGAACTTACTCTATTACTGAACCTGCAGCAATGGTCGCAAATATTACATCAACCAATGATGTACTCTGCAATGGTGTTTGTACGGGTTCGGCTACCGTAGGTGTAAATAATGGCACTCCGCCTTATTCATATTCGTGGTCTAATAATACAAGCAATCCCACAGCAAATAATCTTTGTGCAGGAAATTATACTGTAACGGTATATGATGTAAATCAATGTTCTGCCTTCACCTCTACTACTATTAATGAGCCGCCAGCACTTACAACCACTGTTTCAAATATTATTCCCGTTAATTGTTATGGAGAATGTAATGGTGGAGCAACAGTATCTGTCAGTGGTGGAACTTCACCTTATACCTATAATTGGAGTGCCGGTGTAGTCAATCAACCTATGAATAATCAGTTGTGTGCAGGTACTTATTTTGTAACGGTTACCGATGCGAATCAATGTACTTCGGTGAATAATGCCATGATTCCACAACCCAGTGAACTCGTTATTACCAGCATTTCCAAAACAGACTTAACTTGCTATGGTTCTAACGATGGAACTATTACTGTGAATATTACGGGGGGTATAGGTATGTGGATGTTTAGTATCCCCAATCATAGCGATACAATAGGACATTTTGCCCATTTATCTGCCGGAAACTATACCGTAACAGTAACCGATGCACATGGTTGTTCCAAAACAGGAAACGTTACGGTGCAGCAACCCGATTCGGTAATGATACATGCACAAAATTATTATTCCATTTGCAATGGCGAATGGGTTTATATGACAGCCAATGCTTCGGGTGGAGTAGGAAATTATACCTATTATTGGAATGGAAATGCAGGAACTTCGGCGTATGGACAGCAGCCATTTGTAAATACTTCCTATACTGTAAGCGCTATCGATTCAAATGGATGTCATAGCGATACAGCAACCATTAATGTGGCTGTTTCCAAACCACTAAGAATTAATATTACTGCTACACCCGATGCCGTCTGTCCCGGTGATGCAGTTGAATTAACACCCATCATGTACGATGGCGGTGGCCCTCCTTATACAATATATCTTCAGGACGGAACCATTTCAACTTCTCCTGTAACGGTTTATCCACAACAATCGGGTATATATATTTTATATGTAAAAGACCAATGCAATTCCATGGCAGTTGATTCTGTATATATAACTGTTTATTCCTTGCCTGAGGTTCAGTTTGTAAGCGATACCATAAGTGGTTGTGTGCCTCTTACTGTAACGTTTCATCCACAAGTTAATCAGCCAGGACAAAGTTATTTGTGGAATTTTGGCGACGAGAGTGTTAATGTTATTTCTTATGAGCAAAACCCTGTTCATACTTTTGATGTACAGGGAGATTATGACATTTCCCTTACCATTACGAGTGCTCATGGTTGTGTTAATTCCTATACACATGTGGATATGATACATGCTTTTGCCACTCCTGATGCTCGGTTTATATTTAATCCAGAAAGTCCCAGTATTGTTAAACCGGAAGTTAATTTTATCAATCTTTCTTCCAGCAATGCAAGCATGTTTATTTGGTCTTTTGGTGATGGCGATTCTTCCAACATTATTAACCCTTATCATCAATATCATCATACAGGAGCATATTATGTGCAACTTATTGCTATCACCAATAAGGGTTGCATTGATACAGCAGGAAGTTACTTAATTGTTCATGATGAATATACGTTTTATGCACCTACAGCTATTTCACCAGATAATGACGGTAAAAATGACGTTTTTTATGTGATTGGAAATGGTATATCCTCTACTAATTTTGATATGAAAATATTTGACCGTTGGGGAAATATCATTTATAAAACGAATAAATATGACCCCAATGACCCTGCCAAATACGGTTGGAATGGCTATGCCGAAGATGGTCATCAAGTACCGGTTGGTACATATACATGGCTTGTAAAATATTACGACCCTAATAAAGTATTACATGAAAAAACAGGACCTGTTACTGTCATCAGATAAATAATAAACTTAAATTATTTTTATGAGCAACGTTTCAAAAAAAAATGCGTCTTACATGAAAATATTTAATTTGAAATTTTTAATTTTACACCGATAAAAATTGAACTTATGAGAAAAATTTTATTTCTTTCTTTATTTGCATTATCAACGATATTTGCTAATGCTCAAATCAGTCAGGGTGGAATTCCGCCCAGTTTTAAATACAATATAAATACAGAAGTGGACAGGGTGGTTCTACATCCCCGAGATATGAAATTTGTAATGAATGAAGAAGAAAAATTAGTTAAAGACGGTCATTTACCACATATTGGATATAGCATTCCAACGAATATTTCTATGGACAATTCCGGTACATGGACAGATGTTCCCGATGGTGGAAGAATATGGCAATTGCAAATCAAATCACCCAGTGCATTGGCACAAGTTGTTTATTACGACAAATTTCATTTACCGGTAGGTGCAAAATTATTTTTATATAATGAGGATAAAACGCAAGTAATAGGTGCATTTACATGGTATAATAATCCTCCTTCGGGCTATTTTTCCAATGAATTGATTTATGGTGATATTGTTACTTTGGAATATTATGAACCAGCAGGTATTTCTGAAAAACCCGTTATTCATATTGACAATATTGGCTATATATACAGAGGTGTAAGTATTCGTAAAAATACAAATTGGACTGAACCTTCCGAAGCATGCGAAATTAATGTAATATGCTCACCGGTGGGCGATAATTGGCAAGATGAAAAAAATGGCGTAGCCAGAATATTGGTTACCACACCTTCAGGGCAAGGTTGGTGTACAGGTTCATTAATCAATAACACCCATCAGGATTGTACTCCTTATTTTTTATCTGCATTTCATTGCTATGATGGTGCTACTGCCAGTGATTTAAATCAATGGATTTTTTATTTTAACTATGAGTCGAGTACTTGTACTACTCCAACTACCGAACCATCTTCTAATTCCATGACGGGTTGTACCTTAAAAGCATCCGCAGATATAAGTGGCGGTTCCGATTTTATTTTACTACAATTGAATCAAACGGTACCTACTTCTTACAACCCATATATGAACGGTTGGGATAGAAACAATTCTGTAACAGGTCCCGGTGTGGGCATTCATCATCCTGCTGGTTCTATTAAGAAAATATCTACGTATAGTTCTGCAGCCTCATCTACCTATTCCGGTTCAGCGGCTAATGCTCATTGGAGAGTAGTTTGGGTTTCCAATTCCAATGGCTGGGGTGTAACCGAAGGAGGTTCTTCAGGTTCTCCTTTATTTGATGCTAATGGAAATATAGTTGGTACACTTACAGGGGGTGGTTCTTATTGTTCAGCACAGTCTCAACCCGATTATTATGGGAAAATATATTATCACTGGGACCAAAATGCCGGTGGCACTACTACTCAATTAAAAACATGGTTAGACCCTACCAGTTCGGGTGTTACATCCTTAAATGGCAAAAATTGCGATGGTTCAACTCAGTCCGATACAGTACATGTGGACTTTTCTGGAACACCGCTTTCTGTTCCTGTGGGTGGTTCTGTCAATTTTACCGATTTATCTACTGGAAACCCTACCAACTGGCAATGGACATTTTCGGGAGGTACACCCGGTACATCAACTGTTCAAAATCCTTCGAGTATTGTATATAATACCGTTGGAACCTATAATGTAAAATTAAAAGCATGGAATGCTACCACATCCGACAGTCTAACCAAAACTTCCTATATTACCGTCTATGACCCCAATGCTATTGCTGCTGATTTTAAGGGCGTGCCTACTACCGTTATGGTTGGTGGAACGGTTCAATTTACAGATTTGAGTACAAATACACCAACATCATGGTCATGGACTTTTGCCGGTGGTACACCAGCCACTTCTATTGTACAAAATCCTTCAATAGTATATAATACGGTAGGTACTTACAATGTATCGCTCACTGCAACTAACAGTACGAGTAATGATATAGAAACAAAAACAAATTATATTACTGTAGTGGATACCAGTGAGGCACCGCATGCTGATTTTATTGCTGATTTTACCAGTATTCCTGTGGGAAATAATGTTAATTTTACCAATTTATCTACGGGCTATTATGATTCGTTAAAGTGGACTTTTTCGGGTGGCGTTCCCGCTACTTCTACTGTTTCAAATCCAACCGCCATTAATTATCCTACTATTGGGAATTATGATGTTACCTTAATATTATATAGTATACTTGGTAATGATACATTAACTAAAACTGCTTATATACATGTTTTTGACAGTACACAAGTAGGACCAGTACATGCAAACTTTCAGGCTATTACTTCCCGTTTAATTGTTCAAGGTGGTGGCGTTTCCTTTCAGGATTTATCTACTGGTGGACCTATAACATCGTGGCATTGGACGTTTGAAGGAGGTTCACCTGCAACGTCTTCAATTCAAAATCCTTCTACAATTATCTATTCAATGCCTGGTATTTATTACGTCAGTCTGTCTGTAAGCAGCGGACCATATAGCGATACGCTTGTTAAGGATGATTATATTGTAGTAACTACCGAGCCATGGCCCAATCCTGAAGGATTTTGCGATACCATTCAAAACATTTTAGGCAATGAGCATCCATTGGTATTTTTACACTTGACACCCGCTCATTGGGGATACGTTCCCGGACATAACCAGTTAAAAGTAAAAAGTTATGCCGATAAATTTACCAATTATACCTTTGCTAGTGTTAACGAATTGATTGTTCCGGTAGTAAAGGCTATTGGTGCCACTCCTACCAGTAAAGTACGTTTTACCGTTTGGAATGAAGATACTTTAACCGGTTTACCAAAAACTATTTTAGCATATAAGGATAAAATTATTAACGATTTTTCGCCCATGCTTTATCAGACTGTTCAATTTGACCATCCCGTTCCTGTGAACGGTAAATTTTTTGTTGGTTTTCAATTATATTACACCAATCCCGATACCTTTGTAGTTTATATGGCTCCTGACCGCGGTGTAAACGGAATGAATACTATGTACATTCAAAAAAGCAATTCAAGTTGGGTTACTCTTTCACAATTTTTTAATGATACGCTTAAATTTAATACATCCATGGCTATACGTGTTGTTGGTTGCCTTCTTGGTGTTGATGAAATAGATATTCAGCAACGTACTATAATTTATCCCAATCCTGCCAATGACCAACTCATGGTTGAGTTTGTTGATTTAGCAGTTCGCGATGCAACATTTGAAATATATGATATGATGGGAAGAAAATTATCGGTTACTACATTAAGCACTTATGGAAATAACCAATTTGTGCTTGACATTCATTCTTTAACTCGTGGAATTTATATATTACGAACCAAAGTGAACGGTACATATATTAACCAACGATTTACAAAATTATAATGCTTGCAACAAAAAAAGGCAGGATAATATTTATCTTGCCTTTTTTATAATAGAAATACAATATTTTTATGAGGGATAATCGTTTCGAATAATTTATTTTTGCTATATTTATATGAAGATGCAAGAAATTATAGATAGACTGATAAAAGAAAAACCCGTTCAACAAGACGAAATAGCGCAATTGCTTCAAGTGAAAGGCGAGGAACGAACCGAACTTTTTTCAAAATCAAAGGAAATAAAAGAAAAATACGTTGGCAATAAAGTTTATTTCAGGGGACTGGTAGAATATTCCAATGTTTGTGCAAAAAATTGTTATTATTGTGGTATCCGTAGTGGTATTAAAGAACTAGAACGCTATACGCTTACTCACGAAGAAGTATTGGAATCAGCACGATTTGTTCTTCATAATCGATATGGAAGTATGGTACTTCAAGGGGGTGAAAATTCATCACCCGCATTTATTAAGGAGATTACTTCATTAATAAAAGAAATAAAAAAATTTTCCGATGAAAAAATAGGAATAACCTTATCGTTCGGAGAACAAACAGAAGAAACATACAGGGAATGGTACGAAGCAGGTGCGCATCGATATTTATTGCGTATCGAAGCATCGGACAAGGAATTGTATCAAAAAATTCATCCCAACGATATACGTCACGATTACGATACACGGTTGCAATCATTGTTACTACTCAAGAAAAACCATTATCAATTGGGCACTGGAGTGATGATTGGCTTACCCTTTCAAACGTATAATAATCTTGCCCACGATTTACTTTTTATGCGTGAACTTGATATCGACATGTGTGGCATGGGACCTTACATTGAACATGCACAAACGCCGTTATATGAACTGCGACATATCTTATTGCCCATCGAAGAACGTTATGATTTGACTCTTAAAATGATAGCCGTGTTGCGTATTATGATGAAAGATGTAAATATTGCTTCTACTACGGCCTTGCAAGCCATTGACCCTGTTGGAAGAGAGAAGGCAATTGCTATAGGTGCCAATATTCTTATGCCGAATATTACACCCTTAAAATACAGAGATAAATATTTTTTGTACGAAAATAAACCTTGTGCCGACGAAGAAGCAGACGATTGTATCAATTGTCTTGAAATGAGAATTAAGTATGCGGGTGGAGAAATAGGCTATGATGAATGGGGCGATTCAAAACACTTTAAAAAAAGTTGAAAGATTAATACCAATTTGCTTACAAGATAAATTAACCCGAATAATTCATTAATATATAAATTTAGTTTTATGAATTACAAAGACGACAAAAACATAACCTTTTTAATACAAGAACTAAGATTTCATCTCGTCAGCAATGACGAGACAAATAGCAGATATAAAATGTTATACCAAACCGTTAAAAAAAATGATTTATACCGATACGCATTCAAAAATATTTAATTGGTAAAAGCATTCAAATTTTGTTTTTACCGATATTCATCGGTATAATACGACTATGTATTCAAATTCGGGTTTCACCCTATTTGAATATAAGTTGTTATCATATCTTCGTTGAATGCAACTTGGTATAAAACAAAAGCGAAGCGAATTGTTTTAATGAACTTGTTAGCAAGTCGGTATAAAAATCCCCTCCCTTGTTCTCGTTTTGTCATATTGAGCGAAGCGAAATATCTAACAATTGCACCCTCTCATGTTCTTGTCTCGTCATCCCGTTAGAACGAAGAGATGGGACGAGTATGGGTACCGGCTAAACCCTCAAGGTTTTGCTTAGCTTTATCGCCGGTTAAACCTTGAGGGTTTTCCAACTCACCCCCTTTAATTCCCCTCTCTCTATTACATAGAGAGTGGGCTATGAGGTGAGTAAAGAATTGAGCCATTATTTTTTTTGAATATAAGTTATTATCATATCTTCGTTGAATGCAACTTGGTATAAAACAAAAGCGAAGCGAATGGTTTTAATGAACTTGTTAGCAAGTCGGGTTAGAATTTATCATTTCAATTTTTTATTTTTAAGCAACCATAATTTTTTTTTATTTTTAAGCAACCATATTTTTTATTATTCGTCTATAAAATAAATTTTAATGTTATGAAAAAAATATTGATTTCGTTAATGATGACCCTGTATGTTCTATCAACATTTGCTACCGGTTTGTCGGTTTCTATTACGTTAAATTCCAATGCAGCCTGTTATGGAGATTGCAATGGCTCTGCCACCGCCGTTGCTAATGGTGGTACGGGTACTTATTCGTATGTATGGTCAGGACCAAATGGATATACGAATACGGATTCCATTGCTGTTAATATGTGTGCTGGCGAATATACAGTAACAGCAACTGATAGCAATGATATGTCAACAGCAACAGCCAATGTAGTCATAACTCAACCTGCTGCTATTTATTCAACATTTACCTATACCAAAAGCCAATGTGGAAGTGGAAGCAGTACGGTTAATCTTACCAATACAGGTTCATCCGGTAGTGAATATTCCTATTCATGGACATTTGATGGAGGCACACCCACATCAAGTACTTTAGAAAATCCATCTGTATTCTATAATACAATTGGTAATTTTAATGTTACTCATACTGTTACCAATAATACGTGTACTTCTTCTACCACCGAAACGATTTCCATATATAATATTTATGTCAATATATTTAGTTCTCCTTCTTGTTATAGTTATTGCAGTGGAACGGCAAATAGTAATGTTAGCGGAGGTGTATTTCCCTATACTTATTTGTGGAGTGATTCATCAACATCGTCACAGATTTCAGGGTTATGTCCTGGCTCCTATTCAATAACGGTAACAGATTTATATGGTTGCACAGGAACAAATTCTGTTACCATAGTTCAAGATTCACAATTAACTGTTTCTTTTATATCAAATGGTTTGACTTGTGGAAATTGTAATGGAACGGCTACTTGTCAGGTAAATGGTGGAACGCCCCCTTATAATTATACGTGGAGCAATTTTATTTGTGGAGCAACCATTAATAATTTATGTATTGGTACTTATTGGGTTACTGTTTTGGATGCAGTGGGATGTTCAACAACAGGAATGGTAGGCATTACCACCGCTTCGAGTGGATTTACCTATTCCGCAACTACAACGCCTGAAACCTGTAATTATCATAACGGTTCTATTTGTGTACCAAACCCCTATTATTAGGACAAAATTAGTGAACATTTTTATATAAAGAAAATTTATATTTATTTTTGTTTACCCCCATTTCATAAAAGTCTTCAGGAAG
>Ga0302253_1000884_pt1 | contig 21255 bp, 18 predicted proteins | sample AAG_RA_Trp_MG_FD_193537 | JGI IMG/M metagenome (GOLD analysis project Ga0302253, IMG submission 193537) | Enriched activated sludge microbial communities from anaerobic digester in WTTP, New Holstein, Wisconsin, United States - AAG_RA_Trp | ecosystem: Engineered > Bioreactor > Anaerobic >...
AATCGTGAGAGGCTCCTCAGGAGATGATATGTCTATTGAGAGAACTCCAAAAGCACCAACAGCAAATAGATGATTGCCATCTATAGCCATTCCATGGCCCCTAACGGGGGTTGTGCTCAATCTGGCAGCCTTCCTGATACTTTCGACATTGCTAACGTCGTAAACATAGAGAGCCTCTCGCCCTTTTGTCATCGAGTAGTCTATAGCAACTCCATAAATATAGTGTCCCCTCTTCACTATCTGAGAAATCCCATACGGTCCATAAGTGGCGGTGGATTCAACCGAAATATCACAATCACAAGATCCGAGCAGAACCGGTGAAGTCGGATTCTTTACATCAATTACGCTTATTCCCTGCTGATAGCTTGAAAGGTAGAGCCGCCTTTCGGACACTTCATACAGCGTTGTGTTACCGGGATGGTTTCCCTCAAAGATGGATACTCTGGAGATTTCTGGAAGGCTCGAGACGTCGAAGATTTCAAGATGCCTCAACTCGCTGCAGAAGAGAAGGCCGTTGTGTGAGGCGAATGAAATGGTCGTACCCAGAGTCCTTATTCGATCTACGAAAAATATCTTGCGCGGATCGGTAACATCGAGAACGACAAAGGCCGGATCGGACGGTTCTATGGGGAGCTCGCTTTCCGAAGTGATCATGAACCTTTTCACAGACAATCACGCTCCTTCCAAAGAGCCAGGAGTGACTTCGAGACTTCGTGCGCGAGCGGCTCTCTTAACGAATCTTCGATTTTAACCCTGTTCGCCGAACAAAACTGAGCTCATCTAGGCGAGTGGGTCAACTCGTGTCCTCGAATTATGTTGAATGATCGTCACCAGCTGACATACTCAAACTTTTTGACAGAGCCGAACTCGTGCTTTCTGTACCTCTCAATTGTCTTTCCTATTTCTATCAGCGCCGGCTCTATGTACTCTTCCTTCACGTAGAGCCCCAGTCTGAAGAAGTTGTACCCTTTTTCGTCATTGAAGAACCAGTTTCCCGGCGCAATTTCGATGTTCTTCCTGTTGAGATTCTTTCTTATGTCGCGCAAATCAAAGCCCTTTGGAAGCTCTACCCACCAGCTTGTGCCTGAATCACAGATATTGGCTTTGGCGTACGACGGCAGGTATCTGTTACAGGCATGGATTAGCAATTCTCGCCTTTTTGCAAGTTTCTCCTGCACGAACGAAAGATGATGATCGTAGAACTCGGAGTTGAGTATCTCGTTTGTCACCAGCTGAAGTAGTCCGGCGACATCTCTCTCCATGACTCTCATCGAGCTCCACAATAGGTCCAATGCTTTTTCCGGGCCTACTATCCAGCCGGTAGTAACTCCCGCTCCAAAGGTTTTCACGATATCGTGTATTTCGAAAACAACGTTGTCCTCTTCATAGTGGCGGATTGGAAAGGGTGTCTTGCCCGTGTACTGAAACTCTGAGCCACCTGTCAGATCGTCAATGATCGGGACTTTGTAGTTTGCCGCGAGCTTCACAAGATCCCGTTTCTTCTTCTCGGGCATATTGAAGCCCATTGGCTCCCCGGCTGTCGATTGCATATAGATGAGTTTTATGGCGTTCTTTCTAAGAGCGTCTTCCAGCTCTTTCAGATCTATCCCCTCAATGCTGCTCCTTACCGGAATAACCTTGAGATGCAAAGTCTTCAGAATTCCAAGCACGCTCATGTTCGTGGGATTCTCAATCACAACTGCTTCTCCCTGTCTGGTGAAGGCTTTGAAGATAAGGTATTCGGATTCTACGCTTCTGCCGCTCACGATAACATTTTCCGGCTTCAGGCTCTCCCCATTACACCCCAGTCTCATGCATATTGTTTTTCGGAGATCGCGCAGTCCTTTGGGGTGTTCCACGTAGTTGACCGTCTCCATGAAGATGTCGCTTTTCATCGCTCTTTGTGTGAGAGCCTTAAGGAGCTGATGTGGGATCAGTTCATCGTCGGGCGAGGCGTTATGGAAGATGACCTGCAAACCACGCGTCGCAGTTTCGCTCGTCGGTGATCTCTTCTTGAACTGATGCGTATGTCTGTACCAGGTATCCAGGTGTCTGCACCAGTCGATGGGTCCGGGATCGGCCCCCTTCTCTTTCTTCGCGCGGATGTATGTGCCGCTCCCGACTTCTCTGTAGACGAGATCGTCCATGTAGAGTTCATCCATCGCTTTTATAACTACGTTCTTGCTTACACCCAGAAGCTGCTCGATCTCCCTTACGGAAGGCAGCTTTGAGCCGTCGGCATATTCGCCGGAGAGTATCTTCTTCCTCAGCTTCTCGAGCAGTTGCATATACAGCGGAACTGTACTCTCTTTGTCAAGCTGGAAGTCGATTATGAACATATATACTCACCTGCTTTCCTTCACTCTCTCCAGACATCCCATGGTCGCCAGGGCAGTTCGAACATCGATCCATATTTCCATGGCCCATGATGGATGCTATTGTCGTACGCATAGAGAAGAAGTTGTGTAGCCGTAAAGACGATCGGCAAATGTTGGGCCATCACCAACTGGAATTCGGAGAACAATCGGCATCTCTCTTCCAGTTCAATAACGGATTTTTGCGCTTCCAAGATCTCATCTATTCTCTTCTGCCAATCGGGATAAAAATAGGTCTCCTCGGTTATGTGATCGCTTAAATTGTAATCTGGATGATAATTCCAGTAATGTCTCACCCCTCTTGAATGGTAGACCATTGTAAGGAGCCCCGGTTCAGCGCCTCCCTCTGCGAGAGTCATTGAGTCGAATGTTCCAGAATGGGCTTTGGTAACATATGTGTCCCAGTCCATGAATGCAGTAGTTGTGTTGATTCCAATCTTCGAAAGTTGATCTGAGAGAACTGTGACAATTCCCACCCACTGGCTGTTCCAAGAACACGTTAGTATCTGGAAACTCACCGGATTCCCAAACTCGTCGATACAGGTTCCGTCGCTCCTCCAGTCGAAGCCGCCACGCTTTAGCTCAAGCCTTGCCCGGGTTGGCGAAAAGTCGTAACTGAACTCCTCCACCTGGGGATCGTAGTAGATGCTCGATGAAGATAATGGCCCGTGAATAGAGGCGCCCAGTCCAGAAAAGATCGTGTTGAGAATCGATTCTCGATCCATCAAATAAGCTATCGCCTTCCTGAAGTGTTCGTTTCTGAACCACTCGCGCTTCACCGGATCGGGAGCATTGAAGTTGAACATGAGGAACTCAGTCAGCGGTCTCGGCTGACCGGCCAAAACACTCCAGCCCTTTTCCTCGGCCATCGAGAGCACACGGGGGAACTGTTCAGCCGATGGATTATAGACATCAAGTTCGCCAGCCTCGAAACGAAGAAGAGCTTGCTCCATGCTCGTGGAGACCTTGACAAAGATCTTATCTAGATAGGGCAATCTGAAACCTGAACTGTCAAATCTCCAGTAATAAGGGTTTTTCTCAAGCACTATCATATCGCCGTGATAATACTTCCTTATAACGAATGGACCCATGACGACCACTTTCTCATATTCACCTATATTCCATGCCGAAGAGAAAGTCCCATCGATCACGTTCTTTTCGAGACAGTGTTTCGGCAGAATCGGGGTAAGGCCGACAGTTCTCGGCGCAAGGGCGTTTGGCTCGCTCCATGTGAATGAGATCGTGTTGCCCTCCACTTCTACCAATGGCAGATCACCTGCAGAGCTCATGAAATTACTGTTTCCGAACAGAGTCATCTCTGCGACTAAATATATCTCTTCGAAAGTCCATCTCACGTCCTCAATAGTGAATGGTTGTCCATCTGACCACTGGAGGCCCTCGCGAATGACAAAACTCAATGTGCACCCGTCTTCCGAAATCCACCAATCCTTGCATAGAGCCGGATGCTCCGGGAATCCAAATTCATTTTCATCCAGAAGCGACTCTACAATGAATTTAAGTATGTTTAGAGAAGCACCGTCATTTCCGAAAGCGGGATTGAGAGATCTGGGATCCATTCCATCAACGCTCAGTGTCCCTCCCGGTTTGCCGGAGACTTCTGCGACATAATAATCTTGCGCTCTCGAAAACACACAGCAGAAGGAAAGCACAACGATGAAGGCCGTTGATATGCGCTTCACTTTAGCATCTCCCTTCAATCTCTCCAGACATCCCATGGACGCCAGGGCATTCCAAGCATCGCCCCATAGATCCACGGGCCATGATGTATATCGCTATCGTATGCGTAGAGGAGTAGTTGAGTTGTCATGAAAACGAACGGCAGATGCTCAGCCATAAGCAACTGGAACTCGGAGAACAATTTGTATCTCTCTTCCCATTCAATGACGGAATTCTGAAGCTCAAAGATCTCGTCTATTTTCTTCTCCCATTCGGGAGAAAAGTACATCTCTTCGGTTATATGGTCTTCGGGGTCGTGGTCGGGATGGTAGTTCCAGTAATGGTTCGTCCCTTCGGAATGGTAAACCATTCTCTGTAATCCCGGCTCATAGTTATATTCACCAAGACACATGGCGTCAAACGTACCCGAAAGTGCTTTGGTTACATATGTATTCCAGTCCATGAAACTTGTGGTCGTAGAGATACCGAGATTCGAAAGTTGATTTGCAAGTATTGCAACGATAGCAGTCCACTGGGTGTTCCACAAATTCACTTTTATCTCGAAGCTTACAGGATTTCCGTAACTGTCGATACAGGTTCCGTCACTTCTCCAGTCGAAGCCGCCTCGTTTTAGCTCAAGCCTTGCCCGGGTCGGCGAGAAGTCGTAACTGAACTCCTCCACCTGGGGATCGTAGTAGATGCTGGAGGAGGATACAGGACCGTGCAGTATGACTCCCAGACCGCAGTAAACTGTATCCAGGATCGATTTTCGATCCATCAAATAGGCTATCGCCTTCCTGAAGTGTTCATTTCTGAACCACTCGCGCTTCACCGGATCGGGAGCATTGAAGTTGAACATGAGAAATTCAACCAGCGGTCTCGGTTGACCGGCCACAGCTTTCCAGCCCTTTTCCTCTGCCATTGAGAGAATTCTCGGAAACTGGTCGGCAGTTGGATTGATTACGTCGAGTTCGCCTGCTTTAAACCTTATAAGAACCTGTTGCATGTTTGTGGAAATCGTTATGAAGATCCTGTCTAGATAAGGCAATCTGAAACCTGAACTGTCAAATCTCCAGTAATAAGGGTTTCTTTCAAGCACTATCATATCGCCGTGATAATACTTCCCTATAACGAATGGACCCATGACTACCACTTTCTCATATTCACCGATATTCCATGCCGAAGAGAAAGTCCCATCGATCACGTTCTTTTCAAGACAGTGTTTCGGCAGAATCGGGGTAAGGCCGATAGTTCTCGGCGCGAGGGCATTTGGCTCGCTCCATGTGAATGAGATTGTATTATCTTCGACTTTTACATAAGGCAGTTCGCCGCTTGAATCTAGAAAATCCGAGTTACCAAACAGGGTCATCTCAGGCACAAGATATATCTCTTCAAAGGTCCATCTGACATCTTCTACTGTGAAGGGGTGTCCGTCAGACCACTGGAGGCCCTGGCGGATGACAAAACTCAATGTACACCCGTCTTCCGAAATCCACCATTCTTTGCAGAGAGATGGGTATTCGGGAAATCCATTCTCATTTTCGTTAAGAAGCGACTCCAGAATCAGGTCGAGTGTGATTGCCGATCCCCCGTCCGTGGCAAACGCCGGATTTAAAGACCGTAAATCGGCGCCATCGATGCTTAACGATCCTCCAGGCTTCCCTGAAACATCGGCGATATAGTAGTCCGGTTCTGAAGCCAGAGCGCTTATAGAAGTTGTGAGGAGAAACAGAACAAGAAAGACGAAGCGAATTGAGATTGCCAGGTTTTTCGTACTCATTCCTTCCACGCTCCCCAGAAATCCATGAGAGGACCGTAGTACGGGAGGTCTTCTTCACTCGGTCCCGGGTGGAATGTATTCTTGTATGCGTAGATGGCAAGATCCTGGATGATGGTGAAGATAAGCGGCTGCTTCTGGGCCATTATCATCTGGAATTCAGCGAAGAGGTCGTATCTCTTCTGCGGGTCGATCTCGGTTATCTGGAGTTTGTAGATTTCGTCGATTCTCTCTTCCCAGTCGGGCAGCCAGTAGTTCTCTTCGTTTATGTGGTCTTCATCACTATAGCCGGGCGGGTAGTTCCAGAAGTGAATATTCCCGTCAATGCGGTAGACGTTTGCTCCGATACCGGGGTCAGGACTTCCGGTGAGACCTATGATTACCCCCTCGTATCTTCCACTGAGTAGCCTTTCGACCAGAGCGTTGAACTGAAGCTGTGAATAGTTGATCTTCACTCCGATTTTCGTGGCATTTGAGACAAGATTTACACCTATCAGGTCTCGAAGCTCGCTGTTGAAGTTTGTTATGAGCTCGAATTCAACTTTGTTACCGCGGCTATCGACACACGTGCCATCTGAAAGCCAGTCGAAGCCTCCTTTCTTAAGTTCGAGCCGTGCTCTGGTGACTGAGTACTTGAGGCCGAATTGCTCGACACCTGGATAGTAGAAACCGCAATAAGGAGGTATCGGGCCGTAAAGTGGAAGACCAAACCCGTTGAGAAGCGTATCGATTATCGATTGCCTCTCTATAAGATATACCATTGCCCTCCTGAAGTGCTCGTTTCTGAACCATTCTCTTCTTATCGGATCGGCAGCGTTGAAGTTGAATGCGACAAATTGATTGCCGTATCCTCCGACTCCAGTTCCTGTCTGCCAGCCCTTCTCTTCTGCCATCGAAAGAATCCTCGGATAATTATCGGCGGTTGGAAAAAAGACGTCAGTCTCGCCGACTTCGAACCTTAGCAATAGCGCCGCTCTGTCGGGTACAATCTGGTAGACTATTCTCTCAATATATGGAAGCTGGTTTCCCTGAGTATCATACATCCAGAAGTGGGGGTTTCTCTTCAGAACAATACGCTCACCGGTGATGTAATCTTCAATTGTGTAAAGTCCCATAGTCACCAGTTTGTCCCACTCGTTCAATCCCCATGCCTGTTCAAACGTTCCGGCCTTGAGCCTTTCATCTAGCGCATGTTTCGGAAATATATAAGTGAGACCTATCGCTCTCAGCGCCAGGGCATTCGGTGTCGTCCAGGTGAAGGAGATAGTCTCCGCATCTATTGTCTGCACATCCGGAGGAAGGCCGTTTGCATCGAAGATTCCTCCGATTCCCGTCCCTGTGACCTCGGGCAGCAGCTCTTCCAGTGTCCAGCGCACATCTTCCAGGGTGAAGGGTTCCCCATCCGACCACTTCAGTCCCTGCTTTATCTTCATGTAAAGAGTCAAGCCGTCTTCGGAGAACCACCACTCCTTTGCCAGGTAGGGCCTTGTGGGCATCATATAAATGTCTGGAATCAGAAGCGAAGAGTAGAGCCAGCCGTTTATATTGTTTGTTGAAACTGAAATGGCCGCGTTGAAAGTGTGGGGGTCACCTGTCGATGCTAAATACAGCGTCCCTCCAGGCTTGCCGTTACAGTCTTCTATGAGATATTCCGGTTCAATTGCAAAAGCGAAACTGGATATCACGATGAGTGCCAGAATGAAAATTACGCTTTTCATTTTCTCACTCCCTTTCTCCAGATTTTTAAGTGGTGAAGCCTTCAACGAACTGGCAGTTGACCGCCAATTTATCTTGTACTTAATCAACGGAATAACAGGACTCAAGTGAAAGAGGTTAAAGATAAATTGAAAAAGGCGAGGGTCACAAATGAAATCTGACTGTCGTGGCACATCCAGTATTTTGAGTAACCTTATGACAATGAATATTATAGTTGCTATAGACTTACCAGCATTCGATTGATTACACTCTCAACGATCTCTTTTTGTAAAGATGATGAGCATTGTTATTGAACTCTACTTGCAGGTGCACTTAAAATAAATGCAAATTCATAATGTTAAGACACTTTTTAGCGGTCTAATTGCGGTACTGTGTATTAAAAAAGTTAGTGTGTAGATCATTTAATACCATCGAGTCTAACTTTTCTAAAAAAAGACCCGGCAGCGATTCGCCGGGTCTTTTCATATGGTTCGGTTCGATCTCAGTAAGTTTCGCAGAAAAGTTCGAAGTAGCTTTTCGGGTGCTTGCAGGCCGGGCATACATCGGGCGCCTCTTTAGCCTCGAGAATGTAGCCGCAGTTCCCGCATTTCCACAACACTTTCTCTTCTCTCTTGAAGACTTTACACTTCTCGATATTATCGAGCAGTTTCAGGTACCTGGCTTCGTGTCTGTTCTCCACCTTCGCGATCTGTCTGAAGCTGTTGGCGACATCCTTGAAGCCTTCCTTTTCGGCCACATCGGCAAATTCCGGGTACAGCATAGTCCACTCTTCGTTCTCTCCGGCCGCGGCGGCCTTGAGATTCTCTCTGGTGGTTCTCAGCTCTACCGGGTAATCGGCATCGACATGTACCGTTATCGGCAGTTCGCTGGCCATTCCTTCGAGGATGTGTTTGAAAAACACTTTCGCGTGTTCTTTCTCGTTATCGGCGGTCTCGGTGAAAATCGCGGCTATCTGCTCGTAGCCTTCCTTTTTCGCGACGGAAGCGTAGAACGTATAGCGATTCCTCGCCTGCGATTCTCCCGCAAAGGCCTTCATAAGGTTTTCGAGTGTTTTTGTGCCTTTAAGATTCATTGATTCACCCCCAGGTTTGAGATATTTTTTTGGTTTTCTTGTCCGATCGGTTGGATTTGCCATGGAAATCATTACTCTTTTTATAGTATATTATAAGTTACTTTGTTTTGTTCGATCAGTCCGGCAAGATAGTTAATTCTTCTCTTCAAATTGACTTACCGAGTCGATTCCAAAGTTTTCATTTTCAACGTTTCCGGCCGGTTCCACATGGACATGCACATCGTACACGCTCTCATTACCTTCAATTATCGCCTTCTCTACGTTCTTCGCCAGCGCGTGTGCCTTTCTGACCGTGAGCAGCGGATCAACCTCTATATCCAGATCGACCAGGTATTTGTAGCCCATTTTCCTCACCCTTACCTTGTGAGGATTCTGAACGCCGGGAACTCTGGAGACGGCTTCGAAGATTATGTTGTATATATCGTCACCGGGTTTGAGACCGTCCATGAGCTCGAAGTTGGTCTCCCAGAAGATTCCGACGGCCGTCTTTATAACCATGGCCGAGACCACCAGGCCGACCAGCGTGTCTATTATCTGGAAATCCGTGAAGCTAACCAGAATAGAGCCGAGAAGAACGGACAGGGATATTGTTATATCCGATCTCATGTTCAGGGCATCGGCCATGAAGACCGATGAGTCGATTTTTCTGGCTATCGCCAGCTTGTATCTGTATAGCGCGTACTTCCCGATCGCCGAGATCAAAGCCACCGTAACCACCAGCGGCAGATTCTCAACCGACGAGCTTCCCGAAAAGAGCTTCTCGATGGAACTCATCGCCAGTTGAGCGCCGGCGAAAAAGATGACCATCGATACTATCTTAGACGCTACGGCGTCGGCTCTCTCATGACCGTATGGGTGCTGCGCGTCCGGCGGTTTGTTGGAGACCGAGGTCGATACCAGAGTTATAAGGGACGTCAGTATGTCCGTCGACGAGTCCATGCCGTCGGCCAGTATCGCGACGCTTCCGGTGAGGAAACCGGTCAACAACTTCATAACCGCCAGAATGGCGTTGCCGATCACGCCGAAGATCGATCCGATCCTCGCTATCGAGGTTCTATCTTTATTCATTGAGCACCTCTATCGCGCTCGAGAGGCCCGCCAGGCTCCACCTGCCCCTGAGTCTTTCCAGTGTTCCATTTATCACAACGGGAGTTCCGGCCGTGTCGAGCGTCGCTCTCGAGCTGCCTGTGTTATGGTACAGAAAAGCGTTTCCTTTGCTCCCATGGAGGTTGATCCTTACCAGATCCTTCTTTCTGCTTATACTTTTGATCGTGGTGAATCTGAGCCAGGGATTATCCCTCCTGAATCTCAGTATATTTTTGAAACGCTCGAAGTAGCTTCCCGCTATACCGCTCTGCGCCTGGAAGGATACGCCGCTGTGCGGGCGGTTCTTTCCCAAAGCCTTCCATTCGGTCTGGCCGGGTCCATATCCGTTTTCGTACCAGAGGTGCGGTTCCAGCTGCTCTTCGTTGAAGTACTCGTCGTAGACCCCTTCCATTCCCAGCTCTTCTCCGTAGTACAGGAAGGGCAGTCCCGGGAGAGTGAGCAGCACCGTAAGCGCCAGAAGCGCCAGATCCCTGTCGCCATTCATTGAGCTGACGAGCCTCGTCATATCGTGGTTGGTCAGGAAAGTGCCAGACTCGTAACTGCGTCTGGATCTGAAAAATCTCTGCATGTCCGTCTTCAGAGCCTTTACGAGCGACACGGCGTTCCTGGAAGCTATCGCCAGCTTCAGATCTTCGGCCAGGGGGAAGTTGAAACCGATCCCGAAGATGCTCGAGTACATATCCACGATTCGGGCGTCGTCCCAGACCTCGCTAACGAAGAGGCAATCGGGGGAGATCGCGCGACAGTGGGAAGTCATCTCCTTCCAGAAGGCGATGTTCCTGCTGTGCTGATACTCGCAAATGCCCTTCTCGATCGAGAAATCGAAGATGTGTTTGGCCGCGTCGAACCTGAACCCATCGAATCCCACCGAAAGCCAGAAAGTCAAAACCTCTTTTATCTGTTGCCATAGAGAAGGAGACTCGAAGTTGAGATCGGGACTCCCCGGTCCGAAGAGCGCATATACCCACCGGCCCGAGTAGTTAGACCAGACCTGTTGATTATCCCAGTGGCGGCGCGCCTTAAGCCACTCTTCACTTTGCAGAAAGAGATACCAGTCGCGGTACGGCTTCTCGCCGTCCAGGGCTTTCAAAAACCATTCATGGCTGGGCGATGTGTGGTTGAGCGGGAGATCTAGAATTACTTTGAGCTCTCTTTTATGCGCGCCGTAAAGGAAGTTTCTCAAGTCCTTCAGGTCTCCATAGATCGGATTTATGGCGAAGAAATCCGTTACGCTGTACCCGTGGTAAGCGGGAGATTGCATTATGGGAAGCAGCCAGATTCCTTCCATCCCGAGTTCGGCTATGTAGTCGAGCTTCTTTTCGGCTCCCTTCAGGTCGCCTATTCCATCGCCGTTTCCGTCGTAGAAGGAGCGGAGATAAAGCTCATAGAACAAAGTTCTTCCCTCCAGTCAGCATGGACTAATTTGGACCGGTTAACTCAACATTAGAATCTTACATCTTATCACAGTTGTTGGGTTATTTCTTGTGATAGAATTTTCTCTAGCCCCGGTAGAAGGAGATGGAATCGAATGTTGATTGAAGAGTTGCTCGGCAAGGGCGAAAAGATGAACGCCAGCGATGTTCACATAACCTGTAGAGGGAGCGTTATGTACAGAGTGGATGGCGAGCTGGTACAGGATGTATTTCTGACGGACGATATAATGATGAGGAAGATCCTCTCGGAGCTTCAGGGCCTCACCAACGAAAAGTTCGAAGAGTCGGGAAAGAAAGAGATCGATTTCTCTTTCGGGTTCGGTTCCTCGCGGGTGAGGGGCAATTTCTTCTATTCAAACAAGCTGCCGGCGCTCGCGCTCAGGTTAATACCGAAAACGATAAGAACGCTCGACGATCTCGGATACCCCGAGCTCTTCAAGGAATTCTGCAAGCCTGACAAAGGACTGGTTCTGGTGGCCGGTCCCACCGGAAGCGGTAAATCTACGACGCTGGCCGCCATGCTGGAGAACGTCAATCGCACCAGGCATGTTCACCTCATAACCATAGAAGATCCGGTCGAGTACGTCTTCGAGCAGAAGAACGCGTTGATCCACCAGAGAGAGCTGGGACCGGACACGCAATCTTTTTACAACGGTCTGAAGTACGCCCTCAGACAGGACCCAGACGTGATTCTCGTTGGAGAAATGCGAGACAGCGAGACCATGGAACTGGCCATGACCGCGGCCGAGACGGGACATCTCGTCTTCTCGACCATACACACCAATTCGGCGGCCACGACACCCGAAAGGATCGTCGGCGTTTTTCCGCCCCACCAGCAGAACCAGATATCCATGCAGCTGGCCAACACTTTGATGGCCGTAGTTTACCAGAGGCTTCTCAAGAGACGCGACGGTAAGGGAAGAGTCGCCGTCATAGAGATCATGGTGGTCAATCAGGCGATAAGAAATCTCATACGTGAACAGAAATTCCACCAGATAGAGTCGATGATGCAGGCCGGGGTGAAATTCGGTATGGTCACGTTCGACGATGCCCTCGTGGAGATCTTCAAGAAGGGAATAATAGACAAAGATCAGCTTCTGTCCTACGCGAGGGACGCCGGCTCGATAGCCAGGAGGAGTTTTTGATGAATCTTGAAAAGATCATAGAAGTCTTTCGTGAAAGGTTCAAAGAGGTCGAGGCTCAGCTTTCCAGGCCCGAGGTTGCCTCCGATCCGGAAAGACTTATGGAATACGGCAAGAAACACGCCGGGCTCTCCCAGATAATCGAGCTTCACGAGAGGATAGAGACCATGAAGAGAGAGCTCGACGACTGGGGCGGAATGAAGAACAACAGCGAAGAAGAAGAGCTCGAAGAGATAGAGAGGACTATCGACGAACTGACCGGGAAGATCGCGAAAGAAGAGTTAAACCTCAAGGCGCTTCTGGTTCCCGATCTGGCCGACGACAGGAACATAATAATAGAGATCAGGGCGGGAACGGGTGGCGAAGAGGCGGCCCTTTTCGGTTCCGATCTCTTCAGAATGTACAGCCGCTACGCAGAACGCAACAACTGGAAGTCTGAAGTTATCGATGTGAATGAAACCGATCTTGGCGGCCTCAAAGAGATCGTCTTCCAGATAAAGGGCCGGAGCGTTTACAGTAAACTCAAGTACGAGAGCGGCGTTCACAGGGTGCAGAGAGTGCCCACAACCGAATCCGGCGGGAGAATACACACCTCGACCGCCACAGTCGCGGTACTCCCCGAAGTCAGCGAGACCGAGGTCAAGATAGAGCCTTCCGATCTAAGGATAGACACATACAGGGCCTCGGGGGCCGGCGGGCAGCACGTAAACAAGACCGACTCGGCCGTCAGGATCGTCCATATCCCCACCGGAATAGTGGTGGCGGTACAGAAGGAACGATCGCAACACCAGAACAAGGCCCGGGCGATGGAGCTGTTGAGGGCAAAACTGTACGATATGTACAGCTCCAAGGCCGAGAGTGAAGTCACGCAGACCAGAAGATCGCAGATCGGCACCGGAGAGCGGAGCGAAAAAATCCGGACCTACAACTTTCCGCAGAACAGGGTGACCGACCACCGGATCAATTTCACGAGCTACCGCCTTCTGGATATAATGGACGGAGATATTGAGGAACTGGTCACCGAACTCTCCGCGGCCGATATAAACAAGAGGCTCGAACTCCTTCACAAAGAACTGGTGGGCTGAGCCGGAAACGGTCCTCGAGTGTGAAGGTCACATTTCCAGCTTTGCCAGAACCCACATGTTCAGCCCGTAAAGCAACGACCCGACGGCCGCGAGCGAGATGAAGGCGATGCCGAAGGAAAAGGCGTCGGCCATCTTTCCGAACGACGGGAAAATGGCTATCATGACCACGCTGAAAGCCATGCTGGAAAACGAGATGATCGTCGCCCTGTACTGGGACGGTATGAGCCTGTTTATGTAATCGCTGCTGGCCACGAAGAGCATGGCTTCAAACATGGATATGAGAATGAAAAAGGGCGCCTTGAACGGGGAGAGGGCGAGCGCCCACATGGAAATCACTGCCGCCAGCGGCAAAAGGATGAGCATCATCTTCTCCCTGAGCAGCCTCTGGAGTTTGTGAACCTTTGTGGCCGTCACTCCGGCGGCAAGAGAGCCGATAGCGAGCAACACCCCGATCTGGAATTCATTCATTCCCTCTCCCTTCCAGAAGTTCTGCATGTAGAAGAAGATACAGGTGCAAAAGGCCAGTATGGTTTGCGTAAAGAGAATCAGGAAGGCCACTTTTCTGGTCTTCGCGATCACGCCGAAGCTGTCTGCGATTTGCCTTGCAAAACCCTTCAGGCTACGCTTTGGCGAAGATCCGGCCGAATCTGAATCTATAGGCGGTTCCACGAAGAGCAGAGAATAGCCGATGGTGAAGATTATTATCGCCGCCGACACCCAGAAGGCCAGGTGATAATCGAAAGTTCCGAGGAGACCCCCGACGAGGAAGGCCGCGATCGATGAGCACTGAAAGACGGCCTCCTGTTTACCCGCAATCCGCATGAACTCTCCGCTCTTTCCGAGATATTTCAGGGAATCATAGACCAGAGCCTCCCCCGAACCGGATTCCAGATTGTACGAAAGGGCAGAAAACACCATGAAAAAAAGAAAATGCGTGAAATCGCTGGAGACGATCAAAATCAGAATGCTCGCAAGAGACATGCAACGTCCCAGGGTGCGGCTCAGTTTTCTTCCGAAAAGATCCGCGATCGAACCTGTAGGTACCTCCATGGCCAGCGAAGTGACGTGGAATATACCCTCCAGCAATCCGATCTGCGTCAGGCTCATTCCCTTGAAGGCCATGTAGATCATCCACAGACCGCCCGACAGTCTGAGGTTCATGAAGAAAGAGAATACATAGTTCCTGCGTATGTTTTTTTCCATTCCAACAGCCAGTTTATCCATTTAAAACCTCTCCCGAAAGAAAAGGCCGTGACTCCCGTCACGGCCTTGTATACTGATGCTTTGAGGCGGTTTAAGCTCCGGTACCGAGCCCGACGAGGTAGCATTCACCCACGGAATCGGAAATTCCGCCGAGGATCGTTCTTCTGTGAGCCTGGATAATATCCAGCATGAGTTGCCACCTCCTCTTTATCTGAGAGAAATTATACACTCCGTCCGGGCGATTTTATACACTATTTCCTTTTTCGACGCCTCGAAAAGTTGCAAGAGTTCGGAGAATTCTGATATAGTATGGTTGTAGGACATCCTACATCTTGATCGGGAGGGTTGCATATGTCTAACATTCCCGTAGAGAACCGCGGTCACAGCTCTTTGATCAGTATTATTCAAAATGAACTCAAGACCAGGATAATTAACGGAGCCTTCAAGCCGGGAGAGAAACTTCCTTCCGAGCCGGAACTCGCGATGGAGCTGGGGGTGAGCAGAAATTCATTGCGAGAGGCGATCGGTCTTCTCCAGAGAGAGGGCCTCCTGGTGAAGCGTCACGGTGTGGGCAACTTCGTGACCGACAGGTACCCTATAATCCGCGGAGGAATTGAACGACTCGCCGGGATCACCGAGTTCATACGGGCGCAGGGGCTCAAGGCCGGGAGCAAAGTCACCAGATTCGAGCTCGTTGAATGCCCCGGGGAGATCGGCCAGACGCTCGATACGGAACCGGGTGACAGGATCTTCATAATGGAAACGATCAAGTACGCCTCGGAAGTGCCGGTAGCGCTCTGTGCAGATTTCATTCCCCTCTCGATAGCCGGAAACATCGATCCGGATAGGATTCATGACTCCATCTTCGACGGTTTGAGGGATCACTACGGGGTGGATATAAGGTACGCCGAGTGCGATCTGATACCTATGACCGCAGGAGAGGAATTGACCGGAAAACTCTCCGTCGAAGCCGGAACACCGGTTCTGCTGCTGGAGCAGATACATTACGATTCGCTGAACAGAAGGGTCCTGTACTCTAAAAGTTATTTCCCTGTCGGTAAGTTCACTTTCAAGTTGATCAGAAAGCGCTAAGATACCATTACCAAGGAGGTGAATGCGTTGAGAAGGCTTTTTGTACTGCTGGTACTGTTTATCGGGATCTTTCTCTCTGCGACGACCATCGAGGTTTTGTGGATGGGCTGGCCGCAGGACCAGGTTATGCAGCTGGTGAAGGCTTTCAAGGACGAGAACCCAACGGTCGAAGTGGACATTCAACTTGTTCCGTTCGGGCAGCTGTTCCAGACTCTCGAAGTTAGACTCGCCGCGGGCGACGGGACGCCCGATGTCTATATCGTTGACGGTCCTAACACAGCGTCTTACGCGGCCAGAGGTTACTTGCTGGCCCTGGACGATTACTTCACGGATGAAGAGATGGATGACTGGTTCAGCGCATCGATCGAAGAGGGGAGCTACGACGGCAGGTTTTATTCGGTGCCGTACGGCACGTCTTCTGCCGGGATTTTCTACAACAAGGCCATTTTCGAGGAGTACGGAATACCCTTTCCACCCGAAGGGATCGACGAGAGATTGACATGGGACGAGGTAGTCGAAATCGCCAGAGCCCTCACCAAAGACACGAACAACGACGGTATAACCGACATCTGGGGTCTGGTGATCGAGCAGATAGACAGACCCTATCTGATATTCCCGATCGTGCAATCGCTGGGAGCTCAAGTGCTCTCGAGCGACGGGTTCGTCTCGCAGGGATATATCAACTCCAAAGAGTTCATAGAAGGCACGACTTTCTACTGGAAACTCTTCAACGAGTGGAAGATAAGCCCCCAGGGCGTTCCTGATTCGGCCATAGCCAGGGAGTATTTCGGTACCGGCAAAGCGGCCATGATGCTGGGCAACGAATGGAATATACGCAGGATGTCCCAGTATCCCTCGGTCGAATTCGGCCTGACGCCCTTCCCTTATTTCGAAGGAGGAGCGATCGTCACTCCCACCGGAAGCTGGCATGTGGGAATAAACTCGAAAACCAGGAAGCTCGACGAAGCTCTGAAGTTCACCAAGTTCATTACCGGAAAAGAAGCCGTCATAACCTGGCACATGCTGAACGGCATCGCCCCGGCCAGGTACGATGTCTATGAGGCCCTGCCCGAGGTCTTCGGAAATCCGATGTGGCAGACCTTCCTGTATGAGATGGAACACACCGCCGTGGCCAGACCCGTAACGCCCGGCTACTCGCAGTACGAATTGATGCTCAGAGAGGCTTTCAACTCGATTCACTACGGCGCCGATCCCAAGAAGACCCTGGACGATGCCGCAATCAGGATCGATAGAGAACTGAGAAGATACAAGTGATCGAACGGGATCGTATTTGAATTCATTCTGGATGGTGCGGAAGTGTTCAGGAATGGCAGAGTTGCATGGCTTTTTATATTACCCGCGCTGGCATTTCTTTTGTTGTTCAAGATCTGGCCGATAGGCGTCTCTTTCATCGAGAGTCTGACGACGACCAGTTTCAGAGGAACAAAGTCTTTTGTGGGGTTTGAAAATTACTCGTATCTATTCAGGTACGATCCCGTTTTCTGGAATTCCTTCTGGGTAACTCTCCTGTATTCGGCGATAGTCAACCCGCTGATAGTCCTGAGTTCCTTGCTCATGGCCCTGTTGCTCAACGGGTCGTATTTCTTCACAAAGTTTTTTAGAACGGTCTTCTTTCTGCCCACGGCGATCTCGTACGCGGTGGTCGCTGTTATCTGGTCAATCGTGCTCGATCCTTACTACGGACTGGCGAACAGTTTTTTAACCTCTTTCGGTCTTAAGCCGCAGCCTTTTTTCGCCTCCCCCGATCAGGCGCTGTGGGGATTGATAATGCTGAATGTGTGGAGAAGCTCGGGGTACTGGATGATGTACTTCCTGGCCGGTCTGCAGAACATACCGGAAAGTCTCTACGAGGCGGCCGAGATAGACGGCGCCTCGACCCTCCAGAAGACTCTGAAGATCACCCTGCCGCTCCTGACACGAACGATGTCTTTCGTTCTGGTGGCCAACACGGCCTTCAATTTTCTCAGTTTCGCTCCGGTTTACATAATAACCAAAGGCGGACCGATGGGCTCGACCAACCTGCTCATGTACGAATCGTACAAGAGCGCCTTCGTGAACGCCGATATGGGCAGGGCGTCGGCCATTACGTCGATACTTCTTGCGATCATTCTCGTCTTCAGCTTCTTCGAATTGAAGCTGACTAAGGCGAATTTCGAGTATTGAGGAGAGATTCATGAAAAGTGGCAGACTCTGGAAAACAACATCGCTTTTCATCGTACTGGCGGTCGTCAGTCTCTTCTTCATAGTACCGCTGGTGTGGATAGTGGCCTCGGCCTTGAGACCGGCCGGATCGCTTTACCAGTACGCCAATCCCCTCACCTGGGGGACTTTCATACCCTCGAAACCGACGCTGGAGAATTTCGTACACATCTTCTCGAAGCTCAACTTTGGCAGGGCGATCGCCAACAGCCTTTTCGTTTCGCTCGTTACGATACTGCTCACGGTCTTCGTTTCCTCGATGGCGGGATTTTCGCTGGCGAAATTCAATTTCAGAGGAAAGAACCTGGTCTTTGCCATAGTGTTGATAACCTTCATGGTTCCGTTCGAATCGATCGTGATTCCGCTCTATATTCTTGTGAAACAGCTCAAAATAGACAATACCTATTGGGCTCTCATACTTCCGGGCGTGGCGAACGGGCTGGCGATATTCCTCTTCAGGCAGTTCTTCTCGGAAGTGCCTTCGGAAATCATGGAAGCGGCGCGAATCGATGGCGCTTCCTGGTTCAGGATCTACTGGAGGATCTTGCTGCCCCTCAGTATGCCCGCGATAGTGACCGTTATCGTCATGGTCTTCATGTTCCAGTGGAACTCCCTTTTCTGGCCGCTTGTCGCGACTCATTCCAGCAGGTTTGAAGTCGTGCAGGTGGCCATTGCTTCTCACAGATCTACCGAAAGCACGAGCTGGGCCAATCTCTTCAGCTCTGCAATCGCCGGTAGTCTGCCGCCGGTAATTCTATTTTTGTTTCTCCAGAAGTACTTCGTTCGCGGAATAAGCGGAACGGGGTTGAAGGGGTGAACGCATGGAAAGCATAAGTATATCCAAGGACCATCTCAAGCTCTCCGTAGACAAACTGCCGGACATTTTGCTTCTGCCCGGCGATCCCGCAAGGGTCTATGAAATAGGACGCTTTCTGGACAACGTTGAAGAGGTTGGGAACAACAGAGATTACTTGACCATAGTCGGCGAGTACAAAGGGCTCCCGATAGCGGCCTGTTCGAGCGGCATGGGAGGTCCATCGACGGAGATAGCAGTCGTTGAGCTTCACAGACACGGCGTGAAGAGTATTATAAGAATCGGGACCTCCGGCGGCCTTTCAGAAAAGATCTCGCCCGGCGATTTGATCGTCCTTTCGGGCTGCATAAAGTACTCGGGAACGGCCAACCTGTTCGTGCCGGAGAATTTTCCATCGATCGCCGACTACAGGGTTCTTCAGGCGCTGATATGCGCCTGCGACAGAGAAGAGGCCGCCTTTCACGTCGGTCTGGGCCTTTCGGTCGATTCCTTTTACGCGACGAAACCGGGATTGATGGGGAAGGACTTTCCTTCTACTATAATCGGCCAGATGGACCTGTGGAGATCGGCCGGTGCGCTTCAACTGGATATGGAGGCCGCCACGCTGTTTGTACTGTCGTCGCTCTTAGGAATCTCCGCCGGAGCGATCTGCACCGCCGGCTCGAACATACCCAAAGATTTGAGGCCGGAATGTCCGCCATCCAACGATCCGGCTATCAGGTGCGCGTGCGAGGCGGCGCTTCTATTCAAGAGATGGGAAAAACTTTCTGAACAGGCCGGAAAGAATTTCCTGATTCCACCGATCGAAGATATTGGGAGATGATAACAATGGGAAACAGACTTGAAAATAAAGTGGCCGTGATTTTCGGAGGCGCCGGAAGGATAGGAAGCTCGGCCGCCGAAGCCTTCTGGAATGAAGGCGCTTCGCTCGCCCTGATAGACAAAAACGCCGAAAAACTGGCAACTCTAAAACAACGTTTCTTGAAGGGCTCAGGGCAAGAACAGCGCTGCGTCATTATCGAGGAGAACATAGAGAGCGAATCGGATGCGCGGACAGTATCGCAAAGGCTTAGAGAGATCTTTGGAAAGATAGACATACTCCTCAACTGTCCGGCTTACATATTCCGCGCGCCTTTTCTCGATCATCCATTGGAAGAGCTGGACAGGCAGTGGCATGTGAACGTGAGACTGGTTTTCATCTTCTCTCAGGCGATCGCGAAGGTTATGAAAGACGGAGGCAGAGGGAAGATAATCAATCTGGCCTCGATCGGGGGCCAGTATCCGGAAAAGGAGCACGCCGGTCACTGTGCGGCCAAGGCCGGTATAATAGCGATTTCGAGAGTCATGGCTCTCGAGCTGGCGCAGTTCAACATCCAGGTCAACGTCGTGGCTCCCGGACCTACCGAGACCGTTCCCTTCTCCTCGCCGTTCTATACGCAACACCCGGAAGTCCTCAAGAGGATAGAATCCAGAACTCCGGCCGGAAGGATCGGTCATCCCGAAGACCACACCGGTCTGCTTGTCTTCCTGGCTTGCGGGGAGTCCGACTGGGTTACCGGTCAGGTGATACTTTCCGATGGAGGATTGGGTCTTGTGTAAATATGTAAATAAGAGTCGATTTCTAAATGTGGCTCTGTGTCGGCAGGAGCTAACTGGATAAAAAGACTCCTTTTTGAAACTTCTGTATCAAAATCGGGAAAGTTCGCTATTCGAAGTATTTCTCTGATATAATTTGGAGTATAGTAATCTAAACGATGATCCTGTATTTTTTCTGTCCGAAATTCACACTGGTCGGTTTTAGCGGAGATGGTCTTTTGAGAATCTGGTTGTCTTTCTTGTTTTTTCTTATAACTACTATTTCTTTTGCCTATGTACCGGACGTTCTACCTCCAATGGAAGACCCTATGTTGATGACCGTCTGGGGAGAGAGCCAGGAGCTAAATACGGTGAACTACTTCTGTGGCACTCTTTTCATAGCCCGTGATTACAGTCCCGGAGCGACTCTGGAGCAGATGAAAATGGGAGCGGGCTTCGGCAAGGCGAAAGAAAGCGAGGGCGATATTTTCTACCATTTCTATACTGCCGGCACCCGATACAGAACTCTGATCGTAATCGCCGGAGGCGGATCCGAAAAACATCTGGAGGATATAGCCAGAGTCGAAGAAATGGCAACCGAAATAAAGAAGGAAAACGGACTGGTTATGATCATCGACATAGATGTGGATGATTCCGGTGATGACTCGATCAAAGCCGAATTCGCCCGCAGATTGATTCCACTTACAGACGCCGTTGTATTTGCCGGGAGCTCGAGCGAGAACTATGCGTCTGCTTTGTACGAAGATTCGCCAATCGTTTTGAAACTTTCGATCGTAGTGGATCTATTGATTGTTTTCGAGAGGGACTTCGGTGGGGGAAGGTGTTGTGACTGATGGGAGGAAAATGGATGAAAAGATATCTGGTAGTTTTATTTGCTTTTTTTGCGGTTGTAACCTGCGCCGGTTTGACGCTTTCTGATCTGGTCGTCGTGGGCGGAGACGGGGAT
>Ga0302253_1000886_pt1 | contig 21207 bp, 22 predicted proteins | sample AAG_RA_Trp_MG_FD_193537 | JGI IMG/M metagenome (GOLD analysis project Ga0302253, IMG submission 193537) | Enriched activated sludge microbial communities from anaerobic digester in WTTP, New Holstein, Wisconsin, United States - AAG_RA_Trp | ecosystem: Engineered > Bioreactor > Anaerobic >...
ACTTTCATCTCCCCATCGACCGCAAGGGCTGGTGTGAGCATGACTCCGCGGGTGATGATCTCGCTGATGTCGTCGACCTTCACAATCTCTGCAGTGATGCCAAGTTCCTTTACGGCAATCTCAACGTTCTTGAACAGCCGCTTGCATTTCATGCAGCCGGTACCGAGCACTTCGATCTTCATATGATTCACCCACCCTTATACTTCTGATATTCCTGTAAAAGCGCGATCCGGTATTTCTCTTCTGCTGATGCAGGGATATAATTGTAGATCTTCAATCTCTTCAGGAGTTCTCTCCCGGTTTCCTTTTCGTCCGGAAGTTCCATCTCCCTCACTTCGGCAAGGATATGATCGAGCATGCTGATCCCGACCACGATACCCCCAACATCGACCTGCCGGATACGACGGAGGGCTTCCGCCTCGCAGCAGGGCTTCTCATCCACTGGTGCCACATCCCGGGATCCCGAGGTACGGGAAGTAGTTGCCGAACACGAACCCGGCGAAGGTCGAGAAGCCGACCACCAGGAGAGCAAACACCAGCGTCTTTTTTCCTCCCATGATGCGGTACAAGACGAGCAGACTTGGGAGACTGACCGCGGGCCCTGCGAGGAGGAGGGATAGGGCCGGACCGCCAGCCATGACCCCCGAGGTGTATCCGAACGTGCCACCGATGATGGGGACCTCGAGGAGCGTGGGCATATAGAGGAGGGCGCCGACCACTGATGCCAGGAGGCAGGCCCCGAGCGAGTTGTCACCGAAGAACGGTTTGAAGGTCTCTGGCGGGAGGAAGAAGGCAATGATGCCCACTATGAATGTCCCGGCAATGAGGATCGGGAAGATCTTCTTGGTGAGGTCCCAGATCTCGTATCCCCACTCGGTTACTTCGTCGCGCTCGAAGTAGTAGATGAGCAGCAGGGCGACTCCCAGGGTCAGGACATACACGATCGAGAGACGGACAGAGAATGGAATGAGCCCGGAAGCTCCGATCACCAGGATGAGCACAAGGAAGACAAAGAAGAGAGGTACCACCCATTTCGGCCGGGTGGATTCTTCGCTGCCGGCCACAAACCCCTTGCCCGCTGCGGTCACGGCCTCATCGTAAGACTGGAAGATGGTGGCCATGAGGAGGCCGATGGCAATCGACATGGTGATGGCGAAAAATGCCCGGGCAAACCCGATGTCCCATCCAAGAACGCTGGCAGTATAGATGATGGCGAGGATGTTGATGGCAGGCCCTGCATAGAGGAAGGTGGTGGCAGGACCGATCCCGCTCCCTTTCTTCAGGATGCCGGCAAACATCGGCAGGATGGTGCAGGAGCAGACGGCAAGGACGACTCCGGAGACAGATGCAACCCCGTAACTGACGGACTTTTTGGCATCAGGGCTGAAGTACTTCAGGATCGCCTCTTTCTTGATGAAGACCGCGATCGCACCTGCGATAAAGAAGGCAGGGACGAGGCAGGTGATGACGTGGGCAGCAAGATACTCGATGACTGCGTTCAGCCCGGAGAGCAGTGCTCCGGTGATGGCATCGGTCATGGTTGTTCACCTCCTTCAGCAGGTTCGAGGAACAGGGGATGGTGGAGATGCATTCATATCCTTCTCGACAAAATATTTCAACTATAATTGAAATATTGTGAGACATAAAACTTCTGATAGGAATCATTCAGAAGGAACGACCGGACAACCAGGTGCGGATGAACAGTTTATGAGATTAGAGTAATTTATAGTAATTTGAAATGTCCAGGCAGGTATCACGCTCCCGAATGGCTCGAAAGGATGTCGATGACCTCTCCATTCCCCAGGAGATTGCCGACTCGCTCTGTTCCTGTGGCGGAGTGGAGGGACTTGTCGACCAGATCCCTTCCGACCAAATGTTTGAACAGATGCAGGGGTGGTACAAGGCCTGTGCCGATCCGGTCCGTTTGAAGATCCTCTCCCTTCTCATGGTCCAGCCGCTCTGCGTCTGCGTGATCAAAGCAGTCGTCAGGATGGCCGACTCCAAATTGTCGTACCATCTGAATATCCTGAAGAAGGCCGGGATGATCGAAGGGGAGCAACAAGGGCAGTATATCATTTACCAGATCACCCCCCGTGCAAAGGTGTTCATGGAGAAGGAGGTGAAACGGTATGAGTCTGAAAAAGCCAGAGACGAATAAGAATTGCGGGACCATGACAGCCAGCAGTGTGGATCTCCTAAACGTAGCTGAGTGCTCACCGGATACCCCTGTGAAAAAAGATCTCATCAAAATGAGCGGATCGAACATCGTCCTCGTCTGCCTTGAGACCGGTCAGGAGATCCCTCCCCATCCGGAACCATATGCCGTGGTATTTGTTGTTCTCCAAGGGGAGGGGATCATCACTGCCGGGAGTGCCAGGCATCCCGTGAAACCCCTGCACCTTGTTTCGGTGCGAAAGGATGAGAACCGGGGGATCCGATGCGACCAGCGGATGGTGCTCCTTGGCATCCGGGATGATGTCTGAGGGGATATCCGGATGCCTGACGCAATTGTGGTCGCTGATCTGACCAAGGTTTTCGGCTCTACGGTGGCTGTCGACCATGTCTCGTTCTTGGTGAAGGAAGGGGAGATCTTCGGCTTCCTTGGCCCGAACGGTGCCGGAAAGACCACCACCACCAGGATGCTGACAGGGGTTATTCCTCCTGATTCCGGTTCTGCAATGATTCTCGGCCATGATATACAGCGCGAACCGGTACTGGCCAAACAGGGATTCGGCGTCGTGCCCGAGACCTCGAATGCCTATACCGACCTTACCGCCTGGCAGAACCTGATGCTGATGGGGGAACTGTATGGGATTTCCCCAGTCCGTGTATCGGAACGGGCTTCCGAACTTCTCACGGTGCTGGGCCTTTTTGAGCGGAAGGACCAGAAGGTCCAGGCCTATTCGAAGGGGATGAAGCAGCGGCTCATCCTTGCGATGGCCCTCCTCCACGAGCCCCGGCTCCTCTTCCTGGATGAGCCCACGAGTGGTCTCGATGTCCAGAGTACCCAGATGATCCTCTCCCTACTCCGGGACCTGAACCGGGCGGGGACGACTATCTTCCTGACCACCCACAACATGGAGGAGGCAAACCGGCTTTGCAATCGGGTCGGAATCATCAGGAGTGGGAAGATAGTTGCACTTGACGCCCCGGAAAAACTGAAGGCGGCAATTGACCGTCTCCACCGGATTGAGGTGAGTTTCGACCGGGAGATCCCGGCAGATGCACTTGCCCGGCTTCCCGGAGTGGTGAGTGCAGACCGAACCGGGGACAAGTGGCAGATCACCACCGAGAACCATGATGCGGTCATCAGGCTTCTCGTTCAGTTCAGCCGGGAACAGGGTGCAGCGATCGTCACCCTTAATACCCTCGCACCCTCGCTTGACGATGCATTTCTCCGGCTGACCCGGGAGGCATCGCCATGAACCCGGCAGGATTCCCTGAACAGGTCCGGAGAGCATGGGCGATTGCCAAGAAAGACATTTGTATCTATTACATCAAGGGTCCGGTGCTCATCTTCGGGATATTCATGCCGGTCTTCCTGTTCCTCGCGTTCCTGATGGGGAGCCGGCAGCTCCCGCTTGCATTGCTGGTATCGGGACTGGTCGGGATGGCGCTCTTTTTCACAGCCACGGCAGTATCCCCCGCTATCTTTCCCTGGGAGGGGCAGGCAAAGACCCTTGAGCGGCTCGCATCGTGCCCGATCACGGTCGAGGCTATTGTCTTCGGTGACATGATTGCCTCCACCCTCTTTGGCATCGGGATCACGCTCATCACCGTTATCATCGGGCTAGTACTCGGCCTCTCGCTCCTGCACGCGGTCACGCTGGGTGCCGGTATCCTGCTCGCCGCATGCTGCTTCTCTGCAATCGGGATGCTGCTTGCAGTCCCCCCCACCAACACCCCATCGAACATCATGATGCTCTCGTCATTAATCAAGTTCCCGCTGGTCTTCATCTCGGGCATCTTCATTCCTCTCGAACAGATGCCTCCCTGGGGAATGGCACTCGCAGTCTGCTCTCCCCTGACCTACTTTACTGACCTTGTGCGGTACTCCTTCACCGGGACGAATTATTTCCCTGTTCCCGGGGATATCGCGGCGCTTGGCATGTTCACTGTTGTATTCACTGCAGGCACGATGTTTTTGCACAAGCGGACGATGCCGAGGAGGATGTAGATTCAGTCTAGATAGTCTTGCTTATTGGATCCGCCGTTCATACCGGGAAACCGTGATGTTTTCACTATTTTTTTGACGTCACACCATGCTCGCTCCGGTTGTCGTTCTGCTCCTCCATTCGTCCGGTGCTCTCTCCTCCCTCCACTCTCATCGTGTGCCTGTTTTTCAGATCGCTCCTGGTCCTGATGACAGCCATGCTCGCTCGCTTCGTTCACTTCGCATCGCCTGCTCCCCCTCGCTCCTCACACCATGCTTCGCATCGTGCTTGTCGCTGTGTTTTGTATAGCCACTGACGCTCAGTGACTCGCAGCGCTCGACCTCGTGCTGATGCATTCGTTTACCGGCGCTGCTTGGGCTGCTGTGGCCACCCAATTCTCAGGCCTCTCGTCGCTTCCAGGGCGCACTGCTACCCCTTTCGCTCCTAGCCCTGGTGGGACGGCTTGGAGGAGGCAATGAGTGGGATGGATGCAGTGGGCACAATTTACATTAGACCTTCTGAATGATCTCATTGAAGGTATTCTGTTGGAAATGTCGTTTGAGGACAATTGTTTCGACCGATAACAATCTTCCCTATCATGACATTATTGTGAATTGAAAGGTCATGACAGGACCACTCCCAGTCTTGAAAAATCTCTTCACATACTTTTTTTATTTTAAGTAATAGGCATTCACGACCACAAACCACTTGGCACCTTGCGTGCCACCTTTTCTGCACTACGTTCAGGTTTCTGAAATGAACAAATCCGATTCCGGATGCGGAGAGGCGCATTCCTATACCCTGAAACAGCTTGGGTGGACAGAAGAACATACGCAGGCATTTCTAAAATATACCGGACCCTATGTACCTGGTCGCGTGGTCTGCCGGCAAAAAACCGTCTGGGATGTTTTTATCGATGGGGGATCTGTAACGGCCGGGATCTCCGGAGCCCTGCGAAAGGTCGGCCGATTTCCCGCAGTGGGCGATTTTATCGTGCTGCTCCACCAGCCGGAAGCTGGCTCCTCCACGATCGTTGATATCCTGCCGCAGAAATCTGTATTCACACGGGGAGCTTCCGGAAAAGAAGGCACAGAGCAGGTCATTGCAGCCAACATCGATATTGTATTTATTGTCACGGCAGCCGGCCATGATCTCAACGCACGGAGGATCGAACGGTACCTTACCATCGCCCATGCGTCTGGTGCAAAACCGGTAATCGTGATTAATAAATCCGATCTTGCGGATGACCCTGCAGTGCTCACTGATGAAATTATCCCGGTCGCATCCGGTATTCCGGTTATCCCCGTGAGTGCCATCAGTGGTTATGGGATCTCCCGGCTCGAACCGTTCCTTACCTTCGGCACAACGATCGTACTCATCGGTTCATCCGGTGTCGGCAAGTCCACGTTGATCAACAGGCTGCTCGACCGACCTGTCCAGGAAACCTCCATTATCCGCGACTATGACGGGAAAGGCCGGCATACAACAACCGTACGGCAGCTCTTCGTTATGAAGAGCGGGGCACTCATGATCGATAATCCCGGGCTCCGGGAGGTTGGCATTGGCACGGCATCAGCCGGCATTGCCGAAACATTTCCGGATATGTTAAAACTTGCAACCAGATGCCGGTTCTCGGACTGCCAGCACGAGCAGGAGCCGGGCTGTGCCGTGCTGGAGGCAGTGAGGAACGGGACACTTTCTTTATCACGATTGGAAAATTATCACCGCCTCGTGCGGGAACTTACCTTCGAGCACGAGAAAGCCGAGATAGGGCTGGTACGGTCTGAACGAAAGCGGTGGAAAGAGATCACGAAATTCGCAAAGGAGATCAAAAAGGGAAAGGGGGATTTTTAACGAACCAAATAAATTTGATTCTGCAGGGTATCCCGGATCGGGCGGTACCGAACGGATTACCCATCCTATTATCAGACCCTCCCATACGTCCCTGTCAGCTGCCCGGTTGCGAGGACGTGGTTCTCCATGGCCTTTCGGAGCGTGGCGGCATCCACCGTCCCGGAAGAATCCACAGAATCATCCAGTGCCCACATGGTCAGAATATAGCGATGGGTACCGCCGAAGGGCGGGCAGGGGCCGGCATATGCCGCTTTCCGGGCACTATTTACCCCCTGCAGCTCCCCACCCGGCACTTCACGTCCCGGAGGGATACCTGCAGGAAGCTCTCTCATCTCGCCGGGAATATTGTAAAGAACCCAGTGGGTGTAGGTCCCGATCGGGGCATCGGGATCGTCAAGAATCAGGGCAAAACTCCGGGTGCCTTCCGGGACATTGCTCCATGAGAGAGGGGGTGATAGTTCCTCCCCGTCACAGGTATACAGGACCGGGATGGTTCCGTTTGCAGGGAATGCATCGGACGTGAGGACCAGAGTAGGGGGGCCTGGTTCTGCAGGGGGAGGTGTCGGTGAGGTGCACCCGGCGAGGAGGAGCGGGACGGTGAGGATGGTGAGGAGGAGGAGGAGTGTGATTCGCATGAATTGGGATTGGATGAAGCAAGACAATAAAGGGATCTCACTATTGTGATACATGGTACATTGAATAAAAGCGGGGATTACGGCCTCTACACTTATTTCATTGCCCTGTTGTAACTCGCTTCGATGAAGGGGATGAACCGCTCGATATCTGCACTATCCTGGATCCTGATGAGCACCCACTTTTTTATCACCCTTCCGTGAGCGACGAAATACTCTGCATCAGTACCTGAAAGGAGGGCTTCTTTCTCCTCATCGTCGAGTTGTGACAGGATAATTCCACCATTCACCAGCATCGCAAAGATCGTTCCCCTGACCGAGTAGGTGGGAGAGCCAAACATCTTCTTCTTTGTTACTTCCGGCCATCGTAACAGAATCTCCTCAAACGTCTCTCTCAGGTGCTGCGATTCGGATTCAGAGTAATAGGGCATAGGGCTCCTCGTGATATTCGAAGATTAAATCTATCATCAAAGTATTGAAGAAAAAAGATATAAATAGGCACAGGATAATGTCCCAGCTGGTGCTAAAAGATGCCATCGTTTAAATGCATTGCCAAGAACTGTCCATTCGAGGCCTCTGCTCCCACCGAAGCAGAACTGATGAAAAAAATCGTCGAGCACGCAAAAACCGTCCATAAGATGGACCCCATGCCACCGGACATCCTGGCCAAGGTGAAGGCAGCAATCAAACCGTAACCGAAGGGTTCAGATCTCATCTCGTTCACGTCAGATTCCTCCGAGATTGTGGGGATCAAGGGTTCGGGAAGGCAGTGATCCCTGAGCCGGGGATTTTTTAATTTTTAAGCATCTGTTACATTGTCATCGATTCTCCAGAGATTTTTCAATATTTTTTCTTAGGTAAAACAATCCTGAAATATACCCTCAATGTGCTCAACACCTGTCAATTATCTTCAAAAAGGGCACTTGGGGCACCTGTCGTATATTTTCAGATTCTTTTTAAAAAAAAACCGCCGGGGGAAGTGTTCACTTCCCCTGCAGCGGTTCCTCGCCCATGTGGTCGAGCACCCGGTCCCACATGACCAGGAGACCGGGGATCACCACGTAGGCGAGCAGTCCTGCACCGAGGAACATCCCGGTGATCAGCACCTCATTCTCCACGACGATCACGCCAGGGCCGGAACGGTGTCTGCCCAGGTCTCCACCCTGGTCCGGATGGCATCGTCCGAGTAGGAGGAGATCCGTACCTGGTCGCGGGCGAAGGTGACATAGTACACCTCGCCGTTGGCGTCGTGACACTTGAGCGGCCACGGTCACGGACCGTGCGGTCAATGTTCCGACGGTGTTTGCTTCGATGTCCTCAAAGAGGATGTAGGCGGTGTAGGCCTCACGGGACTTCGCCACCGGGTCCTGGGGGACATCGCCGTAGGTGTAGGCGGTGCAGTTCCACGGGTTGTTCGTGATCACGCCGTCAACGATGGTGGCAAACGCAGTCACATTTGCGATCGGTGCTGCCAGTTCCCTGACAGCGGTCTTGGTTATACTGGTCTGGACAAAGTCAGCCATGTTCTTTCTTTCCTGCCCATGGGTCTGGCCCAGAGGCAATCATCTATTGGACGGGATTGATCTTAGCGTTTCAGCCGTTTTTCAGTCGGGACGTGCTGCATCTTTATTCGGCGGAACGGGAATGGGAACGGGTCCGGATTTTCGAACGGCGGAGATGAGTGGTTCTGCCTGAGGTACTGTTCACGGCCGGGGAACCATCAGGATGTCCAACGATCTCTTGAGGTAGGGTGAGTGCCGCCCACATGATAGTGAGAACAAGGAGAGATCTTCCCTCCACAAAATTGACCTATTATTGTTCGTAGAAATGAGCATATGTTCAAATATTTGAACATGCCTCTGGCTTAATCCTTTGAAGTACTGGTATTTCTGGGGCGACACTTCTGTCACCGTGTTTATGTTTGGGAGATTGCAAAAACACTCTCGATCAGTGTCGGCGGTCCAAGTACCTCTCTGACCTCTCTACGGGAGATGGGTCTCGTCCTCTGTGAACAGCGGAGGAGTCTCACCGGAAGGCAGGGGACGAGAAGGGACGGGAAGACGGGAATTGGTTTTCACGATGTAATTCTACGTCTTGAAATCCAGCGAGGGTCTTTTCAGCTCTCCCAGGGAGGAATCCTTTTAATAACAGTATTCCCACTATCTGTTCAGGATACATGGCGGAACCTGATATTTATCAGCTCATCCAGGCAAAGAGAGATGAAATTAACCGTCTTGCACAAAAGTACGGTGCTTCCCATATCCGGATTTTTGGATCGGTTGCCCGCCACACTGCTGATGAAAAAAGTGATATCGATTTTCTTGTCGAGCTGGAGCCGGGCAGAACGTTGTTTGATCTTGGCGGGCTTGCCTATGATCTTGAAAAACTTCTGGGCAGGCCGGTCGATGTCTGCACGGTACATCTGCTCCGCGAACAGATCCGTACGCGGGTCGTCTCCGAAGCGGTCCCGTTATGAGAGACGATCCAATTTCCGGAGAATGAAGAAAGCAGTCTCTCGTGAAGGAGGTGTTTTGGATGAGACCGAGCCTTGGACGACAGGTTCAGGTTGACTGGGGTAAAGGTGGATCTGTGTACATGGATGGGGAGGACAGAAGACGTTCCTGTTTGCCCAGATCGTCGTCACTTCTGCACAACGTATCTTTGAACGAGTAAACCGGTAAACCCGAAGATGGAGACTATTCAACTGGGGCACATGGGGCACATTCATCCCTGGTTCCAGGACTTTTTGTATCTTTTTTTCTGGGGAAGATATCTTTGAAAAAAGAGGTAGATGTGCCCCATGTGCCCCAGACCTCAGCTGCCGGCGAATCCGAGGAAGGGCTCCTGCACCGGGTCCCGCTGATCACAGGCGTCGCGTTCCTCTTCGGTCTTCCACCGTATCCCGGACCAGAACCGTTCACCTCCGGACTTCACACTCCTGATGTTGTGTGATTTCAGGATGGTCGCATATCTCCGTGGGGCTATGGGATGCCGGATCCCCTCTTCCTCGCACCATTTTTCAAACAGCTCCCGGAACGCCGAGCGTGCGATCATTCTCCCGGGCTCAAAGGCACATTCGGTGGCAAGGAAGTAGCTGACTGTATCGCTGACCGTCCGGTAGTTCCCGGTGGCTACGGAGACTTTCCGGGGCTTGACCAGCCGGTTCCCGCAGGAAAAATAGCGCTGTAACCCTTCGAGGCACCAGTTCAGGATGCCCGGTCCCTCGGCGATCAGCTTCTTCTCGATCTCAGGGTCCCGTTTCTCTTCAGGGATCTGGACGGTGAAGGGGACCATCCAGATCCGCCGCCAGATCCCTTCATCGGTCCCCCGGATCACCGGTTCATGGTTGGTGGTGAGCCAGATCTTCGCGGTCGGGGTGAACTCGAATTCATTCTCATAGAGCCTCCGGACGGTGATGGCATACTCCCCGGTCAGCTGCTTGATGATGGACTCGGCCAGGCGGGCACCGTCCTCTCCTTCACTGGCGGTCGCCATCCGTGCCCCGGCTATCCGGGCGAGGTCAGACCGGATCCCTTCGCACCGGTGGACCATGAGCGATTCGGCGGCGATATTGACGGCATAGTCGCCAAGGATCGCGGCGAGGACTTCGATGGTCTTTGACTTCCCGTTCTTGCCTTTTCCAAACAGGATGAAAAGGAGCTGTTCGGGGTTCGCCTGCAGGAGTGAGTACCCGCACATGGCCTGGAAGCCGCTGATGTACTCTGAATCCTGGTCAAAGATCAGGTCGAGATGGGCTTTCCACTGCGGGCATTCGGCGGAAGGATCGTAGGCGACGCCGCAGCTCCGGGTCAGCAGGTCCTCTCGTTGGTGTTCCCGGAAGGTGAGGGTATCGAGCTCGAGGGTGCCGTTCCGGCAGTTCAGGAGGTATTCCCGGGCATCAAAGGCGTCGAGTTCGACTGCCGCAAGCGGGGTGGCCGATTCGATCATGGCTTTTCGTGTCCGGAGGTTCTCTGAGGTGATCGCCCACCGGGCAAGGGCTTTTGTCTGGTCTGGGGTTGGTGCATCGCGGCTTTCATCGTAGATGCTCCGGGCCACCCGGGTTGCCAGGAGATACATCCGGTTCGAAGTGTCCTTCTCCCAGAGTGCGCCGTTCCAGATATACCAGGAAGCGTTCGTCGAACAATACCGGATGTCGTCACCAAACCGGGCAACGAGCCGTTCTCCATTGCCGGCATCGGTCAGGGCGTAGTCCCGGGGAGGGGGAGAAATTTTCTCCCGATCCGCATACGCCGGTTCATGCATCCTCCGGAGTTCCTGCCACCGCTGCCGTCCTCCTCCGCACCCGGCATGGTGGCAGCCGGCGTGGATGGCGCCGTTCTCGAACTGGATGAGAAACGCCCCGTCCTGGTGGGCGGTGGTGAAGGGGCATTCCTCGAGGGTAAAGAGCCGGCCTCCTTTCCAGGACTTCCTGGCGCTGACCCTGATGCCGTGCTCCCGGAGCCATGCGTCGAGGTCGAGGGGAGCCTGGGAGTCGTCGTAGATTGTTGTCTTCGGGGATCGTTTTTCGGGCGGTTTTTGACCTGCTCCCTTTGCAGCGAGCTCTTTCAGGAGTGGTATCGGCACGATGCCTGTTTCGTCTGGGACAGCGATGATCCGGGACCTCCGGTGGGGTCGATCGGCGGTGGGATCCCCTTTCCGGGAGACGGTGCCGTAGAGCTTCCAGATCCGGGCTGCATTCGAGACGGCGGTGTCGATGGTGCAGGTGCTGTCGTTGAAACGCTCTGCAAGGGCAGCGAGGCACCGCTGGACGAGGTCCCGGCTGGTCTCGTCGTTTGGAAGGTCGATCCGGTAGAGGAGGTGGGCACCGTTCCCGGAGTCTGCCCGGACCGGCTCCGGGAAGCCCTGGTCGTTGAGCCACCCGGCGACCAGTTCTGCTTTCTCCAGGGCCTTTGCGTGTTCCTCGTCGGTTGATGAGACGCCGCCGGGCCGGACCGGGTCGATGTCCACCGGGAACCACCGCCTCCGGATGATGTCGGCATCCGCGGTGGTGGAGTCTTTCCGCGAGAGGTGCATCTTCACCCGGTTCGACCGCCGGGCGAGCAGGGCCGGGTTCAGCTCGTTCAGGGTGATATAGATACCGTGGACGGTAGACAGGTCCAGGAGATCGGCCGATGCTGCAAGGAGGCGGGGATCATCAAAATACCCGCTGTGGGTCCCGTCCTCGGCGATGGCCCGGATCTCGACCACGCCGCCCGGAGCGGCAAGCAGCCGGACGGCCTGTTCTCTCTCATCCATGGGCAGCCACCTCACGGGATTCATCCCTGCCGGACTCGTTCCGATACTCGGGGGCATCCCTGACCGCCGGGTTGGTGCTGCTCCCCGGGAGTGCCCTGATCCCACGGGGGAGGATCTCGTAGCATCTCCATCCGTCTCCCCGTACGAGGATCCAGCACTCCTTCCTGGCCGATGACCCCGGTGAGAACGCCCTCATCCGGGCCAGTTCTTCCCCGAAATGGACAACGACCTGGTGTGCGGTGTTCAGTCTCTTGTGGCTCCGGCGGACCATCAGGACAAGCAGTTCGCCTTCACGGACGGCGAAGAGGTCCGGCGGGGGGTTTCGCCCATACCACAGGCTCACGTCCCATCCCTGTTCTTTCAGGAATCGCCGGGCCTCGTGCTCGGCAGCATTCCCCCACCGGTAGCGGTCGTCGCCACCGGGAGAGGGCTTCTTGTTCTGTCTCTCAGGCGACTCCTCCGTGATGCTTGGGAAGCGGTCACTGTCGGTTCGGGGTGCGGGACCGGAGGAGCCGGGTATTCCATCCGGCTCGGCCACCGCCTGTGTCGGTTCTTCTTCCTGGTTCATGGGTTTTCACGTTTTTCCTTGTTTGTCAACAATGTCGGTCGGGAAGCAGCGCCCTGGCTGTTTCGTCTGGTTCTCTGGCTGGCGTTTCGGCTCGCGGAATCTGTTTTCCCTGGATCCTTTGGCAGCCCTTTCAGGCTGTTTCAGGTATGTAAGCCGGTGCACCAGCCGTCAACGTTGGCGTGAGAAGAGGGGGATTGGTGCGTTGGATGAGAGTATGAGAATCATCCGGTTCGATGATCCCTGTTCAGGGTACTGCACGACCGGCGGGTTCCGTATGATCCCGGCCAGCCCTTCCACGATAAGGGTGGTCCGGACGACGAAGGTGGTGAGCACTCGTTGTAAAAACGGTGGAGCGCCCATCTTCCGCGCCGTTGCGGCCATTCTCGTCAGGAATTCCCGATTCATTGGTGCAGGAGTAAGATTTGCGTGATTGGATATCAATTTGACGGAACCGGGAGGTTAGGGGAATGAAATATGGAAACTGAATGGCGTGCATGTAGAAGTCGTGTCACTTGAAGCAATGAGAGGGCTCAGGAAGTAAGTCGCCTCAACTACAGCAGGTCGCCGAAGCGAAAGCGAAAGAGAAGAGTTCGTATTTTATCTCGGTAACATCGGGGGGGTACGAGATTGAGTACGGGTTGATCAAGGGATCCGGGAAAGGGGGGGGTGATTCCCGGATCCTCTTTTTAAGTAGGAGGGGGTTTCTATCCATTGTGTCGAAAAGGAGTATTATTCATCTACTTTCACCCTGTATACTATCATATTTAAGCCTAAAATACAAGATTCAGGATAAATGGACATGATAACGAAGAATGAGAGGGCACTTCTTTACCTGTTATCAAGGACATCACATCTGACCAGGATGAAACTGGTAAAAATGATGTTTCTCATCTCGAAGGAGCAGAGTCTTTATGACTTTGTACCCTATCAGTACGGCCCGTTCTCATTCAAGTTATATCAAGACCTTCGTCATCTCGAGCGTGAGGGGCATCTCACTCAAGTTGATGACGAGGTGAAATATTGTGATCGGATATTTCCCCAACCCGATTCCTTCATTCGGACTGCAATTGATTCTTGTATTGACCGTTTTGGCAGTTGCCATGAAAAGGATCTCATCGACTACGTATACCGGGCACATCCCGAGATGACCATCTTTTCCACTATAAAGCGATTGGAAAAGTATAATCGGGACGAAACTGGTATCGTCACCATCGGATATGAGGGAAGGAATATCGACCGGTTCCTCTCTCTTCTCATCGAAAATAAAGTTGGAAAACTCATCGATGTGAGAAAAAATCCGTTCAGCATGAAATACGGATTTTCGAAGAACCAGCTCTCGGGGGCACTTGAAAAATTGGGAATTTCTTACCTGCATTTTCCTGATTTAGGTATCGACAGTTACAAGCGACAGAACCTGACGAATGCCGGTTATACCAGCCTCTTTCTTCATTATGCACAGGAGCTTGAAGAGAAACAAGACCATCTTGCCAGAATTATATCGCTATCAAAGATTGAAAAGGTAGCGCTGATGTGTTTTGAGGCTCAGGCATCCGATTGTCACCGGGGTGTCATCGCCCAGCGGTTCAGGGATGAAGGGCTCTGTGTGACAGACCTATGACCTGGGTGAAAAAGAAGATCCTGGTAGCCGTGAAGGCCTACCCGGAGAAGAGCAAGAAACATGGGACCACGGTATGCACTGCCGGGATTACCGATGATGGTGACTGGATCCGATTGTATCCCATGCCCTACTCGTCATTTCTCGGCACCAATAAGATCCATCGCTATGACTGGATTGAAGTGGAGTGTAAAAAAGTTACAGATGAAAAATTAAACAGGAAGGAAAGTTACAGGGTTCGCGACGGTTCCGTGAGAATCATCGATCGATCGCTTTCAAAAGGAAAAATCCAGGGGAAAGTACCGTGGGCAGAGAGGAATGCGAGAATCCTGCCGAAACTTGACCCTTCACTTGAATACCTTGAAGAAAAATATCGTGAAGACAAAACATCTCTTGGTCTCATCAAACCCGTTGATGTGATGGATTTTTTCACCCGGGAGGAGCTCCTCCAACCACCGGAACCGAAGGAATTCCAACGATCTCTCGATAACCAGATCATTCCCATTGTCGATACTATCCCTCACATCTTCGCCTATAAATTCACATGTTCCGGATGTCGCGAGGGGAAAACACATGATATCATGTGTGAAGATTGGGAGTTGTTCGAATCCTACCGCTCATGGTGGAAGAACTATCCCGATGTAAAACTCCTGTGGATGAAGCTTCATGAGAAATTCTTCGATTTCATGAAGAAGAGCGATTTATACTTCTATATGGGTATGTACTCGCAAATGCCGACCTGGCTCATAATCGGGTTGTATTATCCTCCGAAGGAAACGGTCATTCCTTTAGAAAAACCTGTCACCCTTCATAAGTGGTTAGGACAAGGTTGACCCCTTTTCACCCTTCCTATTTCATCACTGGTTTGTAAGCCGGTGCACCAGCCATCAACGTTGGCGTGAGAAGAGGGGTATTGGTGTGTTGGATAACGGTGAGGGAAGCATCCGATTCGATTATCCCTGTTCAGGGTACTGCATGACCGGCGGGTTCCGGATGATCCCGGCCAGCCCTTCCACGACAAGGGTGGTCCGGACGACGAAGGTGGTGAGCAATCTTTGTAAAAACGGTGGAGCGCCCCTCATCCGCGCCATTGCGGCCATTCTCGTCAGGAATTCCCGATTCATTGGTGCAGGAGTAAGATTTGCGTGATTGGATATCAATTTGAAGGAACCGGGAGGTTAGGGGAATGAAAAAAAGAGGAGGTCCATTCCACGGACCGAAGGGGGAGTCATCCTTCTCACTGCCTCTCCCTTGAGAGAAGAGGAGCCCGGCCCAGTGGGTGCGAGAGAGGGGATACTTGTCTATCCCACGGCGTGACGCAAGGGTGGGGGGAGTGGATATGAGTATCGCTGTGCATTTGGAGATCGTCCTATTCAAGGAAATCAGACCGATATGAGATGAGATAACTCTCTTTTATTCTATAGGTGGTGGATCCGAATTGCGATATGAGGCCTATTCATATGAAATAAAATAAATTGTGGGCACAAATTTTAATCAAGTCCCTATTATCTATTTTAATAGAGGAAATGATGTCCGATAAAACCGTTCCAGATAATACTTTTATATATTCCTTATTAGACTCCTACATTAATGAGGCAAAAAAAGCCCCCAAACTCTTCAGAGATTTAGCAAAAGTAGAGCAATATATTGCTGAAAGTTATAAATCACGATCTTTTATTGAAATTATCCAAAATGCTGATGATGCCGGCGCCTCAGAAATATTAGTTACTGAATACGAAGATGGATTATTAATAGCAAATAACGGGAAGCCATTCTCAGTTGATGATGTCGAAGCAATATGTCGAAGCGGATCTTCACAAAAAATTCGAGGAAAAACTATCGGTTATCGAGGAATTGGATTTAAATCGACTGCAAATTTAGCAAAGTCGATATCAATCATAAGTGGCGACTTTCATTTTAATTTCAATAAAGAGAAAACGATCAAAAAATTAGCTGAGATAGGTATTGATGATGTCCCATTAATTCGAATTCCCCATATTATCTCTAACGATGATTATTTTAATATTAAAAAGAAGATCAGCCCCTATTTAAACAATTTTTCAACTTTTTTTCTATTTACTGGTATTGATAATCGAGTCGTTACAGAGGAATTTGCAGATTTTGATTCTTCTTCACTGTTGTTTTTACGTAATATTGTTGAATTAACAATTTCTTTAGGAAATACTAAGCGTAAAATAATAATCGATAAGAAAAAGGAGAACTCATTTTTTTCATATAAAATTCAGGAAAATGATGAATCTAAACAGTGGCTTGTTATTAATTCTGAACCAACAAAAATCGATACTATCGCCTTTAAATTAATGAATGATACAATTCTCCCTGCATCGATATCAGAATCTGTTATTCATGCCTTTACTCCCACGAATGAATTTTCTGGAGCTTTTTTTAAAATAAATGGAGATTTTAGCACAGATCCTTCTAGAAAAACAATCGATTGTGATGAGATGAGTAATTCGTCATATACAAACGCAATTGATCTTTTAGGGTCAACATTGATAAAATGCCTCGAGGGGGATATTCAAATAAAAGGCATATTTTCTCCATTTGTCAATATAAAAGGAGTGGAAAATTCAAAATTTAAACGTTATTTCAAAAAGAGACTCAATAAATTATTTAATGAGAGAAAAATTCAATATAACAACCAAATTATTCAAATTTCGAATTTTAGATTAAAACCAGAATGGCTTAATATTGATGATTATAACCAGGTTTGCCATTCTGGAATAGTTCCTCTTTCGCAAAAAACTATGGTTGACTATCCAGAAATTACACAACTGTTCAAGGACTTTGATGTACAAGTATTATCACTAAATGATCTAATTGAACGATTAAACATCTCAGATTTGAAAAATACTGGATTGGCACAAATTTTTGCACGAATTATCAAACAATATTCGTTTGATTGGTCCGAAGATAAAATATCATCTGTCCAATCGCTACAATTATTCCCTGTAGACACCCAGAGAAAAAGGATTACAGAATTATCCGATTATAATGATATAGACTCAGATTTTAGGGATTTTGTGTTAAAACTTGTAGATAAAAAAGATTTAGACCAATTTTTATTCAAATTTAATAAATCTGGTCTAACAACACCCCCTCCTCATGATGGGACATCAAAACCCCCACGGAGAGCAATTATTAAATGGAAAAGAGCAGAAAAGAATGTTGAAGAATTCTTAAAATTATTTCCAACTATAATTTCAGTAAACGATGTCAGTCGAGTGAATATTGGTTATGATCTAGAAGTAATATTTTCCAATTCTGATAAAATATATGTCGAAGTAAAATCATTAAAAAATTTTAATGAGCCATTTGGAATTACAAATAATGAATATGCTGAAGCTCATCGACGAGGTGATAGATATTATTTAGCTTTAATCGTGATGGAGCCAGAAATATTAATAAAATTTATTCAAAATCCTCTAAATATACTCCAATTTGATAGAATTTGTGAAAGATGGTCATGGAGATGTGAGGATTATAAAGATTATTTAACAGATAAAATATAAACCGGTATTTGTAATAATCATAATTATGGCAGTTACTCTAATTTTCTACGAAAAACCAAAAACAGCCTCTAAACAAAGGGCAATTGAATTGGTATCCGACATACCTTATTTTTATAAAGATGGTAAATATATAATAAAATCCGAATATCTTACACCGCAATTTAAAAAGGCAGTATTATTAGCGGGTAATTGGAAAACAACTGAACTTATAATAAATGAGAAAGAGATAGATATCAAAGAATTTCAACGAATAGCCAGTTGTTTTAACGGTAGATTTTGTAACGGTATTTGTCATCTTTTTTTTGGAAGAATTTATAACGAGATTTCACATGCAATCAAGTGGGGAGGTGATTTGGATTACATAATGGATAGTATAAAAAATTGTCCATTTATTGTACACATTGAAAACGATAAATACAGATTTGACCGAGAAGTGTTCAATCAATATTTCTCTGATGCCAGTGATCTTTTACAATTTTGCGATTATTTCAATGAAGAGTCGACATTGGAAAAATTTAATGAAATTCCTGAACATTTCAAAATTTCACCCCACGCCATCAATGATGATTATTTTGGTGATGCTGATGATTATGAGGAGGACTCCGATGACGATGAATCTAATAAAATTAAAAATCATGACACCAGTAATTTGGCAATTGACTATTGTATAAACAATTCAATAATATTTGCATGTACAACAAAAAAGAGCCAAGATAATATTATTTTTAAAATAAAACCCCTGTCATTTGAGCCGGTCGAATTATCTCAAATTGATAATCAAGATAAGATAGAAGATTTCGAAGAAAACGGATTTTTGTATTTATTGAAGTGTGAAATTATTAACCTTTCCAAATCCGAGATTAGTTTCTATGATATTAAACGTACTTTAGTAATGGCCGACGAGGATGATTATATCTATACCATTTATTATGACTATCAATTATATAATCACACAAAATTTAGTGAAAAAACCGGGTTAAATAAAACAGAAGAAACACATTTCCGGCCAAAAATGAAAAAAACTGTTATATTACCCGTCTTTCTACCAGATGACGAGAATCAGAAATATTACCTTGCTGTGATGGATGGGAAGATTAAGGAAGTATAAATATTCATATTTTGATCATACTCAACAGCAACATAAGAATGAAATGTATCGTCTATTTTTTAAAGGCTCTTACCTGTCCCAGCTCCTCCGACAGACAGTATTCACCCAAGAACAGAATTAGGTCATATACACGGAGATGAAGCGATACAAACCACGAACAACAAGGTGGCGTCTGGTAGCCACCACCAAGCCTTCCCTCGATATGCTCCACGAAGGCTGTCGCGGGGCAATCATACATTCGACATAAAGGTAAAAAGGACGAACGGAAACCAGGAGCTCCTTACTCCGGTTTCCCAACTCCTAACCCCTTCATCAGGCCATACTCAATCTCGTAGAACCCTCCACCCCGATCCTCGAAGGTCAGGTAATAGTGACTGAGTTGTTGCCCTTCAGCATTCTCGATTTGCTTGAGCAGTCTCGCTTGGTTACTGGCATCGTGTCCAGCCAGGACCCACCGCTTGATCTCCTCGTCCATCTTTCAGGACCGGGCAGGGACCGACACCAGCGGGACGGTGACTGAGTCCTCCTTCGGATAGAAGAAGGCAATCACTGCTCCGTTTCATTCTTAGCATCGATCTGCTGATTGTCAGACGAACTTTGAGGTTTCATTAGCATCATTGTCAGATGTGTAAAAATCAAAGATAAGATTAATATTAGTCCTGCATTGAAGGGAATTAAAAAAATATTAGTGTTATAATTAAAAATATCAAAAACACCTCCAATAAATGGCAATATTAGTATAATAAGAATTAAACTAAATGAAAATTTAAAAAGAGAGGATAACAAAGGACGAATTTTATTATAAATAATAGAACTTAAGAAATATCCCAAAACTATTGGTATATATGCAAGCGATAGCAGTAAAAATAAAATTCCACTTCCGGTGAAAAAGGGGATATTCTGTTGAAATTGAATTACGGGGTCAAACCATGTGATAATTAGAAGTAAAATTCCTACCGATCCCCAACCAAGAAAAATTTTTGTCCCAAAAGACGTAATATCTTCTCTTTGCCCTTTAAGGACATTTCGTATTAATAAAATCAATCCCCAAAACATAAAATCAAACGACATTACAAACAGATATGAAGCTAAAAAATCTTCATGTAATGTGAATACCGTCATTATTTCTTCACCGGTAATGATACCAAAAATCAATGCGGCTGAAACAAAACCAAAAAAAGCTAATAATAATGCTAAAGGGATATATTTTTCAACACAATCTGGATTTTTTAGGTCACACTTAAACAATTCTGTTTTCTGAAAAAGAAGAAAAATTGAAGCAAATGCAAAACCTGCAAGAACTGCACTGATATTGGCAAAGATGCGTCCTGCTTCAATGGCATTAAAATATGGTCTATTTTGAGACGTTAAATTTGTAGATTCTTCATTTCCATCAAGAACATTCGCACCTTCGTTAATTCCAATAATTAGAAGTGAAAGTAGTATTATCAATGCTAGGAGTTTAAAGTGACCCATAAATTTTAATTATCAACATAGGGAATAAAAAAATATTTTTAATTGTTATAGATTTGTATTTTACCGACTGTCGGCAGTATGGCAGTGGTTGAATGAATCTACGGATTGATCCAGAACGAGCCAAGAGTGAAATAATTTCTTTTTTGAATTGTTTATGTCCTCTACTCAGAGGAGAGGTAACTCCATTGGATAACAGCCATTTTGTTTTAAAATATTAATGGGAGTAAAAATTTAATCACAACGGCAATACTGATTGTGATGCTTATCCCAGATATTTCGATTTTCATATGAAAATAGTATAATTATAATATTATAAATTATTATTGAATGTTCTAATCACAACATCAAATAAGCATCAACTGCCGCGTTTTGACAGGTGATCCTGAGTTGTGGGATCTGCCGACAACTTGACAGAGCCCCTTCCACGATGAGGGTGGTCCGGACGACGAAGGTGGTGAGCACTCGTTGTAAAAACGGTGGAGCGCCCCTCATCCGCGCCATTGCGGCCAGTCTCGTCAGGAATTCCCGATTCATTGGTGCAGGAGTAAGATTTGCGTGATTGGATATGAATTTGACGGAACCAGGAGGTTAGGGGAATGGAGCGGAATATGATTTCCTATCTTCCTAAACAAATATATCCCATCTAAATAATGATGCTATTATGGATAAGACGCTGTTAACGGAGAATATTATAGATCATTTGAAAAAAGCTCAGTTTAATAGCGAAAATCCATCTGATTTCGAAAGGGCAATCTCTGATGCATTTCATTTTCTTGGATTTGAATCACAGCTTATTGGTGGGAGTGGAGACACGGATGTAATTTTAAACGCCAATATAGGAAAATTATCCTACAAAATCACTGTTGATGGAAAGACAAGTAAGTCCGGAAAAATTAGCGATCGACAAATTGACTGGTTTTCTTTGAGAGATCATAAAAATAAAAATAAGGCAGATGCGATCATAGTCGTTGGTCATGAATTTGCAGGGGGGAATCTCGAAACAAGGGCAAA
>Ga0302253_1000888_pt1 | contig 21152 bp, 23 predicted proteins | sample AAG_RA_Trp_MG_FD_193537 | JGI IMG/M metagenome (GOLD analysis project Ga0302253, IMG submission 193537) | Enriched activated sludge microbial communities from anaerobic digester in WTTP, New Holstein, Wisconsin, United States - AAG_RA_Trp | ecosystem: Engineered > Bioreactor > Anaerobic >...
GAACGGTGAATGGATCATTCCAATGAAACGATATAATGCGGTGTCAGGGTTGATCATACCTGGAGAGGGGGTGTTGTGAAAAGTGATGAACCTTATGATTGTATCAATCAGTCCGGTTTTCCTTTCGTTTTAATCGACGGTGAGTGGTTGTATACAACCTGCCAGAGTCCTGGTGGTGAGATCAGTGTCAAAGGATGAGTTGAAATCGGCCTGAACATCCACACCTCTGAAAAAATTTCTCCGGACACCAGAATGCCTCGGTAAAACGAGTGGTAAGAGATGAGCTACACGTGAACCCTTTCAAGATTATCCTCTCAACCCCGCTATCGCAAAAAACATACCCTATGATTGCCCCGGGAACGTATCATCCACGAGGGTATAATTCGTGAGCCTGCGGGAGAGGATCCTCCCGATATCGTTCGCCATCCGCAGCATCTCTGCGGGATCGAGGAAATCGGCATTCCCGGCCCCTGCCTCGGCAGACACATCATCCGAGAACATGGTTCCGCCCAGGTCGTTCGCACCTGCAAGGAGTGCCATCTGGCCCAGTTTTACCCCGAGTTTCCCCCATGATGCCTGGATGTTCCTGAAATTATCGAGGAACAACCTGGAGACGGCAACAAGGAGGAGGTCTTCCCGCCCTGTTGCACCCGCGAGTGCTTTCCCCTCAAGATAAAGCCTGGTGTTCTGATGGAGGTAAGAGAGTGGCACAAGCTCGGTAAACCCTCCAGTTTGATCCTGTATCTCCCGGAGGATCGACAGGTGGGTGATCCTGTCTTTCGGGCTCTCGCAGGAACCGTACATGATAGTGGCAGTCGTGGGTATACCTAGCCCGTGCGCTTCCTGAATGATCCTCCCCCATTGGGCAGTTGATACCTTGGCAGGGCATATGACCTGACGGACGCTGTCCACGAGGATCTCCGCCGCAGTCCCCTGGAGCGTGCCAAGACCCGCCTCCTTCATCGATACAAGAACCTCTCCCGTGGTTATCCCTGATTGTGTCGCGGCGTGGTTCACTTCATCCGGTGAAAAGGCATGAATATGGATATCAGGTGCGGTCTTTTTCACAAGGGAGAGGATCTCACTATACCGATCGGCATCGAATTCCGGGTTGACACCTGAGAGCAGGCAGATTTCACTGACATTCCTGCGTGCTGCAAGCCTCACTTTCTGCCGGATTGTCTCGGGATCGTCACAGAATGCACCTTCATCGGTTGCCGATTTCCCGAACGCACAGAAACCACAGAGATTTTTACAGATATTGGACAGGTGAAGATTCTGGTTTCGTACATAGGTGACTACCGGTCCGACCTTCTCTTCCCGTATTCTGTCAGCAGTCTCGCATACACGGTAGAGATCTCTTCCCGATGTGTTGAGAAGGAACACCCCCTCTTCTCCCGAGAGCCGGTGCCCGGCCACGACATCAGAGAGCAGGGTGCGAAGATCCATGAGAAGAGAATGAATCCCTATTTTTTCCCTTTTACACGCTTCTTTTCCTTTTCTTTCTTCCCTCGCGAATTCTCCTTTTCCTTTTTTCCGGTTACGTAATCCCAGACCAGCATCAGTGCGATGAGGATGATGGCGACCGGCACAATATTCAGGGGGAGATATCCGAGCAGGGGGACAGAAAAGAGCGCTTTTCCGACGATCCATTCATCCTTCACAGGCAGGATAACCTCCCCTGACACAGATGACAGGTACCCTCCCTGATCGCTCCACGGGTTGTTGTCTCCCTTGGTGATGTACCCGCTATGGGGGGAGAGAAGTGTCGTCTGGACGAGATACCCGTTTGACGGATCTGCGTTTTGGGGAGTTACCACGGTTCCATTCTCAAGGACCAGGCTATTGTTCTGTATGGTCGCGGGTATATAACGGACTGGTGTTGTCTGACCTCGGTAAGGATTTCGATACTGGGGGATCGTCTCACCGGAGTTAATGCGATCCATCGCCCTGTGAATAATGGGATGGACGCCCTGCGTCAGGAATGGAATATACACTGGGGGGTTCGGCGCATCATTGGGTCGGTAGATCAGGACATCCCCATAGTCGTTATACTTCTGGTACCCCACTTCTTTCCCACTGGTCCAGCTCTGCAACTCGCCAAACCTGTCCGCGCTCACGACAAAGACCAGGTCGCCGACCTGCATGTGTGGGACCATGCTCTCCGATTCTATGGTCACCACCGCAGGCCAGGTGCCCGACACGAGGAAGAGAATGAGAGCGATACTCCCCACCACGGCAGCAACCCAGAGCAGTTCCCTCGCGAGCGATATCCAGGCATTCTCGCTCGTTTTGAATTTCTCCAAAAGGCCGGGTTCCTTCTCTTCGGACTGCTGGCGCGACATGATTAGACTTTGAATGTTTCTTCCGCAGGGTAATAAGGAATTGCACGCGTCTGCTCTCCCCGCACATGCGGGGCCACCGGATTTTCCATGCCCGTGAGAAGAATGAAAGCACTTTATCCGGTCCCGTGAATATATAATCAATGCTTGATGCGGCCACCATTGTGCAGAGGTTTCTGGCGACCAAGATGCAGGTTCACCCCGAGGTGGTCCGTTACCTCTCGGAGAAAGACGATCCTGACCTGATCGACCGCATCATCGCCAATGTCCCGGGAGACACCATTGTCGTTTCAGTCAACCACATTCCCGGACTTGTCCAGGACCGGGACGGGAACAGGTTCCTTGCCGATCCGCAATGCGATGTGGTGCAGGGTGCTGCGGGTACCACACGGGGAATTGCCCACATCACGGATTATACGAAATACTTCCGGGATCGCTACCAGCGCCTGGGAGAATGTATCCGTGTGAGAGCTCCTCCGATGCCTATAGAGGCACTCAAAAAGGGATCCCGTTACCGCCAGGAAGCATGCACCATCATGGGCCTTGTCATGGAAGCAAAGGCAACCACGAACGGCCATCGCCTCATCGAGATCGAGGACCCCACCTCCTCAATCCCGGTTCTCTTCCATAAGGAACGCCCTCACTTCTCTGATGCCGAGACCCTCGTCCCCGATGAGGTCATTGGAGTGAAAGGGACACTCTCCGCAGACGGCCGCCTCTTTTTTGCAGAACAGTTGTTCAGGCCGGATATCCCGCTCACCCATGCACCATTCAAGAGCAGCGATCCGGGTCAGGCGGTTCTTATCTCCGACATCCACGTCGGGAGCGATACATTCCTCGATGAAGCCTGGACCCGCTTTGCCGACTGGCTCTCGGACTCCGAGGTCTCGTACCTGCTCATCGCCGGTGACCTTGTGGACGGAATTGGGGTATACCCCAACCAGGAGCAGGAGCTGACCATCAAGAATATTTACGAGCAGTATGAGACGTTCGGATCGATGATGCGGGATCTCCCGTCCCGCATCAAGATCATCATATCTCCGGGAAACCACGACGTGGTGAGGGCTGCCGAGCCCCAGCCTGCAATCCCCGCAGAATTCACCGGGAACTTCCCCGCCAACTGCGTCATGGTGGAAAACCCGGCCCTCGTCAGCCTCCAGGGTGTCCGGATCCAAATGTACCATGGCCGGTCAATCGATGATTTCATCAGTCTTGTTCCCGGGGCATCCTACGACAATGTTGCACCGATGATGATGGGGATGCTGCAGAGGCGCCACCTTGCCCCCACATACGGGAAGAGGACCCCTATCGCGGCGGGAACCGAGGACCACCTTATCATCGACCCCGTTCCCGAGGTCCTGCATACCGGCCATGTGCATATCATGGGGATTACCGACTACCGTGGTGTGCTCTGCGTGAACTCGGGAACCTGGCAGGCGCAGACCGCATTCCAGAAGCAGATGAATATCACTCCCACCCCGGCACGTGCGGTGGTCCTTGATCTCCAGACACTCAACTCCACGGTCCTTGACTTCAGTTGATACCTTCAGGATCCTGAATTCCCCTTTTTTGCCTGTCATTAATTCGCGAAAAGGATTGATTTGAGATTATCCTGCCAGGATTCATGTTCTTACCGCATGAAAAGCGGGCGATCCCATCAAAACGACTTCATGTGGTTTTTTATCTCCCAAGAATGAAATGATACTGCCATATTTAAGGCGCATGCGTTTCGGCACATGCACACGAATCGAATACGGAGGATTAGAACTTGATGGATCTCTTCATCTTAGTCCCGGTGTGTGCCCTTTTAGGACTGGTCTTTGCGGCCTATTCCTACATGGTCATGAAACGGGAAGGGACTGGCAGCGAGCTGATGCAGAAGATCGCCGCAGCCATCAGACTGGGTGCCATGGTGTACCTGAAACGACAATACACAGCCATTGGGGTCTTTGTCGTCGTTCTCGCGATCATTCTCGCACTTGCGATAAGTCCGTTTACCGCGCTCTGTTTCGTTGTGGGTGCGTCCTTGTCGGCACTCGCAGGGTTCATTGGAATGTCAGCCGCCACCCATGCCAACGTTCGGACGACCGAGGCTGCGAAGAAAGGGATCGCGAACGCGTTCCGTGTCTCGTATGCGAGCGGTACCGTCATGGGGCTCGTTGTGGTGGGACTTGGACTGCTCGGTCTTTCGGGTTTGTTCTACCTGCTCTCCAGCTTCACCTCTCTAGGTATTACCAACACCGTGAACGTGCTCTTCGGGTTCTCACTCGGGGCCAGCTCTATTGCGCTCTTTGCACGTGTTGGTGGCGGTATCTTCACCAAGGCTGCAGATGTTGGTGCGGACCTTGTCGGTAAAGTCGAGGCTGGCATCCCTGAGGACGATCCCAGGAATCCGGCCGTTATTGCTGATAACGTAGGCGACAACGTGGGTGATATCGCCGGAATGGGTGCCGACCTGTATGAGTCATATGTGGGATCGATCATCGCGACCATGGGGCTCGCAGTCGTGGCATCCATCGCTGCGGGGTTCGTAAATGTTCCGATCATCAACCTTGTGCTTCTTCCGATGCTGATCGCCGCGCTTGGAATCGTCGCATCCATCATAGGAACATTCTTTGTCAGGAGCTCGAAGAACGAGAGCAGTGCCATCCACAAGGCATTCAATGCCGGGACCCTGGCCAGCCTTATCCTCACGGTCATCGCAACCTACTGGCTGGTGACAACCCTTATCGGCCCGCAGTATCTCGGAGTCTTTGTTGCGACCGTCGCAGGGCTGGTTGCTGGCTTTGTCATAGGGCTCGTGACTGAGTATTATACATCCTACGAACGGCAACCCACCCAGCGGATCGTGAAGGCTGCCGAGACCGGTGCTGCAACCGATATCATCACAGGTCTTGCCGTCGGGCTCGAGAGTACCGTCTGGCCAGTTCTCATCATCGCTGTCGCTATCCTCGTTGCAGCACAGCAGGCAGGGCTCTACGGGATTGCTCTTGCAGGTGTCGGAATGCTCGCCACGCTCGGCATCACCCTCTCGGTCGATGCATATGGCCCGGTCGCGGACAACTCCGGAGGAATTGCGGAGATGTCGCACCAGGAGAAGGGGATACGCGCTATCACCGACACCCTTGATTCTGTGGGGAACACTACCGCCGCAATCGGGAAAGGTTTTGCAATCGGGGGAGCCGCCCTGACTGCTCTCGCACTCTTTGCGGTGTATACCCAGGCAGTCGGGCTCCAAGTCGTTGATATGCTGGACCCGACGGTCTTTGTCGGGATCCTGATCGGGGCGATGCTGCCATTCCTCTTCTGCTCGTTCGCCATGACCGCTGTAGGGAAGGCCGCAGGATACATCGTCGAAGAGGTCCGCCGCCAGTTCAAGGAGATCCCAGGCCTTATGGAGGGCAAGGCCGAGCCTGATTATAACTCATGTATCACTATCTCAACGAAGGCTGCTCTCAAGCAGATGATCGCTCCCGGTGTGATGGCCATCGCTGCACCGCTCCTCATAGGGTTCCTGCTGGGAACTGCTGCGCTTGCCGGTCTCCTGGTTGGTTCCATCTCTGCCGGATTCATCCTCGCGGTCATGATGGCAAATGCAGGGGGCGCTTGGGATAACACGAAAAAGTACATCGAAGCCGGGCATCTCGGTGGAAAGGGATCCTTTGCCCACAAGGCTGCAGTGACAGGCGATACTGTCGGTGACCCCTTCAAGGACACCGCCGGACCCGCGCTCAACATTCTCCTGAAGCTGATGGCAATCGTTGCGCTCGTATTTGCGCCACTATTCATCCTTTAATTCACTTTTTTTGTTCCACGAGACTCATGACCGAGGAATAAGACCTGATTATGGGTATAAGAAAGGGTATCTACCATCAAGGCGAAAATATTCTAAATCTTTAGAAATACCCTCGGACAATAATTCGCAGAAACAAAGGGAACCATATGATAGATTTTATCCTGAATTTTGACCAGTACCTCCCCGGGCTTGTCCAGGAATACGGCTTCTGGGTGTACCTGATACTTTTTCTTATCATATTCTGTGAGACCGGCCTTGTGTTCATGCCGTACCTCCCGGGGGACTCGCTCCTTTTTGTGGCCGGCACCCTTGCAGCGACCTCTGTCCTGAATCTCGAGCTGCTCATCATCCTGCTTGCCGTAGCAGCAATACTTGGTGACACGGCAAACTACTGGATTGGTCACACCGCCGGTAAGAAATTACTGACAATGAAATATTGCATCGTAAAACACGACCATATCGCGATGACAGAGGATTATTTCAAGAAATACGGGGGTCTGACCATTGTGATTGCCCGTTTCATTCCGTTCATCCGGAGCTTTGCACCGTTCCTTGCAGGGATTGGGAAGATGAAGTACCGGTGGTTCCTCTCGTATAATGTCATTGGAGGAATTCTCTGGGTTCTGGCATTCCTCCTTGCAGGGTTTTTCTTTGGCAACATCCCGATTGTCCAGGACAATTTCCAGTTCGTGGTGCTGGCAATTATCGGCCTTTCCATGTTTGCGGTCGTCTCGATCATTGTGGGTACAATTCGTTCTCTCCGGACCTGTCCGGTTCCGACCACCGAAGAAAGAAGGGCAATCGAGGAGATTGACGACCTGGAGATCGGGGAAAAATAAGGAGGCTCCTTTTATTCAACAGATAAAAATATCGGCTAATTATTTCAGAAAACAAGAAAAACGAGCGAAAAATCATTCCCCAATCCCTAACCCTTCCAGGAACATCCGGTGCAGCCGAAGGTCTGTCCCCAGCTCGGGATGGAATGAAAGTGCAATATGCTGCCCCTTTCGCACAGCGACAATTCCGGCATCTATCCTGGCAAGGACTTCGACGCCGTTTCCTGTGTCGGTTGCGACCGGTGCCCTGATGAAAAACGCATGATAGCGCTGATCTATGCCCTTTATCTGGATATCAGCCTCGAAGGACTCTTTCTGGCGCCCGAAGGCGTTCCGGAGGACCGTCATATCCATGAGCCCGAGAGTCTTTACACGGGCATCATCAACCGTTGTGGCCAGCAGCACCATCCCGGCGCAGGTGGCAAAGATACCCCCCTCAAAATTGACGAGTGGTTCGTACAACCCGTTCTTCTGGATCAGTCTTGAAATGGTTGTGGACTCCCCGCCGGGAATCGCGAGGCCGGAGAGATCGGTAAGATCGGCAGGTCGCCTGACCGAGAGAACGGCCCCATCCGCAACGCCAGTGTCGATGAGTGCCCGCTCAAAACCCCTGACGTGCTCGCTCACGTTGCCCTGGAGGGCCAGCACTCCGAGCTTAACGCCCACGGTACTGGAGCACCTCGTCCTCGCGGAGGGTATGGACGTCGATCCCTTTCATGGGCTGGCCAAGCCCCTTGCTCACCTCGGCAATCACGGTCGGATCATCGAAATGGTTGACTGCTTCGACAATAGCCCGTGCCATCCTCTCGGGTTCACTCGAGAGGAAGATGCCAGAACCCACGAAGACACCGTCTGCGCCCATCTGCATCATCAGTGCAGCATCGCATGGAGTGGCAATACCTCCTGCAGAAAAGTTCACGACCGGGAGTCTTCCCATCTTTACCGTCTCCAACAACAGTTCTGCAGGTGCCTCGAGTTCCCGTGCCCTTGCCACAATCTCCTGGGGTTTCTTCCCCTGGAGAGCCCTGATCTCGCCCATGATGTTCCGCATGTGGCGGACCGCCTCAACCACGTTGCCGGTTCCGGCCTCTCCCTTTGTCCGGACCATGGCAGCGCCCTCGTGGATGCGACGGAGGGCCTCTCCAAGATCCCTTGCACCGCACACGAATGGCACATTAAACCCACTTTTATCGATGTGGAACTCTTCGTCAGCCGGGGTGAGAACCTCGCTCTCGTCGATCATGTCAACGCCGAGTGACTCGAGGACCTGGGCTTCTACAAAATGCCCGATGCGAACTTTACCCATGACGGGGATGGAGACCGCATCCATGATCTCCACGATCACTGCCGGGTCTGCCATTCGTGCGACTCCGCCAGCTTTCCGGATATCCGCGGGAACCCGCTCCAGGGCCATGACTGCGACGGCCCCGGCCTCCTCCGCGATTGCCGCCTGCTTCGCGTTCACCACATCCATGATCACCCCTCCCTTCTGCATGGATGCGAACCCGCGCTTCAGGAGCTCGGTGCCAAATCTCAGTTCCTCGAGTTTCATATGCTTATATATATGCGACCGGCAGGGCCAAAAACATTAGTACCATCATCAACAGTGTGAGGGTGAGCGTGCACACCCTGACTGCGGAGAGGATCTCTGGTCCGGCCTCTGTGAGAGATTTTTCACCCGGGCCAATCGAATACACGCCGGGCTTTTCAAACCTGGTACCGATCCCCCCGGCGATTACTGCCATGGGTAATCCGCCATTGAATCCCGGCCGCTTCCTGCCATCCTGCCGCAGGCATTCCAGCGCAGGAGATAACCTTCCCTTTGCCCCAAAATAGCAGAGGAGGAGCACCGTTGTAATCCGGGCCGGTATAAAATTCAGGACGTCATCAGCCCGTGCAGAGAACCACCCAAGCTTTGCCCTTTCATCCCGGTACCCGAGCATTGCATCCATGGTATTGGCAGCCCTGAAAGCTGCTGCACCGGGAAGGCCGAACAGAGCAAAGTAGCAGATTGGGGATACAATGCTGTCGACGAGATTCTCGGATACTGATTCATACGCAGCCGAGCGTACCTGTTCAGATGAGAGCGTTTTTGGATTCCTGCTCACCATATACTGCACCTTTTCCCTTCCCTCATCAAGGCCGAGAGCGAGGGCTTTTTCAACGCCGATTGCATGTTCGTCGAGTGATCTCCATGCAAGACAGGTTTTGAGGAGAACGGGTCCGGCAACAATGAGCACGAACCACGGGAGCAGAAGTTCAACGAGAAGGAACGGCGTTGCAAAGAGGATGAGGGTGACGATCCACATAATCACTCCCATCGCCCGTTGTGTCCCTCTTGAATACCTCCCTGGCCTTCCCCACCACCCGACAAATGATCCCAGCAGCGCTACAGGGTGAAAACGGCTGTGGGGATCTCCGATAAGACGATCAACCAGGAGTGCAAGCGGGAGAACAAGCGGGCGGATCCAGAACATGCGATACCTTTCCGGGAGAGAATTCTTTCAGGATATCACGCGGAAACGAGAAGAAGTATTCGCATATTCTGTATGAGAGAAAGAAAAAAAGTCGATTGCTGCAAATTCAGGGACTTAAAGACAATTTTGAAGTGTGGAAGATTTCCGTCCCGACGATAATAATACACAAATTATTGGTCTGTTGTCCGGGGGAGGAGATCGGGAATCCCTTCCTGAATGGGATAGTCAACGCGGCAGGCTGCACAATAGAGTCCTCCTTCGAGGATTTCAATTTCGTTCTCCTCAGTGACACGGAGCTCGAGATCGCCCTTGCAGACCGGGCAGCAGAGAATGGGAAGAAGGGCGCGTCTCATTCCTGATCCCTGATATCGATGATATTCGCGACATCCGGCCCCGTGGAAATGAGCGTTATCGGGCAGCCGATATCCTGTTCGGCCTTCTCAAGGAAATCCAGAGCTTTTTTTGTGAGTTTGGAGTACTCGGTGATGCCAAAACAGGCCTTGTCAATCCGGTCAATCCCGGTGATGGCTGCCTGAGTGCATCCGTTGATCATGGCCGAATAGCGTGCCATCGATCCGTCCCATTTCCCGATGCGCCGCTGGCGGTGGGTGACGGTCCCGAATTCCTGGATTCCCATGCTGTCCGAGACCTTCCTTTCCATCTCTGTTGAGAACGGGCCTTCCCCGACCCGGGTAGGATATGCCTTGAAGACCACCACAACATCGTCGATCCTGGTCGGCCCGACTCCGTTATCCGCCGCGATCTGCGAAGCCGAGGTGTCCTTGCTGGTCACATACGGATATGTCCCGAAATAGAGGGAGATCCCGAATCCCTGGGTCCCTTCCAGAATGACGTTTTCGTTCCGGTCGAGGGCATTGTTGATCTCCTGGGGTACATCGATGATATACGGAGCAAGCTCGGGGACGTTTTTCGCCTGGCGAGCCACTCTCATAACCCTGTCGGCGTTGGCAGGTCCGCACCCGCTCCCGGTACTGCCTATGGTCTTTGCCAGATGATCGCTCGATTTGTCACGCTGTATATGTGCCTCATCGATAACTGTACAGCGGCCATCGACAAACACCCTGTCTCCAACGCCAAGTGTCTCCACTTCATGCGCGAGCACCCGCGGATCAACCAGGACCCCGGTCCCGATCATCAGCCGGGCCTTTGGATATACAAATCCTGAAGGGACCATCCTCACACCGAATTCTTTCTCTCCCATCTTCACGGTGTGACCTGCATTCGGTCCCACACCACCTCGGGAGATAATGGTAGGGTGGTCCTGGTGGGCGATGTGGGCAACAATTTTTCCTTTCCCTTCATCGCCAAAAAATCCGCCGACGATTATGGTGCAGCTCATAGTACAACCATATACTATAGGTCTGGCCAGGGGATAAAAGTGTATCGACTATTCATCTTTCCAGGTCTATGCGCCCACCATATATTCCCAAAAACAATGTGAAAAACACACTGGAAAAATTGGGTACCTGTTATGACAACCGGGATATGAACTGTTCCATGCGCATGACTGCCTCGTTGAGATCCTTCCTCGAGACTGCATATGCACAGCGCAGGTGCCCTTCCCCACCACTGCCGAATACACTGCCGGGGACCGCGGCAACGTGTTCCTCTTTGAGAAGACGTTCAGCGAACTCGTAATCGGTCAGTCCTGATTTTTCGACTGACGGGAATGCATAGAATGCCCCTTCAGGAAGGTGGCAGGGAAGTCCTATCCGGTTCAGGCTTTCTACAAACAGGTTCCTGCGAACGTGGTATTCACGAATCATGCGATCCTTCTCCTCCTCCCCTCTCCTAATACCCTCGAGCGCTGCAACCTGCCCCATCACCGGTGCACACAGCATGACATACTGGTGGATCTTCAGAGCGGCGTCGCAAATATCCTTGGGTGCACACAGGTACCCGATTCGCCATCCGGTCATTGCATATGCCTTTGAAAACCCGTTCAGAGTGATCGTCCTTTCTGCGAGATCACCAACAGTTGCAGATGCAACATGCCTTCCTTCATAGGTAAGCTCCGCATAGACTTCGTCACTTATGAGGATCAGATCGTGATCGCACACGATATCGGCCATTGCCTTGAGATCCTCACTTCGCATGACTGCCCCGGTCGGGTTATTCGGGAAATTGATGATGAGTGCCTTGGATTTTCCTGAAATTTTCTCCATCAGGCGGTCGGGGTTGAGGCAGAAATGGTCCTTTTCAACGCATTGGACCGGAACGGGAATCCCTCCTGCAAGGGTGACGCAGGGAGGGTATGAGACATAGCATGGTTCTGCCACCAGCACTTCATCGCCAGGATCAACAATCGCTCGTATTGCGATATCAAGTCCTTCAGAAACGCCGGTGGTGATGATCATCTCCCCATCAGGATCATAGGAAAGGTGATAATGCTCGTGGAGGTATCGTGATAAGGCCTCCCTGAGAGACTGGAGACCCCGGTTGGAGGTATATGATGTCCCCCCCTGCTCTATCGAATAGATGCTGGCCTCGCAGAGGTTCCAGGGTGTGGGGAAATCTGGTTCGCCAACACCAAGAGAGATTACTTCCTCCATCGTGAGCGCAAGGTCAAAAAATTTCCTTATCCCGGACGGAGGGATCTCCCGGGCTCTTTGTGAGATGAAGTCTTTCATAAAGACCACTCAGAGGGAATAGGGGATTCGCTCGGTTCCTTCCTTTTCACAGAAGGTCCTCCCGTTCTCCTTGTAGATCTTCATGATGATGTGGGTGGCCGTCTCACGGATGCGATCCATAGGAGCGATATATTCTGAGACAAATCTCGCTACTTCCTGCATGTTCTTCCCGGTCACCGTAATCTGCAGATCATACGTCCCTGTAATGAGCCGGAGAGACCTGACCTGCCTGAACCTGGCAATCCTCTCCGCGATCCGGTCATAGCCGTAATCCCGTTCAGGGTTTACTTTCAGCTCGATGATAGCGGACACTTCACCGTTTCCTGCTCTTTCCCAGTCTATCACTGCCGAATAGCTCCGGATCACTCCTGCAGCCTCCATTGCAGCGATCCGTGCCTGCGTCTCTTCGGGTGACACCTCGGCCATGACAGCCATGTCACGTATGGTCAGGCGGCTATTCTCCTCCAGAAGCTGGAGCAGGAGCAGGTCCTTTTCATCCATTATTTTCACCTGAAAAGGGATTTACACCACTGGATATCCCGGTCTGCAAGGCCCTGGGTGCTGAGGCGGGTATCGGATGTGATGACATCCCATATCTTATGTGTATTGGTATCAAACCACATCTCTTTTGTCCTCCCGTATCGGCCCCGGCTCACGACCCTGGTATTGATAACCCCGAGCATGTTCAGTTCGGAGATAAGGTCTGTGATACGACGGTGGGTGAGCACATCCAGATCGATTTTCGGGGCTATCTCCTTGTAAATCCTGCTCACTTCACCACTCGTAAAGATGGTCTGCCCGATCTGGTCAAGGAGGAGCATGGAATAGAGCACAACCTTGCTCTGGGTGGGCAGGGTTGCTATACACTCGATCATCGAGTCAGTCTCTATCTTGGCCTGTGCACTTTTCACGTGCCGCTCTGTAACCTTGCCGGAGATATCCCTGTCGGCAAGTTCTCCCGATACTCGTAACAGATCAAGAGCACGTCTTGCATCGCCGTGTTCCTGGGCCGCGAGTGCTGCACAGAGTGGAATTACACCCTCTTCGAGTACGCCGGAGAGGAATGCAATTTCTGCACGCTGCTGCAGAATGTCGACGAGCTGGGGTGCATTGTATGGCGGGAATACCAGTTCTTCTTCGCTCAGTGAGGAGAGTACGCGGGGATCGAGAAAATCCTTGAAGGAGAGATCATTCGAGATACCGATCATACTGACCTTTGATTTTTTCAGGTCGGAATTGATCCGAGAGAGGTTGTAGAGAGTCTCATCCCCGCTCTTCTTTACCAGTTTGTCTATCTCGTCCAGCACGATGATGAGGACCCCCCCCATGCTTTCGAGCTGGTTTTTCAGTTCCTGGTACACCTGATCCGTCGGCCACCCGGTCATGGGGATGTGCGTGCGTGATTTATCACTTGGTGTCTCGTCCTCGCCAAGGAGGGTCTTCGATATCTGCGCGAGAACCCTGTACTGGGTATCGATGACTTCACAATTGAGGTGAACTACCCGGCATACGGTCCCCATGTGGAGTCCGGCGTTTTCGAGTTCCGTTCCCACATACCGGACACTGGCGGTCTTTCCTGTACCGGTCTTTCCATAAATGAGAATATTTGAGGGTGTTTCATTCCTCAACGAGGGTGCAAGAATTGAAGCGACCTGGTCAATCTGGGGACGGCGGTGAGGAAGGATCTGGGGACGATAAGAATGCCTGAGAACCTCCCTGTTCTTGAATATTTGATTGGTTTCCAGATATTTCTTAAAAAGTCCTACCGATGCATTCTGCTCCTCTACCATCCTGTCCCCCTGGGAGATGATCATATGTGTATCTTATAAAAAAAGATGCCTGTTTGTGCCTCTTATAAACCCCTTCATTTCCACTGGAAGAACATTAATTATTCACTGAAATTTGAATCTGGATGAATAAGCAAGAAATTTTTCAGATATGAAAAACCTTTTTTTCCATAGGAATTTATCATGTCGCCGCTGTATCCCCGGACCCCTTTGTTTCCACTGGAACGATTTGGAAAACTGTTTTCTTTTCAAGAAAAAACTTATAAAAACTGTTCATTTTCTGTTTTACTTTTTTGATATAAAACTTTAATGAAATTAAAATCATAATAATGAGAAAAATAGATCTATAGAGAGAATCAGAAAATCCCATAGAGGGAAATAGAGTTCTTAAAAAATTTGATTTGTGATAAATTAGTGTGGATCGGAATAAAATTTATTGACTTTCCAGTGGAAACAAAGGGGTATAACCTACCCACAATAAACAGAGACCACCTCCCCTATTGATTAAATATTGTTAATAGTGTCTACCTAGGAGATTCTTAGCTTTTCAATATAGTTATATTACCTAATATTGAGAAAATTTTGTTGCCGACTGTGAATTTGGCGGGATTATCAGGGTATCAGGAACAGCGACTCCACTGGAAACAAAGGGGTCTCGCTGCTATTCGAAGAAACATGAAAGAATAGCTCAATTATCATTGCTATTGTTTATTCTCTGCAAGCATACAATAATTGCACGATGAAGAAGGATCATGAGCTACCTCTCGCAATCCAGGCGTCGGTAATCACCGTATCAAGTACAAGGACCAGAGAGACTGATACCAGTGGACAGAAAATCGCAGATCTCCTGAAGGAGGCCGCGATACCAGTAAGTACCTATTCAATAATTTCCGATGACATTGAGCAGATAAGGAGAGCGCTGCTTGATGCACTTCGGACGAGCAATTGTGTTATTATCAACGGTGGAACGGGGCTTACGCCGGATGATTGTACGATTGAGGCTGTTGCTCCTCTTCTGGATAAAAAGCTGGATGGATTCGGAGAGATCTTCAGGGCAAAAAGCATGGCAGAAGTTGGGACTGCAGCGATTCTTTCACGTGCCCTTGCAGGAATTTCCGGGGGCAAGGCCATCTTCTGCATTCCAGGTTCAACGCCTGCAGTTACCCTCGCGATGAGAGATCTTATCCTGCCCGAACTACGGCATATCCTCACCCATGCCCAGAAACGCCCCTGAATTCGGATCACCGAGGTGAACTATGGTCACGTATGGGTCTTATATTTCGGTTGACCTTCCTGAAATAATTATTCAGAGAGATCCGGGCGGCGGTTCAACAGGTACGTATACCTCGTCCTGAACAACGTTATTTCATCTGATATTCACAGAACAGCAAGAAAGACCGACACAACGGGAAAAAAATTGTTTATCACCCGGCAATGATCAGCAGCTGAATCACCAGTATACCCATATTCATTATCTCAAGTTGAGTATCCGGATCGCCAGCAAGGCCGCGTTCTCTCCGTTATCCACGCCTACGCAGGCAACAGGGACCCCTTTGGGCATCTGCACGATTGAGAGCAGGGCATCGAGACCACCCATCACCTTCCCGCTTACCGGCACTCCAATGACAGGTTTTTCAGTTTTAGATGCAATAATCCCAGGAAGTGCGGCGGAAAGCCCGGCTATCGCGATATAAACCCTGCAATCGCTTGTTTTAAGATACTGATCCAGTGTATCAGGTTCCCTGTGGGCAGAGATGACACGTATGTCGTAGGTGACCCTGTTTCTGGATAGGACCGCCGCGGTCTTCTCCACAATGGCCGCATCTGAGGCCGATCCGCTGAGAATGGCTACATCAACCATCGGATTCGCCATCCACACTTATATGCAGGCGTTATAAAAATACTATGGGCTGGTTTTAATGGAAAAGGAACCTCTCCTGATGCTGCCTGGTCCGGTACCCATGCCGGAAAGAGTTCGGGCAGCAATGATGCGCCAGGCAATTAACCACCGCGGGAAGGAATTCTCGGGCATCTACGCGGATTGCGTCCGCATCCTGAAAACTGCGTTCGGAACAGAGAATGACCTCTTTGTCATCAGCGGATCCGGAACTGCATCGATGGAAGCGGCTGTCGGCAACTTTGGCAGGGGGAGGAAAATTGCCTGCCTTGTGAATGGTAAATTCGGGGAACGCCTCTTTAAAATGTCCCAGCGTTATGGGACCGCGATCGAGATTGCATCCGAATGGGGCACTCCGCTTGACCTCGGCAGGCTCGAAAAGGAACTCTCCGCGGGGGCTGAGATGGTCACCCTTGTTCACAATGAGACCTCTGCGGGAATCAAGAATCCCGCTGAAAAGGTTGGAAAACTTGCACGGAAATACGATGCCCTGTTTGTCATGGACGGCATCACATCTATTGCCGGCGACGTGGTGAAATCGGATGCCTGGGGTGTTGATATCGCAGTCGTCGGATCGCAGAAATGTCTGGCTGCTCCCGCAGGCCTCTCGGCCATTTCGGTGAGCAGCCGTGCGTGGGAACGTATGACCGAGCCAAGACCCTTTTACCTGGATCTTGCGGCCTACAAGAAGAGTGCATCTGCAACACTGATGGAGACCCCGTATACCCCGGCCGTTCCCCTCTTTCTCGCGCTCCGCGAAGCCTGCCTTCTCATCGACGAGGAAGGTCTTCCTGCCCGCATCGAGAGGCACCGCAGGATGTCGGAGGCGGTCCGTGCGGCCGCGAAAGCCTGGGGGCTTCCCCTCTTCGCGCAGACAGACGCCGATCACGAATATTCCAATACTGCCACTGCAATCCGTATGCCCGCCGGGATTGAAGATTCCGAATTCCGGGGAACCATCAAGAAGATGGGAATCGAGATTGCCGGGGGACAGGATCACCTGAAGGGGAAGATTTTCCGGATCGGGAGTATGGGAGCAGTAAGCGCCCCTGAGATCCTGGCAACGCTTGCAGCGGTCCAGTTTGCGCTCAAAAAGCACGGATACACTCCCAAAGGAGACGGCGTCATGGCTGCCGCCGGGGTGCTGGGATGAAGATTGGTGTGGCCGACACCACCTTTTCCCGGGTCAACATGGGCGCGATTGCCGTCGATGAGTTAAAGAAACATGCGAGTGTGAGTATCGAGAGGGTGACAGTGCCGGGGATCAAGGACCTTCCCGTGGCCTGCAAGAAGCTGATCGAGGAGAGGAGATGCGATATTGTCATGGCACTTGGCATGCCCGGCGGGAAGGAGAAAGACCGGATGTGTGCCCACGAGGCATCCATGGGCCTAATCACATGCCAGTTGATGACCAATACGCACATTGTGGAAGTATTTGTCCATGAGGATGAGGCAAAAGATGACCGGGAACTTGCCTATCTTGCAGAGATGCGGACGAGGGAGCATGCGGAGAACGCGATAAAAATGGTGCTCCACCCAAAAGATCTCACCCGGGAGGCAGGAACAGGGCAACGGCAGGGGTTCCCTGATGCAGGTCCGGCCCGATGAAAGTTCGGGATATGGTTATGAGATTGCAACGAGGAGAATAATACAGGAGGACATGATGGCAATCAAGATTGGATTCGTGGTCTCGGAATTCAACCGGGACATCACGTACATGATGGAAGTGGAAGGGAGGGAACATGCTGCGTTCCTTGGCGCTGAAGTGACCGAATGCGTATATGTTCCCGGGGCATATGACATGCCCCTCGCTATCAAGCGGATGCTCAAGAGGGGAAAAGTCGATGCAGTCGTGACAATCGGTTGCGTGATAGAAGGGGCAACGCAGCATGATGAGATTGTTGTGCAGCACGCAGCAAGGAAAATCATTGATCTCTCCCTGGAGTTTGACAAGCCCGTAACCCTCGGTATCTCGGGCCCGGGAATGACAAGGCTCGAGGCGAACGAAAGGATTGATTATGCCAGGCGGGCTGTTGAGTCTGCAGTAAAGATGGTCCAGCGATCCAAATGAGGGAGCTCTCCCGTAAGGTAACCGGGATTGCAGCTTCAGCGACCATCGAGATATCGAACCTGGCGAGGCAGATGGAAAGGAGCGGGATTCCGGTTATCAACCTCTCTATTGGAGAACCGGATTTCGACACCCCTCAGCATATCAAGGATGCCTGCATTGCGGCACTGAAGGCAGGAGAGACCCATTACGCACCGAGTAACGGGATCCCCGGGCTCCTGAACGCGATTTCGGACAAGGTAAACCGGGAGAATCATTTCTCATGCTCACCCGACCAGGTGATAATCACCTGCGGGGCCAAGGATGCAATTTATGATGCCATGGAGGCGGTGCTCAATCCCGGAGATGAGGTCATTATTCTGGACCCTGCATGGGTTTCGTATGAACCGTGCGTCCAGATTGCCGGGGGAAAGCCCGTCCACCATCCGCTGAATGCAAGGACCTTCCAGGTGGATGACACTATCCTCGACAGGATAACACCATACACCAAGATGGTGGTGATCAATTCACCTTCGAACCCATCCGGGGCGGTTCTCAACCGCGCATCTATGAAGATTGTATCGGATATGTGCACGGATTATAACCTTATCGCACTCTCGGACGAGATCTACGAGAAACTGATCTATGGAGGTGTGCATACATCCCTCGCTTCAATCGGGGACATGGCTGAACGCACCATCACGATCAATGGATTTTCAAAAGCGTATGCCATGACCGGCTGGCGTCTCGGCTATGCGATTGCTCCGATTCCAATCATCCGCCAGATGTCAAAGATCCAGCAGCATTCCATCAGCCACCCGACGACATTTGCCATGTTTGGCGGGTTGGCCGCAATCACGGGAGACCAGCAGTGCGTTGCAATGATGAAGAATGAATTCATGAGAAGGAGGGATTACCTGGTGAATGATCTCTCTCTCAATGGATTCGGAATGGCTCCTGCTGACGGTGCATTCTATGCGTATGTGAAGGTTGAAGGTGATGATATGGAGATTGCCCGACGCTGGCTTGAAAAAGCCCATGTGGCAGTAACCCCGGGAACCGCGTTTCACTCTCCGGGATGGGAGCGTATCTCATATGCCACTTCGATGGAGAACCTCCGGGAAGCGGTGGTCCGAATCCGAAACTGCCAGTGAGGAACCGATCAGATCTTTTTTTCAGAGGAACGATCTTCATGAATGCTGCCGAAGAAAAATTGACTGGAATCACCCTCACTGATGAATATATTGTCGTGTATCTGACGATGGGACGTTTCCCTGGAGCGGGATTCTGAATGAAACCCCAATGGACCGTCCTTGCCTGCTTCATTTTTCTTATTGCAGGAATTGCAATCGGGATCCTGATCGACGGGGTGGATAGGAACGAAGATTACGAGACCCTCTATCAGGTCTCCACGATAGATGCACTGCTCCAGGGATCGTATGACGGGATTCTTTCCTATCGGGAAGTGAAAAAACACGGGGACTTCGGAATTGCCACGTTTGATGGCCTTGATGGGGAGATGATAGCATTCGAGGGAAATTGTTACCAGATCAGAGCGGATGGGAAGATCATAGAGGTAACTGATGAGATGACGATTCCTTTTGGAACCGTGACCTATTTTTCACCGGATCACGTGGTTTTTGTGGCGAATGCATCCAATATCACCGCTTTTACACAGCAGGTGGAAGCTTTCCTACCATCCAAGAATTATATGTATGCCATACAAATCAGGGGGGAATTCCCCTATGTAAAGACCCGGAGCATACCCCGCCAGGAGAAACCCTATCCAAGAATGGTTGATGCATCGGCCAACCAGTCCCTCTTTGAGTTTTTCGATACACGGGGAATTATTGTTGGATTCTGGACGCCGGACCTGGTGGAAGGCTTAAACATTCCAGGCTTTCACCTCCATTATCTGACAGATGATCGCACGGGGGGAGGGCACATCATGGAGTTGGTCGTGCACAATGCAACAGTTGAGCTTGATCTGTCACCCGGATTTTCCATGGTGCTTCCCACGGGGGGAGATTTCAGCACGGTGGATCTATCCGGGGATCTGAGTTCTGATCTTGCGGTCGTTGAGAAAGGGAGTAATTGATAGTGAGATATCTTTCTTTTCACCGTGCGAGGTAAAAGATCGAAAGGTATTTTGCAACATCCGGCAAAACGACCGATATATTCGGACGGTTGGAAGGTGTCAGGGGGGGAAAGATCAGGATCTAGTCTCCTCTCCGGGAACTCTTCAGGATCCCTCCAGCAGCCCGGGGGAGGTGGTCGGCCATGATTACCATTTACAGGGGAGGGACAGATGGACTGGAGCGGGTCACCACCTACGAGAGCGGCGCCTGGATCAATGTAGTAAACCCGAGCCAGAAAGAGATCGAACAACTGGTCTCCTGGTTCAACATCTACTCCGATTTTCTTACCGATCCACTTGATGTTGACGAGAGAGCCCGTATCGAGCGTGAAGAGGGAAGCATCCTCATCCTTCTCCGAAGCCCAAGGCGTGAGGTACCGGACGCCGATATTCCGTTCACCACGCTCCCCATCGGGATCATACTCACCCAGAATATTATCATCACTGTCTCCCTCACGGAATCGGATGTTATCCAGGAGTTCACGACGGGAAAAGTCAAACATTTCTCCACCGAACAGCAGACCCGGTTCGTCCTTCTCCTATTCCTGCGCAGCACTCTTCTTTTCATGCGGTATCTGAAAGAGATCAACAAGATGACCACGTCAGTGGAGCGCTCCCTCTATAAAGCGCTCAAAAATGAACAGTTGATACGCCTGCTGATGCTCGAGAAGAGCCTCGTTTTCTTTGTCACATCGCTTCGCTCGAATGCCCTGATGATGGAAAAGTTCCACACCACGCAGTGCATGAAGATGAGCGAGGAGGACCGCGACCTCTTCGAGGATCTCACCATCGAGAACAAGCAGGCCATGGAAATGGCAAACATTTACAGCAGCATACTTTCTGATATGATGGATGCTTTTGCATCGGTCATCTCCAACAATTTAAATGTAGTACTGAAGCTCCTCACGACAGTGACGATAATTTTGATGATCCCGACACTCGTTGCGAGTATTTACGGGATGAACGTGGAACTCCCCTACCAGCACACACCTTTTGCGTTCCTGATCACCGTTGCCATTTCCCTGGCGCTATCCGCGGTGGGTATCATCATCTTCTGGAGAAAGGAATTCTTTTAAAAGGATTGAAGTGTGCAGAGAAATGCCATATACCGATCACGCAAGATAGTATGGTATGATCAATCTGCTGGACCTTCTGGCCCGCCCGGAAAGGTTTTTTTCGTCC
>Ga0302253_1000890_pt1 | contig 21103 bp, 19 predicted proteins | sample AAG_RA_Trp_MG_FD_193537 | JGI IMG/M metagenome (GOLD analysis project Ga0302253, IMG submission 193537) | Enriched activated sludge microbial communities from anaerobic digester in WTTP, New Holstein, Wisconsin, United States - AAG_RA_Trp | ecosystem: Engineered > Bioreactor > Anaerobic >...
GATCTTGATTTCAAAGGTCAAATTGCGTCCCGCCAGGGGATGATTCCCATCTATGGTGACCTGGCCGGCTTCGATTTTCGTGATACGGCCGTCCACTTCCGTGCCGTCCGCACGGGTGAACGCGACTTCCGTTTCCGTCTCAATTGTTGTTCCGGCAGGCAATTCCGGCTGCGGGATAATCCAGACCAACGCTTGATCCTTCGCGCCGTAAGCGTCAGCCGGCTTGATGATGACGGTTTTGGTATCCCCGACCTTCATGCCCATCACGGCGTTCTCGAATCCCTTGATGACCTTGCCTTTTCCGACCGTAAATTCCAGCGGCGCCTCGCCGATATTCGTTTCAAATACACTCCCGTCTTTTAGTTTGCCTGTATATAAAATCTTCACCCGACTGCCTTTTTTGACCAGTGACATGGCTGTTGTGATTCCTCCCTCTTGGTTTTATGTGATATGCTGGGCTCCATGCCGAAGATGGCAGGCTGCCGGAGGCACTTTTTTACATGCAGGGGTATTTATATCAATTTAAACCACCTGTCCATCACTTCTCAAAGCTGCGTTGCCGGTGAACCAATAATAATGAACTTGACATATGTCCGGCCATTCGTTATTTTTCTAACAATTATCGAAGATTCGGAATAAATCATGATGGAAGCCATGGCAAACAACCTGAAGCATTTCGAACTTGCCTGCCGGAAATCCGGTTTGAAGTTGACGCCACAACGGTTGGAAACCTATCGTGAACTGCTCTTGGCACAGGACCATCCGACGGCGGAAACCCTGCATCGGCGTTTGCGAGAAAGACTACCCGCCGTTTCGCTCGACACGGTTTACCGCACCCTGTCAACCCTGGTCGACCATGGGCTGATCAACCGCGTTGAGACAAAAGAAAGCCTGGCGCGATTTGAGGTTGCAGGTGTTGTCCATCATCATCTGATCTGCCGCCGCTGCGGGCAGATCATGGATTTTCAATGGTCGGTCATGGATGAAGCATCCCTTCCCGATGAGATCCGGTCCTGGGGTCAAATCGAACAGAAAAGCGTCGTTGTCTACGGCATCTGTCAATCCTGTTTAAAACATAGCGTATAATTAAAAAAGTACTTGCATTAGATTTCTTAGATAGTATAAATTCCTATTTAAGAAAATTTTAATAGGGCGGACTTTACAGAAATGAAATGTCCCGTGTCGGGATACCAACCAACGAAAGGAGGAAAGGGATGAAGAAGGAAAAGAAACTGACCACCAGAGCGGGGGCGCCTGTGGTTGACAACCAGAATGTGCTTACCGCGGGACCGCGGGGGCCGCAACTGCTCCAGGATGTCTGGTTTTTGGAAAAACTGGCGCATTTTGACCGCGAAGTGATTCCCGAGCGCCGAATGCACGCCAAGGGGTCGGGCGCCTATGGGACCTTTACGGTAACGCACAACATTACCAAATACACCAAGGCGAATATCTTTTCCAAAATCGGTAAGAAAACCGATCTTTTCATTCGATTTTCTACCGTAGCGGGTGAACGCGGCGCGGCCGATGCGGAACGGGACATCCGGGGGTTTGCCATCAAGTTTTACACGGAAGAAGGGAATTGGGACCTGGTCGGCAACAACACGCCGGTCTTTTTCCTGCGTGATCCGCTCAAATTTCCGGACCTCAATCACGCCGTCAAGCGGGACCCCCGGACCAACCTGCGGAGCGCTTTGAACAACTGGGATTTCTGGACGTCCCTGCCGGAAGCACTGCATCAGGTGACCATTGTTATGAGCGACCGGGGCATACCGGCTACGTATCGTCATATGCATGGTTTCGGGAGTCACACTTTCAGTTTCATTAACGACAAGAATCAGCGTTTCTGGGTCAAATTTCATTTAAAAACTCAGCAGGGCATCAAGAATTTGACGGACCAGGAGGCGGAAGCGGCTATCGGAAAGTGCCGGGAGACCCACCAGCGGGATCTTTACGAGAGCATCGAACGACGGGATTTCCCACGCTGGACCTTTTATGTACAGATTATGCCCGAAAAGGACGCCGCCACCTGTCCTTACCACCCCTTCGATCTGACCAAGGTCTGGTACCATAAGGACTATCCGCTGATCGAAGTCGGGGTGCTCGAACTCAACCGCAACCCGGAAAATTACTTTGCTGAAGTTGAGCAGTCCGCGTTCAACCCGGCTCATGTTGTGCCCGGCATCGGATTCTCACCGGACAAGATGCTGCAGGGGCGGCTCTTTTCCTATGGCGATGCCCAGCGGTACCGCCTGGGCGTAAACCATCACCAGATCCCGGTCAACGCGCCGCGTTGCCCTTACCACAGTTTCCACCGTGACGGGGCCATGCGGGTGGACGGCAATTACGGCAGCACCTTGGGCTATGAGCCGAACAGCTTCGGTGAATGGCAGGAACAGCCGGACTTCAAGGAACCACCGCTGGCCTTAAACGGCGCCGCAGATCACTGGAATTTCCGCGAAGACGACGACGATTACTACACCCAGCCGGGAAAACTCTTTCGCCTGATGAGTCCGGCACAGCAGGAGGCGCTCTTTGGGAACACAGCCCGCGCGATCGCCGATGCAACGGAGGCGGTTAAAATCCGCCATATCGGCAACTGCCTGAAGGCCGACCCGGCCTATGGTAAGGGGATTGCGAAAGCACTGGGTATTCCGCTGAGCAAGATACCGAAATAGGCAGGCCGAACATCCAAATTCATCCGAGGGGATGCATCCACGGTCACGGGTGCATCTCTTCATTTTTTTAAAGTATCAATATAACATTCATGGCGTCTTTGGGTTGAGATGTTCATTCCGATTCCTTATGTGTCTGTAGACGGGAGCAAAAGAGTATATTACATGAATAAAAAAGACAGAATTCGAGTCGTATTGAGATGTGGTGCACAACAGGAATTTACGGGACAAGCCCGATCGATGCGATCGATGCCTTTCATGCGCTGGGCTTTACGGAAATTTGATCGGCGTGTCCTTTGAAAATGGACAACAAGGGAGGTTTTTTTGCCGTTTAGAGCATCTCCAAGATCTTGAACTCTTCATTAACCCATTCCCCGCGACATTTTTTGCCGTCGGCGAAGCTCAGAATGCCGATCCCAAACATATTGTTTTCGCGCCATTCCCCTTCGTATTGAGAACCATCGGAAAAGACCAGCACGCCATGACCATGACACATGCCGTCTTGCATTTGACCGTTGTAGCGCTGGCCGTTGGAATAGTTAAATTCACCCAATCCGGACTTCACGCCGTTAACCCATTGTCCCTGGTAGCGTCCGCCGTTGGGAAGGCTTTCGATCCCTTCACCTTCCGGTTGTCCGGCTCGCCACTGCCCTTCATAACGATAACCGTCCGAAAGCAGCAACGTTCCGGATCCTTCCGGAAGGTCGTTTGCCCATTGCCCTTCGTAACGACTTCCATCGGTCCAGATGAAAGTGCCTGCGCCGTGAAAACGTCCCTCTTTCAAGGATCCGTTGTAAGAAGAGCCGTCCGGAAAGGAGCAAGTTGCTTCGCCGTTGATAAAACTTTCCACCCACTGAAAATTGACGGGACCTTGTCCCTGAAAATCCTGTTGTGACTTGCTTAAAACAATATTTTTATTGAGCATGACCGCCCCCCCAAACTACATTTCAATATATTTACCGTTTCTGAATTCACCGGCCAGCCTTTTGCCGTCAGCCAAAACCATGACGCCGTTGCCGTGGGGCAGGCCGTTTTCCAATTGGCCGGTGTATTTCCTGCCGTCGGTTAGGGTCAACGTGCCCAGACCATGGAATTTATTGTTACGGAATTCTCCTTCATAACGATCGCCATTGGGATATTCCATGGTGCCTTTACCGTTTGATAAGCCGTTCTGGAATTCCCCGGTATATTTTTTACCATCCGCCAGAATAAGGAATCCCTGTCCGTTGAATTTACCGTCACGATAACGACCGTTGTAGCGCATACCGTCCGGGAAAGATTCTGTGCCCTGTCCGTCTGCCTGATCATTACGCCAGTCGCCGATATATTTCCTGCCGTTGGCCATGGTCATTGTGCCGTTGCCTTCTTTTTTGTCCGCCTTCCATTGACCGACGTAACTCGCCCCGTCGGCATAGTTCAAAATGCCATGGCCGTTACGCTTTCCGTTCAGCCATTGACCGACATATTTTGATCCGTCGCTGAAGTTCATGATTCCTTGGCCGTTCGGCAAATCGTTTACCATTTCACCGACATAGATATCACCATTCGGGTAGACCTTTTTGATATGACCCTGGGCGCTCTTGGTTTTGCTTTTATTTATGGTCGCTTTCCCCTTGCGGTCGGACATGCCGTCGGGTTCGATGCTGAGACGGGCTTCTTCAGCTTTTTTCTTGAGTTGCTCTTCGATGCGGCGCTGGATCTCCTCTTCAATATGCAGCTTGGCTTCCTCTTCCGCCAGGCGTTTCGCTTCCTCCTCCGCCTTTCTGCGGGATTCTTCTCCCGCTTTCTTTATGGCCTCGGTGTCCACCGGCCGGCCGGACAATTCGCCGACGCTTGCCTGGTTTGCAAATTCCGCCATGACGAAACGTTCCGGTTGTGGGGAAAAGAACGCCCTATTATCAAGGATGTCCTTTGCTCGTGCCTCGGCTTTTTGCCGGGCCTCTTCCTCGGCTTTTCTCTTTTCGATTTCCTCATTGAGACGCCGCGTCAGTTCTTCCCGTTTTCGCTCTGCCTCTGCCTCGATGGTGAGACGTTTTTGTTCCGCTTCCAGGAGCCGCTTTTCCAGATCAAGGCTTTTTTGTTTTTCATCTTCGGCGTGTTTGCGGGTGGCTTCGATCTCCATCAGAAGCGTCGTTTTTTCCTGTTCCATCCGCCGTGTCAAATCGGCAACGTTACGGCTGCTCGCTTCGACGACCTGCTCCCTGTTCTCTTCCGCGCGTTTTTGATTGATTTCCGCTTCAGCAAGAAACTGGGCCAGTTCTTCGGCCTTTCTGCGCGACTCTTCCTCCGCCTGCTTCCGGGCTTTTTCTTGCGACGCGAGCAGTTCTTCTATTTCAGAAAGGCGCTGCATATAATCCTGCTGCACACGCTTGGCGTCGTCTTCGGCGGTACGGCGGGCCTCTTCTGCGCGATTTCTTTTCTCTTCTTCTTTGGCGATCCTGTTTTTAAATTCCTCGATGATCCTTTTATTCTCAGCCTCCAGCAAATGGCGGCTCTGCTCTTCCAGTTCTTTTCCTGCCAAATACTGATTATATTGATCGCTCTGATTGATCAACGCGGCTTCCGCCCGTAAGCGGGCGTCTTCTTCAACCTTTCGCTTGGCTTGTTCCGCCGCAAGACGCTGATTAAGATCAGTGGTTAGGCGCTTCAATTCTTCTTCCGCATTCTGCCGCGCTTCCCGTTCTGCGATTCTCTTGGCCCCCTCTTCGGCAACTCTCTGGTTTAACTCCTCCAGTTTTTGCCGCATCTCTTTTTCCATTCGCAGAGACGCTTCCTCCGCAAGTTTTCTCTGCGCTTCCTCATCGGCAAGTCGCCCGTTCAATTCTCTGGTGAGGTTTCTTGCTTCTTCTTCCGTCTTCTTCCGCTTCTCCTCTTCGGCGTTTTTCCTGTCCCGTTCTTCTTCCAGAACCGCCGTGAGTTCCTCAATCTTTTTTCGGGCGTCTTTTTCAATTTTTTCCCGTGCAGTTTCCTCACTCCGGCGCTTTTCCTGTTCTTCGACCAGTTGACGATTAATGTCTTCCAGTCTTTCCTTTAAATATTCCTCAGCTTTTCTTCTTGCTTCATCCTCCAGAGACTGTCGCCGATTGGCGTCGGTGGTCTCCATCTCCTCCTGCATGTCTGCAAGCTGACGGTAGAGTTCTTCCGATTTTTGTCTGGCTTCTTCTTCCGCCCGCTGGCGCGCAATTTCTTCCGCCTTGCGCTTTTCTTCCGCCTCCGCCAGTTGCTCAAGCAGCTCGTCAATCCTGGCCTTCGCCTGTTCTTCCGATTTTTGTCTGGTTTCTTCTTCCGCTTTGTTTCGGGCTTCTTCTTCAACGATTCGCTTCTGAAGATCCTCGGCAATGTGCTTCATTTCTTCTTCCGCTCTTTGCCGAGCATGTTCTTCAAGTTTACGCCGGTCCTCCTCCTCGGCCAGACGTTCCCTCAATTCCTCTGCTATGCGGGAAGATTCACTTTCCGATCTGAGCCGCGCCTGTTCTTCCTCATGCCTGCTTTTTTCTTCCTCATCGAGTCTGGTAAGTAACTCCTCAATTCTCTTTCTGGCTTCCTCGCCGGATGCCGTTCTTAACGCTTCTTCGGCCTTTCGCTTTTCAACCTCTTCCACCAAACGTTGGTGAAGTTCTTCTTCGGCTTTTTGTTTCTCTTCTTCAGCGCTTTTACGCCTTTCTTCTTCCTTCCGGAGTCGAAGCGCCCATTCCTCATTTGTTCTTTGCTTCTCTTCTTCAACTCGAAGTCGGGCTTCTTCTTCTTCTTCTTGCCGCTTTTCCGCTTCCTCGGTTAGTTTCAGGGTTAGCTCTTCCGCGGTTTTTCGAGCATTCTCATCAGAAGACCGCCAGGCTTCCTCCGCTTTACGGCGGTTTTCTTCTTCTGCGGCCAAACGCTCTGTCAGGTCTGCGATAACTTTTTGGGTATCTTGTAGGGAAACTTGCTGTGTATTTTCTAACGCTCTGCGTTTTTCCTCTTCCTGGGCCAGACGCTGCTTTAGGTCTTCGACCAATCTTTTTTCATCTTCCTCTGCCTTGTTTCTTGTTTCCTGCTCAAGTTTCTGTCGGGCATCCTCTTCGGCTAAGCGCCTGGATAAATCTTCAGCTGTTTGTTTGGCGGCTTCGAGTTCTTTTAAAGCGTTTTCCTGCTCAGCCAAATAACGCTTCGATAATTCCGTTGCTTCTCGGGCTTCCTCCTCAGCCTTCTGACGGGCTTCTGATTCCGCCTTACGTTTAGCTTCTTCAGAGGCAAGATTGGCTCTTAACTCATCGATTAATGCTTTATCTTCCTCGTTGGTCGGCAGAAGAGGCGATGGTACAGCTGCCTGATGAGACGGGAAGATACCGGAGGGTAGGGACAAGCTTTCCTTACGGACCTTGCCATGCTCCCATTCCAGTTCATATAGTTTTCCGTCAGGCGATGTGTAGACACCTTTGCCATGAGGCAGATCTTCATGCCATTCTCCCCTGTAGCTGCTGCCGTCAGGCCAGTAAAAGATGCCGTAACCTTCAATCCTGCCGTCCGCGAAGTCACCTTCATAACGACTTCCATTCGGCCAGGTGAATGTTCCCTTTCCCTGATAATCAGGTTGAGCCATGCATATCTGGTATCTGTTTTCCGCCGTTATTCCCTTAGTCAGCATAATGATTCCATTTTTTTAAGAAGAGTGTGAGAAGATGTCCGTCCCTGATCTATCAAATTCATGTTTTGCCCGTTGGTTTCGCAACATATGTTGTCCTTAAGTTCGAAACTATAGGGAAAAAAAGCAATCATGTCAAACGCCTGATGCACCATGGATTGTGAAAAATACTTCAAAAGGTAAAACCTGAGCCTCCGCACCGCCATGGAATTTAGTATTACAATCTTGCATGAAAAGATCATGCCAGATAAGAACTCTTTTCTACAAAAACTTCTGCATATAAACGATATTGAATGGGATGTTGTTTTTCCGGCCTACATTCCTGAAGCACCCGCATTCGAGGAATCCCCTGCTTTGGTGAAAGTGAAGACTTGACTCATTAAGTGAAGAGATACTCGCCAAAATCGTGACAATCCCCTTTTCTCTTGCTTTTTGACAAAGGTAGTCAAGCATCATGGTTCCGATTCCTTTCCCGGTCCATTCGGGTTTGATGAAATAGGTGATTTCTGCAGTTCCCGAAAAAACGGGGAAAGGATTGTAGGCATGGAGGAGTCCGAAACCGACCATGATTTCCTGTCCGTTCTTGGCCGTGACAGTGGGGAATCCTTTACATTTGTTCAGGATTAATTCGAATGAGTCGTAGGGAAGCGGTTGATCCGGAAAGGCGGCGAAGCTTGTTTCGATGTAGTGATTGAAAATATCGATAATCTCTTTCCGGTCTGCCATGGATACAGGGGTCAGTCGTACGGTCATCGGCATGTCCAATGCAAAGGATCTTTAACCGACACCTGAGTTCGAGATGCCCTCATTTTTTTTCGCCCTCTCCTGTGGGTTCATGGCCGGTGCCAAGCGTGATCCACTCCACTTTATCGTTTAAGTGCGCAAAGAGAGGTTTCTCATTTCTCAGGATATCAACATAACCGGGCAACCGTGATATGGGAATATATATCGCCCCCGTTTTTTTCTCCGCATCGTAAACCCCTTTTGGTTGGCCCTCGTTTTCCGCAACAAAATTGATCATCAGCTTATAATTGTCTCCGTAGCAACCGATGATGGCGCAGACCTTGACATCTCTGCCACTTTCAATAGACGCCATATCCGCTCCCATCGTAATTTGATAATTTTTAACTTCAAATCTGACTGATTTCATAATACCTCCTATTATTTAATGTTGGATAAGAATGCATGATAGCTTGATCTGCGGTCCCTGAGGTCTGTCACCTGTGCAATAAACGGATTGCCCTCATAATTATTTTTGTATGCACATCCGGTGGTTTTACGACAGAGCCGCCAACTCCACGTCAATTTACACTGTAAAATACCTGGGAGTCAATGCGAAGCTTATGATGAAGCACAGGCAAAAGGCGTTTTTTTGCCCAAAGGGGGATCAAGAAAGCAGATTATGTTTGAATTTTTTATGATGCAAGGGGAGAACCCCGCTGGGTGCAGCAACACAAACGCATCCCTCTGAAAGAAGCTGTGACGCCCCCGGGATTGAACAGCATTATTTCCGGCGATCTTCGACTCTCCGTTCTGAGCGACGACCGGTTCATTTTTTCTTGGGCAGGCAATCTTCCAGCCAAAGGCAATTCGACTCGTCGCAGACGTCCCTGGTTCCGAAGCAGGGCGTGAAACCTTCCTTGGCTTGAATATCCTGGATCATTTCCTTCTTCGTTCTGCCAACGCGGGTACTGACATCCCACTTCCGGGCAATCGCTTTAACCTCCGCCATTTTCATTGTTTTTCTCCTTTCTTGAATGCCATAAATCCGACGATTTCTTGTTCCTCTGTTGACGATATCTATTTTACCTGTTGAGGTAAAGTTTATTGATGATCGCGTCTTCCTTCAGCCCTTTTGACAACAGATAGGCAGACGCCATGGTTTTTGTCCGTTTATTGCCGTGCATGCAATGAACCAGGACTTTTTCCCCGGGGTCTCGATTTTCGATGAGCTTGAGAAAAGTGCTGACCTGATGGTTGGTGGGGAAGCCTCGCTCGGAAACGGGAATATTAAATCGCCTATAGCCGATTGCCGAAATTGTGAGCGGATCATAACGAGGCGGTTGTTCCGCCTCATGCAGCAGGGAAATGACAATCCGAAAATTGTCTTGGTAGAGGTTTTTTAAAACATCGTCCGTAGGACAACTGCTGGCCAGAATGAAAGGTTCATCAATCCACCAGGTGTTCATAAGAAAGTCACCTCCTCTTTCGCGGAAATTGAAATAAATAACCTGAACCTTTACGCCGGGAGATCAACTACTCATGGTGTACAACTACTGTGACGAAGAGCAAAAATCTTTTCTGATTGTACTCAGGGATTGTCAAAAATCAACAAGAATGATGGGTGAGGGTCTATTTCTGAATAAAAAAAACAGGTTTCCGCTGTATGCAGCGGAAACCTGTTTGGAAATACGCTGTTTAGAATTTGAACTGTAACTGCCAGCGCAGAAAAACTGAATTATCCGCGCTGTCTGCATAGAAGTCGCCGGGATTAAAAAACTCTGCCTGCAGGTAGCCGTCGATTTGCTTTGTAAAAGTATGGGTGAGCATCAATGTGCCGACATGGCCGCGCTCTTTCCCGTCGTTAGAGAACATTGCTGTGTTGAGACCTGACGTTTCTTCTACAGCACGTAGGTACTGATATGAGAGCGCGAGATTCGTCGCCGAAGCCAGCGCCAGTTTGAGGCCGACTTTATAAAGATGCAAATTCGTCCAGTAAGCCGGAACAAGACCACTGTCTGATCTTGTTTCGTACAACATGGGATATGTCGATACTTCGTTCCAGGTCGGCACCCTCGAGTAGAGCGGGTCCCATCCTTCATGCTTACCGGTGCTGGCGTCGTTACCGGAGAGATACATATACCCCAATTCCCATTCAGGTTTCAGGGTCACATTCGCATACTTTTGACCAATGAAGATAAAGCCGCCGTCGGCCTCTCGGTCGGTTTTTGCATCATCGTCATATTCACCGAACTGATGAGCATACTCAGCCCTGATCTTCCAGTTCGAAGCCGTAAATATAACCCGAGCGCCAATTGTGTTCAATTCCAGTTTGTATTGGGGGCCGCCGAAACTGGTATTATAATCGCCGGTTGAGTCTTCCTGCTTATAAATATAATAGGGCTCCATGTAAAAATTATCATTTATTTTGTTTTTCCCGTAGACAACAAACCCTCTTTCGTCAGAGATGTTGAGAAGTCTCTCATTGCCGACGTAACCAGGTAGATAATCGGATCGGGCCGGGTGAATCGATGGTAAATATTCGTCTTTCTGTGTATTGTTGATATAAATTAAATCCAGGGAATGGTTGTTGTTGATTCTCCAGGTTGCCTTGGCTGCGTTAAAATAATAGGTGCGCGAACCATCGCCGGGTGTTCCGTCAAGGATGACAAAGCCTTCTCCGTACATGCCCACGAAATCCTGGCGTCCGATCCGGAGATCGACAGGTAATCCGAAAAGATTCTTCACATCGAAGTACAGGTTATCGATGACCAGTTCGTCTTCATCAAAGCGGTCGCTGTCCGAGGTTTCATAACCCGGTCTCCCCGCAGCAATTTCGAACGGTTTGTAATTGCCCATGTAATAGCGGGCTTCATTGGCGATTCTTGCATAAATACCGAAATTCGGATTGAAATCCACTTTTCCCCACAGGGATGTCCGCAGGCGGAAAAAATCGCGGTCCGGTGCATTGAGTGTCTCAAAGTCGACGCAATTTTCCATATATTCCTGCCTGAGTCTCAGTATTCCACCGTAGTCCGCCTTGATTTCCGCCGGCGCGATGTCGGCGTAGATCAGGGCGGAGACAATCATTAAACACAAAAACCCCATACATTTTCTAACCATGACCTTCCCCCTTCTCGAAAAATTTAAAAAAATTTTCGCGAGCTTATTAAAAAAAGAATTTATATTCAAGATATAATTTGGCCGGAATGAGAATATACGGTCTCAGTGACCGGAATTGAGCAAAAATCAATCCGTGTTTCAATCATCAGGACAGCAAATGTCGGTTGGAAAAAGATAACGGAGATGTTATGAACGGCAAAGTGGTATGGATTAGCGCAAATCATGACGATAAGGAGGAGAAAAGGTGAAAAAAGAAATCTGCAGGGGATGGTTCTGGATTCTGGTTCTGGTTTTGTTCTTTTTCGGTTGTGCTTCTGAGAAGGCCGCACCGCCGAGCAACTATACGGCGAAGATGGTAACCATGGGGATGGAAATGCCCATGGCCAAGATGGGGACCAAAAGCCGCATTGAGAATCCCATGATGAATGGTGTGGTGACGATCAGTGAAGCGGGGTCCGGAAAAGTCATCATGATGTCAACCGTCAACAAGACCTACTTTGAACAGGAAAAGCAGGAGCAGGCGCCCGAGATGGACGATCCCGCTGTAACCGTTGAGAAAACGAAGATCGGTTCGGAAACCCTGGATGGTCATCCGTGTGTCAAGTACGATATTGTCATGTACAAAAAGGATAAACCCGAAGAGAAGTATCGCGGCCGCATCTGGGAAGCGGATGACCTGGGCGGTCTGGCCATTCGCCATGAAATGGACGTTCCGGAAGGAACGCCGGGCGGCGGCAAGATGATCATGGAGTTAAAGGAGATTAAACTGGGAGCGGCGACGGCGGCCATGTTCGAAGTGCCGGCGGATTACCGGAATGTGGAAAGCACAATGGAACTTATGGCCGGCGCCGGCGGCTATCCCGGACCGGATGATATCGAGAAAATGAAGGAAATGATGCAGAATATGCGCGAGGAATAATTTTGGCCAAAGAATGGATTTTTTACTTTTGCCAATTGCCCGTGTGTTAAAGATGCTATGTTTTTTCGATGCGAATCAAAGCAAATAGCCCGGCTGTCCCGATTCGTTCGCAGCTTGTCCGAGGGAATGAAAGTCCGTTCATCAATCTCCTGCCAGGCGAAACAAGGAGAATGAACGATATGAAGCATACAGAAGCAAAAACGTATATGGACCTGTGTGGACGCGAACCGACCGGCGACAAAAGTTCCACAGATGAGTAAACCCATGCCTACGAATTCATGACTCAGGGTGAATCTTCCGGCATGAAAAGAGCGCCTGAATGAAACAATTCAGGCGCTCTTCGGGTTTTGGGGAAGAACCCTTGTTTATCTATTGCGCCAGACAAGGGGGTTGTTTTTATTATATCTGTCCTGCAGAGGGTTGTACTGCCGATGGAGCCCCTTGATATTCAGGCTTGATGAACAGATAGTACAGGCGGCCTTCCCGATAAGTCTGCCCGGCCAGTTTTCCTGCCGTCTCACCTTCTCCCATATAGACATCGCAGCGGCCCGGCGCCCGGATCGCGCCGCCCGTATCCTGATCCAGAGCGAAACCCGAATAGAGGTTTTGTACCACCGTGCTGCCGTTCGCACGCGGCAGAGCCGTGGCAAGAAAAGCCATGCAGGCCCGCGGATAAACGGACTTGTCGGTGGCGATGGAACGCATAGCCGTAACAGGTTCGTTAATGCTTCCGCGTGGTTGCCCGTCCTCGGTGCGGAAAAAGACGAAGCGCGGATTTTGGTTGATATAATGCGTCATCTCTTCCGGATGGGCCTTGAAGTAGGTCATCATTGTGGACAGGCTCATCTGGTCTTTGGCAATCTTGCCGTCCTGAATCATCATTTGGGCGATGCTTTGATATTCGTGACCGTTGTTGGCGGCATACCCGATACCGATGCGTGAGCCATCGGGTTGCCGGATCTTGGCCGAACCCTGCACGTGCACGAGATAGACTTCAAACGGATCGGCCAGCCACATCATTTCTTTGCCTTTGAGCATCCCGGAGCTTTCAATTTCGGTGCGCGACGGATACGAAACAATCCCATCGACAGTGCGTCGGCCCAGGGTATTGCCGTTCTCATCTTTCACCAGATCTTCAGGCTGACTGTAAAGAGGGTACTGGAAGCGGCCCCCGGCTTGCATTGAGCCTTCAAATTCCGGTGTGTAATAGCCGGTGAAGAGCACCGTTCCTTTGTCATCGCATCCGACCGACGTATAGACGTCGAACTGCTCTCGAATACGGGTATTGAGTTCCGCCCCTTTATACCCGGCATCGATGAGTCCAAGGAATGCCTTCAGGCTGTCCACCACCTGCTGATGCGAGATCTCCCCGTAGGGGTAATGCTGTTTGCTGGAAGGTTTCTTGAGGTAATTCAGACTGTTGTTCACGGCTGTCTTCAAATTGGACAGGTCATGGCAGGCAGCAGTGAAGTCGGGTATCTCCGCCGGGTCGGTAATTTTCCGCAGAGCGAGTTCTCCCGGAGGCAGCGGTTTTGAGTAGTTTATCTGCTCGGGTTTCGGTGTGTGCGGGATGTTTTCCTGTAGGATAGGTGCTCTGTGGCAGCCGATAATAAATGTGACAAGGACCAGCCCGATGAGGGAAATAAACCTTGTTTTCATAGAGATATTGATATCCTTTCTTAAACCGTGGTTTTCTTGATTAAGATTAACCCAGCCCTCTGATACCACAATCTGAGTTTGGATAACAGGAAGAACTGTTGGTTTGAAGCGTCTGCAAAAGGAACCCAAACTGAGTCGGTCAGGACGTAGGTAGGGAAATGTAAATCCCTGGAAGAACACTCTCCCGCCTTCAGTTTAAATAAATATAACATCCTCAATGAGCAGAGGATTTGGAAAACAGGTTCAGAATGATGACGCCTGCAACGATAAGAAAAATGCCTGCCAGGGCGGGGATATCCAGTTTCTGTTTCATGACCAGCCAAGCGATCAGAACGATCAAAATCGTGCCCAGACCCGACCAGATCGCGTAAGCGACCCCCACGGGGATCGTTCTCAGGGTGAGGGACAGAAAATAGAAGGACAAGGTATAGCCGGCGACAACCGCAGTGGTCGGCCACAGGCGGCTGAACCCTTCCGTGGATTTGAGTGTGGATGTGGCAAACACTTCACAAATGATGGCGACAACAAGGAAAACCCACTCCCGTATCATGATACCCCTCGATTGTTGATGACTGATAAAAAAATAACAGTTCTTTTTAATGTTTTTCCAATCCGGCTTTGGAATCATTCCAACGCCGTTTTGATAATATCCCAAAAGGTATGAGAAGCGGAATCAGCCACAACATAGACCACCAATTCATGCCGGCTGCTTTCAAACCACCGAAAGCCCAGACGGCCCATGCGACCGATGCGAAAAACAGTCCGTAGGGGACAATCAGGAGCTTCCCATAAGAAACCGACGGGTGCCGCCACGGAGCGAGCAAGACGATGGCCGAGACGGCGGCGCACAGCAAAATCAATCCGGTAAAACCCTGCATCCATCTGGTCTGAAAAAGAAAGACAGCGGCCAGGGCGCCGACCCAGATAAAACCGCCCAGCCAACCGTAGGTCCAACCGATTTTCTCGCCCCGTCTGTCGCTCATGATCGATACCTCCTGTTGCTGTAATGTTCAGGCATAGAATACATGCCTCTTTATATCGAATGTGCTATCCGGTAACATTTTTGCACCTCGTGTGAAAAATACTTAAAGAAACAGTGAAGAAAGCATGCCATGCCATCGTCGGTTGTTTTGAAAATCCCATAATGGGTAGAAAATGTCAATCAGCCGCTTCGAATATAAAAAACTGTCCGAGGCAGAAAAGTTTCACAGCAATATCTGGAAGAATATGAATGATCCTGGTAACAAAGATGACTTTACAATGACCAAGGGAAGGTATATTTTATAACTACAGGAAGCGGGGAAGTAATACGGATTTATTCAACCTTCATGAAGAAGAAAGGAGAAAACGCCATGTCAAGGATCACGATGACACCCGAAGAAGAACGCGACCTGCTGCTTGTTCTGGAACGCTACCTGCCTGATCTCGAAATGGAAATGGCCGACACGGACAGCAGGGAATTTCTCCATAACCTCAAGGAGAGAGAAAAGTTCATGATGGAGATCATAAAGCGGCTCAAGGAAGTAGTAAGTTAATAAAACAACATAACTGATTTTCTCCCCCTTGTTTTGTATGCCGGCGAAACAAGGGGGTTTTTTATCGCCTTGGACGCGTTGCCATGCATGAAACGTCACGGGAGACGATCATATGTTGACTGATGATTCGTAATTCTCGCCGGTTCATCTTGCCCTGAGCAGTCTTCAATCTGAAGACCTTTAAAGATCGCGTCTTCTCGGTAACCTGTTCGTTTGGATAAATACGTTGCAAATAAATGATTGACATACGAAGGGTCTCTTCCTATATTTGCCCCGCTTAAGGTTCTGACCAAGAAGACTTCCATCATTACCGACTTATCGGGGGCGCCATTTAATTCATTAAGGTTAAAACTGGTCATGGGCGGATGTGGCATCGTTCACAGGCGAACTGGATTTCCCGTTCAGGATGGTTATACTTGCATAAAATTGCGTTCAAAAGGAGGAATGAATGAAAAAAAACAAGAAAAAGAAGCGGATTATCGGACTGATTTTATTTAGTATTCTCTTTTTTAGCCTGCCGGTATGGGCAGAGATGCCCGTAACCTTCCTTGAAGTTGATCCTGTCGCCGGCGCCTATTACGGTTGGGGATACAACATGACCACCCAGCAATTTGCGGCCCCCTGCCTTCAGGTCAACAGTTCCGCCACATATGCATCGGGAGACCCCGAACAGAATTCATTCTATGATTTTACGGAGACGACGGCCACGATTGCCGCCCAGTCCAATTTGAATGTCAGTGCCGCCCTAAAAGTGCTGGCGGGCGGAGGAACCTATGGGGCAAACAACAAAACATCCATCACCAGTGGTTCGGAAAGCAGCACCTACAGTCAGACCCTTTTTGCCAGCGCCTATCGGTATAATATGCCGAATTTTCTTGATCTAGGACAGGTCAGTTTTAAGCCTTCCGCGCTGCAACTTCTAACGACGCCCGGTGGAAAAGGGCAGTTCAGCCAGCAATGCGGCGATGCATTTGTTATTGGGATCAGAAACGGCCGTGAGTTTTTTGGTACGGCTTCCATCTCCAAACAGGATCTGAAGAGTTGGACAAAGTTTGCGAATGACACGGGCATTTCCGTCAATGGCGTTTGGGGCAGTGCCAGTGTGGATGTGAACCTCGGTCGTTCTATGGAACAAGCTTTCGGTAGTCAGAATATCACCGTTTCAACATACAGTACCGGTTCGAATACACCCAATCCGACCAAAGCCAGCGAACTGGAAAAATATTATAAAAACTTCTTCAACAGCAGCGGTCAGGAAAAGATGGTTAAATTGATCGTTGCACCCTACAACCTGGTCGAGGGCTACCCCTGGGAAAACCCTTTGGAGGGAAATACCAAGGAAGATTATATCGGTATGATGGTGGTGGCATTGTGGGGGCTGAAGGCGGCTATCAATGATGCCGGATTTATCCTTTCTCCGCAAACCGCCAACATGTTCGCCCTGGGGCTCAACCCCAGCATCAAAGCACAGCGCAAAACCTACGTTCAGCAACAACGCGACGTATGGCAGAAGGAGTACGATATGCTGCTCAAGGCAGCCCAGCAATGCGATCAGCAGTTTACCGTCCCATGTCGGAATCTAGCGGAATACTACGACCGGCACCGGAATCTGGCCGCCCAATGGGCCGCCGTCATGCCGGACCGTTACATGAGCGACTGCTATCAGGATTTTATCCTGCGTGATTTCAGTTCATTGAAAAATGATCTGGTGAGCCGTAACTTCGGCACGCCCTTTAAGGGCGATTCCGAGACGGCCGGTAACCGGAGCCGGGTGGTGGCTGAATTGACCTTCAAGAGAGATCAGCGTCAACTCAAAGCGGCCCTGTCGGTGGCAAAAATTGAATGGAAACGCAGCGACTGGTACAAAATGCCTGTTGAAGTCCGCAGCAACAAGGGTGAATCCGGTTGGGGGATGCAATCACAGGCAGTGGTGTTTGATCTCGATCAGCCGGCGCGTTACGGTATGGGCCAGGAAAATCTGAAGTACTGTACCTTTGTTGGGGACGGGGTGCAGGCAACGACGATTTCGACGCCTCAGGCGGAGGAGTTGGCGGCGCGTTTTGGCTTCGGTCAAAGCATGACCCACGGCTATATCGATGGTCTATCCGGGAAAGATCCGCGGGGTCAGCAGCATTTCGGCAACGGTGAGGGCGTTCTTGATTTTATCACCTGCGAAGTGGATCGTGGCGGAAAGGATAATAACATGCAGTGTGCTGATCTGGGGGTACGTAATGTACGCCTGAAACTGGCAAGCACGCAGGACATCGAAGCGGACCGTTGGCGGAAACCCACGCCGCCGCAAATTCCGACGGCGCTGGCTACTTTCTCTCAGGGAAAAGCCGTTAACCTGGCACAACATGCCGTCCAGTACGCCACTTTTACCCAGCTGGTACCTGCAAACAGAAAAGTGCTCGTCAGTTCGATAGAAAAGAAGAAATTGTCTACCCAGACCAAATTCAAAGGCACCCGTTTTGCTCTTCCTTTAAAGCAAGTTGATCTTATCAAGAAACGGCAGGATATTAACCTGATGAAGATTCAAAAACCCATGCCGGTCATCAGCAAGTAAGCCACGGGCTTTCATTACCGGAAAGTTTGGGAAAAACAAAACACCCCCCTTGTCATGCATCAATGGGGGTGTTTTTATTGTTGTGCTGCACGCAGAGAATGAGAAAATCGAGGAGAGCCAGGGGGCTGTCGCTGCAACGTTTTTTTCAGGGCCTGGCATCCGAAATGATCGGCTCCCCATAGGTGTAACCAAATCCGTCCACGCAGGTAATCATGCATATAAGCGCAAGAAGAGCTAAGTATCTGTATTAAATCACGGATTCTCCGGTATTTTCCCCCGGATGAGCGCACTGGGGTCCCGTTCCAGGTATTCGGTCAAGGCCGTCACGGCGCGGGCGGCCCGTGCGATTTCCCGCAGGGCTTCACGCAGTTCCTGCTGTGCCGGAGCATCTGTGCCCACCAGGTTCTGTTCCCCGCTTTGGAGCATTTTTTCGGCCGCCGCGATTGCCCGCCGCAGATCCGCCATGGTTTGCCCGGCTTCCGGTAAAATTTCTCCATCCAGCCGCTTGGCCGTTTCGTTCATGGATTTAAGTGTCAGCTTCAGCTCTTCTCCGATCTCGGCATAGGGGATTTTTTCCATTTTGGCCAAGATCGTGTTGACCTTGGCTTCAAGATCGACGAGGCCGCTTGCCGCTACGGGTAATCTCGGGGTTTCGTGACTCCAGTCAACATGGACAGGCGCGCTCTTGGGAAAGAACTCCAAGGAGATAAAGCGCTGCCCAAGCAGGAGATTTCCACTGCGCAACTGGGCCCGCAGACCTCGGTTGACCAGTCGCCGGAGGAAAGTGTTGCAGGCGTCGCGGTTCTGAATTTGGTCTGTTGCGCTGTGAGACAGATTTGCCCGTTTCAGAAAACGCTCCGGGTAAAGGGCGATATCCACCCGGGGGCGGATATCGGCGTTTGCCTCGGAATATTCAAGCCCGACGGCGGTCACTTCACCGATGCTCAGACCGCGCAGGGTCACCGGGGCGGCGGGTGCCAGACCGCGCACGGATTCATCGAAATAGAGGACATAATTAACGACGACGCCATCTTCCTGGGCCATGGCCGTCGCTTTGTCCGTGTATAAATTATAGACGGTATTGGCTTCAGCCGGCCGATCCTCCTTAACAAAAGGCGGCACTTCAAAGGCGATACCGCCGATCAAAAGTGAAAGGGCAGACTGAGTTTTTACGGTCAGGCCGTTCGCCCCCAGGGAGACGTCGATCCCACTTGACTGCCAGAAGCGTGTTTGTTCAGTCACATAGGCGTCATAGGGTTTGTTGACAAAAACACGGATGTTCACGGATTTGCCGTCTTTTGCCAGATCGTAAGCGATAACACGTCCGACGTTCAACTGGCGATAGTAAAGCGGAGAACCGATGCCCAGGGAACCAAGGGTGGGAGCCTGAAGAATAAACTGACGACCGGGTTCCGTTTCCATGACCGTCGGTGGCATATCCAACCCCTGGAAATCGTTCCTTGGGGTCGATGCTTTACCGGCTTCAAAGCCGATATAGTTACCGGAGAGGAGTGTGCTGATGCCGGAGACGCCGCTCAAGGTGACCCTTGGCTGCACGACCCAAAATTTGGCGTCATCCACAAGCAGTCCCTCGGCGCTTTTGTCGATTTTCGCGGTGATGACCACCTTGTGATAATCCTTAGAAAGTTTGACCTTGGTGACCTGCCCGATATTTACATCATTATATTTGATAAACGTTTTTCCCGCCTCGACGCCTTCGGCTGTTTTAAATACAATCGTAATGGTCGGACCCTCACTGAGAAAGCGCTCAATCGCAATCCCCAGGGCGACAACGGCGGCCAGGATTGGAATGATCCAGACGACCGAAAACATGATGCGCTTTCTCGGTTCGGGTGTGGCCTGTGGTATTTGAGAAAAGTCAGGGTTTTCGGTCATTTCCATTCTCCCTTGGGGTGTCGAGATCCCAGATCAGACGGGGATCAAAGGTTTTGGCCGCCAGCATGGTGAGGACGACAACAGCGGCGAAGAAGAGGACTCCCGGCGCAGGTTTGGCCATTAAAAACGGTTGGAGTTGAACAAGCGCGACGGCAAAGGTTACGACGAACACGTCCAGCATGGACCAGCGGCCCACGAAATCAATCAGGCGATAAAGCCGCGTCCGGTCGATGTTGGCGCCCCGCGATCGGAACTGGACGATACAGAGAAGATAGGCCAGGGCGACCAACTTGGCTATAGGAATGATGATGCTCGCAATCAGCACGATGAGCGCCAGATGCCAGGAACCCTCAAGATAAAGGGCGAGGATCCCATCGATGATGGTATCCTCCTTGGTGTAGGTGATGGTCATTCTGGTCAGAACCGGGAGGACATTGGCTGGAATGTAGCAGATGGCGGCGGCGATGACCAAAGCCCAGGTATATTGGATGGTTTTATGCCTGCGGAAAAAAAGCCGGTAGCCACAACGGGGACAATAGCCCGGGATGTTAGGACTGAAAGGTCTTGAAATGAGGCCGCAGGTTTCACATCTGACCAAACCGGCTTTTTGGGAAGTCAGGGCAGGGGAACTCATGATTTTAACTCCTTGGAAGCCGGTCCTTTCATGCCGACGGTTTCTGGCGGCCTGGTGTTGTTTACCCACTGGAGTCGTTGCCAGATTGCGTCCGGGTCGAAACTGATTTTAATGGCGGCCAGCAGGACAATCAGCGCCCCTACGGCGTACATGCCGATGCCTGGGATCATCGTGGCGATGTCGGAAAGCTTGATCAGGGAAATGAGAACGCCTAGCAGCATGACTTCAAGCATCGACCAGTTCTGCTGTCTGTCGGCCCAGTGCAGGAGGATGCTGATCCACCAGGGAGCCGGAGGTCGAAGGGCTGTGAAGTTGATGATTAGCATGAAAGAGATGTAGACGGCGGGCGCCAAGAGGGCACAGAATCCAACCAGAACGGCGTTGATTTCATATCCCCTCGCCCACATTTCCAGGACGCTACCGAAAATGGTGGTGCCTGTTTGGCGGCCATATGCGGAAAGCCCCAGCAGAGGTTCCAGGTTGGCGATTAGGAGAAAGATCAAGGCCGCGATGGTCAGCGCCAAAGTCCGTTCGATCGCCATGGTTTTATCGACCACCAGTGTCCGTTGACAGCGCTGACAACGAGCTCTCCCTCCCGGCGGTAACGTGGGAATGCTCTGAAGAAGATCACAATCCGGACAGGCGATAAGACCTTCATCCAAGGGTTTTTCTATTAATGATTCCATGGTGTTCGGATAAACATCTCCATGAAAAGAAGTCGGGTCAGTTTAACATCAGTTGTTCAGGTGACAAGAAAA
>Ga0302253_1000891_pt1 | contig 21089 bp, 12 predicted proteins | sample AAG_RA_Trp_MG_FD_193537 | JGI IMG/M metagenome (GOLD analysis project Ga0302253, IMG submission 193537) | Enriched activated sludge microbial communities from anaerobic digester in WTTP, New Holstein, Wisconsin, United States - AAG_RA_Trp | ecosystem: Engineered > Bioreactor > Anaerobic >...
ATGAAATCCCGGAACAGGGGATGGGGGTCTGTCGGGCGGGACTTGAATTCCGGGTGGAACTGGCAGCCTAAAAACCAGGGCTGGTCTTTAATCTCGACGATTTCCACCAGGCGGCAGTCCGGCGAGGTGCCGGTGATCTGCAGGCCCGCAAGCGTCAGAGCTTCCCGATAGTCGTTGTTGAATTCGTAGCGGTGCCGGTGCCGTTCGGAAATAGCCGGACAGCCATAGGCGTCGGCGGCGAAAGACGGGGCAACCAGGGTGCAGGGATAGGCCCCCAGACGCATGGAGGCGCCCTTTTCGGTGATGTGGCGCTGCTCCGGCAGGAGGTCGATCACAGCATAAGGCGTCTTTTCATCGAATTCGGAGCTGTTGGATCCCGCCAGGTTGCAGACATGGCGGGCATACTCCACCACGGCCATCTGCATCCCCAAACAAATACCGAAGAAGGGGAGCTTCTTTTCCCGGGCGAAACGAATGGCCTGGATCATCCCCTCGATGCCCCGTGCGCCGAAGCCGCCGGGGACCAAAATACCGTCCGCGTCTTTCAGGAGTTTATCCGGACCCTCCTGCTCGATTTTTTCGGAGTCCACGAAAGTGAGATTCACCCGGCTCGTGTTGGCGATTCCGCCGTGAGTCAAGGCTTCATTCAAGCTCTTGTAGGAGTCGGTCAGGTTCACGTACTTGCCGACGATGGCGATGTTCACCTCCGTCCGGGGATGCGTCATCTTCTCGACGACTGCCTCCCAGGCTTCCATGCGGGGCTGGCCGGTCCAGATGTTCAAAAGATCGACGATCTTTTCGTCCAGGCCTTCCCGGTGGAAGATCAGGGGCACTTCGTAGATGCAGGTCACGTCCTTGGCGGTGAAAACCGCCGCCACCTCGACGTTGCAGAACAGGGCGATTTTCGCCTTGATATCGTCGGAGAGGAAATTTTCCGTCCGGCACAGCAGAATGTCCGGCTGGATACCGATCTCCCGGAGGGCCTTGACACTGTGCTGGGTCGGTTTGGTTTTCACCTCCCCCGCCGTCTTGATGAGAGGCACCCAGGTCAGGTGGATGAAGATGGCGTTGCCCTTGCCCACTTCGTTTCTGAACTGGCGGATCGCCTCCAGAAAGGGGAGGCTTTCAATATCGCCGACGGTGCCGCCGATTTCGACGATGGCCACGTCAAAACCCGTTGTGGTATCTTTGATGAAATCTTTGATTTCATTGGTGATATGAGGGATGACCTGGACGGTTTTCCCCAGGTAGTCGCCCCGCCGTTCCTTGTTTATGACGGAGTAATAAACCTGGCCGGTCGTCAGGTTGTTGTGCTTCCCCATCCTTGTGGAGACGAAACGCTCGTAATGCCCCAGGTCGAGATCCGTTTCCGCCCCGTCGTCGGTGACGAAGACCTCGCCGTGCTGGAACGGGTTCATCGTACCCGGATCGACGTTGATGTAGGGGTCCAGTTTCTGGTTGGTGACCCTCAGGCCCCGGCTTTCGAGAATCGCCGCGATGGAGGCGGCGGCCAAGCCCTTCCCCAGGGAGGACAGAACCCCTCCCGTCACGAAAATGTACTTCGTTTTCATGCTTTTTCGCGTTCCTCCCCGTTTTTATGGGGACTGTTCCCCAAGGATTGTCTGATCTGGCCGGCAATGACCTCCACGGGTTCTCCCAGGAGGACTTCCAGGGGGATCTGTTCGACATACTGGTCCGTCCAGGGCAGGTTGTATTCGTTGATCAGATTTTTCAGATCGTTGAACCGGACACCCATGACGGCGATGCGGTCCCTCAGGGACAGACGTTCTTCAAATGCGACATGGATGAGCAGGAGGTGGCTGATCGCGTTTCCCTCTTTTTTGAGCGGAATGACCACAATGGGGGCGCCGTCGGATTTGCCGCGGCCGATATAGAGATGCCCCGTATTGACGATGGTTTTCTTTGTGCCCATGAGACGTCCCGATTTTTCCACCCGCGACGGCATCTGAAGCGATACGCCGCCCCTGCCGGCAATGGAGATCGTCGTCTCTTCCGTGGGATTGCCTTCCGCGTCCAGGTCGGAGATTGAGTAGAGGGTGTACCCCCGGATTTCAGCCACGGCGGGCTGCAGGCGGCTGATACCAAGGATGTTTTTGCTGGTCAGGGCGCGGTCGGAGAAGGAAAGTTCCTTCAACAGCTCAAAAAGAATGCCGTACAGCGGTTGCTCTTTCCGGCTTGTGCCGACGGTGACGGTCTTTGCCTGGTGGCGGATCGCGTCTACGGGACGCGAAAGCTCGTCGATGGCGTTGCCCAAAGATACGTCAAGAAAATCGATAGGCGACAGAAGTTCTCCCTGGCCCTTAAAGTCGTGGGCGTAATCCTCCAAGGGCAGGCGGCCGACGGTGTACTTCAGCAGCAGGACGATGTCGGAAATGGTTTTGGTGCTCGCGAAGTGAAACGCACCCCGGTTTCGCCTTTCATGGAACCGGCCCGAAAAATCCCGGATCAGGCGCCGGAAGTCTCGGTCGGCGATCCGTTCGTAAACCGACCAGTGCTGCTTGTCCTGTTCCACCATTCGGCGGTTCAGTTCGCTCCGGAACTGGCGGAGGAACTGGGCATCGCTGTCAATACTGAGGGCGGCGTAATAACCGAACAGGTGTCCCGCCACCGTGTTCAGGATAACCGGCAGGGGCGCAGCCCCGCGGGGAAGTTTGATCACCCCGTCCGCCAGGTCGTCGAAACGGTTTTCCCCCTCGTCGGTGAACACAACCACCCCGGCCTTGTGGGCCTTGAAGATGGCGACATCCTTGACGATATCGCCGACGACCGTTTCCGGGTTGCCGGCGTCGCACACGATGATCAGGGGTTCCGCCGACAGATCGATATGTTTCTTGTTTTCCACGATGTCGGAGGATATCGTTTTATAACAGAGTTCACTCAGCTTGATGCGGATTTCGTCCGCGGCGGCCTTGTTGGGACCGCTTCCGACAATGGCCCAGTAACTCTTCCGGGGGGCCAACCGTTCGGCGGCTTCGCGAATCACATCCTTCTGTTCGAGGACCCGGTTCATGAGCTGTGGCGCCTGTTCCAGCACGGCCAATTCCGCAGCGATTTCCGCGTCGGTCAGGCAGCCGATGATCTGTGCAAACGACAGGGCCAGGATATGGCCGGCTACGATCTGGGAGTAAAAGGCTTTGGTCGAGGCGACGGACATTTCGATATCCCGGCCGTCACTGGTGTAGAAGACGCCGTCCGCCTTGGTCGTGATGTCGGACTGACGGCGGTTGACGATGGCGATGACCGACGCCCCACGGTCCCGGGCCATGGCGACGGCACGATTGGTATCCGTCGTGGTACCGGACTGGGTGATCGGAATTACCAGGGTATCCGAAAGATCGTGACTCAGGGAAAAACCGCTCAATTCCGAGGCCACGTTCGATTCGATCATCATGCCCGGCTCCTTGATATATCGGTTCATGGCGTCCCCGATGGCCTGACCGGCGACGGCGGCTGTCCCGTGGCCGATGATGATGATACGGCGGATACGGTGCCGGGCCAGATTGTCCCGGATTTTATCGGGAAGGACGTCCTGTCCCAGGTTAAAAAAGACCTGTGTCGTCCCGGTCTGTCCTTGGGCGCCGCGGTACTTTCCCAGGAGGGTTTTGCGGATGGAGTGCGTCGATTCGGAAATTTCCTTCAGAAAATAGTGGCTGAAATCGCCGCGGTTTATATCCCGGGTTGTGATTTCCGCCTTCTGAATATCATCCGGCGTGAGCGGCAGGTGGGTGCCGTCGTAGAAACAGGTGGTGATGCCGTCCAGTCCCCCTCGGCCGGCATGGTCGAGAATAAACATCTGACCGGTCGTTTCCGGCCGGATCGGATCGGCGGGCATTTCCCCGTTGATCTTGATGAAGTAGGGGGTCCGTTCGACCAATCCGTAAAGTTCCGAGGAAAAGAGATACTGGTCGTCGGCGAGTCCGACATAGAGGGCTTGACCGCTCCCCCGCAGGGCCAGGAAGACCTTGCCCGGTTCGAGGTTGCTGATCATGGCGATAGCATGGGACCCTTCGAAGTCGTTCAGCGCCAGACGAAAAGCATCCGCGAGATCATGACCCTGCATCAGATGGTGCTCGATCTGCAGCGGGATGATTTTTGTGTCCGTGGTCACCTCCGGGGCGATCAGTTCACGGCCCGTTTCAAAAAGATGCCGCAAGTCCTGATAATTGTCGATGTCGCCGTTTAGGGCCACGTTGATCGTCCAGTTGCCACGGCCGTACCGGGGGTATTCCTTGTGCGTGGTCGCCTGCAGATGGCCGTTTAAGGTGGCGTTATTGATAGGATGGCAGTTTTCCACGGAAATCGAGCCGACGGAGGCCCAGCGGGTATGACAGAAGGCGGAGTCGCATTCGGTTTCGGCTGCGGTGAATTCCCGGAGAATCCGGTCTTCGCGGATTAATTGCGTCAAATCACGGACATTCTGGCCCAACTCTCCGATAATCGAGGCCGTTTTGTAGGTAAAGGTGACGGTTTCGCCGACGTTGCGCATCCCGCCATGTTCGAGATCGGAAACGGGACAGGGGAGGCCGATCGAATGATTGAGCAAATCGCCCGTTTTCGTGCGATCCGTCAGTTCCGAGAAGAGATTCTTTTCCTTGAGGCGGCGGATGATTTCATGGAAGGTGTTTCCCCGTGCTGCAGTGAGGGCAATCTGAATACCCGCGGAATCCCTGCCCCTAACTTCCAGGCGGTTGAGACAGTTCAGAAGAAAGTTAATTTTTTTGTATTTCACCAGGGATTCCGTCGCCGATGCGCCGCCGCTTTCCCCAGTCAGTCCTTTGATCTGGTTGAAGGTTGCCAGGACGTCTTTCTCCAGAGCCCAGACGATATCCCGGAGCATGATCATGGACCGATTGATTTTTTCCAGACTATCCGTGGGGAAAAAGGCCGCCGCTTCTTCCAGGACCGCTTCTTCCCGCATGAGAAAGGCCTTCATGTCTTCCGCCAGGCCATCCAGTTTCGCTGTGGTTTCGGGGCGGGAGGCGAGTTCACGGAAAAAGTCGTCGCCCTTGAGAGCCAGAAGCCGGTGGGACATTTCTTCCAGGCGGGTGCCACCCGCCAGATAATTTTCCAGAGGCAAAGTACCGGCCTGCACATCGGCGATCCGCAGCGCCGCAACGGTGTCGTAGAGGGCGGTAAAAGTTGCGATTTGATCCACTTTTGCAGCAGCTACCGGGCCCTTGAAGGCAAGAATGCCTGCCAGACCGCAGAAAAACGTCGCCGGGTGAAACGGGAAAAGAATAAACGATTGCGGCGGGCAGCGGTTCGGATCGGCGCCGATGAACCAACGCCATGTCTTGAGCGAACAAATAAATCTACTTATATTGCTAATGAAATTCATTTCTGGAGGTTTTCTCCCATCAGGATAGATGTGCTGTGACCGGCGATGCCATTGACGACCTGCTTGAGCCAGCGCTCCCCGCAGGTGACCGTTTTAGGAGGCAAGGCTTTGATTGTCGGAAGATATTGGGCCTGGCGGTCTGCGGTGCGGTCAAGTTCAACGAGAAATTGACGTCGGTCATCCATCCCCAGGGTTTCCTCCAGATTTGATGAAAAAATTGCCCGCATGTCGGGCCACCGATCCCGGAAGGTTTCCTGTTCCTGGATCGCCCGTTTTTTCACCTGACCTATCAAATGTTTTGCGACCTGCGCAAGGGAACCATCCATTTTTCCGGCCAAATCGTCCAGGCGCTTCAACCGCTCCTGCACGACGGCTTCGAGTGTATTCTGGGCGCCCCGGTACAGCGCTTCGGCCAGGGAGTCGCCCCGGAAGAAAGGACGCCGGACATGGGCGTACCATTGTTTGAGCGCCAGCAGATTGGCCATATAGATCAGGTTGTTATGGATACGGCGCGACATGTATCCGTACAATCCGGCATGGAATGGCTTCGACCGGGCGTCGGGTTGCACGCCTGCGATGAGCGTCTCACCCTCCGGGCAGTCTCCCCGGTAGACGACGCCTGCGGCGATAACGGTGCCGAATCCGATCCGGGCCGGACCGACGAGGCCCCCCTGTCCGCCCAGAAAAATGGGTTTCTGACGGAGCATGACCCCCTCTGGGACGCTGCCGATGAGAGAGGGCGTGGCCTTGTCCTGCTGAGGGGTATAGTTAAAATGGATGTAACTGCTGCCGACTTCGCTGTGGTTTTTGCGGTCCGTTCCCCCGGCCATGAGGCAGTCGCAGAAGTTGATCAGACTGCCCAGGGTGACAAAGGGAAAGAGGATCGTCTGCTTCAGCCCGACCGTGTGTCCGGTTTTTACCTCTTCTTCCAAAAGGCATCCTTCCCGGACATGAGCGCCGCTGTCCAGGCTGCAGCCTTCAAGAAAGACCGAGGCGCGGAAAAAGCCGCCCTTGAGTTCGACGCGCGGACCCAGTTGGCAGTTTTCAATGGTCACAGGGCCTTCGTAACCGAGTTTTACCCCTGCGGAAATGACCGTGTCGGATCCGTAGATTTTGGTGCCCGGATATAGCACGACGCCTTCGCCCGAAATGTGGGCGATATTGACATCCATTCCGATATCGACGGCAGTGGGTTGGGGGATGACCACACCTTTTTGCCGTAGCGCTTCTATAGGCTTGGATTGATTCATGATCTTTATCATGCAATCAGGCCCTGACGAACATGACGCAGGGCCTGCAGATTTTGTTCTCCTTCATGGGTCCCGGATGATCAGCCTTCCCGGCCATTCATGCCCAGTTTGATCATTTTTTTCTGGAATGTATTGCGATTGATCCCGAGATAAGTCGCGGCTGTGGTCTTCACCTGACCGGATCGATTCAGGGCAATTTTGAACAAACTACGGTCGACAATCGTCATCACGTCATCGTAAAGGGTGCTTTTCCCGTTTCCCTTGGAATTGAGGACGGTTACGACATTGTCGAGGTCTTTGCGCAGAATGTCTTCGATGATGGATAGGGGTGAGTCTGCGTCTTCCTTCGCGGTGCTGCCCTGCAGTTCCATTTCCGTCTTTCTGTCCTTCTTAGCCATAACATGTCCTTTAACAATAGGTTTTTAGATCACTCCAAACAGTTTCATCACGATCAATCCAAGCATCAAAATCACGGCGAGCCAAATGGAGAAGACATCGCCACGGTTGATGAGCGGATCTTCCAACTGCTGACGGACCTCCGCATCAACCCGGTCGGGTGGCACGCGGTCCGTGATGTCGCGGACAAGACGGATAAAGTCTCCATAGGAATTGGAGAGAATATAAAAACCCTTACGGGTGGTCAACAACAGGTAAGACTTGCGTCGCACGACGACCAGCCCCACCTGACTGATTGTTTCCCAGGGGATGGTCCGGCTCCGCAGGAACTTTCTGACGGTCACGCCGACGGCGTCGGTTGTGACCAGACGGTACGATATTTCAAAAAGAACCGGTAACGCGGCACATAAAAGTACTGCCAGGACCACAGTTTCGGCGGCGGCCCGGCGATAAAAGAGGGATATGACCAACAGAACCAGAAGCAGACAGACGGCCAAGCCGAAAGGGATCGCAAAGGAATTCTTGATTTTGTAGTGATGCGTATCCATGGTCTTCAGCCTTGCGAAACCTTCCGAATGGTCAGCTTTTCCTCTCGAACAGGCCGCTTTTGCCGCCTGACTTTCTCACGAGCATGATGTCCGTCAGAATCATTTCCTTATCGACGGCTTTGCACATGTCGTAAATCGTAAGGGCGGCAACGCTGACCGCCGTAAGGGCCTCCATCTCAACACCCGTTCGTCCCACCAGTTTTGCCCGGCCTTCAATAAGCACTTCTCCCGATTCCGGATGGAGATCGAACCGGATTTCAATGTGCGTCAACTCCAGGGGATGGCACATGGGAATCAATTCGCCCGTTTTCTTTGCCGCCATGATTCCCGCGACGCGGGCAACGCCGAAGACATCGCCTTTCGGCATCCCTCCTTCCTGGATCAGGGCGAGGGTGCGGGGCGACATACGAATCCGGCCCGTTGCGACGGCTTCTCTTAAGGACGGTTCCTTGACCGTCACGTCGACCATCTTCGCCTGTCCATTTTCGTCGAGATGAGATAGGGTCTCTGTCACTGGTACCTCTCTTTTGGGGAAGGATGTGCATGCCGGAAAACATTCGCTGAGTAAGTAACACAGGCCGTATCGGTCGTCAAGCGTAGGTTTGGGGTGCAGGTTATAAAAAATAAAATTTATTTCATATATTTGTAACCTATTTATATTAATAAATTAACCATATGCCAAGGATTTCTCTTGATGGTGTTGACAAAAAAATGACCGTTTCGGTCAGGTAAGGGCAAAAGCCCGCTGCTGCATTCCCAGAGGAGAAAAAATCTTGCCGGATATTGAATATTATTATAGATATCGAGGCGGCGATTAATCGAGAGCCCGTCGTCGGATCGATCATCAATGCTTGCGGGCTTTCTTTCTGAATGCGTATGACGCATGCCTTCCGGGGGGCGAGGATGATTGTCAAACTTTTCAGCAGCACCACCATCGGAGTCGAATCCTGTGCCGTCGAAGTTGAAGTCGATGTATCTCCAGGCTTGCCTCAGTTTTATACGGTCGGGCTTCCCGACGTCGCGGTCAAGGAGAGTAAGGACCGCATCCGGGCAGCACTGAAAAATTCCGGCTACAGTTATTCCCGACACCACATCACCGTTAATCTGGCTCCCGCAGATGTGAAGAAGGAGGGTACGGCCTTCGATCTGCCCATAGCCGTTGGTCTGATGGCCATCGAGGGGCTGATTCAACAGGAGGCCCTTGGAGATTATCTGCTTGTGGGAGAGTTGTCCCTGGATGGCCGGGTAAAAGGGGTACAAGGTGTTTTACCCACCGCTTTTCTGGCGCGGGAAACGGGCAAAAAAGGGGTGATCGTGCCGGAGGAAAATGCCCTGGAAGCCGCGATGGTGGAGGGGATTGAGGTCATCGCCGTCAATAATCTGTCCGACGTGGTCGCGTTCTTCCGGGGTGAGAAAGCGTTTGCCGCCCCCCGGGTCAATGCGGAAGAACTTTTTTTCAACCACCTGTCCGGTCTGGCCGATTTTAGTGAAATCAAAGGTCAGGAACAGGCCAAGCGGGCCCTCGAAATTGCTGCCGCAGGCGCCCATAATGTGCTGATGATCGGGCCGCCCGGTTCGGGAAAGACCATGCTGGCTCAACGCATGCCGACAATTCTCCCGGAGTGGTCTTTTCCGGAAGCGATTGAAACGACAAAGATCTTTTCTGTGGCTGGTCTGCTCAACCGGGAACAGATGATCGTGCGGACCCGGCCATTCCGGGCGCCGCATCATACCATTTCCGATGCCGGCTTGGTCGGCGGCGGCCATATGCCGAAACCCGGCGAAATCAGTCTGGCCCATCACGGTGTGTTATTTCTTGATGAATTTCCGGAATTCCGAAAAAACGCCCTGGAAGCTCTGCGTCAGCCCTTAGAAGACGGAACGGTCACGATTACACGCTCATCGGCGAGCGCGACTTTTCCCGCGCGCTTCATGCTCCTGGCGGCGATGAATCCCTGTCCCTGCGGTTACTATGGCGATAAATTGAAAGCCTGCCGCTGTTCCATGACTCAAATCCGGCAGTACCAGGCAAAGATATCCGGACCGCTTTTGGACAGAATCGATATCCACATTGAAGTGCCGGCCTTGCGCTACCGCGATCTTAACATTCAACGTGCAGCGGAATCGTCCGGGGAGATTCGGCGGCGGGTTATGGAGGCGAGGAGCCTGCAGCGTCAGCGTTTTGACGGATCGAATATCCTGGTGAATGCACGGATGACGGAACGTCAGGTTAAAGTGTTTTGTCAAATCGATGAGGAATCACAGGGACTTCTGGAGATGGCGATGGACCGTCTCGGTATGAGCGCTCGTACCTTTACCCGGATTCTCAAAGTGGCCCGGACGATCGCGGATCTGGATGGCGAAGCAGGGATCTGTTCACGTCATGTCGCCGAGGCCATTCAGTACAGAAACCTTGATCGCAGGCTGATTTAGTGCTAATAAAACAAGCTTACCGGGGGAATATAATACTAATACGCGAAAGGGTGAGATGTTATGGAAATCATGGTTAGTCCGGTTCCCGAAGAAAAAAGAAAAGCCAAACCGGCCGACGAAACGGCACTCGGTTTCGGTAAAATCTTTTCAGATCATATGTTTACGATGCGTTATCATCAGGGAAAGGGATGGTATGATCCGATACTGGGACCCTTTGGACCCTTGCCGCTGGAGCCGACAGCCCAGTGTCTCCATTACGGTCAGGAGATTTTCGAAGGCATGAAGGCGTACCGTGGTGATGACGGATCGATTTATCTTTTTCGCCCCTATGAGAATGCAAAGCGGATGAATGTATCAGCGCGTCGCATGTGCATGGCCGAAATCGACGAGTCTTTTTTTGTCGAGGCGGTCAAAAAGCTGGTTTTAATCGACCGCGACTGGATTCCCAAGACCAAAGGCGCGTCCATGTACATCCGGCCCGCCATGATCGCCACGGAAGCCGCACTTGGTGTCCATCCATCCGCGGAATTTCTGTTTTTTATCATTGTGGGACCGGTCGGCGCATACTATCCCGAGGGCTTCAATCCGACCAAAATCTACGTCAGTGAGGAATATGTGCGCTCTGCGCCCGGAGGCACCGGCGCCTGCAAGGCCGGCGGTAATTACGCCGCCAGTCTTTATGCCATGCGTCTGGCCAACGAGATGGGCTACACTCAGGTGCTGTGGCTTGATGCGGTGGAACGCCGATTTGTCGAAGAGGTGGGAACAAGCAACATCTTCTTTTTAATCGGTGACGAATTGGTGACGCCGCCCTTGGCCGGAACCATTCTACCGGGGGTCATGCGGAATTCGATTCTGAAGCTAGCCGCTTCCTGGAACATGAAGGTCGTGGAACGGCGTATCGACATCAATGAAGTGACCCGGGCGATCCAGGACGGCACACTGAAAGAGGTATTCGCCTCGGGAACGGCGGCGGTTGTGTCACCGGTGGGACATATCTATTATAAAGGAACGGAATATGCCATCAACGGTGGTGAAACGGGGCCGTTGGCCGAAAAACTCTATAACGAGATCCTGAGTATTCAATACGGCCAGGCGAACGATCCCTTCGGCTGGCGGATTAAAATTGCTTAAGAGAAGGATCGGCACGTTGATTTCTGCATCGAAACGGACACTTGGTCATGCAATCCACAGAGATGTGGAGAAGCCTGTGGACAAGGCTGTGGATAAAGTCTCTAAGTCTATATCCGCTTCGATTTTCTACCTTATTGCATAGATTATGGGCAAGTAAAATACATAATAAATACAACTAATTATAATATATTACGCAATATCTGATGTTTATTCGAACTTGTCAGAAAACTTGACACGACTGGCTGTTTTAAGACGGTCTGTCGTGTTAGTCGGTAAAGGGTAGGAAATGCGAAGAGATCAATCGATGATATCCGGCTTGGCAGTGATTGTTTCGGTGCTGGCCGGTTTGCTTCTTCTGCTGGATGTATCGTGCCTATGGGCTGTGTCGCTGGACGATCTGCTGGCACGAATCGAGAAGCAGTACAACCGGACCACGGATTTTCAGGCAGATTTTATCCAGGAAACGACGCTCAAAAGCATGGGCAAGACGGAACGGGAACAGGGGCGTCTCTATTTCAAGAAGCCGAGAAAGATGCTGTGGCGTTATGAGAAGCCCAAAGCGAAAACCCTCGTGGTCAATACCGAGAAATCCTGGTTATTTATTCCCGAGGATCAGGTTGCCTATGTTCAGCAAACGGATCGCCTGCTGCAGTCGACCGTAGCCGTTCGTCTTTTATCCGGCTTCATTGGGATTAAGGACGATTTTCAAGTGCAGTTTGCCGCAACCGATCAGGTTGACCGTAAAGGAAATTACCTCCTGCGTTTGATTCCCCGGGAACGTGGTGCCGGTTTTTCAAAAGCCCATATCGAGATCAGTGCAGCGACGTACAACATTAATCGGGTCTGGTTTGAAGATCCATACGGCAATGTGACCCGTGTTACGTTATCCAACATTAAACTGAATCAGCAACTGAAGGACGAAAAATTCCTTTTCACACCACCGGCGGGCGTCGAAATCTTTTCTTTACCTTAAACCAGGACATCCCTTTTAAGGAGGGTATCCATGTCAACGATTACGATCGACAGCCGTTACCGTATCCGGTCTCAGGAAGCGCTGAACTATGAATGGCTGGAAACAAACGGCACAGGCGGGTATGCCTCCAGTTCTATTCTCCAGTGTCATACGCGAAAGTACCATGGCTTGCTTGTCGCAAATCTGACCAAACCGTCCGGCCGCCATATCCTTGTTTCCAAAGTGGAGGATTCCTTAGAAATCGCCGGACGGGAGTCGTTTTTTGTGTCCCACCAGTATCCGGGTTATTTCTTTCCCGGCGGCCAGAAAATTCTGCAGCGTTTTGATGGCGGTATATGTCCGAAATTTACCTTTGAAATCACGGATCAGACGCTGGAAAAAGAAATTATGATGATCCGGGGTGTGGACGCCGTGGTGCTGAAGTATCGCCTGCTGAAAACCGATGCGTCCGGCGTGCTCCGTTTGAAACCCTTCCTTGCCTATCGCGGCATTCACAGTCTTTCCACGGAAAATTCCTACTTCCGTGGCGACATCACGGGCATGCCCGAGGGTTACCGGATGGCGCCCTATGAGGGTATGCCGCCCCTGCATATCCAAGTGAGCGGCCCTTCCCGATTATTGCCACTGGGGGTCTGGTATAAGCGATTCGAATATGCGGAAGAAAAAGCGCGTGGCTATGATTGGCAGGAAGATCTCTATTGCCCCGGGATCATTGAGATTCCTTTTAGTGAGACGAAGGAAATCTATGTCGGTTTCACCACGGATCCTTTTCCCGAGACGCTGAAAAAGATCTGGATGAAGGAACAGAAACGGCGCGCCTTTGCGGAAAAACGAAACAGTGTTTTTGTAGAGTCGTTCAAGGAAGACAGGGAAAACATTAAAAGCCTGATCACAGCGGCGGATCAACTCCTCATCCGGACCCCGTCCGGTCGTTATGCTATTCTAGCAGGATATCACTGGTTTTACGAATGGGGACGGGATACCCTGATTTCGTTACCGGGTCTGACGTTTTGCCGCCGATGTTTTCAGGAAGGACAGGAAATCCTGAAAAACTTCGGCGAGTTCGAAAAGTTCGGTCTGTTCCCCAATTTCTTCGCCGAGGATGAAAAAGAAAACGCCTTCAACACCGTTGACGCCTCCTTATGGTATTTCTGGTCTGTGCAGCAATATCTGAAGTACGGGGGAGACGATCACTGGCTCCGTCAGCACCTGTGGCCGGTGATGAAGCGGATTTTGAAACAGTTTATGGCCGGAACAATCTACGATATCCATATGGACGAACGCGGACTTCTCCATGCGGGAAGTGAGGGAACCCGTCTGACCTGGATGGACGCCGCGGTAAACGGTTTGCCGGTGACCCCCCGCTGGGGATACATGGTGGAGATTAACGCCCTGTGGTACAATGCCATCTGTTTTAGTCACGATCTGGCCCTGCGCTACAACGATCAGGAATTTGCACTTGCAAATCTGATTCCCCTGATCCGCCGATCTTTCCGGGAGACATTCTGGCTTGATCATGGGTCCTATCTGGGGGATGTATGCCGGCAGGGGGAACTCGATGAAGCGGTCAGGCCGAACCAGATCTTTGCCGTTTCCCTGCCTCATTCTCCTTTGGATCCCGCTGATTGGCCCGGTATTGTCAATAAAGTGGAGGGTTTGCTTCTGACGCCCTGCGGTCTGCGCACGCTCGCGCCCGGTGATCCCGATTACCGGGCGCGCTATGAAGGTCGGATGACCGAAAGGGATGGCGCTTATCATCAGGGAACCGTCTGGCCCTGGCTTTGGGGTCATTTCGGAGAAGCATACCTGCGGGTGCACCAACATTCAAAAAAGGCCAAGCATGTCCTGCAGAAACATATCAGGCTCTTCCTCAAGAGTCATTTGCACCAGGCCGGGGTGGGCTGTGTATCGGAAGTGTTTGACGGAGATCCGCCGCACCGGCCCAACGGCTGCATTGCTCAGGCCTGGAGTACGGCGGAACTGATCCGGTTATTGACGTTGCTGAATGATATCCCTTGAGAAGGAGGGAATTCTCATGAAAGTTCTGATGTTTGGCTGGGAATTTCCGCCTTATATGAGCGGTGGTCTTGGTACGGCCTGCCTGGGCATGACCCAGGCGTTGGTGGACGACAGCGTTGAGGTTCTCTTTGTCATGCCGGGTCAGCCACCCCTCCTTCCGGACCGGTTTGTCCGATTCATTGCGCCTGAACCGCCAACAGCGCGGCAACATGCAGAAACCACCCCCCTGGACGAAAAAACGACCATGAGGCGCTTTCTTGTCGATTCCCCGCTCAATCCCTATCAGACGGCTTCCGGTTACCGGAACCGGCGTCAAACATTGAAAACAGGCATCTTGTCCGATCTGGGGACGTCCGGTGTCGCTTCTTTTGTGCCCTATGGTTCTGATCTCTTCTCCGAGGTGGACCGGTATGCCCGGGCGGCGGCGTCCATTGCCGGTCGAGAAACGTTCGATGTCATTCACAGCCATGACTGGATGACCGTGCCGGCGGCGATCCGGGCGCGGGAGGTGAGCGGCAAGCGTTGGATCTTTCACGTTCACTCTCTCGAACCGGACCGCAGCGGCGAGGGGATCAATCGAGGGATATTTGACATGGAACGTTATGGTTTGACGGCTGCGGATCACATAATCGCTGTGAGCAATTATACCCGGAGGCGCATCATTGAGTACTACGGCATTCCACCGGGCAAGATTACCGTGGTGCATAACGGCGTGATCGGCCATGATATGCCGGAGCAGGTTGCCGAATCCGGGAAAGCAGACAAAGAAAAAAACGTTCTTTTTCTGGGGAGAATTACTTTTCAAAAAGGTCCGGATTATTTTATCGAAGCGGCGGCGGAAGTCCTGAAAAGGCTGCCGGATGTCACGTTTTTCATGGCCGGCAGCGGTGATATGATGACCGGTATGATCGAAAAAGTCGCCGAAATGGGTATCGGCAAGCATTTTCACTTTACGGGCTTTCTGCGAGGAGAGGAGGTGGCGCGCATTTTCCGGATGAGCGATCTGTATGTCATGCCGAGTGTTTCAGAGCCCTTCGGCATCTCGCCTCTGGAAGCGACCCGTTACGGCGTGCCTGTCATTCTGTCACGACAGTCCGGCGTGGCGGAGATTCTTCACCATTGCCTTCTTGTCGATTTCTGGGATGTCCGGGACATGGCTGATAAAATGATGGCCTTGCTGTGTCGTAAACCCCTGGTCCGGGAATTGAAAGCACGCGCCCGGGAAGAACTGTTGCGGGCAGGTTGGAAAGAGGCTGCACGCAAAATCGAAGCCGTTTACACGAAGATGATTAACTAAGGAGCGCAAGGACATGCCCCATATCTGCCTGTTTTTTCAGGTTCATCAGCCGCGACGTCTTCGGCGCTATACCATTTTCGACATCGATCGGCATCATGATTATGATCATGAACGATTGAATACCCAGATCCTCCGCAAAGTATCGGAAAAATGCTATCTTCCGGCCAACCAACTGCTTCTCGATCTTCTGCGCCGCTATGAAGGGGATTTTCGGATCTCCTTTTCCTTGACGGGAACATTGATTGACCAGTTGGAGATTCAGGAGCGGGAAGTCTTGGAAAGTTTCAAAAGATTGAACGAAACGGGTTATGTGGAATGGTTGAATGAGACCTACGATCATTCCCTGGCCAGTCTCTATTCTCCGGGGGAATTCCGGGAACAGGTTTATCGCCATCGCGCAAAGATCGAGGCGCTTTTCGGGCAAAAGGCCGTCACATTCTGTAATACGGAAATGATCTATGATAATGATATCGCTCAGGCGGCAGGGGAAATGGGTTATCAGGTCATGCTGACGGAGGGTGTCGATCAGGTGCTGGCCGGGCGGAATCCTCGTGTTGCCTGGCGGGCCGCATCCCGCCCTGATCTGACCGTTCTCCTGCGTGATTATCGCCTGTCGGATGACATTTCCTTTCGTTTTTCCGCAAAGGACTGGTTTGAGTACCCCCTGACCGCAAAAAAATATGCCCGCTGGTTAAATCAGCAAGGCGGATCGGCGGATGTGATCAATCTTTTCATGGATTATGAAACCTTTGGTGAACACCAGTGGCTGGAGACGGGGATCTTCGATTTTCTCCGGGAATTGCCTGCGGAAATCCTGAAATACCCCGATCTTGGTTTCCGGACACCATCTCAGATTATCCCGGAGCCCTCCTCGGTCACTATGCTTGACGTAAAGGAAACGATTTCCTGGGCCGATTCGGAGCGGGATCTGACGGCCTGGACCGGAAACGGCATGCAAAGGGATGCGCTCCAGTCACTTTATCAGATGGAAGAAAGGGTGAAAAAATCAGGTGACGAAGATGTATTGAAGACATGGCGAATGTTGCAGACATCGGATCATTTTTATTATATGTGTACGAAGTGGTTTGCCGACGGTGATGTTCATACCTACTTTAACCCTTGGGAATCGCCTTACGACGCCTATATCAGCTACATGAACATTTTGGACGATTTTGACCGCAATCTGCCTAAGTAAAGGAGAGCAATCTATGCCGGAACAGGGGAAAGGTTATCTTTTCGAAGTCAGCTGGGAAGTCTGTAACAAAGTCGGCGGTATTTATACGGTCATCACAAGCAAGATGCGGCAGGCCATTGCCGAGTATGGAGAAAATTACTTTCTTCTGGGGCCCGATATGAAAACCAATATCGATTTCGAGGAGACCGAAGAAGACTGTTGGACGAGAATTCGCGAGACAACGGCCATGAAGGACATTGCCTGCCGTTTTGGGCGCTGGAAAATTCCCGGAGAACCCAAAGTCATCCTGGTGAGCGCAGGTAAAAAATACAATAAGGACCAACTCCTTTACACATTGTGGGAAGAGCATGGCGTTGATTCTATCGCCGGTGGCTGGGACTACATTGAACCGGTCATGTTCAGTTACGCCTGCGGCGAGGTGATTGAAACGGTTTATAATATTCTGATTCGTCCCCAGGAAGAACCGGCCGTTGCCCATTTTCATGAATGGATGTGCGGCGCGGGTCTTCTCTATTTGAAAGAAAAAACGCCCGAAATTGCGACGGTATTCACCACACACGCGACGATACTCGGCCGTTCCCTGGCCGGATCGGGGATAGACATCTATTCCGGCATGGACCGCATTTCCCCCCAGCGGGAGGCGAGTGCGCACAACATCACGGCGAAATATTCCATGGAAGCCGCATCGGCCAGAAACGCCGACTGTTTCACCACCGTTAGCGGGATTACGGCAACGGAAGTGCTTAATTTTCTGGGGCGTCAGCCCGACGTCATCACCCCGAACGGCTTGGATATTGAAAATATTCCCGATCTGTCCGAAAATCGGACACCGGCCCTGAAGGCCAGAGAAAAGCTTCTGGAAGGGGCTTCACGTTTCCTGAGAAAAGATTTTCCCAAACAGACCAAAATCATGATTATCTCCGGCCGCTATGAATTCCACAACAAGGGGGTCGATGTCTTTCTGGATGCCCTGGCGCGGCTGGAGAAGGATCTGGATGAAAACGAGCCCATCCTGGTTTTTTTCTCCATGGTGGCTGGTCACACCGACTTGAATCCGCGTTTGCAGAGCGATCTTGCCAAAACCGATGCGGCAGGTGTTCCTATTGCCACCCATCGATTGAATTACGAGGCATCTGATCCGATTCTTCAGACCTGCAATCGGGTGGGTTTCCGCAACGCTCCGCAAAATAAGGTCTTTGTCATTTTCATTCCCGCCTACCTGGATGGCTATGACGGCTTGATCAATATTTCCTATTATGAGGCCCTGTCCGGTTGCGATCTAGGTGTTTTTCCATCTTATTACGAACCCTGGGGATACACACCCCTGGAAAGTGCGGCCTATGCCGTGCCGACAGTGACCACCGATCAGGCAGGATTTGGCGTATGGGTTCAGCAAAACATTGGTGAAACGACAGGGGTGATTCTCCTGAAACGGAAAGGACGTTCTACGCCGGAAATCGAAGAAAATCTGTACTTTATTTTGCACCAGTTCATGTCTCAAGGCGACAAAAAATTACGGGAACAGAGGAAAAATGCCCGTTATGTGGCGGAACAGGCCAGTTGGGAGCAGTTTTCCCGATTTTATCTTGAAGCGTATGACAAGGCCATCGACAAGGCCCGGGAGCGGTCCCTGAAGATTACCGCAAAGGAACTGGTGACGGAGGAGAAGTATACGTACGCCGGCGGTGTTTCGACACTGCCCCATTTCCGAAATTTTACCGCTGTGGCCCATCTGCCAAAAAAAATCAGGCGCTTGCGTGAACTGGCGTATAATATCTGGTGGGCTTGGAATCCCCGGGTTTTCGACCTCTTTGCGCCGTTGGATCCCAAGATGTGGAACGAAATGGCCAACAATCCCGTAAAAATGCTGGAGATGATTTCACCGGAAAAGCTGGAAGAAGCGGCGGAAAGCTCCTTTTATATGGGACGCTATCGGGAAATTTTCAGACACTATGATCAGTACATGGAGGATAAAAGCGTCCATAAAAAAATCCAATCCGCCCCTGAAATAAAGACCACTCACCCCATTGCCTATTTTTCCACCGAATACGGTCTTCACGAGACCCTACCGATCTATTCCGGGGGTCTCGGAACCTTGTCGGGCGACCATATGAAAACAGCGAGTGATTTGAACATCCCCCTGGTCGGTGTCGGTCTTCTCTATAAAAACGGATACTTCCGCCAGGTCATCGATCAGAATGGTATCCAGCTCGCCGAATACCCGGAAAACGATCTGACCAACATGCCGATCAAACAGATTCAAGATGATCTGGGCAACGAAGTCCAGATCTCCCTCGATTTGCCCGGGCGGACCCTTTACGCGAACATCTGGGAGATCAAGGTGGGACGTGTCAGCCTTTACCTCCTGAATACCGATATCCCCCGCAACACTGCCCAGGACCGGAGAATCACGGATCGCCTCTACGCCGCCGAACAGCGGACGAGAATTGAGCAGGAAATCCTGCTGGGGATGGGGGGCGTAAAACTGCTTCGGAAACTGGGCTATAAACCGCGTGTCTATCATATCAACGAGGGCCATTCGGCTTTTCTGCTTTTAGAGAGGATTTCCTCGCTCATGATGGAAGAGGGGCTCTCTTTTGTTGAGGCGGCGGAAGTGGTCCGGGGGAGCAGTATCTTCACGACCCATACCCCGGTGGAGGCGGGTAATGAAAGATTCAGCAAAGAATTAATGGAACATTACTTTTCCGGTTATGTGAGAAAGACCGGAATATCCTGGTCCCAGTTCTGGGAATTGGGCCGGAAGGATCTGGGTGACGACAAGCCGTTTTTTATGACGATTCTGGCTCTGAAACTGACTCACATGAGCAATGCCGTCAGCGCCATCCACGGTCAGATTTCCCGGCATATGTGGAAGGACGTCTGGAAAGGGTTTCATGATACGGACATTCCGATCGGCCATGTTACCAATGGCGTCCATACCATGACTTACATCGCCCCCCGGATGCGGGAACTGCTTGATAACTTCCTGGGGCTTGACTGGGACCGGAACCTGACGGATGCGGATCGCTGGCGAAAGGTTGAGGACATACCGGACAGCCTGCTCTGGCGGACGCGTTACGAAGTCAAACAGCGCTCCATCAATTTTCTCCGGGATCAGATTTCGCGGCAATATGCCGAATATGGTTTTTCCAAAACCTGGCAGGAAGAGATCTTCTCCCGAATCAACCCCGCCGCCCTCATGATCGGGTTCGCACGCCGGTTTGCCCCCTATAAACGAGCGGATATGCTGTTTTCGGACCTGGATCGCCTGGATCGTATTCTGAATCATAAAACCCGACCGGTCCATATCGTTTTCTCGGGGAAGGCCCATCCCAATGACGACATGGGAAAAAGTCTCGTGAAGAAAGTTATCGATATCTGTCGGGATGAACGGTTCCGGGGCAAGATCTTTTTTATCGAGGACTACAGTATCCGGGTTGCGAGGCACATGGTTCAGGGCGTTGATCTTTGGCTCAACACACCTCGCCGGCCTTATGAGGCCAGCGGGACCAGCGGTCAGAAAGTCACGGCCAACGGGGTGTTGAACCTCAGTATCGCCGACGGCTGGTGGCCTGAAGGTTATAACGGGAGCAACGGCTGGACCATCGGACCCCTGGTTACCGATTATGCCGAAGAAGTGCCCAACGCCGACGAAGAAGACTGCCAGTCCCTGTACAATCTGCTCGAAAACGTCATTATTCCCATGTTCTACGATCGGGATATGTCGGGCTTGCCGGTTAAATGGATCGAAACGATCAAACAGGCCATGATGACCTTGACCCCGAAGTTCAACACGGAAAGGATGCTGATCGATTACTTCAATATCATGTACCTGCCGACCGCCAAAAGGGCCAAGGAACTTACCCAGGATTCTTATGCCCTGGCCAAGGAATTGGCGCTATGGAAAAGCACCCTGCCCATGCGCTTTGCATCACTTCGGATGATCGATTTTGCCGTCGAGGGGTTTCACGGGGATATGATTCACGTCGACGAGCCCCTGTCCCTCACGGTCCATGTCGATGCCGGAAAGATGAATCCGGAAGAAATCTTTGTCGAGATGATCATCGGCAAGAAGGGCAAAGACGGTCTGCTATCGGATATGGCCTGCGTGCCGCTGACGCTGCAAAGCGGGTCGGAACCCGATCTGCTCACGTTCTTTGTGGAATACACTGTCAGAAGCAACGGACCCTACAGCTATGGCGTCCGGGTCATGCCTTATCACCCCCGTCTGTCGTCGAAGGTGGAGCCGGGTCTCGTTTTCTGGGGGTAGGGCAGTATACGAAAAAAGCAGGAATTTGTGGAAAAGGCTCGCTGAATTATTCGAAGCGGGCCTTTATTTTCGACCGATCAGCCAGAAGATGAGTGTCAGGATGAGACTGATCAGGAGGCTTGTGGCCAGGGGAAAATAAAAGGAAACATGCTTTCCCTTGAAATAGAAGTCCCCCGGCAGCCGTCCCAGCCAGGGCATTTTACCGGAGACCAGCA
>Ga0302253_1000892_pt1 | contig 21070 bp, 23 predicted proteins | sample AAG_RA_Trp_MG_FD_193537 | JGI IMG/M metagenome (GOLD analysis project Ga0302253, IMG submission 193537) | Enriched activated sludge microbial communities from anaerobic digester in WTTP, New Holstein, Wisconsin, United States - AAG_RA_Trp | ecosystem: Engineered > Bioreactor > Anaerobic >...
TGGAAGAAGGACAATCTAAACGACAGGGCCAGTGGAATATCAAGGGGTGGCCGGCGTAACGGTTCAGGCGTGCGTCCGGCTGCCAATAAAGCCGGCTTGCATAAGAAGAAGACGGGAACCGCCAAAGATAATCTTCGACATCGCAAATGAAAGACCAGGGATTGCCCTGAGCCCTGAACCTCGCAACACAACACGGCGGGTATCCCAGGAGACGGCCGTACTCACGGACATGCCGGCGCCGCCGGAACACTCCGTCGTGAATATCAAATAACCTTTCAACGTCTTGGCGCCTGCGGGAAAAAATAATCTTAACATTCTTCCCAAGCCGGAGCACCCGATAATACAAAAATAGGCGCTTCAAAAAAACCACCAGGTTCCTGATCGCCGTCATATCTGTCTGCGGCAAACCGTCAAAAGTCCCCGAAGGTTTCAATCCGCTGTAGACCTGCAAAATAAAAAGCTTGTGGCTGTCCGACAACGGGACCGTTGCGGCGATGCGGCGGAAATCTTCGGCAATGCGTTTCTCTTCCTGCGAAGGGGAAAAAATTCTCCTGGACATGGATTTTCAAAACAGAAAGGGCCGCCCTTGAAAAAGGACGGCCCTTCTGCCGTTTACGGCATCTATCGCTTCAAAACAAAAAGCCGCGGCCGCAGCCTTCATTTTATAAATTTATTGTAAAGCCAGGCAAACAGCAAGCCGCCGATCAGGGCGTCAAAAAATGCCCATAGGGCGCCCACCAAACTCCCCAGGATCGTCGGATTATAACCAACATAGGCCCCGGAAAGAAGGGCCACAAACCCCGCGGCCCAGCCGGTCAGCATGCAGAGGATCGCCATCAGAAAAACCCCCGCGGCCCAGATGATGCCCGCCGCCAACCCGAAAGCTTTCACATTAAGCTTCATGGCATCCCTCCTTTTGGCCTATGCAACCGGCCCAGGTTATGCGTCTTTTCCCTTGATCAACAGATAGAACAACACCGCCAGAAGCACCGTCTGAAATTCAATGCCGCCCATCGGATGGGATGATGAAGGCAAGAAACTCCATTGCCCCCAGTGGATCATGTAGATAGCGGCCGCCATCACGGGGATAATGAGAAGGCTCCCCACGCGCGTCGTCCACCCCCGGTCGTTGACGCAACCGCCGATGAGGATCAGAACCGATCCCATGGTTTCGCATACGGGAACAGCCAAGGCGATAAGCCATGGGAGCTTCATCATAGAAGCAAATATGGAGATAGTCGGGAATTTGGTCAAACCGTGAAACAGAAAAACAGCGGCAATGGCCAACCGCAAAAACCAGTGGGCCTGTTTCTTGACCATTTCCATAAAACCTCCTTAATTCCGCCTCCGGCGGAATTAACTCCGAGCGTATCTTGAGAATTTATGGCTGCCCGCCTGAGCTCTGCGAAGGCTGGGTGCAGACATAAATTGTCGAGATGTTTACGCGAGGAGTAACGTTAATTTCCTTTAACCTTCCGCCTCAGGCGAGATTGAACCCTCTGCTTACTTGGTATTACCTGGCTCAATCGCACCCCGCCATATCGGAATGGCGGGTACGCCGCCTTCTGCGGCGGATGAGCCGCACCTTGTTTCATCGGTCTAGCAAGTGTGCCGCTTTCTGCTCACATACCCCGCGCTTATTCGGAATGGCGCGGGTATGCCGCTTTCTGCTCACATACCCCGCGCTTATTCGGAATGGCGCGGGTATGCCGCTTTCTGCGGCATGCGAAGGCCTACCCTTTCCGGGTTAGACCCTATACCGAAGCATTCCCCCTTATAAATACGTCAGGATCTTGTCGAGCACCTTACGTGAAGCATCTTTGTCGCCGGGCACGCCGACACGGATGTCCAAGCGCGACTCTGTCGTCGACACAGGACGGATATCGATCCAGAAGGATCGTCCGTCCGTATAATCTCCCACGAACTGGACGACATCCTCCTTGACGGTTTCCTTGGTGACCAACAATCTCATCGCGGCCAGGGCGGACTTGGTCGCCTTCTGAGTCTTCGCAAACGAAGCATTGACCTGCTGGGTAAGCTTGCCGCCGAGCCATGTGGCTGTCCCGGCCCCTCCTGCGGCTCCGGCAACGACAGCTACGCATCCGGCCAAGTGGGCCGAAACCACGCCGACAATCAACATCCCCCATATCCTCTTAAACATAAAAACTCCTTTCTTTAGACGACGCGAAGGCGGAACGGCTTAAAACCAGTTTTTGCGTTTGAAATACGCCACCATCGAGATACCAACGAAAGCCATGAAGCCCAAAACGCTGTAATACCCGAGGGGATGGTCCAGCTCCGGCATATGCTTGAAATTCATGCCGTAGATGCTGGCGATCAAGGTCAGGGGCATCATGATGGTCGCGATCACCGTCAACGTCTTCATGATCTCGTTGAGACGGTTGGAGACGACCGACACATAGGCTTCCATCGCGCCTGTGATGATCTCGCGCGACGTACCCACGATATCGTTGAGACGAATGAGGTTGTCGTAGATGTTGCGGAAATAAACGGAATTGGACGGTGATATCCATTCGAAATCTCCCCGCTGGAGCAGGCTGAGGACATCGGCTTGCGGGCCGATCGTGCGGCGCAACGACATGACGTCGTTCTTAAGATGATAAATCTTCTTGAGCGTCTCCTGGGTCGGGTCGCGGAAAAGCTCGTCGCTCATCTCATCCACAAGATTGTCGAAATCATTAATGACGGGAAAATAGCTGTCGACGCAGGAATCAAGGATCGAATACAACAGCATGTCCGCTCCCTGCAGAAGGATGGGGGATTGCTTCCTGATGCGGTCTTTGCAGACGGACAAAGACGGGATGGGCTGCGTGTGGCAGGTGATGAGATAGCTTTTGCCGAGACAACAATCCAGCTCCAGAGTTTTGACCTTGCCGTGCAAGCCCGCATCGTGGGACTCAATGGCGAACATAACGAGAAACATATAATCTGCGAATTTCTCGACCTTGGTCCGCGCATTCGGCATGATCAGGTCTTCGACGGTCAACGGGTGCAGGTTGAAAACGGAGGTCAACAGGTCCACGTCCGCATCGTCGAGGTCCATCAGGTCCAGCCACAACAGCGTCCGGCCGTCCTTGATAACTTCCGCCACTCCTTCAGCCGTCAAGTCCGTCTGCAGCCCTTTGTCCGGGTGATAAGCAAAGACTTCAAACATATCAACCTCTCACGGGGGTTGTGATTCTTTTTTAGTCTAATCTCAAAGGCAAAGGGAGTCAAGCAATATCAGAGGCAAAAAGGAAAAAATGCGCGCGGGATATGCAGCATCATGTCCTGCACGAAAAGATATGTTACGGACCCCTTCTTGAGATACGCGTCGATCTTTCGGCGCATGCGCGGTTGTGTCTGCTGGGCCGGCCCCGGGTCTTTCATACACCTCTGCCAGGAGGAAAACGGTCAAAAAGAAACTGAAAATCCTCCTGGCACAAACTGCGTTCATGGGTTATGATGCCTCCGGAAGACAGCCGACAAAGGAGGGGAATATGAAAAAACAGATGTGGACAATCCTGCTGTTCTGCGCCTGCTCTCTTGCATCGCCTCGCGCGTTTGCCGAGGACGGCATGATGAGCGGATGCAAAATGATGCACAAGATGGACAAGATGGGACCGGAGGAAAAATTCTACCAAAAGGCCTTCTTCCTTCTTTCCAATGCCGACGAGATCGGGCTCACCGACGACCAGGCAGAAAAAATCAGGGCCCTCAAGCTGAAGGTCAAAAAAAGCCTGATCATGGAAGACGCCCAGATCGAAACCTTGGCACTTGATATCTCAGACGCCCTCGCAGCAGACCAGGCGGATACGAAAAAAATCGACAGTCTCGTAGATAAAAAATACGAGTTGAAGAAACAAAGAACAAAAGAAATCATCCAGGGATATCTCGACCTGCGAAGCATCCTGACGAAAGATCAGCAGGAAAAACTAAAAAAGATGCAGCCCTCCTGCATGATGGGCGGGATGATGAAGGCCATGGGCATGATGAAAAAAGACGGTGTCGCCGCCGCGCAGGGTGCCGGCATGATGGCTAATGAACCTATGAAACAAATGAAGGGAGAAACCGAAGAATAGCATCGGCATTCAAAACTAAAAAATCCGGGCCAATGCCCGGATTTTTTTCGTTTGCTCAAACCCCCTCTGCCCTGTCGAAAACATCAAGCAGGCTTGGGAAGCCTCGACAAAAGATAAATGTTCTTCAGTAAAAGAACACATGCCGTCACACAAAAAACAAGCCCGGTGCCGAAGACGATCTCTTCCGCCATGACGGTACTGAATACCTTGTGCGGCAGCTTGATCGTCTCGATCGCCACCTCCATGAAAAGCCCGACCAAAAGATAGCTCAAGCCGTAAAAATGGCAGACGGCATCCGTCTCTTTCTGGCCGTCATCCAGATATTGGGGATAGAGCCTGAAAAACTTCATGAGGGTATCCCTCTCCTCCAGCGCCACGCCGTAAGCCACAAAAATAGTCGCAACCCCGTCCAAAAGGTTTTCGATGGCCGATGCATCGTTGCCGACCCTGAAAAAGAGGACAAATGCGTCATAGATCACGCCCAGGGTGATGAAAAACAGAAGGCCGTTCAAAATGACGATGGTCCGCCTGTGGGTCAAAGCGAGGGGGATGTTCACGGAAAACCTCCCTATGGGTTAGAAACACTAAACATTGATACCGAAGACCTTTCTGATGGCCAGGCCGATGGCAAAATTGATGGCGGCAATGGTCAGGCTCAAGCCCGCCATCTCCAGGAAACGCTTTTTAAAATCGAGGTTTTTGGCGACGGAGATATAAAAAGTGAACAAAAAAACGATCAGCAGGGCGCCCAGGATGACCCAGGCGAGACAGATATAGATATGAGAAAAGATAAAATAAGGCAAGACAAGGACGGTGACCGTCGCGACATAGGTCAGGCCCGTGTAGATGCTGGCCTTCAGCGGACTCTTGGACGTCTCTTCATGCTTGGTGGAAAGATATTCCGCAGAGGCCATGGACAAAGACGCTGCGATACCCGTGATCAGCCCGACAATGGCGACGAGCCGGGTCTTTTGCAGCGCCAGCGTAAAGCCTACCAGGGCGCCCGTCAATTCCACGAGGGCATCATTGAGACCCAGGACCATCGAACTGGCATACTGCAGCCGCTCCTCGTCGATCATGCCCAGGAGCCGCTCTTCATGGTCTTTCTCGTCACAGATAATCTTGTCGATCTCGGGAGAAATGCCCTTCAGCTCATTATAATGGTCCTGGGCGATGTCCTCGCCGGATTCCAACAACCTTAAGGCAAAATTCAGACCCAGGGTCCGCGCCAGGAAAATGAAAAAGAAGATCTTGGCCTTGCAGGGCCCGACGTCTTCCCTAGTCAGATCTTTGAAAAAATCATGGTGCCTCAACTCTTCGGCTGCGATCTTCTCCAGCACCGCCCTGTGGGCCGGGGCCGCGGCCGAAGCCAGCCGGCTGTAGATGACGTACTCCGTCATCTCGTTGGCCTGGGCCCTCTTGAGCTTCTCCTGTAAATCCGCCGTCGGCATCGTCGTTTCCTGCGTTAACCTATACCCTTGTTCTTCTTTATTATATTGCCCCTCTTGAACGAAACAATGAAAAAGTGCTTCCTTTTGAAAATACTCATTCCCGGCCGCATTGTTTCCAGCCTCGGCGGGAACAGACCCCTTGTTTAGCTTATCCCGGCCTGCCGCCTGATAAGCTCCTGCTCCATCACTTTCTGCATGGTCCGCTTATCCAGGACGCCGGCGAGACGGCCGCTTTCCAGGCTGTCCACCACCGGCACCTCTTCAAGACCAAGCTCTTCCATGACGTCGATGGCCGCATGCAGCGGCAAGGAAGACGGGATTTTTTTCTGAACGGGAACAAAGGCGTCTCCGGCAACCATCCAGTCCCAGCAGCTCGGGTCCGTCAGGATATCTTTCAAGCTCTTAAGGGTGATCATCCCGATCACGCGGTTCTCCCTGTCGACGACGGGATAGGCCATAAAGCGCAGATTGGAAAACAGCTCGAAGACACCGCTGATCTTTCTGCCTTCCTCGACAGCCACGACTTCTTTCTCCATGACATCGCCCGCCTTCAGGGAAGCGACCACATCGTCCATCGTGACGTTGCGCCCGATTTCGTTGCTCAGCTGAATGGCCTTCTTGACCAGGGGCGGCCCGAGGATCTGCACAATCAGCGTCGTTGCCGTCACGCCGAAGATAATTGCATCCCCCAACGTCATGCCATCTGCCACGTAGATATTGCCCAGATGCTGACTGGCCATGATCGACAGCCCGATCGCCACGCCCCCTTGGCAGAACAACCCCAATCCCGTATAATTCTGGACCGAAAGCGCCGCCTGAGACCACTTGGCCCCATAATGAGCGCCGGCCATTTTTCCGAAACTCCGCCCAACGACATACGCCGCCACGATCCCCCAGAGCCACAACGGCATCTGATTGATGCCCAGGCGAGCCCCCACCAAAACAAAAAACATGACATAGATAGGGATCGAAAAACTCTTCATCAGGGCAAAAAGTTCCTGACTTCTCTTCGGTGCGAAATTGATCAGGACGATCCCCATCGTCATGGTCACGATGATCACGTCGAAGTCCACGACGTTGGCAAAACCGATCACGACCAGAAGCATCCCGACCGCCAAGGCCAGCATACGCTCTTTCTGCTGGCTCAACAGCTTGAACGTAAAATCCAGAAGGAATCCTGCCGCAGCGCCGAGAAAAACAGAACCGAAGAGATCCCTGCAGATCAACAGCGTCTCTACCCCGAGATGGGCGGCCTTGCCTGTGAGCATCTGTGCGAAACTCGTCCCGACGCCGTAAAGAGTCATGGCGAGCGCATCGTCCAAAGCGACTATGGCCACCAGAGCAGTCGTCAGGGGGCCGCGGGCGCGGTATTCCCACAAGACCTCCACGGTTGATGCCGGGTCCGTCGCCGAAGCGATGGCGCCAAAGACAATGCCCGCTGCCAGGGCGGCAGCCCAGTTATGGGCGACGCCATAGACGATCAGTGTCACCGCGACGCTGACAAGGAGAAAAGCCGCCACCCCTTCGCCGAAGAGGATCGCCATGAATTGCTTGCCGTATTTACGGAAATTCTCGCCCTGCAGTTCGCCGCCGACCAGAAAGCCGATGATCCCCAGAGCAAACCAGTTGAACGATTGCAGCTTGATGATGTCGCCGGCCTTGACGATATGCAGGCCTGATTGACCGATGAGAATACCGATCACGATATAGCCGACGACTTGCGGGATGCGCAGTTTTTGAAAAACCCAGGCCCCCAGAAGGCCCCCGAACACGCCGATCCCGATCAATAAGAGAATACCGATATTAGACGTATCCATAAAAACCTTTCTTTAAAAAGCTGGGGGTATTATACTGCTTGCCCGCCCGTTCCTCAAGCCTAAAAGCACAGGACGGCAACCATGTATGACGCAGGAACATAACCCTTTGCCGCAGAAGACATAATCGCGATAAGATTGGAGATTTTTGAATAGAGAAAATAGTCAGGAACGCCGCAGGCGTTCCTCAAGGATGGGAATGACGTTCTCGGAAAGCAAAAACGCCTTGATCTTCTGGCTGCGGAAAAGGCCATGCCTTTCAGGCATAAGCTCGCCAGCGAGCTTGTCGGCAAGGGCGTCTTTCCGGAGGGCGAAATCGGCGGCATCCATCCGCCGGACTTCTTCGAATGCCTCTAAAACCTTAAGCCGCAAAACCGCTTCTTCTTCACCGGTGACAGCCCTTCTGTTTTTCAACTGTCCGATGGCGCGCGCGGCCAATTCATTCTTCCTGCGCTGGAAAGCCTCGGAAGACATGCGCTGCGCGCGTTCCAGCAAACGGCAGATGCCGTCCGAAGAACTCGCCTGGCCGATGCGGCCCTGCGAAACAATAGGGATGACGCAAGGACGGTAAGCATCTAGGGCCGCAAGCTGATAGGGCTTCAGATACCCTTCCACTTCAGCGGCAATCTCCTCAACCCGCGCCTGCGCCTGATGAAGCGCGCCTTCTGTTTCTGTCTTGATCTTGTGAAAATGCCTGGCGTCTTCCTTTTCTATGACGACGCGGCCCTCCTGAACCTGTTCCTTGATGGCGGCATAAGAATCGGTCAGGCCTGCCTCGGCCGAGGCTACTTTCTGTTGCGCGCTGTCGCGAAGCTGTTGGACTTCCCTGGCCTTTGAGATAATAAATGCCGCCTGGGCCCTGGACAGCTCCAGGCCGTTCAAAAGATTGATGATCTGGATGTCCTCGCGCAGCTTCCGGGATCCGGATTCGGCACCCTGAACGCAATAACCGGGCGCCTGCAAAGCCGACGCCAAAACACAGAAGCAAATCGTCATCAAGACAAAAGCATGCCTCATAGCTCCCCCCTGCTTGATTAGACGTCACGCCCCGAAAAAAGTTTACCCCGCCGAAGAATTTATTCTTTGGCGGGGCGTCTTCTGCCGCAGCATAGCGGCGCTATTCTTTTCCGATGATCTCCATCCTGACCGGCGCCAACCCCCTCTTGATCATATCCACCTGGCGCGCGGCGGCCCGCGACAAGTCGATGATGCGGCCGGGAATATAAGGCCCGCGGTCATTGATCCTGACGACGGTCTCGCGGCCGTTTTTAAGGTTCGTGACTTTGACGATCGTGCCCATAGGCAGACGCCGGTGCGCTGCTGTCATCTTTTCCGGATCGAAAATCTCTCCGTTGGCCGTCTTCTTGCCCATAAAACGCTTCCCATACCATGAAGCGATGCCGGTCATGCTGTAAAGATCATGCAGTTCCATGAGGCCGTAGACAAACAGGACAACAGCCGTCGTCACAAAAACGATCTTTTGCTCTTCGGAAAAACGGATAAAAATCATAACCCGCGACCCTATGGATTTTTACTGCCGATAACGGCGCGAGCGAGGGCTGGATGTTCCTCCACGCTGCCGTAGTGGAAAACACAAAAGCCGCCGCTGCCCGACTCCGCGCAGAACCGCATCTGGCGGGCAAGGATCCAGGGCGAGGCCGCTAATTTATATGCCGGCACCCCCACCATGACCTTCGTAAAGTCGGCAACCTTGCTTTTGGCGTTCCGGACGGATTTTTCGAACTCCTCCGCATCCGGAGAATAGCTCATGAATGTCACGAAATCCACAAGCCCCGTCTTCACCCACGACGGCCAATCCTGGAAGGCCTCGGCGTACGCCCGGATATAGGGCGCGCAGCCTGTGGCAGCCACGCCGATGCCCGGCCGCATCGCGCGCGTTTTTTCAACGAGCTCCCGCAACAGCTCCGTCACCTGAGTCCGCTTCCACTCCTGCCAGGCCGGATCGTTCTTCTCAACGATCTGCCGGCCTGTCGCCTGCCGGAACCGGTCCATATTCATCTGCGTATAGCCATAATCAGGGCTTGGATCGGGATAACGCACATAATCAAAAAGGACACCGTCCAGCTCGGGGTAGGCGGCCAGGATCTCCCCGACGATCCCCGCAAGTTCCCGGCGGACCCGCAGGTCTCCCGGCTCCAGGAAATACTGGCTATCGATCCTGTAATCCTGCAGTTTTTTCTTGACGTTGCGGTTCCTCGTGAGGATCTCGGGCCCGTACTTGTTGAGGAGCTTGGCGTTCTTATTATTGCTGAGGCTCAACATGTTCAGCCACGCATACACGCGGATACCGGCCCGATGGGCCTGCTTCATCAGGAGCTTAAAAGGATCTTCGGAAAGGCGGTGTTTGGCGCCGTCATAAGGAGCAGAATCTGCTATGGTCGAGGGAAACCAGGCCTGGTTGGCGCGGTAAATCTGTACAAAGAGGATATCCGTGCGCGCCTCTTTGGCAAAATCGATGAGGCGGGTTATCTCCTGGCGGCTGGAAAGAACAGGCGGATCTTGCAAGACAGTGACAAAAAGACAGCGCTGGAAGACATCCTGGCCGCCTGCAAAAGACGGACAAAGAAAAAAAACACAGAAAGTAAATAACAAAAATTTTTGTCTCATAAGAGGCCTGTCTGTCAACGCCCCGGACCCTGCCTGCCACAAACTCCTGCCGATCACGAAGGGCGTCTGAACAGCCCCTTTTTCTTTGTGCCCCGCGGCAAAATGCTCCTCTCTCCCTGTTTGCGCTGTTCGATCTCGACATGGAGCTGTTTGCAGATGATGCGCTCTGCTTCTGCCCTCGTCTCGGCCACTTTAAGAAGCTCTTCCTGCAGTCTGATTCTCTCGCCCGTTTCTTTCTTCAACTCGATCCACCTGCGCCAGGAATAGACGGCGAACCCGATGCTGATGGACAAGAGGGTCATGACGACCTCATCCACATAGATGATATGCCGGGGGTGTCTTTCCAGAAATCTCACAATAAAGATGAAGATATCGAAATAATACGAAAGGATAAAGACCAAAAGGGCGAAGAAAAAAAGAAAAAGCAGGTCTTTGCGGGCGTTTGTCGTCATCGTGATTTTTTTCATGGAATCACCCTTTGGAAACGGCTGCTCTCATTTATAGGCAAGCTTATACAAAGAATAAAGGACGACGGCATACGCCGCAAGCCTGACGGCCAGGATAGAGGGCAAGACCCCCGGAAATGCCGCGGCGGTCAAAAGATGCGAGATACCGAAAAGCCCGAAAGCAATACCGATATAAAAAGAGGCCTTGATTTTGGTCTTGCGGTAAACAATAAGGCCGACGACCCAGATGAGACCGCAAAGAAGTGCATTGATCCCGCTGACAATATGCATACATCCTCCTTTTTGCTTGCGGGTTATTATACCACAAGGATTAAAAACCCCCTACAGCATGATGCCATAAGGGGTCGAAGATAAGGGCCTCGCCTGTCTTTTATCTGCGAGGAATTAAGGTCTTGTTTTTCGGGATCGTGATCGTCAAGATGCCGTCTTTGTATTCCGTCGTCATCTGATTGATCCTGGCGTCCTGCGGCAATAGAAACGTGCTCATGAAATTGCCGGACCGCGATTCCTGGGCATAGAAATTGCGGCCCTTCTCTGTGCCGCCCTTTGCGGTCTCCCCGGACACGATCAACTGCCTGCCTTCTGTGCGGACGTGGATGTCTTTCTTCTCAAAACCGGGCATGCTGATGTTGATGATATACGCCTTGTTCTTATCGCGAAAACTCTGGCCCGAAGCGGCAGGCGCAGGAAGGTTCAAAAAATCTTTCTGTTCCGGTCCCGAATAAAAACCGGTGTCCTGCATGCGCTGCATCCGTTCCCGCATCATCTCCTGCATCCTGTTCATCTCATCAAACGGCTCCCGGGTCCGCATGTCCATCATGAAAGCGGAATTGTTCCCAAGAGAGCTCGGCATGGGAAACGGTTGATATTGCACGACGACGTTCTTTTGCTGGGCTTTTTCTCCACTGTGCCTGCCCATCAAATAAGCGTTCTCAAGGAGAAAAGCCGCCGCCAACACGATCACAGCCCCAAGAATAATCTTGTCTTTCATATATGCCCCCTTAATTCCGCCTCTGGCGGAATTAACTCCTCGTGTATCTTGAGAATTTATGGCTGCACCTGGCCCCATCTGAACGGGCCAGTGTTCCGCTTTCTGCGGAACCCGCCTGAGCTCTGCGAAGGCTGGATTGGCCTGCCCTGGCAGGCCGAGACATAAATTGTCAAGATGCTTACGCGAGGAGTAACGTTAATATCCTTTCTCTAATTTTATAAAACCAATGAATACTCCCCCGGGCTAAAGCCCGGGGTTTCAAACCTTTGACATAATCTGGCTATCGCTGCTGTTCAGCGATATATTTTCGGATAATTGCCTCGTCGACTTTGCCAACGGTCTCGGCAAAATAGCCATCCGACCAGAAGCTGTCTCCCCACAGGAACTCTTCTAGGTCGGGGAACTCTTTTCTCAGAACCCGGCTTGTTCCCCCCTTCAATACTTGGACGACATCGGCAAGACTGTCACTTGGCTTCAACTGGATCAGCACATGAATATGGTCGTACTGGATACTCAGCTTGCCTATCCACCAATGGTTTAACCGGCAACCTTCGTAGAGCAACCCTCTTAAGCGGATGGCTATTTTGCCGCGCAGCACCCGCTTTCGGTATTTGGGGATCCATACCAAGTGGTACTGCAGTCTGTGCCGTGTATGTTCGCCCTTCCAATATCTGGTCATAGCCAGATTACGTCATAGATGCCTTCGCTCCGCCAGCTGAAGCTGGCGTCGCTACGGGCGGCCATTCATCCCCGGGCTTGAAAGCCCGGGGGTTTCTGGCCGGGTACTAAATTTTTAGCAACAAAATTTTGGGTGTAGCCTTTCCCGTGCCTTCCGGCATATTCCGTTTGTCAATAAAGGCGCTGCGAGCTACAATTGTCGTATGAAAAAGAATATGGAAAACAGAAAAGTCGCCATTGTGACCGGTGCAGACCGTGGGATCGGGTTCCAGATATGCCGACAGCTGGGCGAGCTTGGATTCCAGGTCGTGCTCACCTCGCCCGACCCCGGACAAGGCAAAGCCGCGGCCGAAAAGCTCAAAAACGCGGGACTGGCGGTTACCTATCGCGTCCTCGACCTTCTGAACGACAGGCATCCGGCCGCCCTGCGCTCTTTTGTGATGAAGAAATTCGGCCGCGTGGACGTTCTCGTCAACAATGCCGGCATTTCTTTGGACGCGGGAATGAGCAAAGTTGAAGGTCTTCTGCGCCGCAGGATCAAAAAGGCGCCAAAAAAAATGGGCTACGGCGAAGGGCCGGGCATTCTTGAGGCCGACACCGACATTATGCGTGCGACCCTCGACGTCAATACCCTGGGCGCCCTGAAAATGTGCCAGACGTTCATCCCCCTGATGATGAAAGCCCGCTATGGACGGGTGATCAATATCTCCTCGACGCTGGGCCAATTGAACAGCATGACCGACGCAGAAAAAGTCCCGGCCTACCAGCTCTCCAAAACTGCCTTAAACGCCGTCACAAAAATGGCTGCCGACGCCTGCCGCGGCACAAACGTCGCCGTCAATTCGGTCTGTCCCGGCTGGACCCGCACAGACCTCGGCGGACCCGAAGCCCCTCAATCTCCCGAAGAAGCCGCCAAAGACATCGTCTGGCTTGCCGCGCGGCCGGACAACGGCCCCACCGGACAATTCTTCCAGCACAAACGCCGCATCCCTTGGTGACAAAACCATTCTACAAATAAACAAGCCTGCCTTGAGAGACAGGCCTTATCACAAAACTCCGAAATTCTCACCGCCGCGGCCTGACAATAGCGTCAGCTGCCTTCCTTTCTGATGACACCGCGGGGGCTTATTTCAAAACACTCCCCGATCCTGATTTTATACACCAAGAAACGCTCGGGGATCTCTACTTCAAATTCCCTATGGGGCTTGCCGACGTGCACCGCCGTGACGACACGTTCCACGGAAAGCTCGATTTCCCTTTCACGCAATTCTTCGACGCACTCATCGTAAATCCCGCCCTTCTCGATGATCTCCGCCTTGCCGTTCAAGATGTATCCGGCAAGGGACCTGACATCCATCAGCGTCAAAGAAACCTCGGGATGGACTTTCAGATTTTCAAAAGTCCTGCCGATGCCGTAATCGATGAAATAAACCGTTCGTCCGTCTATCTTCAATAATAATTTCGGAGCGGCGTTGGGTTTTCCTGCCTTATCAGCCGTTGCCACCGCGACAAACTCTCTCGCTTTCAAGAACTCTAAAGCTTTGTCTATGATGCTCATCGCCCTAACCCGCCCTCCTGCAATCCTCCAGCCACGCATTAAAAACAACCGGGAACCTTTCATGGGCCCGCGCCTGGGCCTCTGTCCACGACTTTTTAGCCTCAGTCGTATACTTGACCCGGTCCTCAACCGTCTCGTGAATGATCTCCCGGGTAGGTTTAACGGCATTCTTCGCAGGATGGACGCCGTCCCACGCCTCATTGACCGGAAAGCCAGCTTTTTTAAGCCTGCTATCCCATGTCGCGTCTATCAGGACCCATTGACCTTCAATATGGGCCCGGCAGGCCAAATGCGTCCCCACCGGCAACTCTTTGACGATGCTGCGCAGGTCCGGCGGGTATTTAATACGGGGGTCGGCCCAGGAATAAAGATACGTGCAGTACTTGACCGGGATATCGAGCTTTTGAAAAAGCATGCCTAAAAGAAAATGCTTGGGGATGCACGACCCCTTGCCGAGCTCCAGCATGCCTGCCGGGCCCAAAGCCGGGTCTCTCAATTCCGGGACAATGGCATAAGGGATATCGCGGATATGATTGTAAACGGAAATCCTGGCCTCTTTGGGGTCCAGGCGCGCCGTCCATTCCGAGAATTTGGCCAGAATGATATCGCCAGGCATGGCGGGACCGGATGCCTTGTCTATTTCCTGTCGGGGCGTATCACCCAGTAATCAACGCCCTCTTTGACATTCACCAGATAAAGGCGCCTGTTGCGGGACACAGAATCCCCAAAAAGACGCATGTAAAAATCATCGTAAAATTCCGGGGTCTCGATGTAATAGGTATGGCCGCCTCCGGCCTTATTGACCAGCGTCACATCGACGATTGAAATCCTGTCGGGGTCCAAAAACTTGAGATAAAGCAGGTCCTTGGCCTCTTCAAACTGATCGTACGACTCTGTCTGCACTCTTTGGCGGCCGAGCTTTTTCTCCCGGTCGATGATCTGCGCCATCAACAAGGCCTTGTCATTGGAAGCCACATAGACCGTAAGCTGCTTGGTAAGGGAAGCGATCTCTTCTTTGAACTTTTCGTTAAACTCATTTTTGGATACATCCGGCGCGGCCATAACGACATGGGTCAGCTCTGCCTCGGCATCCGCAAGATCGCCGTATTGGGTCATTTTCTCAAAAGCTTTGGAGACGACCTGACAGCCCAGACTTGACGATTCAAGCCATAACCTCTTCGGCTTGACCTCCCGGATGATCCCTGCCAGAAGGTCCCCCAGATACTGTCCTGAAGCTGTTGCAGACCCCCAGGCCTTCTCATAACCCCGGAAGGCGCCCCGGTAGTCGCCGGGCCAGTCAAAAAGCAGGATCGGCGTATTCACATCGAGAAAATACGCAAAATAAGCGGCCTTGATGGCCGTTAACTCAAAACTGTCCTGATAGCCGAACACCAGCACAAGCAGCGACTGGTGGGGAGAATTCTCGACAGCCGAAGCGAGGCGTTTCATAAAATCCTCTTCGCCGAACTTCACGACCTCCTCGACGCCGACATCGCCGCTTTTCTTGAGTCTCTTGGGGATGACCCTGCTGATTTCCAGTCCGGGCCGGATGCTCGCCTTCAGCGTCCCGGTTGTCAGGCGGCCTTCCATCTTCGACGTAAAACGCAATTCATCGCCCTCCTGCACAGCCCGGCGGTCCGTCGCATAAAACAGCTCGATGATCCTGTAGTCGCCCTGCATCTCGTAAGGAAGCCGGTGATAAAGTTTTTCCTGCCAATCGGCGGGATCATCCTTGACAGGGACGGTCGAACACCCTGCCATCAACAAAAAAGTTACAGCTAAAATTTTTCGCATCAGCCCTTTCCGGTTTCTTTATGAATGATGGCTATTTATGAATCTCCCCATGCCCGCCCTGCCCAAGACAGGACAGGCATGGGATTTCTTTTCTGGATGACCCCGCATCGTAAGATATCGAAAAAATTTCTCGCCCATGGGCTGCCGGGCACGAAATTTTTCCGATACTCGCGGGGTAATCTTCGCCGCATTCATCCCCGGTTTAAAAGCCGGGGATTTCTGCGGCTTGATTAAAACCTCTGAAACATTGTATCACAAAGATGGAACTTCGCGGACTAAAGTCCGTCCCTTGCCTGGCCGTAACCGACTGTTTTCAATATATCCCTTATCGCCTCTTTATGCTATAGTTACTGAAACATCAATAAATCCTGGCAGGATGCTTTCTTTGGAAACATTTCCATAAGATCATCCAGCGCAAAGGAAATCCCGTGCGAAAAGACCATCTGAAAGGAATGAAGATCGTTTATGAAGACCGCGATATCCTCGTTGTCGATAAACCGCCCCGGCTCCTGACGATGGCATCAAGCACGGAAAAAGAAAAAACCGCCTACCACATCCTGACCGATTATGTGCGCAAAGGTTATGCCAAATCGCCCCGCCGCATCTTCATCGTCCATCGCCTCGACCGGGATACATCGGGGATCGTCATCTTCGCAAAGGACGAAAGGGCGAAAAACATCCTTCAGGAGCAGTGGGACAAGACTGAAAAGAAATATCTTGCCGTTGTTCACGGCCAATTCCCGCAGAAAACAGGCGCAATCACTTCGTATCTGGCTGAAAATGCCGCTCACGTTGTCTATTCCACTCACGACCGGTCTATCGGAAAGCTTTCCACGACCTCTTATAGAACCGTCAAAGAGACGAAAGGCTTCAGCCTTTTGGAGGTCGATCTGGCAACGGGAAGAAAAAACCAGATACGTGTCCATTTCGCAGAAAAAGGCCACCCCATCGTAGGTGACCAAAAATACGGTGGAGCCCCATGGCGGAATCCCGCCCGTCCCGTTTTACGGGACTGGGTGCGGGGAGAGAAAGATACCCTGCATAAACGCATGGCGCTCCACGCCTATTCGATCTCTTTTCTGCATCCCTGGAACGGCAGAAGAATGATATTAAAAACAGCCGTCCCGGCGTATTTCACGGATCTTGTAGGGGATATAATTCTTTAGGGAAAATCCCAGCGCCACCAAAAATAAAAAGGCCCACTAAACTTCAGTGGGCCTTTTTATTTGGCTCCCCCGCGAGGACTCGAACCTCGGACCTGGTGGTTAACAGCCACTCGCTCTACCGACTGAGCTACGGGGGAATAAAATCGTTATTATAAAGAGCGATTTTGCTGCATCTCCCGCCAAAATTCCATGCCTGCGGCTGGGAACTGCAGGGGGATATATCAAAAAATATCTCAGGCTATCGCAAAACGTCCAAAAACCTGTTGTTCAATTATAGGTAAAATCACCCGTATCGTCAAGACAAAAGGGTCGGTTATAGAAACAGGGAAAGAAAGTCAATCCATATTCCCCGGCCTCGGCCTTCGGCCAGGGCCGAGGCCGGGGCCGAGACCGGGGCTTGTTTTCGGGTTACTCTAAGCGGCCGCAACACTCTTGCGCCCTAAAGGGCGGAGCTTTAGGCCGCGCAGAGTTAATTTCAGAGATGCCTGGAAGGTAAAATAGTCGATCCCCTGGATCCAAAACCTTCATTGACAAAGGGTATATTCAGAGCTATACAAAAAGAGACGGCTCAGATAAAAGCCATCGCATCGTAGAAATTATTTAGAAACGGGTCTTCAAGCTATTAGGGCAAAATAAATGAAAGAATTCCTGAAGGGCCAATTTGATTACATATACTTTTTTTATGGGCTTTCTGCTTTTATTATTGCAGTAGCCTCTTTTGTCATTGGTATTGGTAAGGATACCGATAAAGAAAAGCTGCCCAAGATTGGGTGGATTCTGTTAGGAATGTTTGGATTATCTCATGGGATTGCCCAATGGCTTGATATGCTTATGGTTGTTTATAGCGGGAATGATGTCCTGCCGATATTCAACCTATGCGCATTAGGTATTTCATATCTATGTTTATTCGAATTTGCAAGAATCAGCTTTTTCCTGCTTAGAAAGAAAAATATAAGCAGGTGGTATTATTTTCTGATTATTGTTTTTCTTCCCCTGGGTTACAAGCTGGGCTTGAACGGCTGGCTTATTATGGTGCGGTATTATTTGGGTTTTCCGGCGCTCTATTTTACCGCACGAATGGTCCATGAGTTTTCAAAGAAAGAAAAAGAAAACAAACGTTTACTCACCTGCCTGAGCGCTATGTTCGGTTTATATGCCGTTTTTGCGGGGTTGATAGTTCCTAAGGCGGCGTTTTTGCCCGCCAGTTTTTTAAATTTCGAATCTTTTTATAATGTATTCGGCGTCCCCAGCCAGCTGATCAGCGCCGCCTTGCTATTTTTTATGGCCATGGCGATCTGGTTTTACTCATTTTCCCCTTCTGAAGCAGCCTATACCCCTCCAAAATATCATGTACACTTCATGCCGGCCAAGTGGATGATCGCGTTCGTGCTCATGGTTTTTATCTGTGTGGGTTGGATATTTACTAATCGCCTCGATTATTACGCCGGTATCCAGGTCATAAAGAAGAGCAAGCCCAGGACGGACTCTGCGCTTAACAGGCTTACAAGGGAGCTTTCCATCTTGGGAAATACAGCCTATGCCATGAGCAGGGTTTCAGCGATAAGGCTGGCCGTTTCTGGCCCGGAGTCACAGAATATAAAAAAAGCTGAAACGGTTCTCGCTCATTTCAAAACAAAATTCGGCGCGATCGATTGTGTTCTACTGGATGCGCAGGGAGTCGCCATAGCCTCCGCAGAGAAAAACAGCCCGGAAATCGGGATAGGCAAATCCTATGCCTCCATGTCATATTTCAAAGACGCTTTTTCATGGGACAACGGATATTATTTCAAGCTTGGCTCGGTTTATAACGAACGCATATACTATGTCAGCTATGTGGTAAAGAATACCGCAGATAAAATCGGGGGTGTTGTTGTCATCATAAAGAAAATTTATGCCGAGCCTTTATTTCAATACCGTTTTTTCAGCATTGCGATAACTTTTCTAATCTCTTGCCTTGCCATGATATTTTTTCTGGCCTTGAGGAGAAGGGAAACATTCATTAGATTAATTGAAAAAGCGCATGCCCAATTAGAGGAAGTCGACAGGATGAAAACAGATTTCATTTCCGTGGTATCACATGAGCTGCGTACGCCCTTGACTTCTATCGGCAATGCCGCCGGCATCCTGATGAAGGGCGGCCCGGATAAACGCGTAGTAGATGACCGCGAAAAGGAGCTATTGGGAATCATCATCGATAATGTGGGCCGTCAGACGAGGATGGTCAATGACCTCCTGGATGTATCGAAAATCGAGGCAGGCGTTATGCAGGTATTTCCCAAGCCTGTAAACTTGCCGGGTTTAATCGAGAATGCCACCGCATTATTGAAACCGCTTATCGAAACTAAAAAGTTAGATCTGGTCTTTGACCTCAAAATGCATAATAAGAAAGTATGGGCTGATCCCGATCTGGTGGTGCGTATCGTAAACAACTTGGTTGTTAACGCTATTAAATTCACTCCGGCAGGCGGAAGGATAACCATAAAAACTGAGGAAGCCAACCGAGAGGCAAAGGTGACGGTCCTGGATACCGGCATAGGCATATCCAAGGCCGATCAGGAAAAACTATTCGACAAATTTTACAGGTCATCCTGCATAGCCGCCAAGGAAAAAAGGGGCTGCGGTCTGGGGCTGGCCATAGCTAAAGGTCTGGTAGAGGCTCAAAAAGGTAAAATTTGGGTGGATTCGGAACTTGAAAAAGGGAGTTCGTTCTATTTCACGCTTCCTCTCGCAGGACAGAATATTTATGAAGAAAAAAATACTGGTAGTCGATGACGAGCCGGATATACTCAGAACCACCTCAATAATGCTGGAGGATGAAGGCTATGAGGTCATCACGGCGACCAATGGCGAAGATGCCCTTCGCAAGGCTTGCGTTGACAATCCCGACCTTATCCTCCTTGACATTATGATGCCGGGGATGGACGGCCTGGAGGCTCAAAGCCGGTTAAAAAATGATGCGTTAACGGCGCATATTCCTGTGATATTCTTAACGGCAAGGAGCTCGGGGCCGGACAAGATAAAGGGGTTGCGCCGGGGTGTGGATGATTATATAACCAAGCCGTTCGATCCCGATGAATTATTGGCAAGGATGGAATTGATTCTGGAGCGAAAGAATTTTTATGAAGGAATTTCCATGATGGATGCCCTTACGGGCGCTTACAATACGCATTTTTTTAAGAAACAGTTCAGCCTGTTTTTTAATACGGCTAAAAGGTACAAACGGATATTCAGTCTGACCGTCATCGATATAGACAATTTCAAGCAAATAAATGATACCTATGGACATGCGGCGGGAGACTTTATTTTAAAAAAGTTTTATGCAATAGCAAAAGATATGCTGAGGGATTCTGACATTATTACAAGATACGGGGGAGACGAGTTCGTCATTATCCTCCCGGAAAGCACCCGGGCGCAGGCATCCGATACGATGCAACGAATAAGGAGCGCAATTGAAGGCCGCAGATTTATCGTTGAGCCCTCTGGGGCAAAAATATCATTTTCAATCAGCGCAGGGGTTGCGCAGTACAGTGAGACAATTAAAACTGAAGCGCAGCTTTTTAATTTTGCCGACTCCGATATGTATCAAGAGAAAAAAAACAAACAAAAATTACCATGAAAGAGAAGAAAAAAATCTTAGTCATAGAAGACGACAGGGACATAAGAAGAACGCTGGAATTGCGTCTCAAGATGGAAGGATTTGAAGTTATAACTGCCGCCGAAGGCTACGAAGGCATCTATAAGGCCAGGATGCCGGGCATTGATCTTATTATTCTCGATCTCATGCTGCCCGGGCTCCCGGGAGAAGAAATCTGCAGGGAGTTACGAAAGGAAGAAAAATACAGCGCCCTGCCCATCATTATGCTTACGGCAAAAGACACAGACGCGGATATAGTGATCGGGAGGGTAATAGGCGCCAACTTTTACATACCCAAGCCATTTGACATGGATGAACTGCTGGCGAAAATCAATTTGTTGCTCAAGTGAAGCCTCAATGCAGAGAAAAGAGATAGAAAATTCCTGGCGGGAAGAAAATAACTCTTAAGGGCAAGGCCAAGGCAGGTGTGAAGGAATGAATCTCCCCGTGTCTGCCCTGCCTTGGGCAGGGCAGACACGGGGTTTCTTCTCTGCAGACCTGCGCATCGTAAGATATCGTAAAAATCTCTTGCCCAGGGCTGCCGGGCACCGATTTTTTCCTCTACTCGCGGGGTAGTCCAGGAAGGACAGGTCTCCGCATTCCCTGTAGAGGAGGACCTAGTCCAGGAAGGACAGACCTCCGTCTTCCTCTAAACGGAGGGTCTAGCCCAGGAAGGGCAGGTCTCCGCATACCACATTAGAGAAGGACCTAACCCAGAAAGGGTAGACCGTCCTCATTCCACATAAAGGAAGGGTCTAATCTTCGCCGCATTTCCACCACCACAACTTAGGCGGACCCGCCGATCTT
>Ga0302253_1000893_pt1 | contig 21042 bp, 16 predicted proteins | sample AAG_RA_Trp_MG_FD_193537 | JGI IMG/M metagenome (GOLD analysis project Ga0302253, IMG submission 193537) | Enriched activated sludge microbial communities from anaerobic digester in WTTP, New Holstein, Wisconsin, United States - AAG_RA_Trp | ecosystem: Engineered > Bioreactor > Anaerobic >...
CTGCCACGCTTTCGGGCGATCCACCCCTGCAAGCCCGCAGTAGATGGCGCCGACAGATGCATCGGGAGGAATCATGCCCCGCAGTGACGAGAAAAGCTCTGTCATGATCTGCCTGAACCGCTCCCACCCGTAGTGGTTCAGATTGCTCCCCTGCGTAATCGTATCGCAGAGCAGAGTGCCGTCAGCCGCTGCCATGACAGACCTCGTCTTCGTTCCGCCTCCATCAATTCCTATATACACGCGCATCGGGCACCGCCTGTTTCTGCTCAAGCTGCCATTCTGCCCTTCCGGGCGACTCACATGACTCTTCTATCATGAAGCGGTAAAGTCCTCGTATCCTGCGCCGCTCCTCCTGCCCATCCGAGGCCGGTGAAATGTTAAGAAAAAGTTCATTGAATTAATCCAGGTTATCCTATACAATATTGTCACGGAATATTGATGCACAAAACAAACACCGTTGCAGGACGGTGGCTGTTCTGATGCAGTCAGGTCTGCCTGTCCCGGCGTGGGAGAGCAGGCTGTATTAATCATGCTCGCGAGCAAAACAGGAGAAAACTGCCATGGACATGAGAATAACAGACTCGAACATCTCCATGCCTTCGAGAAAGACGGCGCAATCGGCTCCACAGGAGCATGAGACGGTGCAGAGAGACCTCTTCGACAGGGGAGAGAACATAAAGGGGCTGGATCCGGCCAGGGCGGCGATGCTGAAGCAGCTGCAGGCAGTCGATGGCAGCTCGATAAACACGCAGTGGGGCTACGGTGAAAACGAGAACGCATTCAACGGTGCGATCCTGAAGGGAATAAAGGAAAAATGGGGCGACCTGCAGCCTCCGGTCCCTCCGCTCGTGATCAAATCGGATATAGCGCAGGAAAGCTCGTTCGACCCGCGGGCAGTCAGTAAGACAGGCTATGTGGGGCTCATGCAGGTCGGAAAGAACGAAGCCCTCGCTCAGGGACTTTCCCTCGAGCCCGTAGACGAGAGGTACATCCCGGAAAAGAATATCCTGTGCGGCGTCGGCACCATGAAGACGAAGTTCAAGGTCGTCGCCAATCCTCTCGAAACATACGGCTCAGAGGATTTCGGCAGGAATGTGGCCCAGTATTACAAGGACAGCGGAGCGCCTTCAGAGAAGCAGCTGTGGTTCCTGACGCTGGGCGCCTTCAACGGCGGGGGCGGAACGGTCCTGCGGGCGATGAATTACGCTATAGCTGATCACAAAGACCCGAGAGAGTGGAAAAATCTCATAGAGCCGAAGGATTCCATCAAAAAGTCCCCGCTGTTCCGCGGAATCGTGGATGTATTCGGCGACAAGTTCGCCACAGGCAAGTACTACGAGATGGGGAAATACCCTGTGGAAGTCATGAAAAGGGCCGGGCTCATCTCTTCCGCCCAGGCCGACGAGATGAACATAGTGCCGTCCGACTTTGAAAAGGGCGACATCGAGCAATACGACCCTGTAAACACCGTGGAGATGATACAGGCGATCAAGGACAATAAGCTCCAGTCAGACAGGGATCTCGACGATCCGCTCCCTGCAATAAAGAGGCCCGGCACAAAGAGCGTGGTGGACGAGTCGAGGGACAGCGACGCCCAGACCGCTCCGGGCTCAGACCGCACATTCGGCCACAAGAGGGTGAAAGGAGAATTCTTCGACGGGAGCGGCAACTGGCTCGATCTCGGCACAGCCGTCGCAGCCGATCAGCTGCAGGCCATGCCTGACAGTCAGAAGGCCGAGTTCATCAAAGCCACAGGGGCGAAGCCGGAGGAGATCACGCCTGGCGACGGCTCGATCATGCTCGTTCCGGCGACAGAGAACTGGGGCTCAATGAACGCGCCGAAGCCTGCCATCACCTACGACGAGATAGACTACAGCAAGATCGGCAAGGTCACCATCAAGCCCAAATCGATAGTGATTCACTACACAGGCGGAGTCAACGACTCGGCGAAGGGCGTCAGGAACTGGTTCGACCAGAATAAGGGAAAGCCGTCAACGCAGTTCATAGTGGGAAAAGACGGCGGCATACTGCAGATCATGCCTGAGACGCAGAAATGCCACGGCACGCTCGACTTCAACAGCGACACGATCCAGATAGAGGTCTGCGGCAATTTCAGATCCCAGAAAGAGACAGACGAAGAGTTCAACTCCACCGTGGCGCTGGTAAAATACCTGCAGAAAGAGCACAAAATAGCCGATACGAACATAATCTCACACAGGCAGGTGGACAACAACTTCGGCCATGTCGGGAGAAAGCCGGACCCTGGCTTCAGGTTCATGAACAGGCTCTACGACGCGCTGCGATAACGCGGGATCCTGTTATTGAATCCGAAACCGGGTTCTCATACTATGCCAGGCCGTTCTTTGTTGCCTTCAGGTAGATATCGAGATATGAATCGCGCAGTTCTTCGCGGCTACTGGATTCAGGATACTCAGCAAAGATCTCCTTCCACTCCTTTTTCTCACTCTGAGCCTCTGAGATGCCGTTAAGCGCGGCTGTTCCAAGAATAAGGCCGGAAACAGCTGTGGCGACAGTTAAACCGGTACCCGGACCTCCTGCAATCGAGGCGATAAAGCCCAGCCCTCCGGCCACAGCGGCTGTAATCCCCCATACAGCCGGATTCCTGAAATCTCTTGTGATGTTCTCCCTGCCTATCATATTGAGCCATTTGTGCTCATTGTCACTTATTATCGGCTCATTCGCGACTCCCAGGGTCACAGTGTCCTTCGGATCAGCAGGAGCCTCTTTGGACTTAATGCCTTTAGCCGAGCTCTGAGCCTGCCGGGACATTACCTTAACTGCATCGGCCATATATGGATTCATTCCAGTTGAGCTGACCATTTTCATATACCTCCCTGAAGTCATTTGATCTTCTTCCATCACTGTAATAACTATATCGAAGGGAGATTAAAAAAGGCTTAAAAACATGTCAACATATTCCAAAATGAAGCCTGACATGTAAAATAACAGGGAGAGGTTTTATGGTGTTGCGGCGGCGCCGTGGGTTGTCTCTGATGCTGCGCTCCTCATCGTGCAGAACATCAGGAAGCCGCAATGCTCAAAACCGGGATCAGGGGATCATGGTCCCGCGCCTGCTCTTTGCGCGCAGGCACTCGTTCATCAGGGCTGCATCGTCGCCTTCCTCGAGCATCTTCAATATCTCTCCGGCCTTCCGCACAAACAATCTGAGATGCCTGACGACATTAGCTCTGTTGGTCGCGCACATCGGCACCGCCATGGAAGGCGGGCATGCGGCAAGCCTGGATGTGTCGCGGAAGCCGCCCGCGATGAATGAGGCGAGAAGATCTTCATCCACTGAAAGATCTCCGGCGGCGAGAGTGAGGCAGACAGAGGCCAGATATGGGACCTGGCTCGTGGCGGCGACGATCCTGTCGTGGGTCGGTCCGTCGACCACTATGGGCACTGCGCCGATTGACGAGACCAGCGATGAAACCTCTTCAAAGACAGGGCCGGGAAGTCTTGAGGTCGGCACGAGGAAGAAAGGAGCGCCTGTGAAAAGAGACGGATCGGAAGATTCGACGCCGGAAGCCTCCCTGCCGGCCATGGGATGGCCGCCTGTGGCATGGATCACGTCAGGAAGGCTCTCCATAATCCGGACGATCTCTTCCTTCGTGCTGCCGAGATCGACAATCACCGTTCCGTCATTGAGCCCTGGCGCTTCTTCGGCGAGCCATCTCTTTATCTCGTCCACAGGAACGGCAGGCACGACGAGATGAGCTTCTCTCAGAACGGCGGGATCCGCAGAACCACTGTCGATGATGCCCTTTTCAAGACCCCATTGAATCGCACTGCTGCTCCTGTCCACGGCCAGAACCCTGCAATGCGGAGCGTGAAGCCTGAGAGCCGAAGCGAATGAGCCTCCCATCAGCCCCAGGCCGTATATGCCTACTGTGCATCTGTCAAGGGCGGGTCTCTCTGTCATGCTGCTGCACCGGGAGCCGAATCCACAGGTCTTTCTGCATAATCACGCTTCATCGACGCGATCACTGCGCGCTCTCTCCGGCAAGATCCGGTCTGAGGCGGGCCGTTTCGCCAAGAAAGACGTGACTGATATCTGCCTGCGCCTTAGCCGTCTCGCAGAGCATGAGGACCCTTATGACCCTCCTCATGGAGCCCGGCACTTCCATCTCCATTGTGCACTGAAAGGCTACGTTGGACCACTCCGAGCCCTGCTCCCTTACGGCCCTGGCTGGAAAATCGGCGTTGAGATCCGATGTGACGGTGAAAAAGACGGCGATTATCTCATCGATTGAAACGTTGTTGCGCTTGAGTATCTCAATGATCATCTGGCGCGACGCCCCGCCTATTGCCGTTCTGCTGTTTGATTCGGCCTGAACTGCTCCACGTATCGCCCTGACCGGCATGCTCCACCTTCCTGTCGTATCTCTTTATAATGAATATTCTGAAAAACCGGAGTCTTCCCTTTATGCGGAAGGCCGCCGCTTTTCCCGAACTGCTCAGCCTGGCAGGGAGGCCCCTGTCCACAGGTTCGGATAGATCTGACATTCATTCGCACCGCCTGACGATTCCCCTCAGAAGATCGTTGAATATGAAGTGGTGAAAAGGATAAAAAGCCCACCAGTACATGGAGCCCCAGAGAGATCGGGTATCAAACCAGGCGGTGACCGAAAGCCTTCTGCCCTTCTTATCATCGTCGATCTTAAACTCTAGCCACGCGCCTCCAGGAACCTTCATCTCGGCCCTCAGCAGCAGTCTCGAGCCATCCTCGATATCCTCGACTCTCCAGAAATCCACCACGTCATTCATCTCGAGGCGGTGCGGGCTCTTTCTGCCGCGCGAAGTGCCCACTCCGAGAAAGATGCGGTCGAGCCCTCCCCTGATCCTCCACAGGATGCTCGTGTGAAACCATCCTTCCTGGCCGCCCAGCCTTCGTATCACGCCGAAGAGCGCCGCAGCGCTTTTGTCGGTCGTGATTGAGCAGCGCTGCGAGTATCTGGGCCTGTGATCCAGCTCATCGAGGGTTACGACCTCGAAGGGTATATTGCGAGGGTATGAATCAGACCATCTCGTGTATACGGCGTCTATCTCCTCCCTCGTCAGAGCCCTCACGAGCGCCTCCTTGTAAGGTATCAGAGGGAACGGCAGTATCTTTCTTATCGAGCAGTCCAGGCAGACCACCTCGTTCTTGCATCCGGCCATCAGCGACATCACAAGAGGCCCCGGGACGGGAGTGAAGAGGCTCGCCATGTATCCGTAGAACCTGCAGCTCTTGAGGAAGGGAATATTTATGAACAGCATCTTCTTCTGCAGCACTTTCGCGAAGATCTTCATAAGATTCGCATAGCTCTCAACGTCCGGGCCGCCGATGTCGAAGGACCTCCCTGCAGTCTCGGGCTTTTCCAGTACGCCGATGAGATACCGGATCACATCCCGCACGCTTATGGGCTGGCAGCGCGTGGACGCCCACGACGGGAGTGCCAGAAAGGGCAGGTTCATTATCAGGTTCTTCAATATTTCGTATGACGCACTGCCTGATCCAATGATTATCGCCGCGCGCAGCACTGTGACAGGCACCTCTCCGCTGCCAAGCTCTTCCGCCACCCGGATCCTGTTCATCAGGTGAGGCGACAGGGGCGTGCGCACATCGCCGAGGCCTCCGAGATACATTATCCTGGACACATTCTGCCTCTGCGCCGCATTGCGGAAGTTTCCGGCGGCGGCCAGATCTGCCGCCTCGAACTCCTTCTGGCCGAGATGCAGTGAATGGATCAAATAGTAAGCCGCATGGATTCCGGTAAGGGCGCTGTCGAGAGTCTCGGGCTTCAGCGCGTCGGCCTGCACGACAGTGACCTCAGGCCAGCGCTTGCTGTACTCGTCAGCGTTACGCCTCACCATCGCCACGACCTTGTATCCCCTTGCAAGAAGCTCATGCACGAGCCTCCCGCCAATATAACCGGTGGCGCCTGTAACCAGGATCGGGCCGACTTCAGGACAGGGCGTGCTCGAAAGGCCTGTGCATAGGAGGTCTGATCTTGGAATGTTCATCGTGTAATAGACTTTTTCTTTCCGCTCCCTATTCCTGCCTGAATGTCACTGTGAACGGCAGTCTGCGAAAGGAGGAATTTCACCGCGGCAGAATAAGATATAGCGAAGAAAATAAATAATACGGTGACTCACATCACTGCCTGTAGACAAAGTGGAGGTGCATTCGTGAAAAAAGGATCCCTGTTTCTTACTGAAGCCCAGCTCAAATCTGAGCTCGAAAGATGCGAATACTGCGAAGAGAAGCCCTGCAGAACGGCCTGCCCGGCCAACTGCTCGCCGGCAGACTTCATAATGGCGGCCCGGGTTGGCTCTTCGTTCGATTTCAGGAGGTCAGCTGCCGAGATAATGACCAGAAACCCGCTCGGAGGAATCTGCGGGCTCGTGTGCCCTGAGCGGCACTGCATAAGCGGATGCACGAGGCTGCTGTTCGACAACCACATAGACATCCCGGCCCTTCAGGCCACAATTGTCAAGAAAGCCAAAGAGCTGGGCGTGATGCCGAAGCTCGACGATGCTGCCGCCAACGGTAAAAAGGTCGCAGTGATTGGCGCAGGCCCTGCAGGAGCCGGCGCGGCGGCGGCGCTCTCCCACATGGGATATGCAGTCGAGCTGTTTGAAAAGGAGAAGAAAGGCGGCGGCGCCTGCAACTGGATCCCTGAGCACAGGCTCCCGTGCGATGTCGTGGAGAGCGATCTGGCGTTCACGCTGTCGTCAAATAAAGTAAAGCTGAACACAGGAAAGACGATTGAGGATTACGAGCAGCTGCTGAAGGAAGGCTTCGACGCAGTGGTCGTAGCCACAGGCCTCCCGCTGCCGATAAAGATGAATATTCCCGGCGAGGAGCTTTCAGTGGCAGGCACGGTCTATCTTGCCGAGCCGGAAAAATACCCGATGAAGGGCAGAGTGGCGGTGATCGGCGGAGGAGCCACCGCTGTAGACTGCGCCGTCACGGCGAAGATGAACGGCGCCTCGTCTGTCGAGATGTTCATCCTGGAAAGATACGACGAGATGCCTCTCACGCAGAACGAGCGCGATGAGCTTCTCGAGCATAAAATCGACCAGAGCACGAGAACGAAAGTAGCAGCGATAGAAAAAAGCGGCGACGGGCTGACTCTTAAGACAATCAAGATAACGCTCCCAGACGGGAAGCCCTTCAATCTGCGCGATCTGGCCGACGTGCCGGGCACGGAGGGATCAAGATCCGGCTTCTCCCACGTCATAATAGCGATTGGAAACCGCTCAGGCCTCACCAGGAAAGATACGAAAGGCCTCTTCTACGCAGGCGACTGTGTGAACGGCCCCACTACGGTGGTAGAGGCCGTGGCTTCAGGAAAGAACACGGCTCTGGAAGTGGACGCTCTTCTCACAGGAAAGGAAAAACCTGTCATTGAGAAGCAGGTTAAGAGCCATGTCGTCGTGGAAGGCTACAGTGAGCTCCCTGTCTCTCTCGAGACAGACTTCTTCGGCCGGAAGATCAGATCGCCGTTCCTGCTCTCCGCCGCGCCTCCTACAGACGGCTATCTGCAGATGAAGAAGGCGTTCGAGGCTGGCTGGTCAGGCGGCATCATGAAGACCGCCTTCGACAGCGTGCCGATTCACATTCCGGGCGAGTACATGCACGCCTTCAACTCTTTCACTTACGGCAACTGCGACAACGTCTCCGGCCACGCCCTGTCGAGGGTTTGCGGCGAGGTGGCTTCTCTCGTCAAGGAGTTCCCTGACAGGCTCGTAATAGCATCGACAGGAGGCCCCGTCACAGGAAAGGACGAGTCGGACAAGGCGCAGTGGCAGAAGAACACGAAGATGCTCGAGGACGCAGGCGTCATGGCCATAGAGTACAGCCTGTCGTGCCCGCAGGGCGGAGACGGCACGGAGGGCGACATAGTTTCTCAGAACGCCGCCCTCACGGCAAAGATAATAGACTGGATCATGGAAGTCAGCAATCCGGAAGTACCGAAGCTCTTCAAACTGACCGCCCAGGTGACATCCATAAAGGTGATAGTAATGGCCATCAAACAGGTGCTGGATAAATATCCCGGCAAAAAGGCGGGCATAACTCTCGCCAACACGTTCCCGACGCTCTTCTTCCGGAAAGGCGCGAAGGAAAAATGGGAAGAAGGCATCGTAGTAGGCATGAGCGGCAGAGGCGTGGCGCCCATAAGCAACCTGACGCTCGCCAATGTGTGCAACCTCGGCGTGGCTGTTTCAGGAAACGGCGGCCCGATGGATTACATCGAAGCGGCGCACTTCCTGGCTCTCGGCGCTAAGACAGTCCAGTTCTGCACCATCGCGACCAAGTACGGATACGGGATAATCGACGAACTGCACCAGGGCCTGTCGCACCTGCTCGCCGAAAGGGGCATCCCGTCGGTCTCGAAGCTGATCGGGATAGCGACGCCGGATCCCGTAACCGATTTCATGGCCCTCTCGCCCGAGAAGAAGATATCGAGCGTCACAAAAGAGCTCTGCGTGCACTGCGGCAACTGCTCGAGATGCCCGTACCTCGCCATATCTCTCGACGAGCAGAAGGTGCCTGTCACAGATGCTTCGCGCTGCATAGGCTGCAGCATCTGCGCCCAGAAATGCATCTCAGGCGCCCTGTCGATGAGGGTGAGAACAGCCGATGAAAAGGCCGCGCTGAAGGAAGAGTAACGACAACAGCCGGGCAGATGTCATCACGACTCTGCCCGGTTTTTCTTCCTGAACATCCGGCTGAGCGACAGGATCTGCTTTATCAGCCATATCAATGACTTCATCGCCGGAAAATGCATCTCTGCCGCGACATTCCTCAGATTTTCCCTGATTCGGATGTTCTGCGGGCACTTTTTCTCGCACTTCCCGCAATCCCTGCACAGCGAGGCATACGATGGCGCGCTGCGCGTAAGTCCGCCAGTCGTGAAGAGATACTGCATCCTGGAGGTGGCCTTGTCGTTGAAGAGATACCTGTTGTTGTAAAGAGAGAAGCATACAGGGATGTCGACTCCCGCAGGGCACGGCATGCAGTAGCCGCAGCCTGTGCAGCCCACCTTCATGAGCCTCCCGTATATCTCCCTGGCCTCGTCGAACAGTTTCAGCTCCTCATCTGTCAATGAGCCGGCATTGGCCTCGCCGGCCACCCTTATGTTCTCCTCCACCTGGCTCTCTTCGTTCATGCCGGATAATAGCATGGATACCTCAGGGTAGTTCCAGACCCACCGGAGAGCCCATTCGGCAGGCGAGCGCTTCGTTCCGGCGCTGTCCCACACCTTCCGGACCTCGTCAGGCATCTTCCCGACGAGGTTCCCGCCTCTCAGAGGCTCCATTACTATCACGCCGAGGCCCTTCGAAGCCGCGTATCTGAGGCCCTCTTCGCCGGCCTGGTTGTTTATGTCGAGGTAGTTGAACTGTATCTGGCAGAACTCCCAGTCGTAGTCGTCCACGAGCGCTTTGAAGTCATTCCTGTCTCCGTGGTAAGAGAAGCCGACATGCCTGATTACGCCTTTTCTCTTCTGCTCTTCGAGAAACTCGATGGCTCCGCACTTTTTGATCCTGTCCCACTCAGCCTTGTCCAGCAGGCTGTGTATCAGATAGTAGTCTATGTGATCTGTCATCAGCCTCTCGAGCTGCGTGGACAGTATGGCGCCCATATCGGCCCTCGAGCGCACGAGAAGGGGCAGCATCTTCGTGGCTATCCTGACCTTGTCTCGATGCCCCTTCGACAGGATCTTCCCGAGCACGACCTCGCTCTTTCCCTGATGGTACAGATACGCCGTGTCGAAGTAGTTGACTCCCTTTTCAATGGCCGAGAGGATCTGCGCCTCGGCTCTGGCCTCGTCGATCTTCCCCTTCACACAGGGGAGGCGCATGCAGCCGTAGCCGAGTATTGAAAGCTCTTCGCCTTTATCGCCCATCTTACGGTACAGCATCGATGCACTTCCTCCCTGTCTGATGGTCAGCATTGTTCAGAGCCTGTCGCTCAGCTTTGTGAAGAAAAAGTTCAATATGTCCTGCGGGTCGGGAGGGCAGCCAGGAACGTGGGCGAAGCCATGGGCCTTTGCATGCTCCCTGGTGCATTTACCGAAGCAGACAGGCCACCCCTTCTTCGGCACGAAGGTGCTGTGCATGCCCTGGATGATATATATGCCTTCGAAGAGGGCATAGTATCCGAATTTCGCGACGAATCCGCCCCACTTCACGGGATTTTTGACAGCCATCTGCACGGCGCTCATCAGCGAATCGACGCACATCGAGCAGGCGTGGGGATTCCGCTTCGAGCAGACCTTCAGCATCCTGCCCCACTCGAGATTGGCCTTGCTGAACTGCACGGCGAGATCCTCGATTCTGTCTCCCAGAAGCACCGGCTCTGCGCTGCCTTGATTCTGATCCACCGCGGCCTTCAGATGCTTCACCTCGTCCAGCCCGATTCCCATAAGCTTCAGCGCCGCCACATCAGATTCGACCGCACTGGTCCCGACGAGCAGCACATTCGGCTTCACTTTCCTGCCCCTGACAGGGCCTTCGCCTTCCATGCCCTCGATGCCGTCGAGCACCACCAGATGAGGCGCGAGGATCTTCTGGAACTCAGCGATCGGCTCGTGGAGGCCCAGGTTGTGAAACACCTTCTTGTACAGAGGCGGCACGAGGCCTTTCTGGTTTTTGACGGCGAGGCTCACAGACGTAAGGCCGTGAGTCTTCATCTTCGGGAGGTTTATATAGAGGTCCGACTCCATTGCGAGAGTCGGTACGGTCAGCTTTCCGTATCTCCACCTGACTGTGGTAGTCGCACAGTCGTCGATGGCGAGGATTCTGATGCCGTGCTTCTCTGCCAGAGCCTGATAGCCTGTCTTTCTGAAGACCTCCTTCGTCACATGGCCGAGGCCCGAGCCCTCCAGAATGGCAATCTCAGCGACGCCTTCCTTCTTAAGAACATTTATGACAGCCTCCGTGACGGCAGGATGGGTGATGACGCCTGAGCCGGGGCTCGCCGCCAGCACGAGATTGGGCTTCAGCACCGCGCTCTTCCTGCCGTGCAGTGAAAAATCGAGGGCCTTCAAAGCTTTCTCGAGCTCTTCCCCGATCCTCTCAGAGCTGTAACTGGAGATCTTCTTTATGTATACAGGCATGTCTACCTTTCACTATGACTTTTCTTTGCGGAGGACGAAGAGACCTCCAACTATCTGCGGTATTATGGCCAGGGCCAGGAGGATCAGGGAGAGCGCTATGCTCTGCTCTCTGCTCACGTTTATCAGGGAAAACAGTATCACCATCAGGTATTCCCTCGTGCCTATGCCGAGAACCGTCACAGGAAGAGATTCGACGGTTATCACGATTGGAGTGAAGATGGCCATATCCGTGAAGGTGGCAGGAAGGGAGATGGCGAGGCCGAACAGATAGGACCGGAGCGCCATCATCAGCACCCACATCACTCCCAGCAACATCACCGCCGTCACTGTCCTCCATCTGTGGAGGCAGTCCTGCACCTGCTCGTAGAACAGATCAAAATGCTTTCTGAGCTCTTCGCCTGCGGCTGCCGGAAGCATCCTGAGCAGCGTGGCTTTGAAGAGAGACTCCATGAATCTCCTGTTCATCGCGAGGCACAGGGCCAATATGGCCGCCACCAGCAGAAGCGCGAGATCTATAAGCAGGAGCTCTCTGCTCCTGAAGAAGAAGAAGAACAGGTAAAGAGTGCAAAATACCGCCATCACGAATATGACTATGAGATCGAGAAACCTCTCGAGGGCGACGATGGCCAGGCAGGCCACGAGGCCCTTTCCTGACTTCTTCTGCATCGTCGTGACCTTCACAAAATCTCCGATCTTCCCCGGACTCACCGCGCCGAGCGAGAGCCCTGCCAGAACGGTCAGCATGCTGTCACTAAGTGTGAAGCCTCTGGGGTTTTCCATCAGGATTCTGAGCTTGAAAGCCTTCAGAACAACTTCCAGCCCGGTCAGAAGAAAGCCCAGAAACAGGAAGAGTATCTTCGCCGAGGCGATTATCTTCCACATGGCGGGAAGATCCGTCCTGAAGAGAAGGTATACGAAGAGGGCTATTCCTATCAGGAAGGCATAGTTTTTGAGCTTCACGGCGCCTCTCTGGTTATTGTTTTCTTCCGGCTCTCCTTGTGCTCCCCACGAAGGCGGCGAAGCGCTCGAAGAGCTTTCCGTACAGTGTGCAGTATGACTTGGGCTCCCACAGGAATGAGCAGTCCCGGCACAACTCCACGGATGATTCCTCCCTTGTCCTGAAGGCCTTCCGGAGGCTCTGCTCACGGCTGCCATTCCATATCTCGAGAATTGACTGCTCCGCCGCATTGCCGAGCGGGTATTTCGCGTTATAGTCCATGCAGCAGGGCACGACCGTTCCGTCCCACAGCACGGCGAGAATCGTGTAAGGGTACTCGCAGGGATAGAAGACCTTCTTCCTCGGAAACCTGTCACTGTCTATCATGTCGGGCTCGGTCCAGTTCTGGTATTTCCAGATTCTCACCTCGTCAGCGCCCAGCGCCAGTGCTTCCTCCCTGTATGCGGGAACCGCTGCCGAGGTCTGCTTCATGTCGATGATCTCCATGACAATCCTCGGATTGGAGGCCTTCATGCTCCTCTTCAGCTCAATGAGCGACTTTATGTTTCCGAGGGTCGTCTCGTACGTGGCTCCTGCTCTCACGCTCTCGTAAACGGCCTTGTCAAAGCCGTCAAACGAGATGGAGATCAGATCGAGCCCGGCCCTTATCAGCTCTTCAGCAAGCCCTGCATTGAGCAGCGCGGCGTTTGAGTTAATTATAGTGTAGATCCCTCTTTCCGAAGACATTTTTATCATCTCAGGGAGGTTCCTGTGGAGCAGCGGCTCGCCGCTGTGAAAGAGCTGGAGGGACTGCGTGAAGCCCCTTGCCTCTTCGATGATCTTCACGAAGAGCTCCATCGACATGAAGCCCTTCGCCCTGCTGAGCTTTCCGCTCTGCGGGCACATCACGCACTTCAGGTTGCACGCGTTGGTGGGCTCTATCATGAGGAAGAGAGGCCTGTAAGGCAGTCGCTCGGAGCCTCTTGCGTAGCATGAGAGAAAGGAGAGATAGTCTCTCGAAACTGTTATCTTCCTTCTCATGATTTCTGCGCCAGGACGCCCCTGTGATGGGCAAAGAAGTGCTGGAGAGGCTTGATTCCAGACCTTTCGAAGACGCCGTGCCTTCTGTACAGCTCATCCATATCCTTCTGCCGGGATGGATCATAGTACGGAAGGTTCTCGATATCGAAATTGAAGCGCCTCGCATGGGCCGTGTCCTTCACGAACGCCTTCAGGAAAGGCAGAAATGTCGATATCAGCTCCCCGACGGGCTTGTCTATGTCAGGCCACCACGGCACGTCGGCGAAGATCTCCTCGACTACCTCGAGGCCTCTCGCTCTGAGGAGGCCGCCGATCTTCCCCACATCCATTATGTCTATGTTTCCGTGATGCCACGGCTCCTTTTCCCGCTCGTGGTGAAGCCGGTGCAGGCGGAAGCCGTAGTTCCTGGTGTTGGAGACGAATACGAGGACGTATTTCCTCGACGCCTTCACCATCGCGTCTATCGTAGCCTCATAGTTTTCTATCTGCGGGAGGGCGCTGAAGTTCCACACCATGTCGAAGCTCTGCGGAGGCACATCGAGATTCATCTGCTCCTGGCATATGAACGTGCCTTCGCACCCGTATTTCTTCCACACCGATGACGCGTAGTCCAGGTGCGGCTGCGATTCGAGAATCAGCGTGACATGAGCGCCCAGCCTCGAAAGCTCCATGCTGTTGATCCCCATGATGCCCTTTATCCCGTCTGTGGGGCCCTCGAGCACCGAGGAGATGCTGTGCCTTTTCAACAGCGAAGCGAAGTACCTGTTCAGAGAGAGGCGCTCGAAAGCTGTCCCGAGGCCTGTGTCTGCTCGTGCAATCTCCATGACATTCCTTTCAGTGAAACAGAAATCTGAAAAAAACCCTCATAAGCGTGGGCAGGTGAAAGAGCATGTTCGTATAGCTGGCGTTGGCAAGCGGGCAGAAACACTCCTTCGCAGAAATCCTTCGTCTTGCCAGAGCGGCTTCCCTGCTTCTCCACACTTTTCCGAAGTCGTACTGCGCGGCCTTCAGGTTTCCCATCAGATACTCCTCGGCCTTTATACAGCAAGGCCATACGTCGCCGTTCGGGAAGACCTGGCATGAGGCGAAGCCTGCATAGCATGGGATCAACTGCCTCTTCTCGGCGAGCACCCTCTTTACGTACTGGTAATACTCTTTCCTGAACGACTGGGTGATCCTCGAGATGCCTGCAAACTTCTCGCGGGATATTCTGGAGAGGAGATAATCGACTGCCCTGCAGTAATCTTCGATGGAAGGCGTGATCCCCTTTCCGACAGTGCGAAGCTCCACGCGCTCCTCGGCTATCTCTGTTATGTACGAATCCGGCTTCAGCCCATCTAGCACAAAATCGCACAGCTCTTGGAATTTTTCGACGTTGAAAACAGATATCACCGTCATTACACCGATAGAGAGATTAGGCCGATTTATCGACCTTAGGGCGTCGTAGTTCTTCCTCCAGGTCTCGAAGAGATCCTTGTGGGCTCTTATTTCATCGTGGAGCGCGCCGGGCCCGTCAAGGGACATGTTCACGATTATCTGAGACGACGGGCACAGCTCGCAGATCCTCTCCACCATCGAAGGGAGTCGCGCGAGGCTGCCGTTCGTCGGCACGTTGATGATGGCAGGCCTGCAGATCCTTCCAGCCGCGCCGCAGATCTCAGGGAGATCGTCCCTCAGGAAAGGCTCGCCGCCGCTGAAGGTTATCCAGACAGGAGCGCGGCCCAGGGAACAGAATATCTTTTCATACTCATCGAGCGACAGAATCTCTCCTGCGCGCTCCCATATGTTGCACGTCCTGCACCGGCAGTTGCACGCGCTCGTGACGTTGAAGGTAATGTTGAAAGGGAGCACGGCCTGGGCGCCGAAAGCCCTGAAGAGAGCGTGTGAAGGTAATCGCAGAAGGATTTCAAGCATCTTTGAGGTTCTTCGTGGAGCGCGCCGTATCCCAGATATAAGGGCGTTTCTTCAGAATGTGCCAGTCGTACAGGGCCAGGAGGCGCCCGTAAAACTCCAGAGCCGTCAGGGCGGCTGTCCAGAGCATCGACCTGAGATCCCATTTCATGTGCGAAAGCACGAGCCGCGCCACCACGCCGACGCTCATAGTGTTAGGTATCTTTATGTGAGGACTCTCCGCTTTCAACTGCATATAGGACATTACTGTCCTTCGCCTTATCTTGACATAGTCGGAGACTGTCTCGGCTCCCCTGTTGTAGACCACGGCCTCAGGGACGTAGACGAGACGGTATCCCTTTTTCGTCAGCTCTCCGAGCATGTAATATTCGTCGTTGATGACTGTGTGCGGTATAGTCTTGATCTCGTTCCGGAAAGCCGTGATCTCCCCTGTCTTGAAAGACTCCAGCGCGACCCAGTGCACTATGTTCCAGTAAAGGTGGGCGCAGAACCCCATGAACGTGCCCTCAGGGTTCGTAGGAACCATCCTGGCGCCTGTGACTCCAACCGTGGAGTCGCTGAATGGCTCGAGCAGCTTCTCTATGGCGCCTTTCTCAGGGATTGTGTCCGCGCTTTCGGCAATGATAATGTCTTCAGTGGTATGCTGCAGGTAGAGGTTCAGCGCAGCGGCCTTCCCTTCGCGCGTTTTCTGCACGAGAAGCTTTATTCTGGGATCCTTTTCGCAGTAGCCCTTTACGATCTCCTCTGTCCCGTCTGTGCACCCGCTCGCTACGACGATTATCTGGCGGAGGTCGTATGAGGTGATCTGCTGAGCGATGAGCTCATCGAGAAGGTGACCGATATTGCGCTCTTCGTTATAAACCGGAATTCCTATGCTTACCGTCAGCACAACGACCCCTGCCATCAGTTTTGATGCGATGCTGTATCTGTCAAAAAACTTCTTTGCCAGGAGAAAAAAATCCTGTTGATATCGGCGTGCCGCAGAGGAGATTCTCCGCCACCCAAAGAAGATGGAAGCACCTGAATTGCATGGCAGGGCGCTCCCGTGGCGTGAAGCCAGTGGGCCGTCGATCTTCTTATCAAATCTGGCTTAAGTCTCCCTGATCAAGATGAAAAACGACAAGAGCCGCTGCTGGTCCCTCTCGATCGGAACAGTGCTCGGCATTTTCATAATCCTGTATTTCATAAGGTGCAGCGTCGAGTATCCCTTTGATGCCGACAACTTCATGGGCATCAGATGCGGAGAGGCGCTCTGGAAGGCTGGCGCTCTGATCGCGAAGGATCCCTTCTCGTGGGTGCCGGACGGCCTCAAGCCTCCGTGGGTGAACTCGCAGTGGCTCTCTTACCTGATACTGTACCTCGTCCACGGCATCTCAGGGTTCACAGGAATCCTCGTGCTCAAGACCATCGTGTACGGAGGCGGGTACCTGTTCCTCTTCCTGTACGCCAGGAAAAAATACGGACTGCTGCCGGCCCTCGTCGCACTGCTGGCAGGCTTTTATGTGGGAAGGTGGTTCCTGTCGCCGCGGGCCATGATGTACACTGCCTTCTTCTTCCCGATGCTGATGTTCCTGATGCTCAAGATACAGGAGCAGTCGATCAGGCCTTACCACTATGCGGCTCTGCCGCTCATGTTCCTGCTCTGGTCGTGCCTGCACGGCGGCAGCTTCATCGGCCTCTTCCTGATGGGTTTGAGCTTATTGATCACGATGATTTCAGAGATGTGGAGGTCAAAGACAGGCAGGATGGCGATCTTTCTCAGGCACCTGCTGCTCTTTTCGCTGTGCATCGCCGCTACTGTGCTGATAGCGCCGTACGGCCTGCTGATGATCTCTTTCATGGGAGACTTCCTCGGGCGCTCGATACACCACACGATACCTGAGCTCACCTCGCCTCTGCTGAGGCTCAGGTTCAACGCCCATTTCTTCCTGATAACGCTTGCCGCTGTCGCAGGCCTGATTGCAGTATTCATCAAGACGAGAAAGACCCCCGGAGCGCTCGAGATCTTCTTCTTCATCTTCTGGCTGGCCGGGTCGCTGAAGGCCGTAAGGAACATGCAGATCTACGGGATCGCCGCCATCCCTCTGTTCGCCTTCGTAATCGGCTCCATCCCGCTCTTCTTTGACAAGGCACGGCTTCAGGAGATCAGCCGGCGCCTGAGCGGCAATCTGAAGCGCATTTACGATCTCGCGAAGCTGATGGCTCTCGTGCTGATAATCGTGTCCTTCACGGTGAAGATGATCGAGATCTTCCCGAGTGAGGAGGCCATGGCGCGCCCATACTCATATCCGGGGCTCAGGGCCTTCCTGAACGATAACGATCTCCCAAGGGACATACACTGCAGGGAGCTGCTCGGCGATTACCTGATCTACTCAGTCTATCCCAGGTGCAGAGTCAGCCTCGACGGGCGGCTGGGCCTCGCATACGGCGTCCAGTACATGAGGGAGTTCTACGACTCTATGAATGACAAGTCATTGCTGAAAGCTTTCCTCGACAGGTTCGGCATAGATCTGATCGCCTGCGAGCCGTACTACGACTATCTGGGAGACGACTCCGGATGGCTCCTGATCTACAGGGCGGAGGGAATCTCGCTGTATCTGAGGAACAGTGAAAAATACAGCGGGATCATAAGCAGATTCAACGACGACCTTCTTTCATATCCGGACACGACAGAGGTGAACTTCTTCCTTTATAAGCATTGCGCCGAGAAGAAAAACTACCCGTCCGCGAAAAAATACCTGCTGAGGCTGCTGGTGGCGAGTCCCGACGAGAAGATCCTGTGGGAGCATCTGCAGATCCTGAACAGCAAGCTCGGAATCCCGTCAAAGTGACAGGCCCGGCGCATAGATAGAAGGTATCACTGCTGTCTGCTGTTCAGGCATCGACACAACTAAACCGCCACAAACCCTCGAACAGTTTTCATCGTTCCCGCTGTGAGAGGATTGTGTGCAGCGCGTCCAGAATTTTCTATATCTCATTCTGAACCGGATATCGAAACAAACAACATGGCGTCACCGTTTCTCAAATGGGCCGGAGGCAAAAGCCAGTTGGCGCCTCAGCTCGAGGCATATTTCCCAAGGAAAATCAACGGGTACATTGAGCCCTTTGTCGGCGGCGGAGGAATGTTCTTCTATCTCTCCAATCTGGGACGGATAAAAGGCCGCGTGCTGCTGGCGGACATCAACGAAGAGCTCATCAACGTGTACACGGCAGTCCGGGATAGTGTCGAAGAGCTGATCGAGGCGTTGAGCGCCCACAAGGCAAGGCACTGCAGGGATTATTACTATCAGATAAGGGCTGAGGATTACACGCCCGGCGTCGAGGGAGCGGCGCGGACATTATATCTCAACAAGACCGGCTTCAACGGCCTTTACAGGGTGAACAGCAGCGGGAAATTCAATGTGCCGCTCGGCAGCTACGTCAATCCGAGGATATTCACCAGAGAGGCCTTTCACGATGCCTCTTCGGCGCTTCAGGGAGTCGAGCTTGCTGTCAGGGATTTTCATGAAACCATAGGCCAGGCGGAGACAAGCGATTTCATATACCTCGATCCTCCATATGTTCCGCTTTCCGTGACATCCCAGTTCACGAGCTATATCCCAGGCGGATTCGGCCTGGAAGACCAGCGGGAACTGGCGCAATGCCTCATTGAGGCGGACCGGCGCGGAGTCCGTTTCGCCCTGTCCAACTCCGCCACAGATGCTATAGTCTCGCTTTACAGAGGCTTCCGGCAGGTCTCGGTCGACGCTACGAGACGAATCAACCGGGACGGCAGCAAGCGCGGCCGCATAGATGAGCTGCTGATAATGAATCGCCAGAGACGGCCGTCAAAAAGGACTTCCGGACTATGATGCCGCGTGAAAGATGACGTTGGAGGGTTTGCCCCGGATCTCCGCGAAATACCGTACACCCCTGATCTGCATTGCCCATGCAGAAACGGGAAGCTTCACACAATTTGCCCGGGAGGATTGCCATGGCCCAGTCTTACTACACAGATGAATACAAAGCAAAGCTCACTACACCTGAAAAGGCTGTGGAATCGATAAAGAACGGGAGCACCGTGGCTGTCGGCATGGCCCACGCGCAGCCTCCCGCGCTTCTGAAAGCCCTGGCAGACAGGATAAAGGCTGACGAGCTGAAGGATCTCAAGGTCTATCACAAGATCTCCATGCAGCACATGGCAGACACGCTTTTCCAGCCTGAGGTGATGGACAGGATACAGACTTATTCGCTGTTCCTGTCTGCGCTCGACAGGTCGATCAACAAACGGCAGCTCGAGTGCGGGAAAAGGATGATAGACTATGTGCCCTGCAACTTCTATCAGATGCCCAGGATGATGACCGAATCGATACCTGTGGACTGCCTTATCCTGACGCTGTCGCCGATGGACAGATTCGGATATTTCACTCTCGGCACGAACAACGACTGGGTCTCGGCGCTGGTGCACAAGTGCAGTCACGTGATCGTGGAAGTCAACGATCAGATGCCCAGGGTATTCGGCGATTCGCTCGTCCACATCTCGGAGGTCACTGCAGTGGTGGAGAACAACGTTCCCCTCCTCGAGTTCGAAGAGCATCCTCCCCAGCCTGAAGACGACATCATAGGAAAATACATAGCCGAGATGATCCCGGACGGCGCCACCATCCAGATGGGCATAGGCGGCATCCCCAACGCGGTGGCACGATATCTTGGCAATCACAGGGATCTGGGGATCCATTCCGAGGTGTTCAGCACAGGGATAATGAACCTGATCAAAAACGGCGTGGCCACGGGAAAGAGGAAGGCGCTAAACCCTAGAAAGCACCTTTTCACGATCACGCTCGCCAACAGGGAGGTCTTTGAGTTCATCCACGACAACGCCTCTGTGGAAAGCTACTCGTCCGTGTATGTGAACGACCCTCTCGTGATCTGCCGGCACGACAACTTCATCTCGATCAACTCGACAATCGAGATAGACCTTCTGGGTCAGGTCAACGCCGAGAGCATAGGCGGCCTCGAGTTCAGCGGCTCAGGCGGGGCGCACGACTTCATGCGGGGAGCCTTCCGCTCCAACGGCGGCAAATCGATACTCGCTCTCTATTCGACCGCAAAAAAGGGCGCAGTGTCGCGCATAGTGCCGAACATCTCACTCGTCACGGACCCCAGAAACGACACCGAATATGTCGTCACCGAGTACGGCGTCACGAGGCTCAAAGGCAAGTCGATAAAGGAGAGGGCCCTCGCGCTCATAGAGATCGCCCACCCGAAGTTCAGGGAAGATTTGCTCAGAAAGGCGCACGAGCTCAAGCTCCTGCAATAAAACTGAGACAGCTGGTCATATTGTAACAATATGTCAATTGTCTGCCCCACGAGATGGTGATATACTCTATTCTGTCAGAATATGGATAAAAACGGAGCTCAACATGATACTGCCATTTTTTCAGGGTAAAGACAGCGTTTCATACAGCGAGCAGGCCAGGAACCAGGCTTCGAAGAGCCTTGAAGCGCAGGCCGGCCAGCGAAGCGTCTATGACATGCGGGAGAGCATCCAGGACACCTTCCAGGCCATAGAAAGGGACAAAAAGTGCACCGGCCATGAGAAAGCCATAGCCAGGCTGGGATCTGCAATCACTTCTGACGGGGAAATCGGGAACAGCGCGGCCATAACGGCAGGCAACGCACTGCTGAACACAATAACCTCAGCCATGCCGGGCACCCTGGGAGCCGTACTGGCAAATACGCTGCGCTCAGCCGACTTCAGCAGTTCATCGTGCAGGGATTTCCATGATATATCAGGCTACATGTTCGACACAGTCAAAAATGGAGCAACCTCTTCTGACAGCGAGAAGAAGCTGGCCTCGATAGGAAGCAGAATAAGCAGCGACGACGACCTGCGCAGCGAAGACGCCATGAAGATAGACTACTACCTGTTCGAGCTTCTCAATACACTGCCTGCAGGACCTCTGGGGGCATCCCTGATATCGTCTCTTGCGCAGGCAGTTCCCCAGAAGCTCAGCATCGCTCAGTCTGCTCCGGTGGGGAGCG
>Ga0302253_1000894_pt1 | contig 21024 bp, 19 predicted proteins | sample AAG_RA_Trp_MG_FD_193537 | JGI IMG/M metagenome (GOLD analysis project Ga0302253, IMG submission 193537) | Enriched activated sludge microbial communities from anaerobic digester in WTTP, New Holstein, Wisconsin, United States - AAG_RA_Trp | ecosystem: Engineered > Bioreactor > Anaerobic >...
ACACCGGCGACCTTAAAAAAGCGGAATTAAATTGCAGTAAATCTGCCCAGTCAAAAACTTCCGGCAGTAAGACTACTACAGCTGCATCAGCGGCTTCATCCGCTGCCGGAAACCAGAATCCTCAAGCTCCCAAAGACCCCTGCGAAGATATCGATCGTGGAGCTTATATTCTGGAACCGCGCAACGGTAACTGGAATTCTGTGCGCTGGTATTTTCACCAGATCATCGAAGGTCAGGCTTCTTAATACATATAAATCAGGCCAGCGCCGCAATTCCAACACTCAAAATAGCGGCTGTTTCCATCCGTAAAATCCTTTTTCCAAGACTGAAAGTATTAATACCAGCCTTTTCAATTAACGTTTTTTCTTCATCAGAAAAACCTCCTTCCGGCCCGACCAGAATGTTAATTATCCCGAAGCGTTTTTTAGCATCAGCAAATCTCTCCAGCAGATTCTGCTCTGTTTTTTCCAGGCGTTCCATCGCTACAAAAGTTTTCTGGGCTAAATCATGATCCAGTGATTCAAGGTGGTTTGCCAGCTTTCCCTTTTCGGACAATCCCGGCACCATCGCCCGTTCCGACTGCTCGGCTGCTTCCCATATGATTTTTTCCAGACGGTCACTGCGCAGGCCGTGTTTAAACTGAGATCTTTCACCTTCCAGCAACACCACCTCGCTGGCGCCAAGTTCAACTGCTTTTTGGATGATCATTTCCAGTTTCTCGGGCTTATTTGGCAGACAAAGCCAAAGGTTAATGCTAAAACCGGTTTCATTCTCATTATTTTTTTTCTCAAGCAGTTTAAGTGCAATTGCATTCTTTTTTATTTCGATAACTTCATATTTGAATTCAGTAACTGGTGTTTTATCGGTATTAGCCTGCAGGATTATCTGGTCGCCGGTTTTACCGCGCAACACCCTGGCCAGCTGGAAAATAATTTCCGGCTCTTCCTTTTCTCTTATTTCCAGATCGCTGTTATCAAGTTCCTTCTGCGACAGGCTGTGCGCAATAAACCGGTAAACTCTTGCCATAATAAAAAATAGCTTAAAAACTTCTTATGCATTATACTACCGTTAATTGAAAATTAAATTATTATTCCTTCATCAAAAAATTTATGGCGGCACCACTTTATACCAGCCCAATGGATTCAATTAAAAAGAACATCAAAATGGCTGTTTATGGAGTACTTATCCTGCTGGCAATTTTTTTACTGGTTAATCTTTTAAGTTTCTTTACGGTTATTGAACCGGGCGAACGTGGCATCCTGCTCCAGTTTGGAACCATCCAGGCTATTTATGAACCGGGCCTCCATTTCCAGATACCGATTATCAACACCGTCGTCAAAATAGATGTCCGCACCCAGAAGAGCCAGGTACAAGTCAACGCCGCCTCAAAGGATTTGCAGTCCATTACCAGCACTGTTGCGCTCAATTATCATATCGACCCGCAAAAAGTTGATAAAATCTATCAGCAGATTGGCATGCTGTATGAAGAAAGAATCATCAGCCCCGCCATTCAGGAAAGCGTGAAGGCCAGCACTGCGCAATTCACAGCTGAAGAACTGATTACCAAGCGAGCCACCGTAAAAGAGGACATTAAAGCCAAGCTCACCGAACGCCTTTCCAGTTCATATCTGATTATTGATGATTTTTCAGTAGTAGATTTCAATTTCTCCGATGAATTCAACCGTGCCATCGAGTTAAAACAGACAGCTGTTCAGACTGCGCTAAAAGCGGAAAACGACCTCAAGCGCATTCAGATTGAAGCCCAGCAGCAGATTGAAACCGCCAAGGCACAGGCTGAATCCATTAAAATTCAGGGTGAAGCTCTTAAACAAAACCAGGATCTGGTTAAGCTGAAAGCCGTTGAGAAATGGAATGGCGTCCTCCCGACTTACATGATGGGAAACACAGTTCCTTTTTTACAGCTGAATTAAAGCATAACAGGCGCGAATCATAGTAATTACCCATGGAAGACCTCAAGGATTTTCTTCTTCAGCAATACCAGAAAAGGCTGCCTTACCTTAAAAAAGAAGGGATTGAAGCATACAGGCTTACAGGTAACAGTGGCCGTCATCCTTTCGCGATTGATATCTATGGAAACAGCGCCGTTATACACATCTTTGCCGAATCCGTCCTGCAGGAAAGCAGCCTTATTGAAGAAGGCCTCATGTTACTCGGCATAAAAGATTTTTTTTATAAAAACCGTACCCGGTTAGACCTGAAACTTCCCTCATCATCACACCGGGAAATCATCGTCAACGAACATGGAAACAAATTTCTGATTAACCTTTCCGACTATCAGGATGTAGGACTTTTCCTTGACCATCGCGAAGCCCGCAAATGGATAGGCTCAATCAGTAAGGGCAAAACAGTTTTAAACACCTTTGCCTATAGCGGATCCTTCAGTATTTATGCCGCCAACGCCGGTGCCCTCAAAACTTATTCAGTTGATCTTAGCCGCGCTTACTGCGACTGGATCAAAAAGAACATTGAACTTAACAGTCTGTCAGCTGAAAAAAACTGGGTCTATAAAATGGACACCATGGAGTTCTTTCACTACGCCGCAAAGAAAGGCCTTAAATTCGACATCATTGTGATAGATCCTCCCACCTTCTCCAAAAACAAAAAAGAAAATTTCTCGGTACAAAAGGATCATCCCAAACTCCTCAATGCCGCATTGGAGCTTTTAAACAGAGGAGGATTAATCTTTTTTTCCAATAATTTTACCCAATTCATCCTTAAAAAAGAGCTTTTATTACCATCGGTGATTCAAAGAAGAGATTTCATCCCGTTTGATTTTGAAGGACAGTTTCCCCATAAGGGCTTCATCATCAGGAAAAAATAAAGTTGACAAAGGCAGGCAAGGTGTTAATATTCATACCTTTCATATCACCTTAATCAATTTTATGGATACCAAACGCCCATCAACAGAGGTTGCTGATACCGGGGCTGCAAACGTCACCGATGCTCCGCGCCCCTATAAAAGAACCTATATAGCAACCACCAGCCCTGAACTTAGGGTTTCCACTGGTTACAGCCAGGTCCTCTGCAACCTGACCGGGAACGGGGTAACAGAGGGGAAGTGTGAAGGCGACCCTGATTGCGTAAATACAGTTATCGGGGTAAGAAGGGAAATTATAGCTGTTTTAACAGGTGATGAGCAGATTATTTCAATAAAAGATGTTCCGGAAGATAAGCAAAAAATGTTACAGGCAACAGATGGTCCTATCAGATTTTGCGGCACCCACCTTGAAAACCTGATGGTTAACAAAAAATTATAAAAGTTTTGATTAGAACTTTTTTATGTTAAAATCCTGGCGTCCCCAACGGGAATCCAGGATTTTTTAATGCGATAGTAGTACAATGGTAGTATGTGGCCTTCCCAAGGCCAAGACGGGGGTTCGATTCCCCTCTATCGCTCCATATAGAATTTAAAAACCATCGAATTTAAAAACCATTCGGCACCTGTTGAATAGTAGGCACCGGCGGAATTGTTGGCTCCTGTGGGATAATTGGTTTGGCAGGGATAGTTTGCTCTGTAGACGGAGTATCCATAGCCTCCGGCATTACCAGAAAATCAGGGATGGGAACCTCCTTTACTACCTGACTTTGTTGCGTTTCCTGAGTATCTTCCACCTTTGAAAATTGCGCGTCCCAGTTTTTGTATTTTACCCAGGAAGGATAAATTTCGCGTCCGCGGTGAACAAGCCCCTCTGGTTCCGTAAATTTTTCATCAGGCTTATCCTTAAGCACTTCACTAAAGAAATATTTCCAGATCGGGCCGGCATCGGCAAATCCCCAGGCATTACCGCGCATAATGCTTCCATCGGTATTGCCAACCCAGACGCCAACAACCAGACTGGGTGTATAACCCATAAGAATATTATTATTGGGATAGATTCCCCGCCCCACCTTCTTATTTGAAGTTCCCGTCTTTGATGCGATCGTATGTCCCACAACCGTCATGGCATTTCTCCACGAGCCGGCGGGTTTGGCAGACGCATCAGACAAAATATCGGTAACAATATAGGCAGCCTGTGGATCAATAGCCTGAGTTCCTTTGGCCTGGAATTTTTCCAGAACTTCACCCTTGGCATTTCTTACTTCCAGAATCGGATTAACGGGCATATAAGTTCCGCTATTGGCCAGTGTCGCATATGCTCCCGCCAGATCCAGTAATCTCACCTCTCCGCTGCCAATCGCCATCGGCCATCCATAATTAAAAGTCCATCCTCTGGTAGCGGCATCTTTGTTAAAATTATTTTTAAATTCACGCAGGCTGGTTAGCCCGATTTTATCGCAGAGTTCCAGAATCTTTTCTTCTTCGCCCGCAACGTAATAGGCTTTGATTGCCGGAATATTTCTTGATTGGGCAAGGGCATTTCGCACAATCATCTGGCCTTTATAGGTATTATCGGCATTTCGCGGCACGTCATTCTTATTAAATTTGGTCTTGAAATCTGAAAGCACCGAGCCCGATCCTATCCCCGCGTTCTGGATTGCGTCCGCATAGACAATTGGTTTAAACGACGAACCGGGCTGACGGGGGCTGGTTGTAACATTAACCTGGCCATCAATTTTTTCATCCCAGTAATTCACCGATCCCACCATCGCCAGAACCTGTCCGGTTTTGGGATCAACCGCCACCAGTCCGGCATTGTTGGCGCGGAAATTGTTCCAGTTATAATCGGCGTGATTATGCACGGCTTCTTCGGCAACGGACTGCATATGGGGATCGAGCGTTGTTATAACCTCAAGACCTCCGCTTTCCACCATTTCCTTGCCATATTTCTTTTCCAGAAGTTCTTTTACGTAAAACACAAAATGCGGAGCTTCAATTCTATGTACGGGATCTTTAAACTTAACATTAAATCCTTCTTTCCAGGCCTGTAAAAACTGGTCGCGCGTAATGTAACCGTCCTCTTCCATTCTCTGTAGAACCAGATCTTTTCTTCCCCAGACGTAATTTTTATCAAACGGGGAATCGCATTTTTCAATAATTGCCTGTTGGGTGGAAATCTCTTCTTCGGTTTGCGCTGCCAGATTTGTTTTCAGTTCTTTCTCATCCAGGGGGGCTTCCATCAGCTCCAGTTCCTGTGAAGAATATTCTTCAGCGGGATTTATTGTTTCCTGGGCGGATTTGCAATAACCTAAAAGCTCTTTTTTATTTTGCCCATAAGGAGAAAAAGTTGAAGGAGCCTTTGGCAGAGCTGCCAGTATGGATGATTCAAGAAGATCAAGGTCTTTGGCTGATTTACCAAAGAAAGTTTGCGCTGCGGCTTCTATTCCGAATGCGTTTGATCCGTAGGCTATTTTATTAAGGTACATTTCCAGGATTTCGTCCTTGGAATAATAAAGTTCAATTTCTATCGCCAGGATCAGTTCCTTAATCTTGCGGTCATAGGTCTTTTCGGGTGAAAGGAAAATATTTTTTGCCAGCTGTTGGGTAATAGTTGAGGCCCCCTGCGTAATTTTATCATCCTGCATGTTTTTCATCTGCGCCCTGATCATGCCAAAAATATCAAACCCGAAATGTTTGTAAAAATTCTTGTCTTCAATTGCAATCGTCCCGTTGATGGCATTTTTGGCAATCTGATCCAGCATCACATAATTGCGGTTTTCCTCATCAAAAATACTGAAAAGAACATTCCCGTTCCGGTCATAAATACGCGTAGTCTGGTTAAAGTTCATTTTTTTCAGTTGTCCCACATCGGGAAGGTCCCTGCCAAAAATCAGCCAGACGCCAAAAATGAAAAAACATCCCATTATAAGGAGTGCGCCAAAAATTTCAGCCAGAATTAAAAGCGGCCCCTTAGCCCTTTTTACATATTTACCATATCTGCGCTCAAAAAAAGTCCGGTAAGAATGCGATGACTTTTCCAGCTTTATTTTTTTCCGTAGTTCGATGATGTTTTTTTCAGTCTGCTCCGTCAGTTTTTTTTGCGCTGTTTTTTTCACCAGCTTGTCGCTCTTTTCGGTTTCTTTTTTTAATCCAACCGCTTTGGATTTTCTGGAAACAGTTTTTGGCTGTTTTTTTTTCACTTTCTTTTTGGCCATCTTAGTTTAATCAGTCGCGTATGCAACATTACTCAAACAGCAGCATTAAGTCAAAAAAAAACTCCGCCCGGGGGCGGAGTTAAAAAGATTTTTTTTATTATTTCTTTTTCTTGGCTACCTTTTTTTTGGCGACCTTTTTGACAACCTTTTTTACGGGTTTCTTAGCCACCTTTTTAGCAGCCTTCTTTTTTGTTGCCATAATTGTATATGGTAAAAGGATATACTTATATTGGCGTTTTCAACATTAACAAATACTTTATTGGAAGTAAAGAAAATTATGGAAACTATTGCGATGATATTTATTAAAAATTTTTTCTGCAAAAATTTAATCTCGATTTTATATATTGAATAAGGCATAATTCAATAGTCATCATTTTTGAATGAATCATGAGAATAAAAATTTTTACAGATGGAAGTTGCAAAGGAAATCCTGGGCCGGGAGGATGGTGTGCGATAATTTTTTTTAATGAAGAAGAAAAAGCCCGCGCCATTTTAAGCGGCGGTGAAAAAAATACTACCAATAACAGGATGGAAATGTTGGCTGTAATTGAGGCACTTCGGCATGTCCATGAAAATCATCTGCAGCAATCCGGTGTAACTCTTTTTAGTGATTCCAGTCTGGTGATAAAAACTTTGAATGAAGGATGGAAAAGAAAAGCGAACAAAGATTTGTGGGAAGAATTGGATAGCCTGAATGAAGAGTTGAAAGTTGAATATGTCTGGGTAAGGGGACACAACAAGAATAAATGGAATGAGGAGTGTGACAGAATTGCCCAGCTTGAAGCGGATAAAATTGCCCGCAAAAAATTTACATCGGAAGTTTCACAATCATATTTCAAAAAAGGTGGCGCCAAAAAACAACAGCAGCTTTTTGAAATATAAAATTGTGGCTGCGGGGCACACGATAAAACTTATTTAATTCCTGGATTAATTTTTTTTAGCAGATCCGGGACATGCCATGGGGTATCCGCAATTGTTGCTCCGGCTTTTTTAAGTGCGGTGATTTTTGACAGGTAAGTACCGGTATTCCCCGAAATGATTGCTCCGGCATGACCCATCGTTTTTCCTTCTGGCGCGGTTTTTCCGGCAATATATGCAATTACCGGTTTTGAAAATTTCTTTTTTATAAAATTAGCGGCGCGTTCTTCCGCATCACCGCCAATTTCACCAATCATCACTACAGCCTTTGTTTTTTTATCTTTTTCAAAAGAAGACAAAGCTTCTTCAAAATTTAACCCGTTAATAAAGTCCCCGCCAATACCAATAACCGTACTTTGGCCAATACCATTCCGGCGCAGGTTATCTGCGATTTCATAGGTAAGGGTTCCTGATCTTGAAATAATGCCCACGCTGCCTTCAACAAAAACATCGCTTGGCATAATCCCGATTTTACACTGGCCTGGAGTAATTATCCCCGGGCAGTTTGGTCCAATCACTGTAAGTTTCCTTTTTCGCGCTTCTTCCAGGATCATCATGGCATCATGAATAGGCAGGTGCTCGGTAATGATTACGATGTTGAGTCCGCTTTCGAGGGCTTCCAAAGCCGCAGCCATTGCGTTTTTTGCCGGGACAAAAATGATCGAATAATCTGCCTGGCAAAACTTCATAGCCTCATTAACCGTATCAAACACAGGTACGCGGCCAATCATTTGTCCGCCCCTCCCTGGAGTCACTCCGGCGACAATCTTCGTGCCATATTCCAGCATCAGCCCGGTATGAAAACGGCCCTGTTCGCCGGTAATTCCCTGCACTATCACCCGTGTCTTATTATCAATCAATATGCTCATGTTTCATTTTTAAAATTGGAACTGTGCCGTATTGCTTCATTAAAAGATTCATGCGCTTTAATCCCCGCTGATTTAAGTATTTTAAGCGCCTGTTTGGCATTTGTCCCCGTTAATCTTACCAGCAGGGGATAATTAAATTTATTTTTTTTAACATACGATACCAGTCCTTCCGCGATCTCATCGCAGCGGGTTATTCCGCCGAAAATATTGATAAAAAGCCCCCTAAGTTTTTTCCTGGTGCGGATCAGCTGCAGGGCCTCTTCCATCATCAGCGCGGAAGCTCCGCCGCCCACGTCGCAGAAATTCGCCGGGCGGAATCCCTTAACCTCAATCATATCTAGGGAAGACATAACCAAGCCCGCACCGTTGCCGATAATCCCAACATCACCATCAAGTTCAACATACGCCAGACCAAATTTACCGGCTCTTTTTTCAAGAACCGACATCCCGTCAGTTACTCTTTTTTCCAGTTCGGGATGCCTGAATATAGCTTCCTGGTCTATCACCACTTTTGCATCAACCGCATAAAATTTTCCTTCGGGATTTAAAATAAGTGGATTGATTTCTGCCAGTGAAGCATCTTCATTTTTGAAAAGCAGAAAAAGTTTATTTGCGATTTTTAAAGTTTCTTTTGCTTCCCGCTGGTTGCAGCCAGCCGAATTGAAAAGTTTTTGTAAGCGCTCTTCAGGGAAAGCACCATTTATTGAAAGGTAAAGTTTATGCCCTTTTTGGGGATTGGCCTTTATTTGTTCTTCAACGTTTTCGCCGCCTGCATCGGAAAAAAGCAGAACGGGACAGCGGCGATACCGGTCAACGCTGATACTCAGGTAAAACTCTTTTTTGATTTCAATTTTTTCCGCAATCATAATCTGGCGCACTTTTTCGCCGCCAAAATTTTTCCCCAGCAAAGAAGAGAAAGTTTTTTTGAGTTCGGACAGTTTGCATTCCAGTATAGCTCCGCTCTTGCCGCGCTTCCCAGACTTTAACTGCGCTTTAAGAAAAAGTTTTCCGCTTCCAGGCCCGGTACCGGCTTTACCGAACAGCAAAAGAGCCTTTTTATACGCTTCACCGGGCTCCCCCGCTATAACGGCGCGGGGCACACTGATGCCATATTTTTCAAAAAGCTCTTTACCTTCAAATTCCTTAAGGTTCATTTGTTTTTATTAGGTTTTTTCGGCCCTTTACCCTTCAAGCAGTTCGGAAAGCCTGCGGCGCATGTTTTCTTCGCTCAAAAATCCCGTATTACTGTCAACAGGCTGGCCATCCTTAAAGAAAATCATTGTAGGAATCCCCTGGATGCCATATTTCATACTTGTTTCAGGACTATTATCAACGTTCAGTTTGCAGATTTTAATTTTACCTTCAAACTCATCGGCCATCTTTTCCACAATCGGGGCCAGCATTTTACAGGGGCCGCACCAGTCAGCATAAAAATCAACCATTGTAAGCCCTTTGCTGTTAAGTACTTCCTGTTCAAAGTTGGCATCAGTAACAATAATCTCGCTCATGATTTAAAAAGGTAAAATTATTAAGTGCACTTAATTTTATCCCAAATTAATAAAACTGGAAGCAAAACGGTTTGCTATTCCAAATCAGAATCTTGTAAAGTATCCAAGTCGTGATTATTGGCTTTGGGAGAAGGTAATCCTTCTGTCGCGTCATGCGGGCGGGAAGCTTTTGGCTTTAAGCTGTCGGCAACGGGCGGGGCAAGTACCAGCGCCCTTTTGAAAACCTTTTCCAGTTCATTTTTAAAGGTAGAAGAATCAACATTGGCAATCCTGCCCAAATAGGATTTTCTAATCAGCCGCAGGAATGAAAGCCTTTTAATAGCTGTCCTGTAACGGGATTTGTTAAGTTCCTTACGGTCCTTATATAAAGGTGTCAGGTCGAACTTGAAAAGCAGCATACACTGGTTCAGTTCCATAATCTTACTGGCCAGTTTCTCACGTGCGTCTCCCTGTTGCATGATAATCCGGAAAAAATAGAAGTGTTTATCCATTGCCGGCGGATTAGCCATTGTCCCAAGCACAATAGTATTTTTATCCGGCAGCGCAAACAGAAAAAGCGTTTTAGCCACAACTTCCCGCCTGTCCTTGTTTTGAAAAGAAAAACCCAGATAGAAATTTTCATCGCCGCTAAGTGAGCGCAAAAGCTTAAGCTTATCTTCATAATCAGCATTACCCTGCAAAGCCAGATCCCAAAGTTTTGAAGGAAGATCATCATGCATTTTTTTCAGGGAACTGTACTGGATTCCTTTACCGTCTCTCATTTTGCTGGCGAGTTTTAACAGCGTCGCGGCATCAAATCCTGGCAGAAATTCCAGCAGATTATTGATGATTTTTTCATACATATTTCCCATCACCGACTCCATTGTTTCTTTGCAGTCCTCAAAATAAGTGCCAAGCTTGGTAATATTAACAGTTGAACCGTTATCCAGGAAAAGTTTGAGCACATAGTCATCTTCATCAAACTCATGGCTCTTTAAAAAATCCAGATAGATCACAAAGCAGTCCCTCATCTCGGGAATCACCACAATACTGCCCTCATAAAACTGGATACGGGATTTACCTTTATTAATGGATTTGCCGAAACCGTTAATGATTTCTGCCGAGCCATCAAATTCGCGGATCAGCATCCCCATTTTCATAAACAGGTTTTCGGCCAGAAAATCATTTCTGACCTTCATGAAATCCTTAATAAACGAATCAAACAGATTGGCAAAATTGGAAAGGATATATTTTTCCTTGGAAAAAGTCGTAAAAGAAAGGTGGTCGTCCTTAATGAAAAGCTCCTTGATGTCACTGAAATAAATGTTTTCACCCATATCCTGGGCGCCTTTACCCTTCAAGCGGAAAGACTGGCGGTCAACAATAATCTCACCCTCTTTTTCCAGAATTACTTTTTGGAAGAAATTAACCTTTTTATACTTAAGGCTATAAGTTAGAGCCATACGCTTTGTAAAAACAAATCATAAAATAATGTTTTGCAGAAAACCTTCAATGGAAGGTGTGACCTTGGTCACAGTGCAACACCATGCACAAAGATATAATACATCTTTAGTTGCACCTCTGCAACCTTAATTCAAGATTGCTAGAGCATAGAGACTGTTAAGTAAAGCCAAAATTTGCTATAATTATCTACTAACTTCGTTATAAGAGGCGATACCTTAGTAACTCATAGAAAATTAATGAAAAAATTATCCTCAGGAACGAAACTTTCCTTTCTAGTGTCTCTGCTCATTTTATCCGTACTGGCAGGCCTGTTCCCGGCATCCGTTTATGCCCAGGCGCAGGAACCCGTAGCGCATGTAAGCACCAGCAATTACCTTTCTCCAATTAAGGACGCTCCTATCCAGTTCACCGGGGTTGGACTGTCATGGCACCAGGTAAAACCCGCAGGAACATCTGCGAGGCTTTTCTTCCGTTTCAATACTTTAGCGGCAGGATGGGGAGAATGGCAGGAAGTAATTGGTGATCTTGATAATAAGTTTGGCGCAACCGAAGGATCTGTTTCCACTTTTGTCTCAACTGAAAAATCCAGCCAGCTCCAATATAAGGTAATGTTGGAAAGTGATGATTCGCGCCTTTCTCCCCAAATCGACAATCTGGAAATTACTTATTTAAACGCACAGGACAACCCATCCCTTATCCGTCAGGAAAGCCTGGTGGCTTCCATTACCACACCTGTAAACATATCTTCTCCCATTAAAATTATTTCACGCACCGAATGGGGAGCTGATGAAAGCCTGCGCTACTATACCGAAGACCGTCCGGCCCCAAAGCTTGTTGCGGCAGATCCGGACTTTTTAAAAACTTACTCCGCAGAGCTTAAAATAGCCAAAACCGTTCCCACTGAAGACGGCAAAGATTTAACCTGGCCGCTTCAATATCCTGAAAAAGTCAGTAAATTTATCATCCATCATACCGCCACCACCAAAGATCTTGATAACCCCGCGCAGGCCATCCGCAACATTTATTATTGGCACGCCATCACCAAAGGATGGGGCGATATCGGTTACAACTACATTATTGATCCCAAAGGCAATATTTATCAGGGAAGATATGGTGACGACGGCGTTGTTGGCGGACACGCCGGCACTGCCAACGTAGGCAGTATTGGGATTGCCGTACTCGGGAACTATCAGGACAACGAAGTTCCCGAAGCCGTAGTTAATTCCCTTGCCGCTTTGATTAAAATGAAAGCAGAAAAATTAAATATCGATCCTGCCGGCAAATCCAACTTCAGAGGAGAATACAGTGACAACGTCATGGGCCACCGCGACGTGATGAGCACCACCTGTCCCGGCGACAAACTTTATAACTATCTTCCTGTAATCCGCAACATCGCCAAATATGGATTTAAAACAAGCGTAGTTGATAATAGACGCATTGCCAGCCAGAAAGATTATGATTATTCGCTGGCCAGCAATATCCCCACTGTAGAAATGGATCCGGGCAGCAGAAAAAGGATGATCATTACACTTAAAAATACTGGTATAAAAACATGGGGAGCGGATACCTATCTGGTCGTCGGTGACACCGAAAGTTCCAGGCAGCTGCTAAACCTTGGCAGTATGGTAAAGTCCGCCCAGGCCGGCAAACAGGTCCTTCCGGGCGGCAGCGTGTCCTTTGATTTGAATATCCAGGCCGGCTATCTTGGAGGCATCGGTTCCATGGAACTTTATCCTGTCATTGGCGATAAAAGCAGAATCGAAAAATATATCAGCATTCCGCTACGGGTAAAATCACCGGATTATGATTACCAGTTTGTCAGCCTGAATGTTACCAAAGATAAATTAAAACCGGGTGAAACAACAGAAGCAAAGCTGGTTCTTAAAAATACCAGTTCAATATCATGGAAACGCGACGGCAAAAACCGACTGATGATCGGTACAGAAAATCCCCGCGATCACATCGCCAGAATTCTTGGCAAAGCTGATACCAGACTTGCCTACATGGTAGAACGCGAAGTTGCGCCCAATGCCAACGCCACTTTCATCATCAAAATTGTAGCCCCGTCCAACCCGGGAATCTACCGCGAATATTTCGCGCCAGTCGTTGAAGGCATCACCTGGCTGCCGTTTAAACAGAATTACGTGGAAATCAATGTCTATGATGATTCTGTTTCGGCCAAATATACGGGGACATTACATTCTTTTTCAATGCTCCCCAGTGAAAGAAAAGTTCTGGATTTTGTATTCCAGAATGCCGGAAACTCAAGATGGTCAAGAAACAGCACCAGTCCGCTTAATTTTGAGATAAAAAGCGATAGCGGATTAAGGGCTTCCGTCCCGATTTTGGCAAAAGATTCAGTATTGCCGGGACAGAGTATAAAAATATCGATAACTCTGGCCAGCCCGGCCCGTGAAGGAAGTTACAAGTTCAGCATCATGCCCAGATCCGGCACCGGCAAATTAATGGCCAGCCCAGAACAGTTCGTCCTAAGAGTATCAAAGAATCCGGTTAGTGAAACCTCCACCGTCTCCACCATCGATACCGCTTCCAGTACAGTCGTCAAACAAATCAAAGTTGCCATCAGCTTCCAGGGTAATCCGGTAATCAGCGCTGACGGCGCTTTCAGCGTTTACGATGGTGCCGGTAAGTTGGCCGATTTTTTGAAAGACGAAAAAGTTTCCGTAATTTATGACCAGCAGAAATTCCAGATTAAAGGCAGCAAACAGGCTTTTGTTACTTCCAATCCTCCACGTTTCCAGGCCGCTTCAGGCGCCTATTTAAGGATTGATAACTATGAAAACCGCCCTGCCTGGGATACCACATATAACGACAATGAATATAAAGGACAACTATACGTTTATTATTATCAGGGAGCATTGCAGGTAGTTAATGAATTACCGATGGAAGATTATCTGAAAGGACTAGCCGAAATTTCTGCAAAAGATCCTTACGAAAAAATCAAAGCAGTGATTGTTTTGGCACGTTCCTATGCCACTTACTACACCACTATTGCCCAGAAGTTCCCGGGCGCGCCTTATGATCTGACTGATGATCCCGCCCGTTCGCAAAAATACCTGGGACACGCTTTTGAAGAAAGGAATCTAACAGGCGTAAAAGCCGTTAACGATACTACAGGACAGGTTGTTACCTATAACGGTAAAATCATCAAGACCCCATATTTCAGTTCCGATGACGGCCGCACACGCAGCGCCCAGGAAGTTTGGGGCTGGACAGACACGCCTTATTTACAGAGCGTTGACGATCCGGGCTGCAAAGGCATGACCTTAAACGGACACGGAGTAGGACTAAGCGGCTGCGGTTCAAAGTATCTTGCCGGTCAGGGAAAAACCTACATTGAAATCATCAAGTATTATTTTAAGGGAGTAGAGGTCAAAAAGATCTAGCGAAGATTTTTGTGTTAAAAAGTGGTGAAAAAGAGCGGCCGTAAGGGCATTAAATAACAAATCAAAAAAACAAAAAAATAATAAAAAAACAAAAATGCTAAAACAAATTCCTTCCGAAGAAACGCCTGCGCAGGCGCATAAAAAAAGGCAACAACAAAAAAACACCCGCAAGGCCAGAATAACCTCATCTTCCGGTTCCGTAAAAATACAGGACCGGAAAAAAATAATCGTTTCACCAAAACTCCAGGAACAGAACTTCATTGAGATACGTGATCAGGACGGCAAATTACGCCGCGTCTGTTTACGGTTCATCAAGTATGTCAAAAAAAGCAATAAACGCTCGGCTGAAGAAATAGGCGAAATGATTCATGGGCTGCAGGAGGGGATTGTCTGCCTGGAAAAACAGCGCCAGAAGTTGTTGTGGAATAAAAAGAAAAAATAGGATTTCAATGAGTATACATGCCAATCACATCGACAGGTGTTTTAGGTGCGGATATAATAAGCGCGCTCTTAACCTGAACAATGTTGTTGTTAGCTTTAAACACGGCCACCGTTGAAACAGCGATTGCTTTGCTTGAAAGGAATGCCAAAAAAACAACAGCTTTGTATTCACAAAGCTGGGCATCCAATTTTAACGAAGCGGAAAAATTACAGCCGCAGCTTGATAAAATCATGAAAATTTTGGCTAAAAAGAAAGCCGTTCTTGAAGGCATTTTTGTAGTTGCCGGCCCGGGGTCTTTTACCGGATTGCGCATCGGTGTTACAACCGCCAATATTTTGGGGGCGGCCGCCGGCGCGCCGCTTTATGCCTGTGACACCTTTTCTTTCCTGCGCGCCCGCGTCCCCGAAAAACTGCGGGATGCAACCGCCATCTTATTGCGCGCCGGCGGCGACTTCTGCGCCATCATGATTCCGGTAGCAAAACAGGGAACCTCCCCGGTTCATCAAATCGTATCAATCAATGATCTACCATCAATCATCATCAAAAACACTAAAATAAAATACGTATTGGCCGATTTACGCGCGGAAGAATTAAAAAAGTATCAATTACCGCAAAAGGTTAAATGGTTGCCCAAAACGCAATTATTACCCTTTAGCGAAGCCGTGGGCGACACAATTAAAACCGCTTTAAAAAAATCCCTAAAGCCATCGCCCCTCATTGTCCCCATTTACCTGCAGCCGCCTAAAATAACCATGCCAGGCATAAGTGCCATACCGGGTATAACCTAATTATTAAACCATGCTCTACGTTGTTTCCACCCCCATCGGCAATCTGGAAGACATCACCCTTCGCGCCATTCGCACCCTCAAAGAATGCGACTATATTGCCGCCGAAGACACACGCCATTGCCAGATCCTCTTGCAAAAATACGAAATCAAAAAGCCAACCATCAGCTTTCACGCCTTCAGCGACCGGCGCAAACTTGATGAACTTGTCGGGCTACTTAAGCAGGGCAAAAACATCGCCCAGGTCAGCGACGCCGGCACCCCGGGCATCAGCGACCCCGGTTATTTATTAATAAAAGCCGCCATTGAAAACCAGATCAACGTAGTCCCCATTCCCGGCCCCGCCGCTTTTTTAACCGCCCTCAGTGCATCTGGACTTCCCACCAACCAGTTTTTGTATCTTGGGTTCCTTCCCCTAAAAAAAGGTCGCCAGACACTCCTGGACGCCCTTACCAAAGAAGAGCGCACCATCGTCTTTTATGAATCTCCTCACCGCCTGCTAAAAACCCTCGCCGAACTCAGCCAGAAATTCGGCAACCGCCCGCTGGTCGTCGCCCGTGAACTCACCAAAATCTACGAAGAATTCTTCCGCGGAACCGCCCAAGACGCCTACGAACACTTTACCAAAAAGCAGCCCAAAGGCGAATTCGTGCTGATGCTCGGCGCGCTTTAAGAAATCAAAATTTCTCTGTCCATGGCACTCCATACATACCGTCTGGCGGGGGATTGCTACTGATTATTATTTCCTGCCCTTTATTCCCGTCAATTAAACGATACGCTTGAATATCAATTCTTGAAGCGTTTTTTCCAAACGGTCTTGTAAAAGAAAAATTATTATTACTATCGATTGTTATTATTGTACTCAAAACAAAAACACCATTTTCTTTTGCTTCTAGCATAAAATTTTCAAAATAATTACCATCAAAATACCAGTCTATTCCATCATTATACAAAGTGGCGACATTTTTTCTTAAGTCTTTCTCCTGTTCCGCATCTGGTATGTCCATGCCAATAGGGGAACGGTCATTTCCGCAAGAAATGGAAGATAAAATAGAAAACGCTATCGGAATTATAATTTTTTTAAACGAATTACTAACACATCGGGTCTGTTTATTACAAACAGGCTCATCAACCACATTTTCAGAGTGATTGCCTAAATCACCAACACTTATTGATTTCATTACACTTAACTTAACTGGATATTTTTATCTTACCAGTTTGACTCTACTCCATCCGGTGGAAACCTGTCACTACCTAAAATTCCCTCCACCTGTTTGGCAAGATTTTCATCTTTAACAATCGGAATATCTTCCATCATGTCACTATCATGTGCTGCTTTTACATAGAACTTCTTAACCTTCCCATTTGCAGCACCTTCAAAATTGTAAGATCCATTAACCGATGAAAACTGAAGCACCTCATCAGGATCTTTTTTAGCCTCGTCATGGTTTTGATAATATACCTGGGCTTCAAGGTAAAGCTGGCCTGGGTAATCACCTGCCAGGGAAACAATATTATCACCCATAAGACCAGGCCTGATTCCAGGAGTGTCAGCATTTTCCGCATTGGAATTATTCTCAACCACCGTTTCAGTTGTAGTCGGAACCTGTTGGATATTACGTGTATCAGCCGAGCAGGAAGCCAGAATCGGCATAATGCCAGCCAAAACAACATTGCGGGCCTTTTTCATCCACTTGCTCAAAGTCGAGGAAATCCCCGGTTTTTGTGATTCCGGTGCTTTTTCTTGCCCATCAGTATGTTCCCTATTATCCAGCATAATTACATGGTTACTACGCTTTAAAACTATCATAGCGACACTTGCTTTTCAAGGAGTTTTGTGCGTAAATATATGGCTAAACTTGCAAAATAATTACAAATTAAGAATATACTATAATGTCTGAAGCTGTACGTCAAGATGATGACCCTTCAAAAGGATCCCCAAGACTTTCATCAAAACCGGAAGCCGCCAAGTCAGGTATTGATACCCCATCTTCCTGGCCTGTTACCGGCCTTGTAGCAGTATTTAGAAAAAGCCTTAGGAGATGCGTGTACCCAACCATTCTTGTCACGGCATTAACCATCCAACCCACGCGTGCAGCCGTGGATGACAAAAAACAGGCTACCCCGCGGCCAGCCACGGTCTCGGGACGTAAAACACGCCAAGGACATTTATTGGCAGGCGAATGCCGCCCTGAGGACCTCAATGTTGATATCAGAGACGAAAATGGTTCACTTCCGCCAGAATCAGAAGAAAATCCAATTTGCGAAGATGATCAACCTACTGATATCCGTCAACTTTCTGATCAGGTAGAGCTTAATGCTGATCCACTTCCTCCATCTCCTCAACCAGGTCCGGCTTCTGATGAACTTGACGCCGGACTTGATCCATTAGATGCCGATCTCGACGCACCGGCTGAGGAATCAGGCAGTGAAGACGCGGATGATCCCGATCTGGATGCGGAAGCCGATCAGACCGGAACAATCAATGACGAAAGTGATGCTTCTGTTGATTCCAGCCTTTCAACTGCGCCCGCTGTTTCTTCTGGTGAATTAGGCGACCAAGGGGACTTGATTTGTCCGCAGGGTAAAAAGCCCATTAACAAATGGGAAAAGCAAAAAGACGGACGTTGGATGATTGATGGTGTCTGCTACCGTTTTACCCCCGAATGGAGCCCTGATCAGATGATTGAGCTTAACGGTAAAATGGTTTCAAATCTGCCACTAAAGGAATCTCACCAGATCTTGGGTGGATTTATCAGGATTTATTCATCAGACCCAAATCGTCAACCGGAAATCATTGCAGAAGGTCGCGCGGGCGCACTCATCACCACCAAAGGTACTATGATGATCAACTATCTATCCGGAAACAAAGTCGGCATTTTGGCAGAAAACAAAGATGCTCAGGTTGTACAGGATGGCCGTACTGATGGCCCCATCTCCATTCCACAAGATGGTAAATGGCACTACATCAACATCGATCAATCCCAACAGGTTATAAGCGGCGGTTGTGCACTCGTTGAAAAGGGAAAAGTTCCTACACAAAAACCAGAATCTGGCGAAAACTGGGTCAGAATTGGCACAGGAGTGGCTTTTGTCCTGCTAGTCGCTGACCGTCGTCGTCGCCGCCCTAAAAGCAAAAAATAACACCTGCTTTTACAGCCTGCTTAAGTTAGACAATTATTTCCGGTCCATCTCAAAAACTCCATCCCAATCCGGTTTCGGAGGAAAATCCCGCAGGATTTCACACCGCTGTTTGTAAACTTTAGAAGGCCCATCCAAAGGAAAATCTTTTAAAATCAATTCAAATTTAGTCAGGGCTTCGGCAAATTTACGCGCGTTATAAAGCCTAATGCCATCATCATACTGTTGCAGCAGGTTACTTACTTCCGGTTCAAGGCCTTTTTGCCCCAGCAATTCATAAACCTTAACTGGTTTGTTTTTTCCAACCACCCGCAAAAGGTCCAGTTCGCGGGTAATAAAATGGTCTTTTACTTGTCTATATGTAAATTCGCTAATCATAATTCTTGTCCCATATTTCTTGTTTGCACCTTCCAGTCGTGAGGCTAAGTTAACGGAGTCACCGATTACCGTATAATTAAAACGCTCCTTTGAACCCAGGTTCCCCACAATCACATCACCGCTATTTATTCCACATCGAAAATCAATTTCTGGTTTTGGTTCACCCCCAGGCAAAAGAGGTTCATTCTTCCACTTTTGTTTAAGTTCCTGCAAGATTGTTCTCATCTTCAGGGCGGCCTCACAGGCTTTAATGGCATGATCCTGTAGTGCTACCGGAGCTCCAAAAAACGCCATAATTGCATCACCTTCATATTTATCAAGCGTCCCGCCTTCCTGCAGGATAATACCTGTCATAGCCTCAAAATATTCATTCAAAAGGGCAACAAGAGATTCCGGTTTTAGCTTTTCAGAAATTGAAGTAAACCCCTGGATATCAGTAAAAAGAATCGAAAGTTCACGCTTTTCTCCCCCAAGCTTAAGCATATCGGGATGATCAGCTATCTCTTCGGCAAGTTTAGGATTAACATAACGGGAAAACGCACTTTTAAGGGCAGTTTTTTCCTTAAATTCAGTCAAATAACGGTAAATGTAAACAGCCATAAAAACGCCAATCGCAGCCACAAACGGATGAACCAGATCCAAAATCAGCCCGCTATTAAAAGCCACAGGAGCCAAGGCGCAGTAACCAGCCATAACACCCACCGCCGAAAGCACGGACCAGCGTATTTTTAAATACATAAAAGCAAAAGCCAGACCCACGCACAGCACCAAAAGTATCAGCCCATTTTCAACCGGAGTCACATTCCGCAAAAATTTCCCGCTTAAAAAAGTCTGAATAGCATTGGCATGGATAAAAACCCCAGGCATCTTGTAGTCTTTTGAAAGAGGTGTTACATAGGAATCATTTAAGGATGGTGAGGTCACACCAATTAATACAATTTTATTCTTAAAAAGATTTTCCGGATTAATGCCGGTCTTAGCATAATTTTCATTATATACATCGGAAAATGATACACTTTGAAAGCCAATAACATTAGAAACTTTTGTAACGCTTATATCTCTGAAAAAATTTATTAAAGTTAAGTTTTTATCAGCAGGAATGTTAGCAGGGAATGCTGATCCTAAAAAAATACTCGAAATTTTATAGGCAAATGAATAAATATTATTGTTTGTTTGTCGATCAATAACTTTAAAAGGAAACCTTCTAATAATACTATCAATATCATCACTAACTAAAAGAAAACCAGTAGTTACACCTTTTTTATCTTTAAATAAATTAATTGGATTAACATCGACAATTCCATATAGATTATTATCCTCAATTTTAATCAATGTCCCTAAGACTATATTATTGGATTTTTCTAGGATTGAAGCGAATAAATTATCATTTTCACTGTCTTTAGTTGATTTAAATAAAACATCAAACCCAACAACTTTAGGCGAATATTTATTGATATTTTCTAATGTTTTAGCGAAATGCTCACGGGTCCATGTTTGATATGATCCTAAATCTGTTACAGATTTATCATCTATAGTAACAATTGTAATCGGGCTTTCTGCGACGGGATTTTCTTTATAGATAAACTGATCCGTAATGTTTAATCTGAATTTTTCTAATATACCCAAAAAGATAAGGCCTGAAATAATGACCAAAACAACAAACGTCAAAATAATTGCACTGGTAATTTTTTTTGCGTTTTGAGGCATCTTTTATATGTTAATATCTTTAAATTATACCACATAAATGGCTTGTTGCTCAAATAAACAAATTATAACAATAAAATTATATTGATGATCCAGCAAAAACCCCGCTGTTAAAGCGGGGTTTTTGCGTAACTTGAATATTTGATTGCGATCAAGTGGCTGCCTTGGATTATCTCCTTCTTCTGGACATGGCCAGTGCGGCAACAAGACCCATCGCCATAAGGGCGTTTCTGGTTGAATCCTGGCCATCACCAGGTGTTTTGATTGAGCAAATTGAGCAGCCGCCGCCATCACTAACTTGCTGAGGTGGAACATCGACACCCTGATTTGGGTCTGGGGCAGGATCAGCGGTATTTGAAAGTTTTCCGTTCTTGA
>Ga0302253_1000895_pt1 | contig 21013 bp, 22 predicted proteins | sample AAG_RA_Trp_MG_FD_193537 | JGI IMG/M metagenome (GOLD analysis project Ga0302253, IMG submission 193537) | Enriched activated sludge microbial communities from anaerobic digester in WTTP, New Holstein, Wisconsin, United States - AAG_RA_Trp | ecosystem: Engineered > Bioreactor > Anaerobic >...
GCCAGGGGTTTGAACATTTTGGCAGGGCGATAAACGGACAAGGGGTTACGATTTTTAACCGTAACCCCTTGTATTTATTGGCGCGCCCAGTAGGATTCGAACCTACGACATCCAGATTCGTAGTCTGTATTTCCTAAATTCTATACCAAATAATCATAAATCACTTGACATAATATAACCTATTAATTAAGGTATTTACAAATATCAGCATCTTAATATGTAAACACTTGAGATCGCGTAGAATCAATTATCAGGGTAGCAATAGGGTAGCAACGAAAGATACATGAAACGAAAGCGGACAAAATATCCGGGTGTTTATGAACGGAAGTCAGACGGCAGAATCATCAACGGGAAGTCGGATATCTGCTTTGATATTACTTACAAGGTTGATGGTAAAAAGATTTATGAAAAAGTTGGCTGGTTAAGTGAAGGTTATTCAGCAAAAGTCGCTTCAAATCTCAGGGCCGACAGGCTTCAAAATATACGACATGGGGAGGAACTCCCGAATCGTAAGGCAAAGACTCCGTACTTTAAAGAAGTTGCTGCTAAATATCTTGAATGGGCAGTGAACAACAAAGCCAGGAAAGGTCGAGAAGAAGAATACAAATATAAAAAATATCTTGCCGGTTTTCTTGACAACTTAAGAATAAGCGAAATCAAACCTTATGACCTTGAGAATATAAAATCAAAATTACAAAATTCCGGATTATCCGATACGACAGTAAAACATTATCTTGTTTTAATTCGCGAGATTATAAACAAGGCAATTTTATGGGGCTTATTTAAGGGGGATAACCCAATAAAAGGTGTGAAAATGCCTATATTGCATAATCAGCGAGAACGATTTTTATCATTCGAAGAGGCCAAAATTTTATTAGACGAGTTAAGAAACAAATCTCATCAGCTTCACGACATGGCCCTCCTGTCATTGCATTGCGGACTAAGGGCCGGGGAAATTTTCAACTTAAAAGGCCAAGACCTCGATTTCGGAAACGGGCTGATCAATATTTCCGATCCTAAGAACAAAGAATCACGAAAAGCTTTTATGACCGAATCAGTTAAAGAAATGCTGTCAGAGTTGGCACCTTCAAAGCCAGACGAATATCTTTTCAAGGACAAAGTTCATAAAAGTCGTGTTAATAGCATATCAAAATCATTTCAGCTGGTAGTCAAGAAGCTGGGTTTCAACGATGGAATAACCGATCCCCGACAGTTAGTAACGTTTCACACCCTCCGACATACATTCGCATCGTGGCTGGCTTTACAGGGAGAAACGATATTGACGATTAAAGACTTACTTGGTCACAAGACTCTTGCCATGACTGTACGGTATTCTCACCTGATGCCGGAACATAAAAGACGGGCCACACTTGACCTTGAGAAGAATTTCCTGCAAAAGAAGAACGGAAATAATAACAAACAGGGAGGCGACGATGGCAGATAACCTTGAAGAATCTAAAGACTATAGCAGAAAAGAATTTTTCTATCTGTGGAGGGAGTATATCAAAAGAGGTGAAGGCTTCAAGTTGTTCTGCCAATTAATGAATGATCTAAGAAAGTCACCGAAGGAGAATCATTTTACCGTTTATTGTCGAGTAGAAAAGAAATTTATGTCTCTGGCGAAAGACAAAAGGGAGAAAAAAGAATTCTATAATGAGTGTTATATAATGCTTGTAGCTTGGGAGTCTTTTGGAGATGTCTACAACTTGCCATTTGAAGAGTGGTGGGCAAAAAACCCTATTCTGAGCCAAAAGTATTCAGTTATAGACATAGCAGATAGATATGAAAGGACTCCAGATCGATACTTCCCAAATGTTTTGAAGTTGGCTGAATGTGAGGAAGAAGGCGATATTAGAAAGTTGTTCGATCATATGTCACATGATCCTGTGTATATGTATTTGGCAGTTCCTATTTTCGGGAATACAAACATGAAGGAAATTTCAGAACAGATATCAGCGATACGGGAAAAAAGACAATCTGATTTAATGGCTCAAGCATATGACTTGTACATGATCAAGAAATATCAGGAACCATCTGGAAGAGTGAGGTTTGATGAGCTGAAACGTTACTTAGAAGTATACGACATGAAAAAGCAGGGTCTGAAGATGTCAGCGATTGCTGAGCACTACAATAAAGATCCTCGGGATGTTTATGAATTGAGAAAGCTTTATACTGATCTGAAAAAGGCTAAACAAATCATTGACAATGCAATATTAGGATACTTCCCCAATCAACCAAAAAATAAAGAAATTTTCTTAAAGATCACTGATCTATTCCCAAAGCTTCCTAATACCCAGTGATTCACTAATAATTTCCGTTCTCTATCTTGGATATCACCTCCTGAATTCATTACTGTGGACTCAAATTCACAGGAAAGGAGGTGAGCATCGATGACAAAATCCCTGCTAGCAAAAAATGTAATCAGTCCTAGAGAAGCTTCACAATTGTTTAGCATCTCTGAAGGAACCCTTGCGAACTTGAGGTGTTTGAAAAGAGGCCCTCGATATTATCGAGTTGGAAGAAAAGTCCTCTATTCAATTGCCGACTTTGAAGCATGGCTATTTCAGAACCCAGTTTTAACAACCGATTCACTAGCAAAATAAAGATTAAAAGGAGGAAAACTCATTATGACAGAACTACGACTTATTAGAAAAATAGTTAGACGAAATAATAAGGCTGATTCAGTTAAAGAAGAATTTAAAAGTGATGCGCAGAAAGGAACTGCCCGTCAGCCTAAACCAGAGGGAACGATCCTATCTTCTGATTCTATAACAGAGGAAGATTTTATGGAAAGAGAGTTCCCCAATCGGCCTTTCATTCTAAAACCTTGGATGAAATGCGGAACACTTTCAATCTTATATGCTAAAAGAGGTATTGGTAAAACTTGGTTTTCTTTAGCATTGGCAGTGGCTATTACAAGAAAACAACTTATTGGACGATGGGAGCCAGTTACTCCTGTCGGTTGCATCTACTTGGACGGTGAAATGCCACGTGACGAGATACAAGCACGGCTCAAAAAACTAACCAACGGTCTTCCCCCTGCGCAGGCCCCGCTGAGTATAATTTCTAAAGAGGAAATTATTTGCAACAGAGGGCGGATTCCTGATCTGGGAGATGAGAAGTGGCGTAACGACCTATTGGATGATCTGAAAAACAATAGCCAATACAGACTGCTTATCATCGACAATTTATCCTGCTTGCTCGCAAAGAAAAACGAAAATATCAAGCAGCATTGGGATGATGTTAATCAATGGCTTCTCAGATTAAGAGCCAACGGAATCGCGGCAATAGTGGTCCATCACGCTGGGAAAAATGGCGATCAAAGGGGATCAAGTGGACATGAAGATAACATGGATTATTCGATTTGCCTGACCAAATCTCAAGCCTTTGCCATGCTTCGTGGGCCAAGTATGCAGATTGATTTTGAAAAATGTCGAAATCTCAATGAAGAGGAGAGCAGTTCTTTCTCTCTCAGAATTGTAGACACAGATAAATTTCATAACCGACCTTGGGAAACGACCCACAACAACAACAGAATGCGGGGTTTACTCGATATGGATGACGATTAATTAAACAAACGATGATCTCTGACAAAGCCCCTCCTCTGATTCGGGGGAGGGGCTTTCCTTAGGTGATGATATGAAAGTTTATGATGATGAGGGCTTCTATTTTGATCGAATTTATTTGCTGTCTAGGCGAAGCAGCAGAGAAATTATGATGGATTTACCAGTTGATAGATTCAAGCAACATTGCCGTGCTTTTGAGATTGTCAACACAGACAGGGACAAGGGTTTTCATCGGTCAAGAATTATGGTTGTTGCACCGACATCAGGTTTTCTTAGTTTGCTTCTGGAAAATGAAATGCTACTCGGTGATGACTATAAAATCAGCTATCTGGAAATTGCACATGACAAATTTTGCGAGTCAGCTGGGGACGCTGAGTTGAAGGCAGATATTCTCTTTTATACGGTCAGAAAGAAATATTCTTTCGCTTACATCTATGTCGGCAAGCTGATCAAAACTAAGAAAGAGCGACTGAAAGACCATAAAAGAGGGTTATTTGCATTAAGGACTTTTTACTCATATTTTGAAGGTGAAGACAGCGAGAAACATGTCAGGTTCAAGTATATCATCTATGCGAGGCGTTCTAAGATTAACGACAAGTATTGCGTTCATAAGGAGTGGCGTATTGTGAGTGCCGGACTTATTGCGAGGAAAACCAGGATCAAGGGAATCAATGATCTTGTCTGCTTTGATATTAAGCAATTCTTCGGTTCTATGGAGGCAAAATATGTCGTTCACGAAAAAATCGACTATCATCGTCTCGGACTTTGGCTCTCCGGGACAGATGGCAGACGAAAACTGAAAACCAGACGGGCTTTAATGTGCGTCGATATTACGGCTCAACATTTTGTTTATCATAACTGTATTGAGACTTATTCGGATCTGGTTCTGTGTCTAAAACAGGAGAAGGAGATGATTTTATCTAAACCCGGCCCGAAGTCAGAATATGAGAAAAGATTCATGGCACTGACGGATTATGAAATGTTCCGGTATCGGGTTAAATAAATCTATAATAATGTCTTCTTTTCCTCATCTTCCCTATCTACCACATTGATATAACGATCATTTCCTCTTTCAATTAATTTTCTTCTATTTTTCCTTCTTTCATCTCTCATACATGAATTTTCTCTTATATGCAGGATGATGGTATCATGGATTTTACTTCTCGCGGATCAAGGGAAATACAGATCAAGAAATATCAGGATAAATATATCAGGTGCAGGTGAATCCTCTGTATTCGTTTTCATGCTTCGAATCTGACATCAATACAGTCTGAAATCGATTGAAAGAAGTACCGTTAAACTCGGTTATCCGTTCATTACCGCAATATCTTCTTTAGTCTCTCAGAACTCAATTCATTTGTTGATTTTCGTCATTAGATTCATTCCCTTGAAATCTGGAAAATCTTATGTAATCATGCCGTTGGAATTTTCATCATAGGATATAATCCCTCTTCTTATTTCAAATGCTCCTTCTGGTTGGTGGGCAATCTTTTCATATTTCATAGGAAATTTTTAACAGGCAAATCATTCTTGTTTTAAGGAGGTTTCGACATGGAGGTGAAATGTCCTCGTTGCGGTGTTCATGGTGAGTTTGTTGATAATAAATGCCCGATTTGCGATTTCTTATTGGAAGAGGAAAACCAGCTAACCTTTTTGCAAAAGGCATCTAAAGAAATTTGGTCGGTGAAGGTAATATTGACAATGGTAGCGTTTTTTCTAGTTGGTAGTTTCCTTAGAGAAAGAGGTTTTATGATAGGTACAGTCTTATTTAAAATCTCGCTTTATACATTAGGGACGATGGCTCTTTATAAATTATTTCAGCGGATTGCTAAAATAGATAAATTATCTTGGACTTGGACTGGTGAAGGATTGATCGTCTTAGGGCTGATTTTATTATTTATTTCTCTTCGGATGGATACAACATACGATGGTTATCACATAATATTGGTTTATTGAATCAAAAACAAAACTTCATCGTTGTTTCCTCAGTAATCTTTCTTGCAGGTGTCATTGTAGCGGCATTAAGAAGGTTCTCTCAGAACAAGAAGGACTGATTTCTGCTTTGCCTATTCAGGGGATTTCTCAGTCTAGAAATTGCTCTGATATCTTATAATAATCCTGCCGTTAAACTTGGTTAAATCCCGTTTTCCGAACGATCTCATCAAAGACTATTAACAAGACGCTCATGACTCGGAAATGATGGCAGAGGCGGTATCGGTTTAATTTTCCGGTTATCGATGAGGGAAGCCTTTCTCCTCAGATTCTATTATGAGTCTGAAAAGCTGATAATTGAAATAAGCTTGGGACAAAAGGATCAAGTTTCTATAATAATACATACATCCTCCCATCTTCCCCATCTGACTCACTGTAATCATTCAACTTTCCTTCATCAATTAACTTCAGACTCATCACATGTTCTAATGCCGGTTAATCCTTCTTCACCGGATTTAATTCATCTAGATACGTGGAACAGTCTTTCACGGTTTAATCATCATTTTTTCGGCAAATTAAAGAAGGCAAAGGGAAAGATTCTCTAGCAACTATGACAGATGGATTTTATTCAGGTTAAGGTTATTGGGGCAGGATGCTCTGGAACTTAATTAACTGTCTGTCACTGAGTAGATCGATTGATTAACTTTTTGATCGGTCATCTTGGTTAGGATAAACAGATTATGTTACGGAAATGTTTGACTGAATTGGGAAATCATGCGAGATTTCGAATGGCAATAAACACTACCAGGAGGTTATTAAATGAAACTTTTTTTTATTTCATTAATGTTGTTAATTTCTCCTACCCTTTTACATGCTGAAACATCATATTTTTTAGCATGTCAAGAAGGTAAAGTGGTTAATGTTTTTCCCTTTTATAATCAAAAGGGTATAAATTTTAAAAGAGGAGATTTATTTGAAGTTCCGTCTCAAGCTTTAAGAAAACAGGGAGATTTAATTATAAATGATGATAACCAGGGAGTTTGTTGGTCAGATACGGGTGAAACTACATGTCCATTAGTAGTTTACTATGGGAATAGTGGGGGTTCTTATTTGCACGGATTTGTAGATTTAGGATTAGGCTGCTGGTTTAAAGCTAACGAGTCTATTCCGATTAAGAGCAATACCGCAAATAAATTACTAAATGTAGTTGGTAGTATTTTAGGTGTTGCGAATGACGATATTTTTGGGAAATACCTTGATAAAAAATTTGTGGATGTAATGTGTTCGGAGCATCCTTCTACATTTGCTGTTGCAGGGAATACTTTTACAGATATCAAAAAAGAAAAAGTTGAGGTGACAGCAAGAATAGCAGAGGAGATTCGTCTACAACAGATTGCCAGAGATGAACAAATCCGTAAAGATAGTGAAGAAAAGGCAAGCCAGTCTGAAGAAAAGGAAGCTGCCAAGAGGGAAGAAAAGAGGATTTTGGAAGTTTACAATCAAGAGCAAAATAACAATTTTCAAACAAAAAAAGCTCCGATCATTAACTCTGAAGCCCTTCTTTATAAACCGCAAAATGAGCGTACTATGGCTGAGATCAAAGCAAGAATCAAGTATGCTAATCAACTTGAAAAAAGCTATTTGGCTCGGGGAATAGATATGCGAGTTACAGCTGAAGACAGGTCCGACAGTAGCGGCATCAAAAAAGCTCTTCTGTTCCATTATATCCTTATGGACAAATCCATTGCCTATAACATAGTAAAAGATGCTGGCTTCAGAAAAACTGTCAGGAACCTCGGCTTCGAGCAAGTGTACTTTGTGGCTGTTAGATCAAATCATCCTGAACTCAACAGTTATGTGTATTATGTTCACGAACAGAAGTTGTATAGGGTATGGGGTGATGATGAAGGACTCTATATTGATTAGAGAATTGAGGCTGTAATCGAGTTTCAGGGGAAAGGAAGAAAGGGACAGATTTACTTTTTGCCTTACCAATCATTACAAGCGTAAATCATCTGACTTATCAACCAGTCAATAGATGCTGACTTATTGGCGAAGTCAATGTCAAGGCAGGACTTGTTTTGATAGTACCTGTAAAGTCAAATATAGGTCAGAACATTTAATAAAAATCTCAGTCAAATTTCGTCAAGAAACCTGCCTTTCCCCTACATAAAATCCCTTTTACCAAACGATCACATCAATATCGACTAATCTGACGTTCATGCTTAATTTGACGACTGGTGCCGACTTTCCAGTTGAGTTTGATTTCTTGGAATATTTGCGGTTGAGGTCCTTTTCTACGGGCACAGGTACGGAAGGAAAATTATAAGGGGTGAAAAAACAATTCATGATGGAAACGGACTTTATAGAATCTCAAGGAGGGGTTGTTGATCGATCTGATTGTTTAAAAGTTTACGATATGGATAATTCCGGGAAATAGGCTTAAAATTAATTTATGGATGATAGCAAGACACTAATCCAGCTTGAAGAATTGTCTGCAAGGCTCGGAATCATGATCTGGTATGAACCCTTGAATATAGAGGGATCGGTTCATATGGGTGGATTTTGCCGGGTTAAAGGTCAAGATTGCGTGATCATCGATAAGAAGGCGACAACCAGAGAAAGAATTCATATTTTCGTTGATGCCTTAAAGCGACGCGATCTCTCAGATGTCTATATTCTGCCGTCACTCAGGGAGATTTTGGATAAGACTGATGAATGATTATAATGATTCCTCGGACAAAGATACTGCATACAAAGAGATTCAGGTTGTCTGTTACAGCGGCTACAAGGCTAATGAGCATCCTGTGGCTTTTTCGTATCAAGATAGGTACTGGGAAATATCCGAAATATTGGACCGCTGGTATGAAGGTGGGCTTAATCCAGTTAGATGGGAGATAAACTATTTCAAAGTCAGGACGCCGGGGGTTCAGGTTTTTATATTGCGGTATTCGTCTTTATTAGATTCATGGTCCGTTCGTGTTCGAAATTGAAAACTAGGATTGATCCTCAGGAGAATTCAACGTGCAAAGAATTTGTGGATGGTGTGGTAAGGATCTTGGTGAAATCAAAACAGGACCAGACTCCGAATATCTGATTAGTCATGGAATCTGCGATGAATGTGCCTTCCACCTTGTGGCTGAAGTGGGGATGCCGTTAAGAGAATACCTGGATCATCTTGAGGCACCGGTCATGGTAGTCGATGGAGACGGCGTTGTTAAAACTGCAAACAAGCCAGCACAAACGCTCCTGCAAAAAGAACTCCCTGATATAGAAGGTTATCAAGGAGGTGTGGTATTTGAATGTGTCCATTCAACGGAACCAGGCGGTTGTGGTGAAACTATCCATTGCAGCGGATGCACAATCAGAAGAACTGTTATGGAAACCCTCAATACAGGCAATAATCACCTCCGAGTTCCGGCCTATCTGGATTGTAAAACGAAGGTTGGCGTTTGCGGGATTCACTATCTGATTTCGACGGAGAAGTTCGGAGCTGTCGTTTTGTTGAGAGTTGATGAAGTCAATCCGGAGGAGACTTGCATAATCGATAACTCATAAAAAATCCCCCCTCATTGAGTTGTACCAATATCCCGAACACCCGGGGGGAATGTTTCGGGTACCGTATCCCTGCAAATGAGGAGGAATTAATTAGAAGTGTATCAAATGCCAGCTGTTCAAGCAAATAATTTACAGTATTGTTAATTCCGAAGCGAATTTCGCTGACCCATCTGATCCTTACAAGGCATATCCTTTTATTGCCGGATCATCTCTGGAAACAATATTACAGATCTGGTCTTGTGTATCGAACAAGATGAGAAGCTTGCCCGATATTATTTCTTTCTGAACCTGCCTGATCCTTTGTTCGAGAGGCACTTCCACTTCCCCATAGTCCGTTCCATGACGTGTAACGAATTCTTCAATGATTGATCTTAAAATTTCAGGAGGGAGCTTTTCGTAGGGAATATTTAAGATGCGACCATCACCAGAATTCTCAGTGTTCGCAAGGTGCGGTTCTTTTGCATTCATCATCTGGTCTTCTTTAAAAGTACCCCAATATCCGATAAAAGTTACTACGAGAATATTCTCGAATCCACTTTTGTTTCTATTGACAATAACAATACCGTGGCTAAATTGCTCATAAAGAGAGGCTGCGATGCTCGTAATGAGTCATGTTGAGAAGAGCGTTATCAGCAGAAAGAAACACAGGGTCTTCGTGGTGATGGCCAGCCCCCATAAAGACCAAGGACAAAAGACATGACTCCTGCTCAAAGAATATACGGCATCTGCTGCTCTCTTTAGTGAACCCTCAAAGGTATAAGAATTACGCCTTCGAGGGTTTTGTATTTTAATCCCAATGCTGAGATATTAATCTATGTGTTAGAGGCGCAAACATACAGTAGCGTCGTGTCTCGATTAATTAACATCCCCTTTTTAATGATTGCCATATCCGCAGGTACTTCTTCAAACGTTCAACATCCGTATCAGTGATGTTCTTCAAGCGTTTCATGTCCATGTTGTCTTCCAGATCGGCAATTTTTACTTTCAGAGCAATTGGATTTTTCTTCACTCGGTCAATAAAAACGTCGTAATGCTCATCTCCCCGCTTTGTCAAACACTCTAGGGCTTCGAGAATTTCTTGAGGATATCCGTCGTTTCTCAATTCTTCAAGACTGTAAGATGTATCTTCGATGACATCATGTAAAACAGCGACGATCATTTCCATCTCCGTTTCCATTTGGAACATGAGCCGCAATGGATGAAGGATATAAAAATTACCTGCTTTGTCTTTTTGTCCCTTATGAGCATTTACGGCAAGGGCAATCGCATCCTCTAAGAAAGGCATTTAGATCCTCTTTATTTGACTTTTTGAGTTATCAACGTTTTCACTGAACCGATTAAAAGATTGTCCACTATCTTTAAGATCGATGTATCCCAAGGATATACTTCATTTTTCATCATCCATCCGCTTCCTTTTAAGACAAATTCTGCATCTAAAACAATTGGCATGAAAAAATTAGCAATGATTTCCTTCATAAGTTGCCATTCATAGCTTAGGTCATTTTTGATGTTCTTGTTACCTCTAAGATACTGAAGCGTGTATTCACGGTCGATAGGGGGCACAATGTTCGGCAGCATATGGTGCATGACTTTAGAATTTCCTACAAGACTTGTACCGCTAGCCATTACCTTGATGCCCTTAAATATCTCCTCAATAGTAGCCCAATTATGATCGCTCATTTTACGCAAATTAAAATTTTGAGCTTCAGCTATCCTGATTTGGAGGGATTGGATGCTGCTGTGAAACGTTTTGAATCTCTGCATCTTCGAACCACCCGGTCCCATTCTATGCATCCCCCATGATGAAAGTGTGGCATAAACGTATTCCAAATGAGTCATAGACGAAGGATTTTGCCGTGTTTCCAGAGCACGTTGATGAAAATATAAACTTGGTCCATGAAAAGTCTCAGCCTTGTAGTAGTCGCTATGATACTTCTCCGCATTTTCTAATATGTCTATGATCTTGCCTTCATATTTAATTTTTTTCTTATGATCAATTCTGCCGCTTGGCAATTTACGTGACGGCTTAGTTGTCGATGGCAAAGAGCCATATTCTTGTACTAGAGAGATCTTCATAGGCTTTTCACTTGTGTCACAGTAGATGGATTTGTTCATACGGATAGCGGTATAAATCTGTGCTAATAAAGCATGATCAAGATCCTTACAATATTTCTTCTCGACGAACCTGATATGTGAACCAGTCCCATAAAATTTAGGATATTGTTTTTTGATTGTATCGCGTATTTCCTGTGGAGTCAGAGAATGATCAGTTGCGGAAAGAATGGTTTTGATCGCATCAACAAATGTCATAGATTATTTTCCTCCATCATCGGCAGAAATCATGAATTCTTTCCATTTCTTCCTTTTGGGGAGTTATTTAACTTTTTTCCATTGATGGTGCAAGGGATCAATATGATGGCAAAAAGTCGGCGATCTTTCCCTAGTCAAAATATCTGATGCTTCCCTGCTGCATGGCCTGTCGCTAAACGTGGTAGAAGGCCCCAAATCCGCACGATCTCTGCAAAGACGATAAAAGATGCAGAGCTTACGTTTTTATTGGTGGACGACACTCTCCGCTGCAAGAAATTTGAAATGCCGATGTCCTTAAAGTTCCTCTCAGAAATATTAAATACAAAGTAAATTGAGTGAAATCGGCAATTGACTGGTCTTTACGAAAGGTGTAAATTCCTGCGCGTAATCCCCCTGCAAAATTACTTTTATATTCAGGCATATGCCTGTTGTCTATAATTCGGTCAGCTTTCGATTAAATATAGCATTGTAGTGACTAATGAGGAAACGACATGACAAAACGTGGTTACTGGCTCGATTTGTTTACTTGGACTACATGGCAAGAATTCAATGCAGCAGGGGCAAAGGTTTCTGGATTCCGTGAATCCCGCTGGAACACAGTACAGAAAATCAAAACAGGTGACTATTTTCTTTGTTACCTAACTGGAGTTTCACGATTCATCGGCATTCTTGAGGTAACTGACGTTCCATATAAAGATAAAACTCCCATCTGGAAGGACGAAGACTTTCCTTGCCGACTCAAAGTAAAACTGGTGGCAGAGCTGACGCCACAAACGGCTGTTCCTGTCATCGAGTTGAAGGACAGTTTGTCATTCTTCAAAAATCTGACTAGCCCTCATGCATGGACCGGAAACTTCCGAGCCTCCCCCGCAAAATGGGATTCGACTGATGGAGAAGCCATAGTTGAGGCTATCCTCGAAGCAAAACGGAATCCAGTAAGTCGTCCCATAGACGAACGCAAGCTAAAGTATAGGCCCAAAGCACTAAAAGCCAAGATCGGTTCTGTTACTGTTCCAGAAAGTGAAGAGGAAGAGGTGCTTAAAGAAGAGCAGGAAGCCAAGAAAATTAGGGAACATACCGAAATTCAATGGCATCTGCTAAAGTTGGGAGCTGACATGGGCTTTGATCTCTGGGTTGCACGAAACGACCGGAATAGGTCATGGGACTCGAAAAAGTTTACAGATTTTCCAAAACTCAAAACAGGGTTGCCCCTCCAGTTCGATGATGCTACCAACCGTACTATCGAACTAATAGATGTTTTGTGGCTAAAGGGTAACGCCATTATTGCAGCATTTGAAGTGGAAAGCACGACATCGATCTACTCCGGACTGTTGCGCATGTCTGATCTTGTTTCCATGCAACCCAACTTAAATATGCCACTCTACTTGGTCGCTCCAGATGAAAGGCGCGGAAAAGTGATGACTGAGGTAAACAGGCCAACGTTTACAAAATTATCTCCACCTTTGTCAGAGATTTGCCGGTTCATCTCCTTCAGCACTCTTAAAGAACAGATCAAGGCTATGGGTCATATGCTTCGGTTTATAAAACCGGAGTTCTTGGAAGAAATTTCAGAGTCCTGTGAAATTGAAGAATTGTGAGTTTGAACCAATAGAAAGGACAAAACGGCAACAAATGAAGGAAACGCCTCTTCCTCTGGATTGGGGGAAAGATCCATTGTCGGCATTTATCGAAGATGCAAACCATAATACACTGGCGACCTTTGTTAACCTGAAACCAGAATTTACTCATCTCGAAGCTATTAATCATGCCTTTAAGAAAATTACCGACAACTTAAAAAACCCAAAAGTGTTTATCCCGGCACTCTTTTTATTTCGCTCCCATTCGTCTTATCTTGGAGCTGTGCGCTTAGCAGTCAGTGGCCAAATTCCTGAGACCTACATGGTCCTGAGAGGGTGTCTTGAAAATAGCTTCTATGCTTTACATATTGATCGGGTGCCGGGGAATGGTGAAGTGTGGATTAACCGCAATAATGATCTCCAAAGCCTGCAGCAATGTAAGAATAATTTCAGAATTAGTACTGTGTTGGGGACTCTTAAATCAAAAGATGTAATTCTACACAAATCGGCAAAGCAGCTTTATGAAATGACAATAGAATACGGGGGGCATCCTAATGAAATGTCATTGTCATCAATTATGAGTAAGTCAGAGGATGAGTCTAAAATTGATTTTAAGATTGCTTATTTAACAAGTTATAAGGTCAATCGTCCTGCATTCCAGCTTTGCTTGAAGAATACTGCTAGGACCGGTATCTGCTCTTTGATGATATTTAAAGCAATTTTTCAAGAGCGCTTTGATATATTGGGCATTTCTGACGAATTGGAGAAACTAAAACAAGGCTTATGATGGATTGCAGCAACATGCGTGTTTAATTCTAAGTCGATTCTAATCAATAATTCTGCCGTAAATCGTGGTAGAAGGCCCCTAATCCGAACGATCTATAGAAAGACGATAAAAGATGCAGAGTTTACGTTTTTATTGGTGGGCAGTAGTCTCCGCTGTAAGAATTTTGGAAAGTCAATTCCCTTATGACAGCATGAAGGAAGGCCGGTTTAATCCGACGACCTATGTCTTAAACGTAGTGCCATCTTTCTTAACGTTTTGATGATCACGGAGCTGTTTTTCGTATTCTGAACACTGCATTCCCAAATTTTCTTTTTGCTTATAATCAATTTGGTTTTCAATAAATTCAGTATGTTCAATTATTGGGGGTGATTGTGCCTTAAACCCCTTATAGATCCAGCGAATTATAATGAATGTGAGAATCATTATTGTGGTACTGACAAATGAAATCACTAGTGCTTTTGTTAAACTGCCTGAGGCAAACATAATTTTAGATATTTTCATGCCACTATATTGCGAATGTTGAGTGATATCTCTGTAATAGGAAATTTTTCCAGTTGGCCATCTTTTTTCTATAATTGGCGCTTCCGCTAATGAGAGAGTAGCCGTGTTTATAAAACCTGCCTTAAACTCTTCCTTATCTATACAACAATCCTTAACCTCGTCTGTTATACCCATGTTTGCGAAAAATCCTGCGGCTTCGTTGATTCTATCTTCCGCTGGAATGGTCAGAAAACCAGGGCGGGCTATCAGTTCACACCAACTCAGTATAGGCGGGCGTTGCACAGTTTCTAAACTCAGTTGCGGTTTTATCCAAGTATTAATTTTTTCTCTACATTCATTCATAACACGGGCAGTACTTACGAGATAGACGAGTAAAAATATTGCGATTAACACACGGCTAAATCCTTTAACCAAGCTAGACACATCCCTCATGATAAAACTCCTATCATCCTAATGTTTGTTTATTCGTAGACATTAAATAGTATCATAGGAATTACAATTAGTTACGGCGATTATAAATACTGCTAGAGACCATACTTGTCAAACAGAAAAAAGTAAGAATAATTAATATATAAACGAATGTTATTTATAGGTCATCTATGACTTATGAAATACATTGACATTAGTTTAATACGGCATTAAATAATAAGTCAGTTTTAAGCGTATTCATTTAATCAACTGCAAAACTGACGAAAGGAAGGAGGTGGATCATGATCAAGAAGCAGGTCAATAAGCAACCGACTCAGAACAAGGTCATCGGTTATCTAAGAGTAAGCACGGTCAGTCAGGATCTGGAAAAGAACAAAGCGGATATCCTGAAGTATGCAAATGATAACAGGCTTGGCAACGTTGACTTTGTTGAGGAGATCGTATCCGGCAAAGTCTCGTGGCTGAAGAGGAAGATCAAGGATGTCATCGACTCGTTGGGGAAAGATGACTGGCTCATCGTTGCGGAACTGAGTAGATTAGGACGGTCTATGCTTGAGATCATGGAGATCATCAGCGAGGCAAAGAGGAAAGAGATCAACATACACGCTGTAAAGAACAACTGGACATTGAACGGCAGCATCGAGAGCAAGATCCTGCTGATGGTATTCTCTATGGCAAGTGAGATTGAAAGGGATCTTATCAGTGCAAGGACGACTGAGGCGTTAAGGGTCAGAAAAGCATCGGGCATGATATTAGGAAGACCGAAGGGACCGGGCAAGAGCAAGCTTGATGTGCATAAAGATGAGATCGTTGCATTGCTCAGAGATGGGGTGCCTAAGAAGCGAGTAGCGAAGAAATACGACACTTCTATCGTGAATCTCTACAACTGGATATCTAAGAACGGCTTGGACGTTGCGGTGAGGTAGGAGGTATTGTCATGGTATCAAAGAAAGTCATTAAGAATCTTGAAGCTGCTATCAACCGGATATGTGAAGACATCAAGGACAAGAAGGGTGGATCGGGTGCGGACAAGCTTGATTCATTGTCGAAGCTGGTCAACTCATATAGCCGGCTAGTCGAAAGGGACAAAGAGAAGAAGGTAAATCCCGCAGAGGACGGAGACCCGACTTTTCATTCAAAGCTTGAAGCTCAAGGCAAGGACATGAGAGGGATCATCAGGTAGGCCCCCTCGATCTATCTCAAGGATAATTTTCGTTTATGCCGGTAGGGACCTGACCATAAAATTTTTCCAGTAAATCTACTGGATAAATTTCTTTTTAAACTCCTCATTTGACATAAACCACGCATAAGTGTAGATTCCACGCCACAATCATTAAAAACAAAAGTCCTTTCGAACTCACCTGACCCACAATCCTGGGACAGAATGTGCTAGGACTAGGTAATGGATAAACTAACACCCGAACACCGAAGCTGGAACATGAGCAGGATTCGTTCTAGCAACACTAAACCGGAATTGGCGGTTCGGTCGCTCCTTCATCGAATGGGCTATAGGTTTAGACTTCACCGCAAAAATCTTCCGGGAAAACCTGATATTATATTGCCGAAATATAAAACGGCCATATTTGTTCATGGCTGCTTCTGGCATCGTCATGAGGGGTGTCAATACACATGCACTCCGAAATCGCATATAGACTTCTGGGAAGAGAAGTTTAAGAACAATATAGAACGAGACAAAAGACACAAGGTTGAATTGGAATCTCTTGGATGGAAAGTGATTGTAGTCTGGGGGTGTGAAACTTTTAATACTGAATCTCTCGTCAACAAACTTCAATTACAGATTACTCTTAAGATGCAATAAAATGAATGGCAAAAAGTTATTGCACTGGATCGCATATAATTTGAGATGAAACCATATTTAGAGAAAATAAACTCGGAACTAGTTCCACCAGAGCAGTTTCGATTTGAGGCACTCGACCTTTTTGCTGGCTGCGGTGGTTTGTCCCTTGGATTCGAGGCCTGCGGAATCCGCACCACAGGATATGAGATGGATACCGATTGTGTAGCAACATACCGCAAAAATCTAGTAGGGGACTGCCGTGGCATCAAACTTGGTATTGATCAAGAATATCCACCAGCATCTGTTGTTATTGGCGGCCCTCCCTGTCAGCCTTTCAGTGTTGGCGGGAAACAACTGGGTCTTTCGGATACTCGGGATGGTTTCCCGGTATTTATTGATGCCATTGAAAAAACTGATCCTGACATCTGGATTTTTGAGAACGTTCGCGGTCTACTGTACAGGAATAAACAATATTTTGAAGAGATTCTGACAAAACTAAAAAGCCTAAGCTACATCGTTGACTACAAGCTTCTCAATGCTGTTAACTTTGGCGTGCCGCAGAACAGAGAACGATTAATTGTTGTTGGACATCGGGGAGAGTTTAGATTCCCAGTTGAGGTCATGTACAGAGTCACCGCGGGAGAAGCGCTCGGTGATTTGGCTTTTTCAATCCCAGATGACGCAAAGTTCCTGATACCAAGTATGGACAAATACATTGCAAAGTATGAAAAGGCTTCCAAGTGTGTAAATCCTAGAGATTTGCATCTTGATCGGCCAGCTCGAACTCTAACTTGTCGGAATCTTGCCGGTGCGACCGGAGATATGCATAGGCTGCGATTGAGTGACGAAAGACGCCGAAGGATAACAGTTCGTGAAGCAGCGCGACTCCAAAGCTTTCCAGATTGGTTCACTTTTGAGGGAAACGAAACCAGCCAGTACAATCAGGTCGGCAATGCAGTCCCTCCCCTTTTTGCCAAAGCATTGGCCGAGTCAGTTTTGGCCTATCTGGAAACCAGCGAGCGCTATAGTAGCAGCGAAATCCTATATCGCAACCTGCCACAACAGCTTGAATTATTCGATCTCAAATCAACTGAGGAGATTTACAACATGCCTGACTTCATTCCCCATTGCTCAAAATCCAGTGCTATCAAGAAACTAATTAATGAAGCTCTCCACATCCTCAATAAACTCGGCATTCCTTTTGATAGGATGACGGAACGAAAGTTGGAACGAATGGGCATGGTTTTTCTTGCCGTTATAGACGTCACACAAAGTGACAAATGGCCTGAAGCTAAGCAAAGCGGAGATGGTTGGGCACCACAAACTCGGCAGATCATTGAATACCTTAATAGGAACTTCGAGGAATCAATATCAAGCGGTTCTTATGATGATATTCGGCGAAAAGATTTGAAGTTGCCAACAGTCGCGGGTATTATTGAACGTAGTGCCAACGATCCGAACGCTGCCACGAACAATCCGACTCGTGGTTATGCTCTTAGCCCGCTATATACTGACATAGTTCGCTCATATGCTTCAGATGACTGGGAAGATATGGTTGAAGAACTTCTTACTGAAACCGGCTCATTAAGTGATCGTCTTGCCGGAATGAGAAAAATCAATACTGTTTCTGTAAAAGTACCCGATGGTAAAACTTTGTCCTTTACACCAGGACAGCATAATGATCTTCAAAAATCAGTCATTGAGGACTTCTTGCCCCGCTACGGATATGGTGCAGAACTCCTATATGTTGGCGATACTGCGAATAAGTTCCTTCTACTTAACAAAATAAAGCTGGAGGAGCTAAATTTCTTTAAGCTTTCACATGATGAACTGCCTGATGTGATTGCCTACAGTGAATCGAAAAACTGGTTATTTCTGATTGAAGCGGTGCACAGTTATGGACCAATCAGCCCGGTTCGCTTGGAAGAATTAAAACGTCTGACTGAGCAATGCACCGCAGATATTGTTTTTGTAACTGCATTTATGGATAGAGCATCCTTTAGGAAATTTGCCCCAGATATTGCTTGGGAAACAGAAGTCTGGATTGCTGACGCACCTGATCACCTGATCCACTTCAATGGAGAGAAGTTCTTAGGGCCTTACATGAGATAATAATTGTCTTGCAAATTATCAGACAGGCGTATCCACAGTAATTGATGCTTAGTGGTTCCAAAGTTAATCTCAGATAATTATGAATATTTGACAATGGTAGCAATAAGGTATCAAGAAAATCGAAAGGTTACAGTGGCAACACTGTAACCTTTCGATTTTACTGGAGCCGATGCGCGGATTTGAACTGCGGACCTACTGATTACGAAGATGAAAAATGTGCGGCCGATTTGTTCTGCTGACTGATTTATCAAGGATAGTTCAGTCATTCGACATTCAGGAAGTCTCAAGTGAATACCGAAAGGACATCAACATAAGACCCGGTCAGATGATTGCTGTTATTGTTCACGATCAAATCAATAGATTAGTAGACTTCAAATGGGGCCTTATTCCTGCTTGGGCTAAAGACCCATCAATCGGCAATAAGATGATAAATGCTCGTGCTGAAACGGTTGCAGAGAAACCATCTTTTAGGCAGGCATTTAAGAAGCGTCGCTGTCTTATCGTCACTGACGGTTTCTATGAATGGAAAACAGAAGCGGGGAAGAAAACACCGATGCGTTTCAGTTTGAAAACAGGAGAACCGTTCGGTTTTGCCGGTTTATATGAATCGTGGATATCTTCTGATAAAGTACCGATTAACACCTGCACGATCATCACAACAGAATCTAATGAACTTGTAAGCCCAGTACATGACAGAATGCCGGTAATCGTATCAAAAAAAGATGAAGTATCATGGATCAATCCAGAAAACCAGAATCAGCAGGAACTCCTATCTATATTGAAACCGTATCCGTCTGATAAGATGGAGATGACCCGAACCAATATATTGAGTATCAGGTAGGCCCCCCTCGATCTATCTCAAGGGAAATTTTCGTTTATTCCGGTAGGGACCTGACCGTAAATTATTTTCCGAAAATCTCCATTCACAATTACTTCCTGTGCTCAACAGGCTTACAAATTACGTTCGCATAATGGATTTCATTCGAAAATGGTGATAAAAGTCCGACTAAAGAATGAAGGCATTGGAATATACAATCACGTATAGACTGCTGCTGGAGGGAAATCTGGACTGGCTAACAAGACCCAATTTTCACAAAATTAGGAGTAAGTGCTATTGTTTGAACACGATGCCATAAAGAAATACAGCTCTAATGAAATACCAATCAATGATGAATGCCTGCTAATGAGCGAAATCTACATGCAAGATTTTAGTAATGCACTTGTATATACCCTTGAATCAAAACAGGGTAACCCATATGAAGTAGGCTATGCCGGTGACGTTATTGTTAGACGAATAAACGAAAATTCAATTGATATGTCTTGGTATCCCAATCATTTTACCAGATTTCATGAAGTATCAATCATTGTCCCGAAAGATAAAATTAAGGAATGCGTTGGCTGCTGGGAATACGGTATAAAGCCTTACATTTTTGTTGACAAGGAATGGCTAGAACAATTGTATACACGAGAATATTCAGTTTTTGCATTGATCGATGCTATAGGTGCAAAGAATGCAATACGTAATAACCTCTTGACTAAAGAAAAGTTAATTGTATTGCGTAATAATCTAGACGCATTGGCAGTAGAGCATGAGGATATATCTTTTATTTCGTTCGCAGACAGTCTAATTTTAAAAAGTAATTGGTTAGTTGGTTATTTCCATAAAGGAATAAAGTGTTCATATGAGCCGGAGGTATTTTTATGGATAATCAAGAAAATCCAGGAAATATACCGGCAAACATTAGCTTTAGAAATCTATGCTGTTCTAACACAAGGTAGTAACCAATACTACGGAGAGCCCTTAACCCACATTTCTAAAAATCACATTTGTCTAAATAGCCTTGGTATCCCATTCGCTGAACTAATGGCTATCGAGAGATCAGCCAAAAAAGCCATAAGAGACAAAATTCACCCACCGGCAGAGGTCTATATGGAAGAACAATATTATCACTCTCTAAATCTTAAGCTTGAATTTAAGGAAAACATGAAGTCAAAAAATAGGTACGAAGCAATAATGAAAGCTGATGATTCATTCTATTTTTATTCTTCATGTAGTGAACTAGCAAGTAACCTTGCTCGATAAGTAGTATGCAAAACATTAACAAATACTTACAATCAGACCTCCGCACGGCATGTTCCAGCTGGTAGACACGCAGTTATTGTCTTTCAAACCGTAATCACTATAAACGAATCATTTAGTTGTAGATGAACTCAACAGCGGATCAGGGCTACCAACCTAATCTGAAATCACTATACATGGTTGCATAGGGTAGCAATAGGGTAGCAATGAAAAAATAAGGGATCAAGCAAACTGCTTAACCCCTTGTATTTATTGGCGCGCCCAGTAGGATTCGAACCTACGACATCCAGATTCGTAGTCTGGCGCTCTATCCAGCTGAGCCATGGGCGCGTGATGTAATAATGGCGGAGAGAGCGGGATTTG
>Ga0302253_1000896_pt1 | contig 21004 bp, 18 predicted proteins | sample AAG_RA_Trp_MG_FD_193537 | JGI IMG/M metagenome (GOLD analysis project Ga0302253, IMG submission 193537) | Enriched activated sludge microbial communities from anaerobic digester in WTTP, New Holstein, Wisconsin, United States - AAG_RA_Trp | ecosystem: Engineered > Bioreactor > Anaerobic >...
ACAAACGGTATCGAGTCTTATGCCATCAGGCAGGGAGGTGTTCATGCAACTGAAGCACATCATCATGATTTTAATCGCTGTTGTGTACACGGGTTACTACATCGGTGTATCGAAGGGCTTCATTAATAAAGAGATGCGCTACGGAAAGGAAGACGAACCCCGCACGGCCGTGCAAAAAGTCGTTGACGTTATCACCCCTGACAGTCCGGAAGAGAAGCGCCTGAAAAATAAGGATGAACTCGACGATCTCTATTTCCAATTGGATCTGGCCAAGAAAAATTATCAATCTTACGTTGAGTGGCGGACCGACGCGATCAACAACCCGCCAACTTGAGAACACGCCAGAGAACAGCTCCGGGTTGAGCTGGAAAACGACAAGCGTCCGGAAATGAAAGCCAGAATCGAGGAATACGAAAAGAAGATCGCCGAACTGGAAGGGAAATGACTTTAATGATTTACATTTATATTTGTTCGTAGATTAATTCCTTGTCAGATGTTTCTTCTTTATGGCATATACGCGCATATTGAAGGGAGGAACTGCTTGGAAACAATAGCGCCATACACGGACAAGATCACGGGGGTGATTCTTTCGGGGGGAAAGAACACGCGCATGGGAGGGCGGAACAAGGCCTTTATCGAATTCGAGGGAGAAAGGCTGATCGACCGGACCGCGCGGATATTCAAGGCTTTGTTCAAAGAGGTGATCCTGGTGACGAATTCGCCTCTGGATTACCTGGACCAGAACGTCATGATGGTGACGGATATTTATAAGGATAAGGGCGCCCTGGGAGGTATCCACGCCGGGCTTTTCCATGCCACCCGCGAGAAGGCCTTTTTCGCCGCCTGCGACATGCCTTTTTTAAACCCCGATTTTATCAAGGCCATGATCGACTTGGCCGAGAACTATGAAATCGTCGTCCCCAGTCCTCCCGACGGACTCCAGCCCCTGCACGCCGTTTATTCCCGCAAGTGCCTGCCTGTGATCGAAAAGCTGTTCAGCCAGGACAAGTTGAAGATCATCGGCTTCTACCCCGGCTACACGATTCATAAAATACCACCCGAGGTTCTGGTCCGGTTTGACCCTGAAGGCAAGATGTTCGCCAACGTCAACTCCCTGGATGAACTCAGGAAAGTGATTCCCGAAGGCGGACCCTCCTAGGCAATCATTCGACTGTTCGAGAAAATAGGATGGCGTTGCCGGATATCCCATAGCGGTGGAAAAGTTTGCCATCCCATGTTTTTGAAAGTTTAAGACTGGTTTTTCAACATCAACTTGCTTATAATTTGATCCATATCTGACAACCCAAAGAAAAGGACACGCTGTGCCTGAAAATACTTACAGAATTATAGAATTGGTGGGTGTAAGCACGATTTCTTGGGAGGACGCGGCCAAGAATGCAATGGACGTCGCTTTCAAGTCACTGGAGGAAATGAGGGTTGCCGAAGTCGTCAAGTTGGATTTGACAATCGATGATGAAAATGTCATCACATACCGTGTTCGCCTAACAACCTCCTTCAAATACATAGATACTTGGTGGATTCTTAAGGATGAGTACTGATATTTGCGGGAACAATCGGCAGGGAACCTTTCATTCCTCCCCCTTATGACCAGCGATTAACGCTTCCTTGGACCTTCCCCAATTCTCATCTTACATACCTGACTGATGCCACATACGGCTTGATTATGACCGGACTCTTTAGAAGAATACCCCACCTGGTCGTAAAGGTCTGACGTGATTCGGGATAATATCATGGATGTCTTAAATTATCGATGCGTTACGCTTTCGCTTATGCACCCCGCATCTGCATCTATCAAATCTTAAAATTCACAAACAACAGGCGGCTGGGGATAACCCCAACCGCAAGAAAAGACTGGTCAATCAGCCATCGTTATCCCCCCGGAAAACATTCATTTATGAAAATCTCAGCTACAAAACTTCCGAAATCAATTTTTTCCCCCTTTTCTTGATTACCGGCAGCAGGAAGCAGGTCCTTTTTTCAGGTACGCCTTGGCCAGCGAGGTGTTTACATGAACCACGCCCTTGTTCAGGTCCTTTAAGGGGTACTCCGGACCGATCACGGGAAGGGCGTCTGCCTGTTCCTGAGTACGTAAAACCGTGCCCGCGGGGACATAGCGACCCTCGGGCACGGTCACACCCATGAGGATGCAACCCGGCTCCACGACACAGCGCTTGTTCACGAAGGACTTGAAAACCAGAGACTGCATGCCGATGAAAGATTCATCAAGCACCACCGAGGGACCATGGATCTGAACCTGGTGCGCCAGGGAAACGCAGCTGCCGATGTAAACGGCATGTTTCTTTCCGTCAACCTCATAAAGATTCTTCTCTACGGGTTTACCGTGCTCTTCCGTTTCCAGGGCGTGGATCACCACCCCGTCCTGGACGTTTGAGTCGTCGCCGACGAAAAGGGGCTGTCCCTCGTCGCCCCGAACACAGGCGCAGGGGGCCACCATGACGTTCTTGCCCAGGATGACGTTCCCGATTACACTGGCCAGGGGGTGAACATAGGCCGTGGGGTCAATGACGGGGGTGGATTCCTTCGACGAAAAATCGGTGATCACATTGCTTTCGATCATATTTTTTCTCCTTTATTCCAATAAATTTTTCTCGCGTTTATTCTTTTCCAGACGCAGCAGTTCCTGCCAGACTTCATCGACTCTTTTTTCGGCGTCCGCGAGGCTTCCCTGGTTATCGATGACAATCCGGGCATGTTTCACCTTTTCCTCAATGGACATCTGGGAGGCAATGCGCTGCTCGGCATATTCTCGCCCGTATCCGTTGCGCAGGATGAGCCGCTCCAATTGATCTTCCGGGGGAACGTAAACCAGCAAGACCAGATCGAACCGTTCCTGGGCCCCGATTTCAATCAGCAGAGGCATGTCCGTCAGAACAATGGCGTCCGGTTGTGCGGCTTCGATATCCCGGATCCGGGTTTTCCATGCCTCAAACACGGCCGGATGGACGATTTCGTTAAGCCTTTTCAGCTTCAGCGGATCGTTGAAGACAATCGGCCCCAGTTTGTTCCGGTCGATGGTCCTGTCCGGGTTGAGAATGTTCTCACCGAACTCCGCAACAATGGTCCGCCACACCTCGGTTTCCGGGAGCTGGAGTTGGTGCGTCACCGCATCGAGATCAATGAGAATGGCCCCCTTCTCCACAAGCAGCCGGGCGATGGTTGTCTTCCCGGTCGAAATGCCTCCTGTCAGTCCCACGTTCAACATGGCTGGCTTTTACCACAGGGCCGTTGGGATGGGCAAAGGAAAATTGCGTGGACAATCCGTGGTTGACAGGTCGTTCAATACGACGTAGAAGCGGTGATCATGATCGGTTCTATCCTTGATATGTCGGATTGATTTACTATGATCGGAGCCCTGTTTCTTGTTTTCACGCAATGAAATCATCGGAACCCTGAGCCTGGTGGGAGGCGTCGGCCTTTTCAGCACCGTGGAGATTGCCAGTAAAATCATCGGTCCCCGGGTGGATCCGATTGTCCTGACCTTCATCCGGTTTTTCTTCACGGGACTGCTCTTAATTCTGATCAGCCTGCCCAGGCTGAGATTGAGAGCGTATCCGTTTTCACGGCGGGATTACGGCGTTTTTCTTTTAAACGGGTTCATCGGCATTACCCTGGCCCTCAGCCTCTTTCATACGTCGATTTTGGTTCTGGACAAGGCTGCCTCGGCGGCGGTCATCTTTTGCATCAATCCGGTATTTGTCGTGATTCTTGCCCGTTATATCAATCAAGAACCCTGGAGCGGCCGCAAGTGGATCGGGGTTTTTCTGGGGGCGACGGGAGTTTTCTGTTTTGCCTATGAATCGGGGGTATTTAGCTGGAATTCTCTGCACGGCCTGGCCCTGATGGTTCTGGCGGCCTTTCTCTTTGCCCTGAGCACCTGCTTCTCCCGCCGCGTGGTGGCGCGTTACGGGGCGCTGGTCCTGATGGGTTTCTCTTCCCTTGCGGGCAGCCTGATCCTTTTCCCCCTGGCGGTGATGCGTTTGGAAATGGCGGATCTGTCGCACCTCATCGGCGCATCCGTACCGATTCTTTACGTCACCCTGATGGGCACGTCCCTGGCGTATTTTCTCTATTATTACGGTCTCTTGAACACGTCGGCCCAGCGGGGGGCCATGATTTTCTTTTTGAAGCCGGTCCTGGCGAGTCTGCTGGCGGTCTGGATCCTCAGCGAAACGATCAACCCCTACATGCTGGGGGGAATTGTCCTCATTCTTTCAGCACTTTTTCTCGAGCTTCCCCTTGACATGCGCTTTCGAAATCGCAGCAGCGGCTGACCTCCAACTCTCCTAACTTTCGTGTTTCTTGACGTTTCGCTGGAAGATGATGCGTAACCCTTCCAGGGTAAGCATGTCGTCCACCTCGTCGATCATCCGGGATTCAGAAGCCACCACGCCGGCCAGCCCTCCCGTGGCGATGACGTAGGGATCGGATTTGGCTTCCGCCTTCATACGCGCCACGATGCCGTCCACCAACCCCGCGTAACCATAGATGATTCCGGCCTGCATGCCGCTGATTGTGTCCTTGGCGATGATCAGTTTGGGTTTCGTGAACTCGACCCGCGGGAGTTTCGCCGCCCTCTGGAAGAGGGCCTCGCTGGATATGACGATACCGGGCGTGATGCACCCCCCCATGTATTCGCCTTTCGGCGAAATGTAGTCAAAGGTCGTCGCCGTCCCGAAATCCACGACGATCAGGTCCTTCTTGAATTTCTCGTAGGCGGCCACGGCATTGACAATGCGGTCAGCACCGATTTCCCTTGGATTATCATAAAAGATCGGCATCCCCGTTTTCACGCCGGGGCCGACGATCAGGGGGGTGATCTGGAAGTATTTCTGACAGACCGGTTCCAGAATGTTCAGCATGGGCGGCACGACGCAGGAGATAATGATGTCCTCGATCTGCTTGGAACTGATATGGCTGGATTTATAGAGCGAATAGATCAGCATGCCGTATTCGTCGACCGTATGGTCGATAACCGTTCTGATGCGCCAGTCGTGAACCAGAACATCGCCGTCATAAACCCCCAGGACCGTATTGGTATTCCCCACATCAATAACCAGTAGCATGATTTCTCCTTCTATATATTCTTCATGATTTCGCAGTTGAATGAACGAATCTATCCGTCCTTTTTGATCAGAAGGGAGATGTCGGCCGCCTTGACTGAATGGGTGATGGCCCCGACGGAAATAAGATCGACGCCTGTCGCCGCGATTTCCCCGACAGTTTCCAGGGATACGTTGCCAGACGCCTCGAGCGTCGCCTTGCCGCCGGTCAGAGCCACAGCCTGTTTCATCTCCGGGATGGTCATGTTATCCAGCATGATCACATCCGCGCCGCAGCCAAGGGCTTCCCGCACGTCGTCGAGATTGCGGCATTCCACTTCTATTTTCAAAAGATGATGCGCCTTTTGTCGACACCGGGCGACGGCCGCGGTGATGCCGCCCACAGCGTCGATATGGTTGTCCTTGATCAGAATCCCGTCGCTCAAGCCGAAACGATGGTTATACCCGCCGCCGACTGTCACGGCGTACTTGTCCAGGACACGCAATCCCGGCAGGGTTTTCCGCGTATCGACTATCCTTGCCCGGGTTCCTCTGACCGCTTCAACATAACATCCGGTCGCGGTGGCGATGCCGCACAGACGCTGGAAAATGTTCAGCGCGACCCGCTCCGCACGAAGGATTTGGCCCAAATTTCCGGTGATTTCCGCAATGATTTGGCCCCTCGCCGCTTTTTCGCCGTCGTTGATCAACGCCTTAACTGCAAGCGCCGGATCGACGAGGTGGAAGACTTCGGTAAAAATTGCCAACCCGGCCACAATCAGGCCATCCTTGGCCATGACCACAGCCGTACCCTGCTCACCACCCGAAAGGACGGATGTAGTGGTGACATCCCCCCAACCCAGGTCCTCCGCAAGGGCGTTTTCGATCAATGTTCGGATGCGCTGCTTTTCCATTTCACTAATCTGATCAACAATTTAAAAAAATTCAGCCCTTGATTTCCTCAAATTTCTGGTACAGGTTTTCTAGGATTGTAAATTTATCGCGTAGGGTCTTATATTTCAACTCTTCCTTTTCGATTACCGCCGGCGCTGCCTTGTTGATAAAATCCTGATTGGCGAGTTTGTTCGCCACCTGCTTCAGGTCCTTTTCCATCTTCGCCATTTCCTTCTGCAGACGAAGTTTTTCCGCGGAAATATCAACCACGCCTTCAAGAAAAACAAAGATGCGCATGGCGCCGACCACGCCCGTTGCCACGCCCTTGGGTTCGTCCATGTCTCCGCCGATGGTCAGTGCTTCCAGATTCGCCAGGTTGATGATATAATTGCGATCCCGGGCCATCAAGGTCTTGATACCCGGGTCGGGAGCGGAGATGGTCACCGTGATTTTCCGGGAGGGCGGTACGTTCATTTCACCCCGGATGTTGCGGATTTTCGTGATGACTTCCATGAGCAGCGACATTTCCTTCTCTGCCGACATATCCCTCGCGGTGTCGTCCGGTTTCGGGAAGGAACTCATCATGACGGATGTCCCGTCATGGATGCATTTCTGCCAGATTTCCTCGGTGAGAAAGGGCATGAAGGGATGGAGCAACTGGAGTGACGTCTTCAAGACCATGTACAGCGTCTGCAGGACTGCTTCTTTCTGCCCATTCTCTTCCTTACCATAGAGAACGGGTTTAATCAGTTCCAGATACCAGTCGCAGAACTCGTGCCATATAAACTGATAGATGCTGGCCGCGGCTTCGTTGAATCGGTACGCGTCAAGATGGCGGTTGATGTCGTCGATGGTCCTGTTCAGTCTGGCCCTTATCCAGCGCTCCGGCAGAAGGCCGCTCCCTTCTCCGGGCTGATCGTATTTCCCGGCATAGCCGTCCAGGTTCATCATGGTGAAGCGTGTGGCATTCCATATCTTATTGATGAAGAACTTGTAGCCCTCAATCCGCTCCTCCGACATGCGTACATCACGCCCCTGAGCGGTAAAGGCCGCAAGGGTAAAACGGAACGCGTCGGCGCCATATTTGTCAATCATATGCAGGGGATCGATGATATTGCCCTTCGATTTGCTCATCTTCTCCCCTTTTTCATCCCGCACCAGGGCATGGAGATAAACATCCTTAAACGGCACATCTTTCATGTTGTATAACCCCATCATCATCATCCGGGCTACCCAGAAGAAAAGAATATCGAAGCCCGTAATCAGGAGAGACGTGGGGTAGAAGGTTTTCAGGGCCTTCGTTTCATCCGGCCAGCCGAGGGTGGAAAAAGGCCAAAGTGCCGAACTGAACCAGGTATCGAGGACGTCCTCTTCCTGGCGCAGTTTCTCTGCCCCGCAGACGGGACAACGGTCAGGATCGGTCATGAAAACGATGACCTTCCCGCAGGCATCGCAGTACCAGACGGGAATGCGGTGCCCCCACCATATTTGACGGGAGATGCACCAGTCGCGGATGTTGTTCATCCACTCAAAATAGGTTGCCTCCCAGGTTGAAGGAACGATGCGGGTATTGCCGAGGACGACGGCCGCAATGGCCTCCTTGGCCAGGGGCGCCACCTTGACAAACCATTGCTTGGACACGGTCGGTTCGATGTCGGTTTTGCAGCGATAACACTGGCCGATATTATGCGCGTATGGTTCCGTGCCGACAAGATAACCCTGTTCCTGCAGGTCCCGAACCACATTTTCCCGACAGGTATAGCGATCCTGACCGTGGTAAACACCGCCGTGCTCGGTAATAACGGCGTTTCCGTCCATAATTTTGATGATTTCCAGGTTATGGCGCAAGGCGATGGCGAAGTCGTTTGGATCCGACGACGGCGTAATTTTCACCGCGCCGGAACCGAATTCCATGGTCACATAATCGTCCGCAATCACGGGAATTTTCCGGTTTACCAGGGGCAGGATGACTTCCTTCCCGATTTTATCCTTGTAGCGCTCGTCGTTGGGGTTGACCGCCACAGCCGTATCGCCCAGCATGGTCTCGGGCCGCGTGGTGGCGACGATGATCTCGCCGCTGCCATCGGCGTAGGGATAGCGGATATTCCAGAGGAAACTCGCTTCCTGGTGGTATTCGACCTCCAGATCGGAAATGGCCGTATGGCAACGGGGGCACCAGTTGACGATATAGTCGCCCTGATAGATCAGTCCCTCATTGTAAAGCCGGACAAAAACTTCCCGGACGGCCTTGCTCAACCCTTCGTCCATGGTGAAGCGTTCCCGCTCCCAGTCGCAGGAACTGCCAAGTCTTTTCAACTGGTTGATGATGGCGCCGCCGTATTTTTTGCGCCATTCCCAGACCCGCTCGATGAATTTTTCACGGCCCAGATCGTGGCGTGAAATGCCTTCCTTCGCCAATTCCTGCTCCACGACGTTCTGGGTCGCAATACCGGCGTGATCCGTTCCCGGCATCCAGAGTGTGTTGAATCCCTGCATCCTTTTGTAACGGATGATGATGTCCTGCAACGTATTATTCAGAGCGTGCCCCATATGTAAAATGCCCGTTACGTTCGGCGGGGGAATCACGATTGCAAACGGGGGTTTCTCACTTTGATCTTCCGCGTGAAAAAATCGATTTTCCAGCCAGTATGCATACCAGCGCTCTTCTGCTTGATGGGGTTCAAAATTCTTACTGAGTTCTTCGCTTGACATAACCTGCTCCTGATTCGTCTTCCAACTGCCCCGAAAATCTTCGCTCTAAAATCACGATCCCCCTGAGATCAACGCCGACGGCGGATTCAGAGGGAGTAAAGCGGATAAAGATCCTTCCCGGGAATATATCTTCCGAACGTTATTATCTTCTTGGCTTTTAGTTTATTTTTAAATCCTCTTTTAGTTTTCGTGCAATCAACAGGGCCTCCGCTCCCGACAGGGGAGCCAGGGGCGCAAATGTGTCTTCATTTGCGTTTTTCTTCTCCATAATGCCCCGTGACGTCACCACCATGACGGCCTCGTAATATGGATAATCGGCTTTGACATCCGGGAAAGGCGATGGGGTCCCCTGAAACGGCTTTTTCAATTCCGTATTGCCGGTCAACCTTTCGAGAATGTCTTCCATAATGACGGCATAGGCCGCCCGGTTGACACCTTCTTCCGGTCGAAACGACCCATCGGGGTACTTCGTCAGTCCCTTGATCCCCAGTGTCAAAACCTCTTCAATGTGAACCCGAAACGGGTGCTCTGCAATGTCCTTGGCCGTGGCCTTCCCTTTTTCGACTTTTTTGTCCTTTGTTTTATCCGTCACGGGAGCGGCGTTCGGATCCTGCCGTCTTAAGTTTTTTTCCAGTTTGATCTCTTCCACAATGATGGCGGCGCAATCGGCACGTGTGATGCGGTCCGCCAGGGCAATGGTTCTTCCTGTTTTCGTTGAGGCCATGGCCCCCTGAATTTTTTGGATCCGGTCCGCCTGAATCTCTGCTTCCTTCACATGCCTGTCGTTGATAGCGATGACTTCCCGGAACATCTTCCCCGCTTCATCAAAATTCAGACTGTCCCGGAAAGCAAAGCCCATGTAGAAGTAGGCATCACTGTTTTGGGGATCGATTTTAGTCGCGGTGTCAAAGGCCTCCTTGGCTTTCAGAAACCACCGCTTGTCCCGTTTATCTTTGGTATAAATTCTGATCCGCGCCACCTGGCAGAAGACCTTATCTTCATTTTGTTTCGCATACTTGCAGCCGCTTTTCAGATCATCCAGGGCTTCATCGTAATCGCCCTGGTAGATTCGGGCAATGCTCCTTCCGATCGCGGCCCGAGCATTTTTCGGGTTCTTGGTTAACGCCCAGGCAAATTCACGATCCGCATCGTCGTACTGCCCCTTTTCCAGAAGCTGCAAACCGGCATCGGTGTAGACATCGGACGGTTCCACCCGAACGACAGGCGGCTTCACGACGGTCGGTTTTTTGTTCTTTGAGCCGCAAGACACTAAAGTCACGGCAATCAAAAGAACCAGCATGAGCATGAACCATCTTGCACACTTTGCTTGAACGGCCACCGGTCACTCCTTTTCATATATAATCTGTCTTGTTTTTGGCTCCAAACCGCTTTAGTTCGGGTACTTCCATATATTTATCGCTTTGTGAAGTCAAGGTTTTTCACCTTTTCGTCGTTGATTTCAAGCAAGAAAGGCTTCAATTTGACGTCGAATTCCGGCAACATCTTCCGGCGCGAACCACATGATTTCTTCATCCTTTTTAAACCAGGTCATCTGCCTTTTCGCGTACTGCCAGGTATCCCGTTTCATGGCGGCAACGGCTTCATTCAGAAGCCACTCTCCTCGGAGACATTGCACCATGTGCCGGTAGCCCAGGGACTGCATCGACTTGAGCTCCGGACCATAGCGCCTCGCCAGGAGCATTTCCACTTCCTGCAGAAGCCCCCTTTCCATCATCAGATCAACCCGCTTTTCAATCCGTTGCTGCAACGTTTCCTTCTCCTGCCGGATTCCGATTTTCAGATACCGGTAATGCTGTTTTTCCTGAAAGGCATGTTCCGTCTGCTTCTTGACAATGGATTCTCCTGTCAGATCGAGGACTTCTAGCGCACGAATCATCCGGACGGCATCGTTCGGGTTGATCCGTGCGGCCGCCTGCGGATCGCGCCGGCACAGCAAATCGTAGAGATGGGCTTTGCCGTATTCCCTTTCCAGACTTTTGTAATGTTTCCGAAGCGTTTCATCCGGTCCAGGACCGTCGATCAGACCGCCAAGGAGGATTCGCACGTAAAGTCCCGTGCCGCCGGCCACATAGATCGGTTGCCCGGGCTCCGCATTCTCTGCGATCACCGTTCGGGCCATATCCAGAAACATGGCCCCGTTGAACGTTTCGTCGGGATTCACCACGTCAAGGAGATGATACGAGAATTGCGCCCGTTCTGCCGGCGTCGGTTTGGCCGTGCCGATGTCCATGTAGCGGTACACCTGCATCGAATCGGCGCTGATGATCAACCCCGGTCTTTCCGCCGCGAGGGCATTCACAACGGCGGTTTTTCCTGCAGCAGTGGGACCGACAATGACAATCAGCGGGGGATTGGGATGATTCATGTCCTTTTGAACAGCTTTTCCAGATCCGTCTGGTGATAGATCAGGTAAACGGGTCGGCCGTGGGGGCAGGTGGCATTGAACGGGGTGTTGTCCATTTCGGCACACAATGCCTTCACCTCTTCTGAGGCAAGGGTGTGATTGGCCTTGACGGCCCCCTTGCAGGCCATGACGGCGAACAGCCTCTCTTTCAACGCCAGGGTGGATGCGGTTTTCCCCCCGGCAAGCACTTCACCGACCAGATCCGGCAGAAATTGCTTGGGTGAGAGATTCGCGAGCGGTCCCGGAACGGTTTTCAGCACGAGGGAATGGCCGCCGAATGGTTCCATATCGATACCGGCATCAGCCAGAATGTCCCGCGACTGAATGAACTGTTCATATTCCGCCGGGGATAAACTTAACACCTCGGGTACCAGAAGCGCCTGCCGGAAACCGGCGTGTTTTTGGGCGGCAGAACGGATTTTTTCAAAGAGAATCCGTTCGTGGGCGGCATGCTGATCCATGACCACCAGCTTATCCCCGCCGGAAAAAATCAAGTACGTTGCGCCCACCTGTCCCAGGTAAGCCAATGTGGAAAACCGAAGGGATTGTTCCGGTAGACCACCCGGTAGCGATTCCGCCTCCGGCCGTGAAACCGGATCACGCCATAAGCCCATCAGCGGCGGCTCCGGTCGACGCTCATCCCGGTGCGCATAGGTGGGGCGACTCCCGCCTGTCACCAGGGTATAACGCTTGAGGGCCTCCTCTACCCGCTGATGATAAGAGACTTCCGTTTGTTCCCGGTGCGCATCGTACGAAGCCCTTTCGCTTTCCGGGACAACGGCAAGTTTGGCCACAATGGTCTCGACGACGCAGTCATAAATATCCCGCGGATTGCGAAAACGCACCTCCGTTTTAGCCGGGTGAACATTCACGTCAACATCTTCCGGCGGCACTTCGATAAAAAACACCAGCACGGGATAGCGCTTCTCCGCAATGACCCGCCGGTAACCCGTCATAACGGCGTGGCTGATCAGGGCATCTTTGACAAACCGCCCGTTGATAAAGAAGTAGTAACCCTTCGCGTTCGCACGGGAATAATCCGGCCGGGTGATCAGTCCGTGCAACCGGATCTCTCCCTTTAGACCCTCAATCCGGATCATGTGACTTGACGTATCTTCACCCAGGATCAAGGCGAGCCGTTCGGATATATCTGTTGTGTGAGGCACGCGGAGAATTTCCCGGCCGTTGGATGTCACTATAAGCCGGACGGCCGGCTGACTCATGGCAATCCTGACCAGCATCTCCATGCAGGCGGCCTGCTCCGCTGAAACGGACTTCAGAAATTTTTTCCGGGCGGGCACGTGATCGAAGATATGGGTCACTTTAACCACCGTGCCTTCAGGGCATCCGATGTCTTGCTGTGATTCGATTCTCCCGCCGTCTAACACGATCCGGCATCCCGACAGGGCGCCCCGGCTGCGACTGGTCATCTCTACCCGGGCGACCGAGGCGACACTGGGCAGGGCCTCGCCGCGGAAACCATAGGTCACGATATGAAAAATATCGTCAACCGACTGGATTTTGCTGGTGGCATGCCGCTGGAAAGCCAGTCCGATCTCATCCGCTGCAATACCGCGCCCGTTATCTACAACCCGGATGGATTTGCATCCGCCCTGCTCAAGATCGACGCCCAGATCGTCTGCGCCGGCGTCGATGGCGTTCTCCAGCAGTTCCTTCAAAATAGATGCCGGCCGTTCGACCACCTCACCTGCGGCGATCTGGTTGGCCACATCCCGGGATAAGACGGCAATTTTATTTTCCATATCCGCTTACTCTTGTTTGATTTGATGCTTTGAATTTCCGTTTTTTGTCTGTCATTTGCGGAACTGTGTCATCATACTCGCGTCATGTTGGTGGTCATTCTGGGTGAAACGAAGAATCTCTAGGCACAGCATGATGACATAAATAGATTCTTCGGCTGAAGAATGACATGGCAACAAAAACTTTTCGCCGGCAGGCTAACAAAAACCCTGACCGCTTTCAATGAAATCTTCTCCGATTAATCCTATTAAAAGAAAACGATTTAAGATTTCTCCCTGCGGTCGAAGTGACAAAGCAAATGAGTTGTCATGCCGGACCTGATCCGGCATCCATGCGCAGGTTGTTGAGCACTGGAAATGGATTCAGGCCTACAAGACTTTGTCATAATTACCCTTTACTCCTTCCGCGCAAACGAAGCGCTACACGGAATCCAGTATGAGAGAAGCATGTTCCGGATACCGGCTTTCGCCGGTATGACGGTCACAATTTTAATCTCTGTCATTGCGACACGGCCCCGGCGCTGGAATGATAAATATATTAAACATCCAAATAATACGCGATCTACGTTAGCATCCACTTGCGCAATTCTGCAATCTGATCGCGTATTTCGGCGGCTTTCTCAAACTCCAGATCTTTCGCTCGTTTTTTCATCTCCTGGGTCAGACGGGCAATTTCCTCCTGAAGATCGCCCACGGAATGATAGGGCGGTGTTTTTTCCTCAATTAAACCCAGATCGACATAATCGGCCTCGTATATCGAGTGGAGAATATTGTGAATATTGGCCGTCACCGTCTCGGGTGTGATGCCGTTCTCCTCATTGTATTGATGCTGGATTTTCCGGCGGCGTGTCGTTTCTCTTAGGCAGGCCCGGATCGATCCGGTCATCCGGTCGGCGTACATGATCACCTTTCCGGCGACATTTCTTGCGGCGCGGCCGCTGGTCTGAATGAGGGAGCGCTCCGACCGCAAAAACCCTTCCTTGTCGGCGTCTAAAATGGCGACCAGGGAAACTTCAGGCAGATCGAGACCTTCCCGCAGCAGGTTGACCCCCACCAGGACATCGAAAGCGCCCAGGCGCAGATCGCGTATGATTTCCACCCGGTCCAGTGTCTGCACATCTGAGTGGAGATATTTCACCCGTACGCCCAGCTCATGGTAATACGTCGTCAGGTTTTCCGCCATCCGTTTCGTCAAAGTCGTCACCAGGACACGTTCCGCTTTTTTCACACGCTCCCGGATCTCGCCCAGGAGGTCGTCCACCTGATGGGTCACGGGTTTGATAACAATTTCGGGATCGATGAGTCCCGTCGGACGGATGATCTGTTCCACGACGTCCCCCTCAGCCTTGCCACGTTCATATTGGGCGGGGGTGGCCGAGATGTAAATCCGCTGCTGGGGAAAGCGCTCGTACTCTTCAAAACGGAGCGGCCGATTATCCAGGGCCGAGGGCAAGCGAAAACCGAACTTGACCAGGGTTTCCTTCCGCGACCGGTCTCCCCGGTACATGCCGATCAACTGGGGAATCGTCACATGGCTTTCGTCGAGAATGATCAGGGCGTCCTGAGGCAGGTACTCCATGAGCGTTGGCGGCGACTCCCCTGGGTTGCGACCCGTCAGATGACGGGAATAATTTTCGATACCCTGGCAGTAACCCATCTCCTCCATCATTTCGATGTCGAAATGCGTCCGCTGCTCCAACCGCTGATACTCCAGGAGCTTGTTCTGCTCTTTTAAATCGCGGAGCGTCTCGGCCAGTTCTTCCCGGATATCGCCTATCGCTCGGTTCAGATTGTCCCGGGTGGTCACGTAATGGCTCCCCGGATAGACGGCAAGTCGCTTCAATTCCTCGATTTTCTTCCCCCGCAGGGGGTCCGTCATCCAGATGGCTTCCACCGTATCGCCGAAAAACTCGACCCGGTAAGCCCGATCTTCCTCGTAGGGCGGAAAAATCTCCAGGATATCCCCCCTCACCCGGAACGTCCCGCGATGAAAATCGATGTCATTTCGCTCATATTGAATTTCGATCAGCTTACGCAGGACCGCTTCACGGTCGATTTCCATCCCTTCTTCCAGACGGACTAGCATCCCGGAGTAGGCCTCCGGCGATCCCAAACCGTAGATGCAGGAGACGCTGGCGACGATAATGACATCGTTGCGCTCGAACAAACTGTGGGTGGCCGCATGGCGCATCTTATCGATCATGTCGTTGATCGATGAATCCTTCTCGATGTAGGTGTCCGTGCTCGGTATGTAGGCTTCCGGCTGATAGTAATCGTAATAACTGACGAAATACTCCACGGCGTTTTCCGGGAAAAGGTTCTTGAATTCACCGTAGAGCTGGGCCGCCAGGGTCTTGTTCGGGGCGATCACCAGAGCCGGTCGCTGGACCGCCGCGATGACGTTGGCGATGGTAAAGGTCTTTCCAGATCCCGTTACTCCCAGCAGAACCTGATGCGCCTTTCCCGCCTCAACACCGGAAACCAGTTTGGCAATGGCCGCGGGCTGATCGCCGCGGGGTTCGAACTCGGTCACCAAACGGAATTTTTTCATGGCGTGATTGACTCCTGCGTGGATTGATTACACCATGAACCGGATTTTTGCCACAAAGGTCTTGACGGTGACCATTAAAGCTGTTACTCAAATTTTCCATAGCCGGTTCGGGCTGTGTGTTTATTGTTGGATTAAGTCCTTCGTTTCATCCGGGAGGCCCCATGGATTTCTTTTCCGATGCCTTGATCCTGTCCAGATTGCAGTTTGCCTTCAAGGCCCTTTTTCATATTCTTTGGCCAATCATGGGCATCGGCCTCGGCATCTGGATTTTCTTGATGGAATGGCTTTGGCTGAAACGTCAGGACCTCTTCTATTATCGGCAGGCCCGGTTCTGGACCAAGCTCTTCATTCTGAATTTCGCCATGGGTGTCGTGACGGGCATCCCCCTGTCGTTTGAGTTCGGAACGAACTGGGCCCGTTTCGCGGCGGAACGGGGGGGATTCATCGGCGAACTGATCGGCATCGAGGCCACAACGGCCTTCATGCTGGAGTCGGCATTCCTGGGCATCATGGTCTGGGGGTGGAAACGCCTGCCACCGGGGCTGCATCTGTTTTCAACGGGAATGGTCGCCCTGGGGAGCACGATTTCCGCTTTCTGGATCATGTCGGCCAACTCCTGGATGCAGACACCTGCCGGGGTCGTTTTCAACGGCGTTCATTATGTCGTCACCGATTATTTTCAGGCGATTTTCAATCCGGATTTTCTGACCGCTTTTCTTCACATGTACCTGGCCTGTCTGGAAACCACTGTGTTCGTTGTCGGGGGCATTTCCGCCTGGTATCTGCTGCGTCAGCAGCATACGGATTTCTTCCTGCGGTCCTTCAAAATGGCCGCCATCGCGGCTTTCGCTTTGGCGTTTCTCCAGGTGGTGCAGGGCGATTTTTCCGGCAAGGCCGTCGCCAAACACCAGCCGGCCAAGCTGGGCGCGATCGAGGCCCACTGGGACACCAATCCTCCGGGTGAAGGGGCCTCCTGGATTCTCGCCGCTTGGCCGAACCCTGAACGGGGTCGGAACGACTGGGCCATCGAAATACCCTATGTCTTAAGCCTCATTCTCACCTACAATCCGACCGGCACGGTCATCGGTTTGAATGAATTCGCCAAGGAAGATATGCCTCCTGTTGTCGTGCCGTTTTACGCCTTCCGGGTCATGTTCTCCATCGGCTTCGCCCTCTTGTTTCTTATGCTTTGGACCGCCTGGCTGTGGTACAAGGGTGGGCTGGATAAAGAAGCCCTCGTCAAAAACAGGTGGTTTCTCTACGCCTGGATGCTGGCCGGTCCCGCCGCCTATTTGGCCGTGGAGGCAGGCTGGGTCGTCCGGGAAATGGGGCGACAACCCTGGATCATTCAGGGGGTGATGCGGACCCATGACGCGGTTTCCCAGTTGCCGGTGGGACATGTCGGCCTGACCTTCAGCGCCTATGTTATCGGTTATTCAGTCCTTTTCATGATTTTTCTCTATGTCGCGGCACGCATCATCGCCCGGGGACCCGATCTGGAATCGCCGGCGGCAACAAGCGGCCTTGCAGCCTCTTTCCGGCGGGGAGTGAATCATGATTCATGAATGCTGGCAACCCTATATCGGCTACGCCTGGATGCTGGTCTTGGCCCTGGTTTTCCTCACCTATCTGATTTCGGACGGCCTGGTCTCCGGCATCGGCATCTTGAGTTTGTGGATACGAGATCAGCATGTTTTGTCGGACATGACGGAAAGCTTCTCCGGCGTGTGGCACACCCACCAGACTTGGCTGGTCGTCTTCGCCGGTCTTTTGTTCGGATCTTTTCCCTTGGTCTTCGGCCGTGTTTTGTCGGTTTTGTATCTGCCGGCTTTTCTGCTCATCCTGGGACTGGTCATTCGCGGCATCGCCATTGAACTCCTGGAATTAAAAGAGTCCCGGCGGCTCTGGACGTTCTTTTTCGCTCTGGGCAGCATCATTCTTACGCTTTCCCAGGCAATGGTGGTCGTCCTGACCCTGCAAATTGTTTTTTACTCTGCCTTTTCCCGGCTGCCCGCGTCGGCCTTGATGGCCAACGTTTTCACCTTCGGCCTGACCATGACCCTGATCTTTTCCTATATCCTCTTCGGCGCCACGTACCTGATCGGCAAAACTTCGGGGGACAACCAGATCCTTTTCTACATCATCGCCCGCAAAGTCGCCGTTTTTCTCATCGCGGCCGCCATTTGCGTCATCGTGGGCCTCAGCATTCCTCAACCGCAGCATCCGATCATCCTGTACACCGCTTTCGGCGTCACCCTGATCCTCTCCCTGATCCTGTTCCGCTGCCTGATGCAGGGAAAGGAAAAACCCCTTTTCTTTCTGGCGGTTGCCTGCTTCATCACCCTTTTTGTGGCCCTGCTCAGCACGTATCCGGGACTCCTGCCGGCCCTTGCGTCCATCCCGCTGTTCATTTCCTCCGCGACATCCCAGATCACGCTGCTGTCCGTCTTCTGCCTCATCCTGCCGGTGATTATCATTTATAATATTTTTCAGTACCGCGTCTTCCGCGGGAAAGTGGACGAAGGAAACCATCAGAATTACTGATCCCTTGAACCTGTCTTTCGCGGCGTGTGCTGTGATGCATTGAGCACATCAGATCTCCGGTTACCTTGGCTGTATATCCATAGAACCATCTGAAAAATAAAAAAGATTCTCGCCATTAAAATACGCTATTTACAAATAATCTATTTCGTCTACAATGTGAGCAAACACTCACTTTACAAAAGGGCATGTATGACATCAGTAAAAGTCAGCGGTCAGATAAGACGCAGGCAGATCGTCGATGCGACACTGAAAATCATATCTGAGAAAGGGGTAAGCAATCTGACGACGTCGGCTATAGCAAATGAGGTCGGCATGTCGGAAGCCAATCTATATCGCCATTTTGTCAACAAAGAGGAAATCCTGAGGGAAACGGTCGCGCTGATCGGCGAAGGGCTGCACGGCAATATTGAAAAGGTGTTCCATTACGGGAAAAGCCCGTTGGCGTGCCTGCGTGAGATTTATTTGCTTCACCTTGGTTTCGTGGAAAATAATGCCGGCATTCCCCGGCTTGTCTTTTCCGAGGAAATTCATGGCGGCAAAAGTATTCTCAAAGAAATCATGTTCAATACCGTCAAGGGGTATGCAACGAAGCTGGAATCGTTGTTCCGGGAGGGGCAAGTTGCGGGGCTTATTGAAGAAGACCTCGATCCGGCCTGCTGTGCTTTAACCATGATCGGCATGGTGCAGGTGACCATATTGCGATGGTCTTTGAGCGGATCGACCTTTTCCCTGAAAGAGGAAGGCTTAAATCTCTGGAATAACTTTGAGAAATGCATTGCGACCAAAGACCGGCTGAGTCGTTGAGATAGTCATTGATCAGGTTATTGCGAAAAAAAATGAAAAATTGATTGGACAGAAAAACTCATAACCAAACGATAACGAAGGAAAGGAGAAAAGAATGAAAGAAATCCCGATCAAAAACAATGTTTCCTGGGTAGGTAAAATCGACTGGGAACTCAGACGCTTTCACGGTGACGAATATTCAACACATCGTGGATCGACGTACAATTCATATCTTATTAAAGAAAAGAAGGTGGCGTTGATCGATACAGTCTGGAATCCTTTTGCCAAGGAGTACGTGGAAAATCTTGCCACAATTATTCCCCTGGACGAGATAGACTATGTCATTGCCAACCACGCGGAGAGCGACCACAGCGGCGCCCTGCCCGAACTGATGCGGCACATACCCGACAAGCCGATCTATTGCACCGCCAACGGTGTAAAGTCGCTCAAGGGCCACTATCACAAAGACTGGAACTTCCAGGTCATTAAAACCGGCGACCAGTTGGATCTGGGGGACAAGAAGCTGATCTTTGTCGAGGCGATGATGCTGCACTGGCCCGACAGCATGTTCTGTTATCTGACCGGTGACAACATCCTATTCAGCAATGACGCATTCGGTCAGCATTATGCCTCCGAATTTATGTTCAATGACCTGGTGGATCAGGCGGAGTTGATGAGCGAATGTATTAAATATTACGCCAATATCCTGACCCCTTTCAGTTCGCTGGTGGACAAGAAGATCAAGGAAGTCCTGGCTTTCAATCTGCCGGTTGACATGATCTGTACGAGCCACGGTGTCATCTGGCGGGACAATCCGACTCAGATCGTGACTAAGTATGTCGAATGGGCTGGCAACTACAAAGAAAACCAGATCACCATTCTCTACGACACCATGTGGAACGCCACAAGAATCATGGCGGAAACCATCGCCAACGGCATCAAGTCCGCCGATTCGAATGTGAACATCAAGCTCTTCAACGTTTCGAAATCAGATAAGAACGATGCCATTACAGAAGTATTCAAATCAAAAGGCATCTTGGTCGGGTCGCCCACCATTAACCGGGGCATTCTGACGGCGGTCGCTTCCATCCTTGAAGAGATCAGGGGCCTCCGCTTTGCCGGGAAAAAGGCGGCGGTCTTCGGTTCTTACGGTTGGAGCGGCGAATCGCCGAAGGTGCTGGCGGAGCATCTGGAGAAATCAGGTTTTCAACTCGTTGACGAAGGGTTGAAGGTCATGTGGAATCCCGATGAAGCAGGCCTAAAACAGTGTTTTGAGTTTGGGCAGAAACTGGCCGGGCTGTTGTCCTGAGAGAATTGCCGGTCGGGACGTTAACACGTTTTTAGCTTCTGGATCATTTCGTCTGGAAAAATAGATCGCGGGAGGTTGTCATGGAGATGAAAGCCAGCCGGCAATTAAGAGACGAGCATGAGGGCATACGCATGATGCTTCGGATCATGGAGGCCATGAGAAAGCAAGCCCAGGATAACGGTGATTTGGATATGGATCATTTCTCCGCTGTCCTGGATTTTTTGCAGGTATTCGTGGATCGGTGTCATCACGCCAAGGAAGAGGAACTTCTCTTCCCTGCAATGGAAGCGGCGGGGGTTCCCAAGGATGGTGGCCCCATCGGCGTCATGCTTTATGAGCACGCTCTGGGCAGAGAGCTTGTCAAAGCCATGGACGGGTCCTTCAGGGTTTACAATCAGGGCGGTAGGTCGGCCCTTAAGGATATTTTTTACAATATCCAGGAGTATATTGCCCTTTTGTCCGGGCATATCGATAAAGAGAACGGCGTCCTGTTCGATATGGCGGATCATATGCTCTCCGAAACGAAACAGAGCGAATTGCAGGAGGGGTTTGACAGGATTGAAGAAGAGCGCATCGGCGCCGGGAAGCACGAGGCGTTCCATGCGTTGATCCAGAACCTTGGCAACACGTACCTGAGTTGAACCGCAGCGGTCAACCCGAAGACTACGACGAAGGCTTAACAGGAGGTGAATTGATGCACTCACCACGATTAAAGGCGTTCTTCCTGTTTTTTCTTGTCTTGACTTTTGGCGTTCTCATCTTCGGCGGTTACCTCATAAACAGAGAAAAGCCCCCAATTCCTCAAAAAATTGTCAGCGATGATGAAAAAACCTTCATCACAATGGAGGACATTCTCAACGGCCAGAATTACTATTTCAGTCGCGGCGGACAGCATATGGGGACGATCTGGGGGCACGGCTCCTACCTCGCACCGGACTGGTCGGC
>Ga0302253_1000900_pt1 | contig 20949 bp, 16 predicted proteins | sample AAG_RA_Trp_MG_FD_193537 | JGI IMG/M metagenome (GOLD analysis project Ga0302253, IMG submission 193537) | Enriched activated sludge microbial communities from anaerobic digester in WTTP, New Holstein, Wisconsin, United States - AAG_RA_Trp | ecosystem: Engineered > Bioreactor > Anaerobic >...
CTCGACAAACCAAGGCTCCTTGAGCCCAAGCAGTTTCTCATACAGTTCTCTGTCTTGCATGGCTTCAGTATGGCTGAAGCCTCTGCTTTTGTCACCTTACCCATAGGATTTACTGAAGAGCCAAAAAATGAAAAATCCGCAAGAAAAAATGAAGTCGATACCCGGATCTGTTGCCTCGCCTGATCCGCTTCAAAATTTGCTGAATATATATATCTTGGATTGATCCGCCCTTCAAATTTCCCAAACGTATACCTTCCGTTGACCCGCGCGTTTACCGAGGTTCTGTATACTCTTTTCAGACGGTTGGGAAAGCCCGGGTGCAAAGCCGGGGCAGCCACGAACCACCGGAAATTCAAGGTTCATTCGGGAGGCGCGGCCTTGGTTACCGACTCGAGCGCCATACGAAATAGCCGCAATCCAATTGACAGACATTAAATGTAGTAGTAGATTTGTAATGATGCAAAATATTAAAACATTGCATCAAGAGCAAGCCTAGTTTGGCAATTCGCCGCAGTTTGCGGCTTGTAGCATCTATTTTTCTGGGAGAGGCGCATTATGGCTGAAAATTCTAGCACAGACAATGTGGAATTCCGTCGTCTGCAGGGCTGCTCAACGGATACAGAGAACATGGACATCATCTTTGCCTGTGACGGCGCGGCGAGCGTCGGCCAGGTCGGGAACCATGTGGCAATCGACCTTACGAATGCAGGAGTCGGCGCACGCATGTGCTGCACATCTGCGGTAGGCGCTGGCTCGGAAGCGCATGTCAACATCGGCAAGCGCGCCCGCAGGGTCATCGCAATCAATGGATGCGCCAATCGCTGCGTCAGCAAGATCATGGAGCAGCGAGGCGTCAAAGTCGCCCATGAATATGTCATCGCAACCATGGGCGTAAGCAAAATCCCGACGCTCGATTTCAATGACGCCGATGTCGAACGCATATCCAAAAAGATTGCTGAAGATCTGGGGTACGATATCAAAGCCAAGAACTAGATCAACAGGTATCGGAGAATGCCTCTGAAGCCCCCCGCGCTGCGAGCGTTGCTATCGGCCGACAACGGGGGGACCCGCGCAATCAATACTTCTGCAGTTGCTTCTGGAACGCCGCAAGGTGGTTTTTCGAGGCATCCCGAAGGCGGGTGAAGAGATCTACCACGCTCGCATAGCGCGGATCCTTGAGCACAGGCTGCGCCAGGAAACGCTCATACATCGCGATGTTGTCGATCTCTGCCTGCACGCCTGCCTGGGCGGCATCTTTCAGAGTGGCGGGCGCATGGATGTACTTTGCGGCCTCATCCACAGGGACCGCCAGCTTCAGCGTTGCGAACATGTCCTTTAGCCAGGAGATGTGCTGCTCCTCGGCCTGCTTGATGTTCGAGTATGGCGCAATCTGACCGAATTTGGCCATGATCGCCACATATTCCGCGCGCGCCAGGTACTCGTCCTGAATTGCGTAAGTGAGCATCGATTCGATGGTGAGCGCATTATCTGCCTTTGCGGCCGCGTTTCCGTACAGAGGCAATGATGTCTCGGCAAAGACTGCACACGCAGCCACAAGCCCGATCAAGGCCGCAAAAACCGCAACTTTTCTTTTCATTTCGTTACTCCTCGATAATCTTTTTTTGCAAACATATGTTTACTCTTATATATAGTTGTCGCCATAAAACCAAAAATGGTTCCATTTAAATATAGCGGTTGTGGTGGTCGGGGGCAAATCCTTGCGGGCATGGTAAGGCAAGCATCGGCGCCTTATTGATCATTGCAGCCGGTCCGGCATTTTCTTCCGGCACCGGCTTTTTCTATATCACTCAGTTATTGCGGCAACCTGTGCTCCAGCTTCAAGCCGGCGGCTCAGCGCGCTCCCGGCAACCTGTGCTCCAGCTTCAATCCCACCGCCTGGTTGTTCCCAAAGCCTTTCCAGTAGCTGTGGTCGGGCTTGGGCTGGCCTTTTTCATCGACTGACCATTTGCCGTCGGCACCGTTCTCGATGAGGGCAAGCCAGCTGTCGGCATTGGAGTCGCCTTTGATGTATTTCGCCAAGAAGGCAGTGATGAAATGCTGGGCGATGTTGTTCATACGCACATTGTCCCAAACAGCGTCGAGGTAGTGCGAAGCGACTTTGGCGCCGGGCGAGCCTTTTGCGCGCACTTCTTTGGGGGCGGGTATGGGAGCAGCCGCGTTGTGCGAGCCATTCTCGAAGGTGAGAAAGTAGCGGTCAGCATTGATAGCCAATTCGAATATCGTATGGGAGCCGGGCGAATAGCCGGCGACGGTGTCCTTGCTGCCAGCCATGAAGAATATCGGGGTTTTGATTCCTTTGAGCCCTTCTGCATCCCAGAAGCCGTAATTCATGCCCCAGGGAGCAATCGCGACACCCGCCTTGACGCGCGGATCGAGGCTCGCAGTGTAGGCAGGGTTGCCCGCGGCTCTCGCTTCGAGAATGTTCCCAGGAGAGAAGGTCGCATTCTTAACAATATTCGCCGACAAGCCGCCGCCAAGCGAATTGACGACGCCATATGCGCCCATGGAATAGCCGATGAGCGTGGTCTTGTCTGCATCGATCATGCCCGAAAGCCCGGTCCCGCGATCTTCGACATTGAGGCGGGCCATCGAATCGAGCACAAAGAACTGATCCGGCGAGCGATTGTACAGGGTCGAGGGAAAGGCGCCCTGATCGGAATAGGTGCTGTCGGTGTGATCGATCGAAACGACAACATAGCCTTTGCTGGCGAAATTTTCACCCAGGTGACTCAATAGGAAACGGTTGCCCGGATAGCCGTGCGAAATGAGCACGAGCGGATAGTATCGATGTGGTTATCCTGGCTCCATACTGCAGGCAATAGCATAGCGAATAACGCTATCATACTGAGGAATTTTTTCATATGTGCCTCCTAGTTGAACGATTATAGAACGAGGGATACGGCGTCGCAATCGTGAAAATGCAAATTTTTTAGCAAATGAAAATAAACTGCGACCCCAGTTCCCTTCCCCCGGTCCCCGGCCACCCTTTGCCCTTCGACCTTCCAACCTCTCAACCTTCTACCCTGTTTCGGCCTTTGTTTTTCGCTAGGTAGAGCGCGCGGTCGGCTGACATCAAAAGTTCATCGAGATCGTAGGCTCCCTCTTTTTCTGTGCAGGACGAAACGCCGATCGACACCGTAACTCGCACCGGAATCATTCGCTTTTCGATCGCGATTCCTTCGATGCTTCTGCGAATGCTTTCACCGATATCCAATGCTTGCTCTCTCTGCGCGCCGCGCAGTAGAACGACAAATTCCTCGCCTCCATAGCGCCCCGCAAAACCTTTTTTCTTGCACCTTCGTCGTATTATGCGCCCGACAGCAGCGAGTACTCTGTCGCCCACCGCATGCCCGAAACGATCGTTCACATTCTTGAAATGATCCACATCGATCATAAGAAGCGCAATATTCTTCCACGCTCTCTGAGCATTTGCCAGCACTTTTTCCGCTCGTTCCATAAACCTGCGCCGGTTGTAAAGGCTCGTGAGCGCATCGAAATTCGCCAGTTTCCGGAGCCGATTCATCAGGCGTCTTGAGTCCGTTATATCTCTAAAGAAATAGACACGTCCCAGCACTGAACGACCTTCATAAATAAGGGTGAACCTTCCTTGGTAGTACCGTTTGTTCCCTGCCAGTTCGACAACTTTTTCCATCTTCAATGGAGCATCGAAATTGAACAGGGAAGCATCCGCAGGATCCGATATCGGCATTCCGATACTGCTCGAATTCAGCCAGGGAAAAATCTTTTGCGCTGCTGCGTTGAAATCAGAAATCCTCCCATCCCGGTCAAGAATAACCACCCCGTCGTCTATACCAGCAAATATCGAATAGAGAAACACTTCCTCTGAACTGAGCGTGCCATAGCGCAGAACTGCAATCGCAATGAAAAATATGCTCAACGCAATGCCAAAAGGCGCCAAGTCAATACCATTATGCGATTTCCCAAGCTGGTAGATGACAATCCATGGCAGAAGGCTCAGTGTACTGACAAACATCCAGAAACCACTGCTCTTGAAAACCCCGCCGCGCCTGCGCCAGGAAAGCCATTGCAGCATGATGCTCATAATGATAAATGCAGATTGATATACAAGTTGAACCCAGTACCAAGGCCCTTTTTCGATAATTGCAAGATGATGCCCATCTATATCCGAAAGCCTGAGCGAGCGATAAAAAAGCCCCTGAAATTCCTGTGTCGACACAAGAAAAAGCGTAATTGCCGGTATGACAAATACCAACACCATCATCCTGAATCTCGGATTGCGGCTGTACCATAATTTCCACGAAAGCAAAAACCAAAATGAAGAAATAAACGATAAGCCAAAATATTCGAATTTGAGCCAGAAACGGATTTCTTCGAGAGAATGCGCGCCCAACTCGGACGCGTAGCCGAAAATATAGAGAAAAGCACAGAGGGCTGCAAAGAAAAAGTATCGCGCAAGATGGCTATTCTGCCGGGCTGCAGAATAGATGACCAAAAAGCCGACAATTGCGCTTGTCGCGTACAGAATTGTTCTCAGTGTTTCAATGCTCATTGCATTTTTTTCCAATAATATTGTATACGAGACAGAGGCTTTGGCGCCAGTTGAGCATCAAAAGAGAGCATCAGAACCCGTGCGTCGCCTGCATCGAACGCTCGAGCGCCGCGATTGCGCCGTCGATATCATATGAGATAATGACATTGAACAGAATATCTACAGCAGCAAGCTGGCTCAGCCGCGAGAGTTCTGCCGCGCTGCGGTAGACGCGCTCCACGGCAGGGATAGAGAGTGCAAGATCGGCCCGGCCGCACAAGCGATTTGTTCCGGCCATAGTCATTGCGATCAGAAAACAGCCGCGCGCTTTCGCCTGGTCCGCTACTTCGATCATGGCATCCGTCTCACCGGAATACGAAATAACAAAAGCGATATCCTGAGGACGCAGGGCACAGGATGCTGTGATCTGTGCGTGGGTATCGAAAAGGTAGGAGGAAGGAAGCCCAATGCGTGAGAGCTTCTGATGGAAGTCCGCCGCAACAAGGCCCGAGGCGCCGACGCCAAAGAGCGCGGTCATGGCGGCAGTGCGAATTCGTTCCGCAGCTTCTTCCACAGCTTGCGGGGAGAGCGTCGCCGCAAGAGCACTCATGGTGCGGCGCACTGCTTCCGCCATGTCATGAATTGCCTTCGAAGCCGGCGTTTGCGATTCCAGGCCGAGATCGGGCAGATATTTCTCATTCCAGCCCTGATACACATCTTTGGCCAGCCAGAGCTTGAAGTCGCTGTATCCCTCTGCACCAATCCGCTTGCAGAAGCGCACGACTGCTGCACTGCTCGTACCCGCCTGGCGAGCTAACTCGGCAATATTGAGATGCAGCACTTTCTGAGGCGATGCCTGGACAAACTCGGCGATGCGGCGTTCGGTGTCCGCAAGGCGAGGCATAGATTGGGCAATTGTTTCAAGGGCCCCATAATTCATGCTATTTACCTGCCTTTTTTGACTGGGAATATATTCGCATCGCATCGGCGAGGCGGCCTTGTCCTTGCTGAATGAGTTCTTGTGCCGTTTCAGCACTGATTCCAAGTGCAATCATCAAGATAGCAATTTTAGGCTTCCCGCCTGACGCAAGAAAGGCCGCTTCCGCTTCATCCTTGGTGCAGCCCGTTGCTTGGCGGATAAGGCGCTTCGAGCGATCCACAAGCTTCCGGTTGACGGGCGTGAGATCTACCATTAGGTTACCGTAGACCTTGCCGATACGAATCATGCTGGTTGTCGTAAGCATGTTGAGCACAAGTTTCTGGGCGGTACCTGCTTTCATTCTGGTAGAGCCAGTGATAACCTCGGGGCCTACCTCCAGCAGTATGCGATGGTGCGCAAGCGCAAATGTCTTCGATTCGCGGTTGCAGGATATCGCCCCCACTACCGATCCTTGCTCTCTTGCATACTGCATGGCCCCCAACACATAGGGCGCGGAGCCCGATGCAGTAATGCCCACAAGAACATCGCGGGAACAGAAATCGATATTGCGCAGGGCTTGCATTCCCTCTTCCGGCTCATCTTCTGCGCCTTCGATCGAGTTTCGCAGGGCAGCTTCCCCACCAGCTATAATGCCCACCACCATCCCTGGAGGAACCCCAAATGTCGGTGGACACTCGGATGCATCGAGCACACCAAGCCTTCCCGAAGTACCAGCGCCGATATACACAAGGCGGCCTCCGCTGGTAAATGAGCGGACAATGTCTTCCACGAGCGCCGCAATATCGCGCAGAGCCTTTTCGACCGCAAAGGGCACACCCTTGTCTTCTTCATTGATAATGCGCAATATTTCGATAGTCGGCAGCTTGTCGATATTTGCAGAACGGGCATTGCGTGATTCGGTCGTGGCGCGTTCGAGATAGTCATCCAATGCTTGAAAGTCCATTGTCGCTCCTGTGTTTTTTCATTATATAGCGATGTTCATACATCATTGCAATGCTCAAAAGCCAAATTTCGAAAAATTATTTCAAAAAATATTGACAACCCGGCAGAACAGTCCAATACTGATTGTGGCACAGTGCGTTCCAAGCCGCACATGCCAGAGCAGCGCGTATATTGCGCTCATTCTATTTTCACCAGGAGGCTCGAATATGGCAAAAAGGTTTTTGATGGCAATGCTTCTGCTTTGCCTTATGATGCCCGCATGGGCTCAGTCCAAACCGGCGACAGTAACCATCTGGGGCTGGCGCGCTCAGGATGTCGATGTATGGAAATCGGTCGAAGCAGCGCTCAAAGCAAAAGGAGAGCAGATTACCATCAAATATGAAGTATTTCCGCCAACGGAGTATGATTCCAAGCTGCTCGTTTCTCTGCAGGGCGGCGTCGGTCCGGATCTCATGTACACCCGCAGACTTCCGGGCGCGAGAACACAGGCTCTTATTGACAACTCCTATCTCGTGCCGCTCGACAGCAGCGTAGACCTGTCGAACTTTGACAATGTCTCCCTCAGCTTTATCCGCTCGAACAACAAGACCTGGGGGGTTCCTTTTGCAAATCAGATTGTCGGTATTTTCTACAATAAGGCGATGTTCGACAAATACAAACTCAAAGAGCCGCAGACCTGGGATGAACTCGTGCAGGTTGCCGAAACTCTTCAAAAAAATGGCATCACTCCATTCTTTGTCTCCGGCAAGGAAGCGTGGACTCTCGCCATGCAGAATGCAATGGTCGGCGTGAGCTACCCCGGCGACGCCTGGATTGGCAAGCTTGCGGAAGGAAAAGCCAAATTTACCGATCCAGAATATGTCAACATGCTCAAAGACCTCAATGCGCTCAAGAAGTACTACCAGAAGGACTTTATGGCCAATACCACCGCAGAGCAGGATGTCGCCTTTGCAATGGAACAGGTGGCAATGGTCTTTTACGGAGTCTGGGGCAATACCAACTGGCTCAAAACTAATCCTGACCTGAAATTCGATTATTTCCCCGTTCCCCCAAAAGACAAGAATCTTCCTGCAAAAGCGTATATCTATATGGATGGCGCGTATGGCTTGAGCAGCGCATCCAAGAACAAAGATGCTGCGCTCAAAGTGCTCAACTATGCCGGTACAAAAGCGTATGGCGAGCTCTTCTCTTCAACGACCGGCGAGATAACCGCAATAAAAGGCGTTACCATGCCTGCATCCAAGCCGATTCTAGTCAAATGCTACAACAAAATGGTCACAATTGCATCGACCAACCGCTACTGGGTCGGCTCACCGTTCGATGCGGGAATGCCCAGTGTCTACAACATTCTGCAAGAAAACATGCAGAAGATGTATCTCGATCAGATGACGCCGGAAGAGCTTGCAAAGAAATTGCAGGATGGCATTTCGACATGGTACCCGGCTTTCAAAAAATAACGCTGTGCTGATGCCACATGCGTGGGCGTGCAGGGCGGTCGCTTTCTGATCGCCCTGGCAAAGCCGGTCCCTCTGAAGCGCGCCCCACTTTGTATCTGAGCGAGGTTGACGTGCGGAAATATTCTTTTTTGTGGATGCTCTTCCCGGCGCTGCTCTTATATACCGTATTCATTGCGTATCCGTTTTTTTCGAGCCTCGGGCTCAGCTTCTATGACTGGCCTGGCATTGGACCGAAGAAATTCATCGGACTCTCGAACTACAAGAATATTCTCTCCGGATTTATGGCGCCGGAGTTTTACCGCGCGCTCGGGCATAATATCGTATTTTTCATATGGTCTCTCATTCTTTCGGTAGTGCCTGGGCTTTTTTTCGCTTTTCTGCTCTCCGCGGATATAAAGGGAACAAAGTTTCTGAAGGTGATCTATTTCTTTCCGAACACGCTCGCGATTGTGGTGGTAGGCTTTTTGTGGGGGCTGCTGCTCAATCCGCAATGGGGGCTTGTTAATCAGCTGTTCCGCGTGCTCGGGCTCGGCTTTCTTGCAAAACCATGGCTTGGGAATACAAGTACTGCCCTGCCGACAATCATTTTTGTGACGGCGTGGAGGGGGCTCGGATTTTACATTCTAGTGTATCTGGCCGCGATTCTCGGCATCGATCGCGAAATGACAGAGGCAGCCCGAATCGACGGCGCAACTGAAATGCAGATTGCTGGGCGCATTATCTTGCCGCATCTTCTGCCGATTATTGCCACAACGAGCATGCTCAAATTCATATGGACATTCAATATCTTCGACATTGTCTACGCGATGGAAGGAACGCAGGGAGGTCCCGCAGGCTCCACCGACGTGCTCGGAACCTTGTTCTACCGCATTGCGTTTGGCGGGCTCGGGTCGAGTCAAGTGGGCATGGGTCTTGGCGCGACAGTGGTGACACTGATTTTCCTTCTGGTTTTTCCGGTGTCGATTTTCTATGTGTTCATCGTTGAGAAGCGAGTGGAAAGGGGCGAATGATGTTCAAACTGAATGGACTACAGAAAGCCATTGCATGGATATTCCTTGCGCTCCTTGCATTTGTAAATCTTTACCCTATAGGCATCATGATTCTTTCGAGCTTCAAGTCGACGCGCGAGATTTTCCTGAAGCCTTTCAATCTGCCGGCTGTATGGCGATGGAGCAATTATGTTTCGGCGTGGCAGCGGGCCGATTTTGCGACATATTTCAAAAACAGCATTCTGGTGACCGCGGCCTCGATTGCTGCGATTCTGCTTGTTTCGTCGATGGCGGCCTATGTCATCGCGCGATTCGATTTCAAGTTCAAGCGTGGCATATACTTGTTCCTGCTTGCCGGCCTTGCGTTGCCGACGCGCCTGGCAATTATTCCGATATTCCTCATCATGCGCTCGCTGAACTTGCTCGACAAGCTTTCGGGGCTAGTCATTGTCTATGCGGCTGGAGGTATCGCATTTTCGGTATTCCTGCTGGTGAATTTTTTCAAGAAACTGCCACGCGACATTGAAGATTCCGCAAAAATCGATGGCGCTGGCCCGTTTCGCATCTATTGGCAGATTGATCTGCCTCTGCTGAAGCCGGCGCTGGTCACAGTGGCCATGTTCAATTTTATCGATGTGTGGAATGACTTTTTCTTCCCTTTGATTTTGTTGAGTTCGAGGGTAAAAAAGACGATTCCGCTGGGGCTTCAGGCTTTTTTCGGCGAGTATACTATTGAATGGGATGTGCTGTTCGCAGCGCTGAATATTTCGGTACTGCCGATACTGATTATCTTTTTGATACTGTCGAAGCAGTTTATCGCGGGAATGACGGAAGGGGCGCTTAAATAGCGCCATAGATCAAGTAATTCTGCCGCAGCTTCAAAAAGCGCTCTTCTCCTTCGTGTGCAAAAGCGAGACATTCTTCAAGAGGTGCGCCGCTATCAATCATGCAGCGCAGTGTCGTATTCCCGGCAAGTCTATCGAAGAACGAAAGCTCTGGATTCTCCCAATCTTCCCGCCAGCGAAAATCGTGTGGATACATGCGGTGAATCGTGTGCACGACTGCAATGCCGGTATCGAGAGAGCGCACCGCTTCCCGGTCAACAACTGAAACGAGAACCCCTTCGCAGAGCGCTCCCTTATACTTGGATGCTGTAGGAGTGAAAAACAGCGACATGAACACGAGGCCCGGCAAACCAAGCGCGGAGAGCGCTTCGCGAAGCGCTTCGCCATCGACAAAAGGCGCACCGATAATCTCGAAGGGGCGAGAAGTTCCTCGGCCTTCCGACAACCATGTACCTTCCACGAGGCAAGTGCCGGGATAGAGTTCGGCACATGAGAGCGAAGGCAGGTTCGGCGAAGGAAGCGGCCATGGAAGATCTGTTTCTTCCCAAGGCTGGCGCGCATCCCATCCGGAGAGCGGCACAATTTCGAGAGCACAATCTGGATAATACTCGCCGCGCAGATAGCGCGCAAATTCCCCTATTGTCAGGCCATACCGCGGCGGCAGCCCATACCCTCCCACAAAACTATCCGCCTCTTTCGGGATGGACGAGCCTTCTACTTTGCGCCCTCCGATGGGATTTGGCCTGTCGAGCACGATGAGCGGGACACCAACAGTTTCGCATGCCTCCATCATGTAAGCCAGCGTATATAGAAATGTATAGTAGCGGCAGCCGACATCCTGCATGTCGAACACGACGGCGTCGAGACCTTCGAGCATCCATGGTTCAGGCTTGAACCGATTTCCATACAGTGAGTAAGCAGGAATTCCTTTGAATAGTTCATCCTTGACATGGACTGCATCCTGGGCAGCCCCGCGAAAGCCATGTTCTGGCCCGAAAAGGCATACAGGGCCAAGGCTGTTTTGCATGAATGCTTTCCATGCGGGGATTCCCGTGGAGGTCATTGCTGATGGGTTTGTCGCAAGCCCATATCGCTTGTTGCGGCGGCTGGAATCGGCAATAAAATGATCGAGACCACATCGCACAGGGGTCGCCGGCAGATTCGATATATGCATAATCTATGATATCATCAGGGCATATGGCACACAATAGCAGCACTGATTTATCCGTTGAAAAGGCGAGCACGCCCGATAGAGTGCTGGCTGCGGGACCAGGCGTTCCGCTCGACGCCCTTCTTGACTCGGCAATTGCAAACAAGCTGTGCACGGGGGCGGCCGGCGCAGTATCGATCGATGGGAAGATTGTCTGGTCTCGATGCGCGGGGAAGACCGCGCTGGAAAGCGATGAAGCGCAGTTGGCTCGCGCCAGGGCGACCTCGGTTTCTGAGTCCTCCGTTTCTAAGCCTCCGGTTTTAGAGCCCGCAGTTTCTCCGCCCGCGCCCATTACAACGCAAACCCGCTTCGATGCAGCATCCCTTACCAAACCCTTGGCCACAGCGCTTCTGGTGATGAAGGCGGTGGAATCGGGAGCGCTGGACCTCGATGCGCCTCTCGGCAAGTACTTGCCGGAAATTCACTCCCAGGCAGTGCACATCCCTCTTATTGCACTCCTCACCCATACTGGCGGCATGCCCGCAATCCCGGCGCTCGAGAGATTTTTTCCGGATTCTGCCCGGCTCGATCGGCTAGAGGCGCTGACGCAACTTTTTTTAATCAGGCCAGAGTTTGCAGCTGGGCGCCATGTCGAGTATTCCTGCACAGGATATATACTTGTCGGTGCTGTCCTGGAGCGCATTTCCGGCATGTTACTCGGAACGCTTTTTGAGCAGGAAATCGCGCGGCCGCTTGCGCTGTCGTGCGCTGCTTTTGCACCCAGGATTCTGGATTCAGGAGAGCCTTCAGCATTCGAGGGCGCAGCGCAAACCGAATTCTGTCCATGGCGCAAAAAACGAATGGATGGCCAGGTTCACGATGAAAGCGCATACTGCCTGGGCGGGCACTCCGGCAATGCGGGGCTTTTTCTTTCGCTTGAGGATGCCCTTGTGCTCGGCAATCTGTTCCTGCAGGAAGGCATAAGCCGGGGAAAACAGCTTTTGCGGCCCGAAACAATGCGCACGATGCTCCAGGAACGCACCATAGGCCTTGAAGAGCGGCGCTCGATCGCCTTCAAGCTTCATGGCCAGGACACTGCCGATGGCCCTTTGTGGCCAGCGCAATCCTTTGGCCATACCGGCTTTACCGGCACCAGCATCTTTTTTGAGCCAGGCCGCAAATTGATGGCAGTGCTTCTTACAAACCGAGTCTATTACGGCAGAGAAGCAACGGCAGGCCCCATTGTCGCCTTCCGCAAGGAATTCCATTCGGGCGTCTGGCGGACTTTTTGCTGAATTCCGGTTGCCGGAGCATGGAAACTCAGGAAATAGTGGATTAGAATGCGGACTGGCCGGCAATAAGCCCCAGCACGGCACTAAATGTTCGCTACATATTCAGGGAGCTTACATGAACGAGCAATGGATATTCGGCATCGATGGAGGCGGGACATCGACGCGCCTCAGAATCGAGAACCTTGAAGGCAGTCTGCTTTTTCAATCCGAAGGGCCAAGTCTCAATCCGAGATCGGCGGGTTGGGATGGTTCCCAGCGCACGCTTGTTCAGCTCTTTTCCGAGATGTACGAGCAGACTGGCCTTGTGCCGGATAGCTGTCTGTCGGGTTTTGCAGGAGTGGCCGGCATTGACCGGGCTGAAGATACTGGCACAATGCTTGGGCTGATCCGGAACGCAGCCAGGCTGGGCCCCGATACAGCACTCGAAGTAAAAAACGATTCGATTCCTGCGCTTGCGGGGGCTTTCGGTGAACTTCGAGGCATTCTTCTCATCGCGGGAACAGGCTCGATTGCGGTCGGAGCCAACGGTGCGGGCCGAATTATTCGATCTGGAGGTTGGGGGCACATTCTCGGCGATGAGGGGTCGGCATACTGGGTGGGACTACGAGCGCTCAATGCAGCCATCCGGTTCCATGACCGGAGGGGGCCCCAGACTGACCTACTTGGAAGCGCGCTTGCATTTTTCGAGGAGCGCGACCCCTTTGCGCTCATTCCTGCGGTCTATGAGCCTTTCGATAAGGCAAGAATTGCCGCATTTGCGCGCATTGTTGCAGAAGAGCGGGAGCGCGGCGACGAAGTGGCAGAGCAGATTTTCAAGGAAGCCGCGGAGGAGCTGGCCTTGCTCGCCATTTCCATTGCAACGCGCCTTGGGGAAGTGCTAGCGGGAGGGCGCATTGCATTTGCTGGAGGTTTCCTCAGCAATAACGAGCGGCTCTGGCACGACACTGAAGCGCGGATCATTGCCTCGCTGCCCCGTCATCGCATCTATTCACCGCAGGCAGATGCGGCAAGCGGCGCATGCCTGCTCGCGCGCCAGAACATCGAAAAACCGCACTTTTAATCGGCACATGCAGGCGAGCAAGGCGCACATATGCAATGTTCGTGACACTAATGTCTCCGTGAAGAAACGGTTGCCATATACACCCCGCTGATAGCGATAATCCCCCCTGCAATCTGGAGCGCACTCAATCGCTCTCCCAGAATCACAAATGACGCAGCCACAGAAACAACAGGAATCAGATTGATGAATACGCTCGATCTTCCCGGTCCGAGATGCTCGAGGACAATCACATAGAGCCAATACCCGATCGCGGAGCCGAAAATACCGAGATACGCCGCATTGAAAAGCGCCGTTGCGGACAACCCAGCCCACACTTGCCGCTCGGCGACAGCAAACGGAATGCAGCCAATCGCCCCGATCACCATCTGCCAGAACGTAATCGCGAGCATCGGGTAACGCCCCGAAAGAGGCTTTGTAGCAAATCCATACACCACCCAGGAAAGCGCTGCCCCCACCATATACAGATACCCGAGCGGCGAAGCCGAAGCGCTCTCGGAGCGCAGAACAATCAGAGCCACCCCTACAAACGAAAGCACTATCCCCAGGGCAATGAGCCGACCTGGCCTTGTGCGCAAAAACAGAATTTCACCAATCAGGGTCACAACAGGAATAACCCCGATTATGAGCGAGGATTCCGAAGCGGTAAGCCTGAGGATGCCGTTGTTTTCGAAGAAAAAATAGAGTGTCACGCCCACGAAGCTACTGAGCGCGAGCAGGGGCACATCGCGCCATGCGATCGCAAAACTGGTTCGCGAAGCTGCCATAATCCCCGCGAGCAGTACCGATGCGATTACAAAACGAAAGAGCGAAAGGCTCATCGGCCCAAATTCCCGCAGCGCCACTTTGATTGAAAGAAAGGTCATGCCCCAGATAACTGCAACGATGACTCCAAAAAGAGAAGCTGCCGATTCCCTTCTTTTCATGGAATGCAATGCTACCGGGAGAATCGGCGCCTGTCCATAACCCTTCTTTATGGTATACTGAAAAACATGAATGATGTGATCATCGATGGCTGCTCACTTTCCATCCCGGAGCTTGTCGTTGTCGCGCGGCACAAGATACCGGTGCGGCTCGACCCCGATGCCGAAGAGCGAATGCGCGCTTCCAGGGAAGTAGTCGAACTCGCGGTCAAAAAAAAGCTTGTAAAATATGGAATTACGACGGGATTCGGAAAGTTCTGCAATGTGACCATTTCCGATGAAGATAATGCGCTTCTTCAGAAAAACCTCATTATGAGCCATGCATGTGGCCAGGGTGAGCCTTTTGCGCCGGAAATTGTGCGGGCAATGATGGTTTTGCGGGCCAATGCGCTCGCGGTGGGGCATAGCGGGGTGCGTCCGCTCCTTGTCCAGCGCATTCTTGATCTCGTCAATGCAGACATCGTGCCAGTTGTGCCGGAAAAAGGTTCGCTGGGGGCTTCGGGCGACCTTGCGCCGCTCGCGCATATCGCGCTCGTGCTCATCGGCATGGGGGAAGCGTTCTACAAAGGAAATCGCATGCCGGGAGCGCTTGCGCTCGCGGAAGCGCATATTGCACCCGTCGTGCTGGAAGCAAAGGAAGGGCTTGCGCTCATCAACGGAACGCAAGCAATGACAGCGATTGGCGCGCTTGCGGTGTACGACGCCCTTATGCTCTACCGAAGCGCGACAATTGCCTCGGCACTCACATTTCAGGCACTGCGCGGCATAACCGAAGCGCTCGATCCCAGGATTCATGAGCTGCGCAGGCAAAAAGGCCAGATCGACGCAGCGCAGGACTTGCGCCGGCTTCTTGAGGATTCGCTCCTCACGACAAAACCATCCGGCACCCGTGTGCAGGATGCATACGCGCTTCGCTGTACGCCACAGGTCCATGGCGCATGCGTGGCGGCAATCCAGCATGTGTGGGATATCATTTCTGCGGAATTGAATGCAGTGACCGACAATCCGCTCATTTTCCCCCATGTGCTCCACGAAGGCGGCGATATTCTATCAGGTGGCAATTTTCATGGAGAGCCGCTCGCGCTTGTTCTCGATTATCTCGGCATAGCCGCAGCCGAACTTGCGAATCTATCCGAACGGCGGCTGGAACGCATGGTCAATCCTGCTCTATCCGAAGGCTTGCCTGCATTTCTGACCATCAATGGCGGGCTCAATTCCGGTTTTATGATTGTGCAGTACAGCGCTGCAAGCCTCGTGTCGGAAAACAAAGTGCTCGCGCATCCTGCGAGCGTGGATTCCATCCCCTCAAGCGCGAACCAGGAAGATCATGTCTCCATGGGCACCATTGCCGCGCGCAAAGCCAGGCAGATCATCGACCATTCCCAAAGAGTCGTCGCCATGGAAATCCTGGCCGCATGCCAGGCGCTCGATTTACGAGCGATCCAGCTGGGGCTCTCTTCGATCGATGAGTCCTTGTCGCCTGCAACCCGCTCAATCTATCGCATGCTGCGTACAGTGGTCCGCTTTACCGATAAAGACAGAATCATGTATCCGGATATCGATGCTGTTGTCGAGCTGGTTTCCGATGGTACTCTCCCGGAAAGCACCGATCGCTGGAGTTGGAATCCCGGACCTGTTGTCCCTTGCGAAGAATACGTTTAAAATCAAAGAAACTCTTTCCCAGGAGCATGGCATATGGTAACCAAACGAGATCATGGTATTCATCTTGACAGGACATCTCCCCAAGAGCGCACCCGCCTCATTTCCTATATCAATATCAAACTCGAAAGCCTCGGCCTGCCGGTTTATTCAAAGGAAGGCACGGGCTTTGTTCAGCTTGCTGCCGATATGCTGGAGAGCTTCCGTCAGAAAGAACGGCTTTTGCCGCGAGTTCTTCCCCCCTCCGATCAGCGCATCCAGACTTTTATCGATCGATATCTTGCCGATCTTGGACTTGCGCGGGTTCCGCAAATTCCTTCCAACACACTCGTGCTCGACCGATATGGCATGGCGCGCGAGCTATCCCTGCCACCTGATGGCCATAAGCATATTTCACCCACCCTCACCTCGTACCGCGTGCGCAATGGAGTCTTGCACAACCCCAAAAGCGATCGTAGAACCACCGAAGGGGTATTCCATATTGTGGAGGGCGGTCTTCCAATTCCCCCGGACAAAAAAGCCGTTCCCAAGCTCGCCTTTGCGAGAATACTCGAAGCTGCACTGAATCCCCCTCCAGAACTGCTCGAACTTCCTTTTACAGCAGGCGAAAACGAAAAAGCCCGCACCTTTGTCTCGGTTCTTCTGAGACCTGTCGTGCGTCCGGAAATTCCCGGTTATTGCGAAGAGCGTTCGATGGAAGTGCGTTTCTTTGCTCCCGGCTCTCTTGTCGCCAATGTAGACTTTGTCGAGAGCATTTTCGGCAATTCAGGCGATCCGTTCATCCCTGAAAACGATGCATCGATCGATCCTGTGCACTGGACCGGAACCACTGGCTGCATCATTCTCGCCACGCACCTCACCGAGCTTACAAAGAAAGAACTCGGCTTGCCTCATTGGGACGAAGCGACTGAACGTCAGCGCCGCGATGGCATGTGCTGGCGCGAACCTACAGAAAAGTACAACGATGGCAGAGCATTCAAAGTCTGCGCACGCGACGAATCTGGGGTCATTCTGACCATCATTGCCGACAACTATTTTGGCTATTCGAAAAAAGAAATCAAATCCCACATCTCCTATTCCGCGAATCTGCTTGGGCTCGTCGAAGAGGAACATGCAGGCGGCGCCCTTGTATTCCCCTCCTATAACCTCGGCACGCGTTTTGTGCCCGACACGAACCTCAAGTCCAAGGGGCACAGCCTTCACGATGTCTTCACCATTATGCGCGGCCGTATCGAAATGAAGCAGGAAGGGTATGCTGTTGACCTTACCTTTCCGAACATCATTTATCTGCCGGAAGATGCGTACATTTCGCTCGAAGACCAGATGGCGCATTGGGTAAGCGACGGAAGAGAGGAATCGCTTCGCGTTTTGCCCGACTACATCTATGTGCACCCAACCGGATACCGAGTCCATATGGAGCGCCACCCCGCCACGGGGGCATGGCGCCTCATCGGCACAGCCGCAGAAGGCCTCTTGTGTCACAAACCTTGTACCGTTTCGGGAGGCGGCAAATCTGAAATCGCCAAATCGATCCATGACGCCATTACCTACATGCCCATCATCATTGCCGATTTCGACAAAGACATGCGCGCGGTCAAGGAGATCATCGAAAAAGACTATGGCAACCGCTTCCGCGACGAAGCCGAGAATCACGGCAAAGATGCACGACCCGTGCTGTCGCCCAAGCGTTCGCTCGGTTCGGTGATCAAGCTCCTTTCGCCCTCGCCGGCGTACAACGACGAGTATAACGAGTGGCTCCGCTCCATTCCGGAACGCATAAAAAGCCTCGTGTTCCTCGTTAAGCGCTTCTACCGGCCGGACTGGGGCGACGACTGGCTTTCGCATTTTTCGGTCGACGCGGTAAATGGCACGACCGGGAATATACTCAAGTTCGAAGGGCGGCCTATCATGGGTTCCTACTTACGCGTCGGCAAGAACGAGCATGGCATGAACCGTTTCTTTAAGCTGAGGCAGGACTTCATGCCCGCTTTCAAACTTCAGTGGGAAGATGATATTTCCGCTTCGATCGTTGTTCCCGTCGACCAGCTCGAAGATCTGCCGGAATGGGCGCAAAATCACTTGAGCCTCAAGTTTGCCAAAAACTGCGAAGCGCGCTTTTTCCAGCGCCCCGACGATGCCATCATCCGCGGATACGACAAGCAGACCGAAAAAGACTTCGCCCGCCAGGACAACTTTGTCTCCAATTTCGAGCCCCTCACCAGGGCGGATGCTTCTCGCATCATCGAAAACACGATCCATTTCTATGAATACACTGAGCCGATGCGGAAATTCATCGAAGAAACCGAAAAGGACCCAAATTTCGAATACTTTGTCGCTTCGAACTGTTTCCGCCTCGTGGATGGCGCTCCCTCCAAGAATCCGCGCTACCTCCAACTCGATCCTACCTATGTGAATCCGCAGGCCAAATATCTTGCTGAGCTGGGCCCGCGCCTCTACCGGCGCATTCCCGCCGACAAGGCGCTTCCTCAGCCTGTCGGCGCGGTGCTGCCAGGGCGGCGCAATAACCCAGCTGATCCGAAAGCCGGCATTCGGCCGCTTGCGGTGTACGGGCCAATTCATTACCAGGATCTGCCCGAGCTTTTCATGGATTTTGTATGCTCGCTCACGGGGAAGAGCCCTTCGACCACCGGCGCAGGCAGCGAAGGAGCGCTCACCAAAGGGCCGTTCAATGCGCTTGTACCCACCACGGATCTCAACAACGCTCTTCTTGCCTTCATTCTGACGGGTTATGCAGGCTTTACCACAGCGGCAGGGCATATCGGTCACAAATACAAAATGGATCACGATATCTCCCTCATGATGCCCGAGCTTTGGGCGCGTATGGGGCCCGAAGAACGCGATCCGGAATTCCTGAAGAGCCACGGCTACCTCGAAAAAGTCGAAGACTTCAAGTACAAAGGCCGGCTCATTCCTGCATCCCGGCTTGGATGGCGCATCACACCGCTCTTTGCTGCGACGTACCTTGGAAGGCTGTTCGATACGCCTTCGGTCGTGTTCCCTGAAGACATGCTGAGGCCAGAACTCCAATCGCTCGAGGAATTTGTCGATGGCATCGAGAATATCGCCGCAGCGATGGAAAAATCGGCAAAGGCATATTTCGAGGACGGCTCGGTCGAAGCAGCTATACCGCCGCTCAAAGCAGTACTTTCCGTCATGGCTTATGGCAATTACGAAGGCAAGAGCATCCAGGATCCCGAAGTGCGCAAGCTGTTCGATAGGGAATATGTCTTGTCCTCGGACTGGTACCGCGAGCGCCTTGAGCGCTATCGGGAACATGAAATCGCCTATATCGAATCGTCGATCTCCTATCTGAGAAAGTTCCTCGCTGAGCGCGCCGAGCCGAAGAGCCTGACCGAGCGCCGAGTACAGGCTGAACTCTCGAGCGCCCATGGCCGGCTTGAGCAGCTTATGGCTCCGAACTACCTGAAACGCATCTGGGGATCGATCGGCCTGGATCCGCTGTATCAAGGGCAGCAGAAAGCCTGATGGACAGCAGGCGCGCATATGGCCGAAAACCAACAAAAGACGCTTTTTGTTCATAATATCGGAGAGCTGTGGACGGCCGAGGGACTGCGCGCAGCCGCGGGCCCGGCCATGGGGCGCGTGAAAAAATTCCGCGACACTTGCTTATATATTGAAGACGGGCGCATTTCTGCAATCGGCGAAGAGGCGCGGCTGCGCGCCGCGGCCACGGCAGCTCCAACTTTCGACGCAGAAGGGCGCGCCTGCGTTCCTGGCTTTGTCGACAGCCATACGCATTTTATTTTTGCCGGCTGGCGCGAGGATGAATTCTACTGGCGCGCCCAGGGTATTCCCTATATGGAAATGCACCGACGAGGAGGCGGCATCCAGAAGAGTGTCGATGCAACACGCCGCGCATCGTTGGAAGAATTGGTTCGCCTTGGCAAGGCTCGCCTCGAGACAATGCTCTCATTGGGCATCACCACAGTAGAAGGCAAATCCGGCTACGGCCTCGACAAGGAAACAGAACTTCGCCAGCTGCAAGCGATGGACGAGCTGTCAACAGTCATGCCCCTCACTATTATCCCCACATTCTTGGGAGCCCACTCGATTCCTCCTGAATATAAAGACCGCCCCCGCGAATTCCTTGCCTTTTTGGTCCGCGAAGTTTTCCCTTTATTTAAGAAAAGGGGTCAGACCCCTTTTGTTGACATTTTCTGCGAAGAAGGCGTATTTGGCATTGAAGATTCGCGCTGGTACCTCGAACAAGCCCGCGCAGCCGGCTTCGCGCTCAAACTTCATGCCGACGAAGTCAAACCTCTAGGCGGCGCCGGCCTAGCCGCCGAGCTCGGCGCCACAAGCGCCGACCACCTCCTCAAGGCCTCCGATCAGGACATCCAGGCCCTCGCCGCCGCCGGCACAATTGCCTGCCTCTTGCCGCTCACCGCCTTCAATCTCCGCGAGCCGTACGCCAGCGGCCGCCTCTTTATCGATGCCGGCTGCGCGGTTGCCTTGGCAAGCGATCTCAACCCCGGCTCCTGCTATAGTCAATCTATTCCGCTTATTTTCGCCCTCGCTGTGCTTTATCTGGGCATGTCCATCGAAGAGGCGCTTACCGCTCTCACGCTCAATGGCGCTGCCGCACTTGGGCTCGCTGCGCAGACAGGCTCGCTCGAACCAGGAAAGGACGCTGATTTTCTGCTCCTAAATGCGCCTTCGCCGGGGCACCTTGCCTACCATGCGGGCATGAATCTTGTTCATTCTGTGTTCAAGCGCGGAATTCTTGTCTGGCAAAACGGCAATGTTCTTGGGCCGGCCCGAATTTAAAGGTCTTCATAACGGCAGAGTGCGGCACAAGGTTGGAAACACTAGCAAAAGCGCCGCCCGCGCCCTCCAATGCCTTCCATGCGACCGGCACAAGGTTCGAAGCACTAAGATTAGGGCGGCACAAGCTTGGGAGCACTAAGCTGCTTCCCTCTTTTTGAATCGAGTGACCGCAAAAATAACCACTGCCACCAGAACCGCCACAAAAGCCGCTACAACCGCGGCATTAGGTTTCTCCTATAAAAAGTCAACCGGGGCGCTGACGCTGAAATACATCAGCCAGCAACGCCGGCTATGCGGATTGTTCTATGGATGTCCGCATTGCATCCGCTTTCTCCCATATTCGTCGGTCCCTCAT
>Ga0302253_1000901_pt1 | contig 20891 bp, 22 predicted proteins | sample AAG_RA_Trp_MG_FD_193537 | JGI IMG/M metagenome (GOLD analysis project Ga0302253, IMG submission 193537) | Enriched activated sludge microbial communities from anaerobic digester in WTTP, New Holstein, Wisconsin, United States - AAG_RA_Trp | ecosystem: Engineered > Bioreactor > Anaerobic >...
ACCATTCTCCTTCCGACCGCTCTCCCGAAAGACACCACAACTCCTGCACCCGATTCCCCTTCGGGGATCCTTACCGTGATCCTGGCCCTCGGGATCATCGCTGCCTGCTCCCTCTTCTCCGGGATGAAGAGATCCTGATCCTTTTTTCAAGGGTCCTCCTGTTAAAACCCGGAAGCCCTTTTCCCGTTCCTGCCTGTACACCGGGCGGAACGTTTTCATGCAGAACTGATGATTGTGGTTCTTTGACCGTATGATCGTTCTGCAGGTACTGCATCACCGTATTTCAGGCTTTTATACCCGCATCAAAAAAAATCTGATGAGTCCGGTCAAAGAACGGATGGTCGTTTTCAGCATCGGGACTGATGTCAATCAGTGGTTTCCTCCAAAGGTTTCTGATAACAGGAGTTTCCGCATGTCGAAGAACGCTGGCGTGTTCTCCTCCTCCTCACGGTTCGAAGATTTGCCCGACAAATCTTCTCTTCCTCCATGTCCTGAAGGACCTATCGGATTCTGATGAACCGTTCGGGAAAAAAAGTATTGGCTTGTATGTATGATTACAGGGAGGATTGCAGCTCCCTGTACTCTGGAGTGAGAGCTGGTCCGGTCCAATACCGCCTGTGGATGACGGCGGCGCCGGGCCATATCGTGTTGTTGTTCACATTCCTGTGTGAGGAGATACCGGGGATGTGCATGGAGTGGTCATCGTTCATACGGGTGCGTGGCTCTTTTCCTCGGGAGGCATTTGAGGACCGGGCAGGTAGTCTCATGGTACGCCCCCATGATCGGGACTGCTCAGGACCGGTGCCAGGTATCCGGCGGGGATTTCCCGCGCCGGTGGTGAGTATGGGTTCACCGTGGCACCCTGTGGGGAAGGAACACTCCCGCACCCAACCGTGCAGGAATGATCGGGTCCGGCTGCACCGGACGGCGATGCAAGCACGCCGGCCGAGAGCATGACGAGCGCGATCCCCATCATGATTTTTCCCAAATCCATCAGACATTGCTCCTGTAAGGAAATTTGCGTGGGTCGGTGACACGCCGAAACGGAATCGTGTATCACCTGGTACCAGAGTCTTTTGGGAGAGCAGATAAATTCCCCGAATAACCGGGGTTGGAGGGTAGAACTCAGGGGTTAAATGCTGGAACCTGCGGGATGCAAACGGGGAGAGAATTTAAACCGTAACGACATTATCTTGTGGTGCGAAAACAAGTACCCATGCTACGAGCATATGCTGGTGGAGCGTAATGGCAGACCCTGCAGACAAATCCCCTACCCTGATCATCCATGAAGAGTCGGATTCACTTGAGGAACTCTCTGAATATCTCGATGTCCTCTCAAGCAGCGCCCGGCTCAGGATCCTGAAGTTCCTGGAGAAGAAACCGCGCGATGCCCGTTCGATATCGCGCGAAATCGAGACCAGTTATGAGAATACCAAGAAACATCTCGACAAGCTCCTGAGCATCGGCGTCATCAAGAAAGAGGCCGGCCTGGGCGCCCCCACATCCAAAGGAATCCACCCGGTCTGGGAATATTCGCTCGTGCCCGGGGGTCTTGAAGCGATCATCCGGAACCTCGGCCTCTTCTCCAACACCAAGGTCCAGGTCATGGGAAGCGAGATCGCCAAAAGGCTCGATGAGGTCAAGAGCACGCTCAACCGGGAGGTCCTCGGCGACTTCCCCGCGGTCATCATCCTTGGCGGATCGGACGATGCCAAGGTCTTCCTCTTAAAGAACGACACCGTCAGCATCGGCAGGGTCGACCCGGCGAACCGTGCGGCGTACCGCGACGGCGAGGACGTGGTACTCTCCGAGAGCTACTCGGCAGTCACCCGCGTCTCCAAACCCCATGGCAGGATCATAAAGGACAAGGACGCCTGGTATATCGAGGACTGCGGCAGCACGGGAGGCACCCAGCTGAACAGCAGGCGCCTTGAGAAAAATGTGCGGACTGTTCTCCACGACGGGGATCTCGTCGAACTGGCAAAAGGGGTCTCCGGCGTCCGGTTTCTCGTGATCCTTCCCAAGGATCATTGAGATATTTTATATTCCTTGTACAGCGAACCTTATTTTTAACTATCGGGCGGGGCAGGGAACGTCCCCCCAAAGAACCGGCTCATGATACTGCACTCCCGTTTTATCAGCAATCTGACTCTCGCGGCGCTGCTGTGTGTGAGCGTATGCTGCCTGCCGGCTGCTGCCGCAGAACACATCGTCGCCCCCTCGGGAGCTGAATTTGTCTCCATCCAGGAAGCAGTCGAATGGGCGTCGGCCGGGGATGTCATCTTCGTCGAGAGCGGGACCTACTTCGAGACCATTGTCCTGAACAAGAAGATCGCCCTTGTCGGTATCGACAGCGGCCGCGGACTACCGGTCATCGATGCGGCCCGGAAGGGCAACGGTGTCGATATCCGGGTGGATAACTGTACCGTTGAGCACTTTGTCATCCAGAACGGATCGCTCTTCTCCGGTATCCGTGCCGGATCCAGTGATAATATCCTCCGGAAGAATACGGTCCGGGATTTCAGCCAGGGAATCCTTCTCGAATCCTCGAAAGGGAGCCTTGTTACCGGCAACAATATCACCCAGAACGGCCGGGCGGGAATTGCCCTCGAGTCGTCGAATTCCAATGATATCGAATACAACAGCGTATCGAAGAATACCATCGGGATTACTCTCGATGAGTATTCGCTGTCGAACAGGATCAGCCGGAATAACTTCATCAACAACCAGAATGTTATATCGAAGAGTGCCACCTCCCGGTGGGTGTCCCAGGACACATTTTCCTATACCTACCTTGGCCACCGGCAGCAGAGCCGGATGGGCAACTACTGGAGCGATTACCGGGGGAAGGACCGGAACAGTGACGGTATCGGTGACACACCGTACACGATCACACTCGGGGGCAATCCCAAGGCTATCCTTGAATCCAGCCAGAACATCATCGACGCCTATCCTCTCATGGATCCCACGGATTACTATACCAGCGTATCCGTTGTCCCGTCATCGGTTGTGACAGGCCCGGTGAACCCCGGGACAACGGGATCCACGCAGACAACGCCTGCGGCAACGGCAACGACCCCGCCGCCCCGGACGCCCCGCCAGCCCCTTGTCCGCGACCTTTCCCTCACTTCACCGGTGGTCATGTGGGGAGCGGCACTCCTCCTTGGCATCGCGATCGTTTCAGGCCTGTACCTGATGCGCCGGAGGAAAACCGGGAGCGGGAGTCCTCCGGCTGAAGAACCGGCGCCACCCACACCCCCCGCACCGCCCGAATCCACCGCAGAGCCGGATGATCAGAATAATATCGCGGGGACGGGGGGGATATCCTCCCAGGATACCGTGGCCATGCCGGCTCCCCTTGGACAACGGGTAACCGAAGGGCTGAAGACCGCTCTGAGCGGCATCACGAAGACAACGACAGAGGTTGCACGGGCGGGCGCCGCGGCAACCATCCCGCTCACCACCAAAGCAGCGGAAGTCCTCCGGACCGTGGTTGCCGACCGTTCGCGATCCCCCTCCCCGGCAACCGCGGTGCCCCGGACCGCCCACCCTGAGGCACTTGAATCCCCTCCGATTGTTCCCGCTCCGGAGCAGAAGAACTATTTCCCGCGGGAGCTCGAGAGCAAGTATACCGATATCACGTACGTGGGAAGGGGCGGCATTGCCTGGGTCTTCTCTGCCCGGAGAAAGGATAACGGGGTAAAGGTTGCCGTCAAGATACCCATCAGTTTCGATGAGACGACCGGGAAGTGTTTCCTGAACGAGATTGCGGCATGGGAGACCCTGCGCCACGACAACATTGTCGAAGTGACGGCAGTCAATATCCTTCCCGTCCCCTACGTGGAGATGGAGTTCGTGCCCGGCTCGCTTGAGGCCATGGAGAAGCCGCTGCCGGTCTGGAAGGCCGTCCATATCATCCGGGGAGTGACCGCAGGGCTCCAGTACGCCCACGAACACGGGTTCATCCACCGCGACATCAAGCCCCACAATATCCTCCTGACGGACGAGGTGGTGCCCAAGATAACGGACTGGGGGATGAGCAAGGTGCTTGCCGCCGATGTCAAGAAGTCGAGCATTGCCGGGTTCTCGCTCTCGTATGCAGCGCCCGAACAGGTCTCCCCGACGGAGTTTGGCAGGACGGGCGAACGTACGGATATCTACCAGCTGGGCGTGGTCTTCTACGAGCTGGTGACCGGATCGATCCCGTTCGGAGGCGAGAGCATCGTCGAGGTCGGAAATTCGATCCTGCGAGACGACCCGACGCCTCCGTCCGAGTACAATCCCGATGCCGAGGCAGTGCAGAAGATCATCTTAAAATGCCTTGAGAAAGACCCGGAACGCCGGTACCAGTCTGCTGCCGAGCTGCTGGGAGCCCTTGACGGGTATCTTGACGAGGATGACGGATAAATGAGGGAAGGTCACACGCAGGGAGAAGATCTCCGGATTTCATCATGACTGATCAGGAAAAAACGTACGAACCGGCACTCTGTGCCGGCTGTGAAGGGTACGGCTGCAGCTATTGCCGGGGCACGGGCACGGTCCTTGTCGAATCCCCGAAAAAACAATGCCCGCACTGCGAGGGTGCGGGATGCATCTACTGCGGTTTTACCGGCTGGCACCACCCGAAAGGGAAGTACGACTGAGGATACCGGCCCGGGTGCAGGTCCGGAAAGCGTTATTGACGATACTACCCGAACCGCTGGTCCACCCGGCGCGGGATGACGCATTCCGCAAACCGCCGGGCAAAGTACCGGTCGGTCATGCCGGCAAGATAGTCCCGGACCAGCTCTGCCGGCGTAGCGGTATCCAGGTACCTGCTGCTGATCCAGCCCGTCCCGATGAAATCGGTATAGATACGTGCCGACCTTCTCTCCTGCTCAAGGTCATCGAGGCAGGTGGCAAAGAGGGTGGCATACATCCGCTCGATCTTGTCCCGCTCGGATGTCAGCCGCTCGTTGTCATAGATCTGCCTGCGGGAGAACTGGCGCAGGGCGATGAGGGCGTTCTCCGTCTCCCTGCTGTAGGATATGAAGTTATCATCGGTGGTTTCGCTGTTCTCGAGAAGATCGTAGATAAGCGTGTTGATGATCTCGCTGTTGGTGGAGCCCAGAACTGCAGTCGCCTCCTCCGGCAGCGGCGTGCACTCATCGATCAGGCCGATCTCCCGGGCGTCCTGCAGGTCCCTCCCGATGTAGGCGATGGTGTCGGCGAACTTGACAACGCAGCCCTCGATCGTTGCCGGCCGGAGGGGGCGGGTGCCCCCGGATGCATCCTGCACTTTCTTATCAAACGCCAGCCAGCCGGCACAGGGATCCGGCCGGATCCTGATGTCCTCTGCTTCGCCGTTATGGCAGAGGATTCCGTCCAGCACCTGGAGGGTGAGGTCGCAGTCCTCGATCCTGTCGAGAAAATGGACGCTCTGGACGTTATGGAAGAACTTCCCGATCCCGTACTGTCCGCAGAGGCGCGAGAGGCACTTCTCTCCGAAATGGCCATAGGGGATATGCCCGATATCGTGGCCGAGGGCGATTGCCTCGATAAGGTCTTCGTTGAGCCGGAGGGACCTGCCGATCGTGCGCGCAATCCGCGATACCAGCTGGACGTGGATGACCCGGTGGGTGATGTGATCGTTCTCGATCAGGTAGAAGACCTGAGTCTTGTCGATGTACCGGGAATATGCGCGGGTATGGATGATCCGGTCGGCATCCCGCGAATAGGGAGTGCGGATATCGTCCCTGACGCGGTTATGCCGGCGGAGCGCATCGGCACCGATCGTGGCACAGGGCGAGAGCAGCTCCTCCTGCCTGCCAATCTGTGCCCTGATGGATGAGAACCTTCCTGGTTCAAGCACCCGCCGGTGATCCTGGTGGGGACTCATTCATCTCACCGTCTCGTTCACGATCCCGTAATCCTGCCGAACCCTGCATGCAGCGCAGGATCCGCGGGATTCAGCGTTTCTCCGGCGGAATAGCATGAGCAGGAAGGGCGGCTCCCGATGCATAGGCCTCGGTCTCCCCGTACTGGAGGATATGGCCCTGCAGGGCGGAAAGGAGCGCAGTCTTGCTGGAACCCCCTGGGATCTGGAGGAAATCGCCGATGCCGTAGACCCGGAAGAGGTAGCGGTGTGTCTCGCCGGGCTTCGGGCTTGGGCCGGTCCAGCCGATGACACCGGCATCGTTCATGCCCTGAATGGCAGAGATCGGATCGGCTATCTTCTTTCCTTCCGGGATGCCAGCGGGGATGGTCCTTGCTGCAGGCATGTCCCAGACAAGCCATGCACAATAGGAGAGGACCTCCCGGAAGGACGGGTTGAAGACCATGATGGCAAGGGAAGATGATTCATCGATTCCCTCGATGGTAAGGGCAGGGGAGAGGTTTCCTCCGCTGCAGGTATGTTCCGGGGGGAAATCCTGGAATTCCAGACTGACATTCAGTTTTTCCATAACAATCGCTTTATACCGGAGAAATAATGCCCCGGGGCTTAAATATCTAGTGGATGACCGGATTTCTGGTGCTGTCACCGTGAACAGACTGCCGCAGTCTCGGCGTACTGGACAACGTGCCCTTTCATTGCTGCGATGAGTGCGTGCTTGTCTGAACCTGCCGGCAGGTCAAGCATGGCATCGAGCCCGTAAATCCTGAACTGGTACCGGATCATGCTGCCCGGTGGCGGACAGGGGCCGGTCCAGCCGATCGTACCATAATCAGTGATCCCCTGCACCGCGTTCACCGGTGCGGTCGTGTTGCCTTCCCGGGGGATGCCGGCCGGGATGATTGCAAGCGGCGGCAGGTTCCAGCAGAGCCATGTTGTGAACGAACAGCACGACTTCTCGAAGGGATTGTAAACCATGACAGCGACCGATGCGGCTGCAAGACCCTTCAGCTTCAGGGACGGCGAGAGGTTCTGGCCGTCACAGGTATGGGAGGGCGGGAACTCGAGGAAACCGAGGGAGACCGTGAGCGGATCCATTGATCCTCCAAAGGGCGGACCAAAAGAAAAAGGCTCTGTTCCCGCCAGGGTGCCGGCACTTACTGGTATTCCTGCCCGGAAAGCAGGCGGTCGAGCCCCCGCCGGCGATGAAGGTGGTCTTCCATGGTGAGGCGTTCCCCAAGGAGCGGCGCAAGGATTCGGGCGAGGTACGGTCCCTGGGAGTACATGAGGTCGAATGTATGCTCCCGGTTCCTGTCCAGTACGATGAGTTTGTCCTGCGTGGATGTCAGATTCTCGCAGACGATGTTGATATCTGCGATATCAGGTAATGGGATCGCAATTGTTCCAGGGGTACCGGCAATGATCGCGTCAGGTGCCATGGTGCGGTACCGCTCCCACGGCCCGCCGGACCAGTCTTTCTGCCGGAAATGAGCGATTTCGTCCTTTGTCTCGCTGATCGAGCACGATTCCTGCATCACGGCATCATCGGCATCGGACATCGCCTCGTCAGTATCCGGGTCCCAGGTGCAGAAGATGAGCCTGCGGCCGGTGACAACGAGGGTGTAGTGGACGACGGACAGGAGCCCCTGCTCAACGAAGGGTACAATACCGAGGATCTGTTCCCCGCGCACTCCGGCAGCGGGAGCCATTTGGGCTGCCCTGACCTGGTCCGGGGAAGTCCCGTCAGGCTGACCCGGGGATGCAATTGGCTGACCGCACCGCGTACAGAACCGTTTTCCCGCGTCAAGCGGCGAACCGCACCCGGTGCAGAATCGCTGGGGAGGTGTCATTGCACACCGGTGAGCGGGGATGGGTAAAAAAACTGCGTCCGGTATATATCTCCTGTACGGTCTGCCGGTGCCACGATCCCTGCATCTTTATTGTCTTCCATGCATACCTAATGAGAGTACAGAGCGTAATTTTTCCTTTTGAGGTAATTCATGGCAAAGAAAGAGACAAAGAAGAAACAGGAACAAGAGGAGTGCGACAACAACTGCGCGGGCTGTGCGACCGCCTCCACCTGTTCCTCGGCAAAGAAGGACGGGCAGGCCGCCACCGGCCTGCCGCCGAAAGTGAAGATGGACGTGAAGCATGTCATCATGGTCCTGTCCGGCAAGGGCGGCGTGGGCAAGTCTACGGTCTCCGTGAACCTTGCATATGCCCTCTCGGCGCACGGCAAGAAGGTCGGGCTCCTCGACCTCGACATGCACGGTCCCAACGTGCCCAAGATGCTCGGGATCGAGGACCACAAGCTCGCGGTGATGGACGCGAAGATCGAACCCGTCCGGGTCACCGGGAACCTTGCGGTCATCTCCATGGCGTTCCTGCTCCCGGACACCAGCACACCGGTTATCTGGCGCGGGCCGATGAAGATGGCGGCTATCCAGCAGTTCCTCGGGGATGTGAACTGGGGGCCGCTCGATTACCTTGTTGTGGACCTCCCCCCCGGCACCGGTGACGAGGCGCTCACCATCGCCCAGCTTGCTCCCAATGTCCGCGGCGCGGTCATCGTGACCACCCCGCAGGACGTGGCAACCCTCGATGCCCGCAAGTCGGCGAAGTTCGTCGAGAAACTCGGCCTGCCCGTCATCGGCGTCATTGAGAATATGAGCGGCATGATCTGCCCCCACTGCGGCGTGGAGATCGAGCTCTTCGGCAAAGGCGGCGGGAAGAAGATCGCTGATGAGCTGAAGGTCCCGTTCCTCGGCTCCATTCCCATCGACATCGAGATGCGCAAGGCCGGCGACGAGGGTCGCCCGTTCATTATCCGGCATAGCGGCGACAGCCCCACGTGGAAGAGCGTGGACGGGGTCATGGAAGAACTGATCCGGGTCACCGAGGGTTAACCATGGACTATATGCGGATTCTCACCGGGAAGGACAAACCCATCCCCGTGTACAAGGACATTGTCACGGCGCTCGAGAACCCGCTTGCCTTTCCCGACCTTCTGGAACCCATTTACCGCGAAGCGATGAAATTCGACGACGAGACGCTCGACCGCTTCCGCTTCTCCTTAATGCGCCTCCAGATCTGGGCGGACATCCACCGTAACGAGGACCTCGAGAAGGCCATGCACATCAGGTACGTTGCGCAGGTGCTCGAGAAGGTGGTCTTCGGGTCGCTCATCATGGAACCGGCCGAGCCGACAGAATAGGCAAACCTCACCTCCACAATCCTTTTATCGGGGAAGATCGCCCGCAGTGATACCCTTATCACCACGCCCGATCAATACTAGGAACAATCCACAATTCAATACAAGAACCGTTTTCCCCACCGCCCGCTGAATACCCCATATCACAATACGGAGCAATAATGACATCACGCATGCAGTCCCCGCACACGACCTGTCCGGGGTGCCAGGAAGAGGTCTTTCTCGACGAGCTCGTAGGCGGGAAGTGCCCGCTCTGCGGCTGCTCGCTCGAGGATTTCGACGAGCAGTTCGGGGAGTACGAAGGCATCCTCGACCGCTCGGACCTCTCGTGGCTCATCTTCAACTATTTCGTCTTCAAGAAATTCGTGGACCTCGGGGTTCCCCCTCACCAGATCATGGAGTTCGTGGCAGCTTACGAGGAGAACACGGAGAAGCCGCCCGAGGAGTGGACGAAGACCGCGTTCGTTCTCGAGCTCCCGATGCAGTGGCACGACAGGATCCGGCCCAAGCGCTGTGCAAAGTGCGGGAAGTGGTTCTTCACCGGCGGCAGCAAGCAGATCTCCGGCGACATGCGCCGGACTGCCCTGAACGTCGAGTACGTCTGCGATCGGTGCTGACGTTCTCTCTTTGTTTTACTGAGTTTCAAATAACAATCCATATATCGGATTGAATTTTACGCTGGTTATGAAAGGTCCTGGTTGGCAGGTTCCTGCTCTGGTGATACTGAGTTTTCTGGTATGGCCGGTTTGTGCGCCTGTTGAATCCCTCTACTGCAGCCTCCTCCGGCTCATCGGAGGTACGTGCGAATGAGAAATTCCCGGATCGGCAAGATCCTTGCCTGCACCATCCTCCTGGTATCGGTTATTGCCTCAATAGTACCGGCCTCCGCAGACATCATGGTCCCGACAAACACCCGCGTATATTTCGAGAAAGACGGTGTTCCCTTCAACGGATCAATCGATTATACCGTGAACTGCTACGGCCACTTCGATTACCCGTGGATCCGTGAAACAACTCCCACGCAGGTGAACCCGGCCGGTGAAAAAGAGATCATCTTCTCCTACTCGGCTTCCTGCCCGGGATACGGCTGCACTATCTACGAACCCTTCTACCTCAACTACCGGGCAATCGATACCTGCGACATGCAGGGAACCGCGGGAAGCATCCCCTTTGTCCTGCGGAACTTCACCAGTGACCCCTATCCAAAAAACTGCACGGATCTCCGGCAGTTCGATATGTCGAAAGGCGATGAAGGCTATTTCCGTGCGACCCCGGAATACCGGGAATGCGAGAACGAGAGCCTCAGGGCCTCGGAGCTCTGTGTTCAGTACGTCGTTCCCTGTACCGCTGGTACGGATGCGGACTGCGGGAAGTGGATCATCAATGGCCTCCCGGTGAAGGACACGGAAAAATCCCGTTCATGCCGCGATGAGGCGGACAAAAAAGAACGGGCATGCGAAGCGTATCTCGAGAAGGTTGATCCATCCGCCATGGTCTTGTGGAGGAACAACTGGACCGGCCGGTACGAACCTGCCATGCGCTCCTGCGAACTGCACATGACGCTGCCGGCAGACACACCGGAGAACCCTGCCCTCCCGGTGACCCCTGCCGTGAGTGACCAGACACCGGTGCTCACCTTCGGGACCCCGGTGGTTGCGACAGCGGGGTCGCCTGGTCCCTTACAGTCGCTTTACTGCAGCCTCCTCTCATTCTTTGGCGGGAAGTGTGCGTGATGCAGCGGCAGCCCCGGGCAGTTGCTGCATTCGTTCTCGGGCTTGCCATCCTCTGCAGCAGCCTTGCATCGGCCGCCACCCTGCCAACCGCCACCTACCTGATCTCATTTGAACGGAACGGGACGCCCGCCTGCACCTTCGCCGATTTCTCCCTGGTCTGTTACGGGCACTCCTTCCTGAACGTTGCAATGGATACGCAGTACCTGAATACGACAGCGGATAACCCGGTCCCGCTCAGCAGGGTCCTCGACCTCCCGGTCACCTGCAACCCGTATTCCTGCTGCAGGGCATGGTCGTACGATGCAGGGGATCCCGCACGGACAGAATGGTGCGAAATCAACGGGACCACAACCGACGGTGCTGTTGTCCATGGCAATTTCACGCAGGGGGATCTTTTCCTCAATTGTTCGGGGCGGGAATACGAGACCCAGTACCTGCGCTGTTTTGCAGAGGCTGATGCAAAAACCCGGTGCACCGCCTTCTCCGGCAGCAGGCAGCTCCGCTGCAACGACGCCCGGCATGAGGCGATCCTCGGTTGCCTTGCCGCATTTCGCGAGTCGATCAACCAGTCGGTGAATCTCACAGGATACTCGGGCTCTTCCAAGATCTGCGTGATCCGGTTCAACATAACCTCTTCCGATCCGTTCCGGGCAGGTCTGAGCGGGCAGGTGACGGATACTCAGGAGCCCCGGACCGGGGCTGCAACGCATCTCAACACCGGTGAAGGCCTGTGGTGCAGCCTCCTCCAGATCATCGGCGGTAAATGCGAATGATCGACCATCCACGGTTCGTAAGATCCATCCCTGCAATAGTTGGGATTATCCTGATCTGTGCATCGGGAGCTGCAGTAGCACCGCCTTCAGATCACACGGTCGTCCGTATGTATTTCGACAAGGACACAAAACCCTATAACGGGACTGTGGGTTTTTCCATTACCTGTTACGGGATGGACTGTGACGGGAAGGATTGCCGGGAATCTACGAAGGCCCGGCTGGCACAGGAGGGACAGACCATCTTTTCCGGAGTTTATACCGGATACGGGAGCACCAGCAGCATCACGACATCACCGTTCATGGGTATCTATTCAAGGTGCGACCTGGCGGGGAATGACGTGGGCAGGAATTTTTCGATCAGGAATTTTTCCGCGGTCCCATTCGGTGACTGTATTGATTTCCGCCGCAATTACGGAAAATTTTACTACCAGCCACCGGAATACGACCTGTGCATCGCCCGTTATCAGCAGGTTGTGCGGCTCTGTGATTCCTATGCAGTATCCTGCACCCCTCCTGATCCAGGCTGCAACCTGATCCCGGCCGGCAGGTATGGCAGCGAAACCAGCAAATATCGTGCATGTATTGACAACGCCACCCCGATCCTCGAGAGTTGCAGGTCGGACCTGAAAAAGATGGATACGGATTCTATCATCCTGTGGAATGATTCTTACGGTGATGAGTCTGTCCCTGATTATATCTGCAGGATGAACCTGACGATACCTCCTGAAGATACCCGAAATGCCGGAACATCGCTGTCGGAAATGCCCGTTCAACCGGCTGAAAATCTGGCAATTCCTCCCGGTCCACCAGACAGGGAACGTGCCGGCAATAGCCAGAGTCACGCATCCTCCTTGTATTACGATATCCTGGAATTCCTGGGAGTCCGGTGCTGACCATGCTCTACGAAACCCGCTTCCTCCTGGCGCTAGTCACAACCTGGTGCATCGAGATACCGGTTCTCATTTTCCTCATCCGGTTCGTTCTCCGTAACAAAACGCAGCCGGTCATCAGGATAGCAGGCACCGGGGCGCTCTGCACCGCCCTGACCCTCCCCTACCTCTGGTTCATCCTGCCGCCGTATGTCGATGCAGCGCAGTATGTGGTCATAGGGGAGACGCTCGTTTTCCTTACCGAGGCATTCATCCTGAACAGGCTCCTTGGGCTGAAGCCTGCCGCGGCACTGGCATGTTCGTTTTTCATGAACATGGCGTCGTTCCTGCTCGGGCTGGTCCTGCTCTGAAGAAGGCCGAAAATCCTCTCTGGAGATCGGTTTATCCCCAGCGGCCCCCCTTTACCATTTTAACAATCTTGATGGAACTACTGTCAGGAAAATGGAAAGAAATTGGTGGCGGAATCCCGACTGTGAGGGGGGTCAGTGGGGATAATTTCCTGCAGAGTGTTTTTTTCAGAAACGAGAAAGAGCTCTTTTACGGTTTAATTAAAAAAACCTGTCCCGGGTGCCGGATCTGAAATCTCCCCGCTGACCCTTTGGGACGAAAAATGGAAATGTTATCGGGAAAAAAGTCCGAACAGGATCAGTGCGGGTACGAGATATCGATGATTTCCCCGGTATAGGTATCGACCCAGCCGACTCCCGGCTTCAGGATCTGGGGGTTTGCCCGGATGGTCTCGTCAGTGAAGACCACCTTCCACGCGAGCGGGATGGAAGATGGCCGCGGGGTCGTTCCCGGGGTATGCCCGTCCTTCCAGACCCGTTCCGCCGAGACCACCTGGAGCGAGGAGATTGAGGACGGGTAGATGGTCTTGGCCTTTGCCTGCACGGCATAGATGGCATCGTACTTGGGTACCGTGGGAGTGTCGAGAATCATGAATGCATTGTCAGGGGACTCCCAGCGCTGCTCCCATTCCGTGACTGCGCCGGAGACGGAATCGATCGAGACGATGAATCCGTCGTTGTCGCAGGGATAGTCCTGGATGATGCGGTCGAAGACGAAACGGTAGGTCCCGGCAACGCTGCCGCCCGGGGCCGGGAGCGGGATATACCTTCCGTCGCTCATGTTAATCGAGAGGATACCGGTATTCCGGTCATTGATCGTGCTGTCGGCAATCTGGCGGGCGTTCCCCATGGTGAGCACCGGGTTCTGCGGCCGCCCGCCCGGGTGGATCGTGCGGCTGAAGGCAACGACCGTGCCGGACAGCGCATCGATGAGGCCGGTGGCTTCCGTGGTAGTGCCGGCCTGAAGCGTGAACTTCCAGACCTGCCCGAACACGGGATCGGTTGCCAGGTCAACGGTCGTCCGGCCGGCGGGAAGATTGGGGAAAGCAACGACAGCTATTGCCTGTGCATCTTTCTCGGTAATTTTCGGACCATCTGTTTTTGGTGTTGTGATGACGGCAGCCCGGGCTGTCAGGACCGGCTCCGGCATTTCGGTGGTGGTAATGATTGCCACCGTGTCCGGCTTTACGATGGTTGTTGGCGGCACCGCAGTCTTTATCGTTGTCGGGGTTGCGACAGTTGTCTGCATTACCGGTGCCGGTGTCGTGGTTTCTTTCGTTATGGCCGGTGTGGTCACGAGGGTTGCCGCCAGGGAGGTATTGGTTGTGGGTTCGGGCGACGGCTGAGGCGACCCGCCGAACATCCCACTGGCAAGAACGAATATGACAATGATAACAACAACTGCGATGGAAATGATCCCGATCTTTTTCAGCAGGCGGCGCTGCTTCTTTTTCCGGACAACTTCCTTATACCGTGCCGGAAGGTATGGCTCATTGAACTCGTCGTCTTCTCTCACGGATGCCGCCTCAAAGTATCTAAATATCTATCTCTTCTGTTAATAAAAATGTCCGGGATACCTCCGAAGTCACTCTCCAGTTCTGATCCGGGCCGGAAAAAAGAGGGAAATCTATCAGTATGTTCTTCCGACAAGCGTTGCCTTGCCGGGCTTTCCGCAGATGATGCACTTCCCGTCCGATGCAACGACGTACGGGGACCGTACTTCGGTGCCGAGGATTGACGAGTTCGCCTTCTCCTCGATGGCATCCCCGCAGGCCCGTTCCCGGCACCAGGGGACGACCGCGACCTTCCCGTCGTTGAGAGCCATGTTGAGGGCATCCACTGATTCAACAGAGCAGAGATGGGATTTCGTGTGCTCCTCGGCCCGGGCCCGGATCGCTTCCGTGATCTCTGCAAAGACCTTCGTTATTCCGTCGGTGATGGTTGCACGTTCGAGGGAGGACTTTTCTCCCGTCCTCTTCACAGCCATGACCTTGCCGGCATCGATATCACGGGGGCCGAGTTCGAGCCGGAGCGGGACGCCCCGGAGCTCCCACCAGTAGTACTTGGCGCCCGGCCGCATGTCGCGGGTGTCCATCTTTATGCGGAACCCGGCGGCTTTCAGGTCAGCTTCGAGCTGCGTGGCAGCCGCAAGCACGTCCTCGTGGCGTTTCCCGATGGTGATCGGCACGATGACAGCCTGGACCGGCGCAATCGCCGGCGGGAGGATGAGGCCCTTGTCGTCGCCGTGCATGGAGATGAGGGCTGCTATGGACCGCTCCGAGATACCATAGCAGGTCTGGTTCGCCAGCTGCTGGTTTCCGTCTTTGTCCTCGTAATTTATGCCAAACGTCTTCGAGAAGTGCGTGCCGAGGTGATGGACCGTCCCGATCTGGAGGGTCTTGCCGTTCGGCATGATCGCGTCGACGGCGATCGTGTAGTCGGCGCCGGGGAATTTGTCCCAGTCGGGCCGCTTCGAGATGGTGATGGGGATGCAGAGCCCGTCGTAGAACTCTTTTGTCAGGCCGAGCTCGTACTCGCACTGCGCCTCTGCCTCGTCCCACGTTGCGTGGACGGTGTGGGATTCCATGAACGAGGTGATCTCACGGAGCCGGATGAGCGGCCGGGTCTGTTTGGTCTCGTACCGGAACGTGTTCACGATCTGGTAGTACTTCATCGGCAGGTCAGCGTGAGAGCGGAGCCAGAGGGCATACATCGGGTAGATGGCGGTCTCGCTCGTCGGGCGCAGCGCGAGCTTGACATCGAGCGGGGTCGTGCCCCCGTGGGTGACCCAGTACACCTCGTCCTCGAAGCCCTTGATGTGCTCGGCCTCCTTCATGAACTCCTGTTCGGGGATGAGGAGCGGGAAGAGGGTCTCCTGGTGGTCCCGGTCGAGAAGTTCGCGGAGCCGGTTGTATACGAACTTGCGGATCGCAAACCCGTACGGGTACCAGACATAGAGCCCCTTGACGGGGTAGCGGACATCCATGATCTCGGCCCGCCAGAGAATATCGTTGAACCATCCTGAAAAGTCCTGCCGGGGCGGCAGGGTACCTGCATCGTCGTCCATGGAGTGTCCTCTAAGCTACTAAATGTATGACTACCGGCGTAATAAAAGCCTCGACCACCGCTGCGGTGGCGACGAGCGGCAGGACGACGGCAAGGAACAGGCGGGCGAACGAGTGTGCGGCAATCGCGGAGTCCCCGCCGCCGTACCATTCCGCGATCAGCGACTGGGCAAGGAGGATCCCGAGTGCACCCGAGATGATGAACGCGGGGATCTCGAAGATTCCGTGCGGGACGATTGCGGCTGCAACGAACAGGGCCGTGTGCTCCTTGCTCACCATCTCCATGATGGCGCCGATGACGATCCCGTTCAGGCTCATGATGAAGATCGTGAGGATCCCGAACGTTGCCCCGCCCAAGAAGAGCAGGATGCAGGCCTGGAAGTTGTTGAAGAAGAGCTTGACGCACATATCCGCGGGATTGTTGCCGTCAATCTGGCCGGCGACCTCTTTCTCGAAGAGTTTTATAAGTTCCTCCCCGATAGCCGGGTTCTGGGCCGATCCAACCCACCCCACGGTGACCGTGGCCAGGAAAAGGAGGAGGACAACGATGATCGCGTTGGTGAGCGGGGCATCAGACATAGAGTACCATCCGGATCATGTCGCGGACGCCCGGTGCGAACCCGACAACAATCATGGCGAGCAGCACAAGGTGCCAGAATGCGGGACTTGCCTCTTTCCGGTACATCTGCATCACGTAGACCGCCGGGAAGAGCACGATCAGCTTGAGGGGGAACATGACAAATGCGGTCCCGGTCATGGCGATCAGCGTGGACCCGACCACGTGCTGCTCCACGTACTGGACGTGGGGGTGCAGGTCGATGCCGTAACTGGTGGCGCTGGCGTCCAGCAGCTGACCGAAGATGAGGGTCAGGTACACCGGGTCGGAGACGTAGTCCCATGCCAGCCCGTAGCGCATGACCGCCCAGACGATGGCGGTTGCCGTGACTGCCATGAGCGGGATGACCGACAGGATGACGAGGTCGATGCCGTTGTGGGCCATGCCGAACCCGAGCAGGATGAGGGATGCGATGACCATCGCCGCAACGCCGGCAAAGGCATAGAACTGGATGAAATTTTTCGTGATTCCCCCAACGGCCAGGTTTCGTGCCAAAAACATCATGCCGATGACAAAAAAGAAGAGCGTGAAGTAGATGAGAGGGGTGATCAGCAGGAACCGCCAGTCGCTCGTGATCATCCCGGTATCCTCGACCACGCGGAGGAGCCCGCCGAGGATGACGTACGGAACGGTTGCGAGGATGAACGTCCCGTCGAACCTGAACCCGGCATCGGACAGGTACGGGGAGGCGGACAACCACCGGTACAGGATATAGACGCCGATGACGAGGATGATTGCGTAGGTCAGGGTGTCGACGACATTATAAGCCTCTCCGTATCTGATGGGATCGATGTAGTATTTGTATATGAAATCACTAATCATCCATGATCAGAATGAGCGCGGATGCAATAAAATTACTCAAACCCCGGGTCTTTGACAAGTCCAAGTGGATGCAGCTCCCCCGCGACGTGGTGATCGGCCACGATGTGCTCGGGCAGCTGCCGGCAGTATGCAAAGACTTAAAGCTCGGTGATTCTGCGCTCCTTGTCTCGGGCAGGGGGACCATGGAACTGGCCGGCACGAGCGTGAAGAAGATCCTCTCGGAGGAACATACGGTCACGCCGTTCCTTGCCGATGAGATCACTGCTGCGGTGATCAAGAAGGGGGAGAAGGCGGCAAAGGACGCGGATTTCCTGATCGGTGTCGGGGGAGGGAGGGTGATCGATACGGCGAAGATCGTCTCGTTCAACCTCGACCTTCCGTTCATCTCGGTACCAACAGCCGCGTCCCACGACGGGATCGCGTCCGCCCGCGCCTCGGTTGCCATGGAAGGAGGGCATTCGTCGCTCGAAGCCCACCCCCCGGTGGCGATCGTCGCCGATACCGGCATCATCGCCTCCGCCCCGCACCGGCTCCTGGCCGCGGGTTGTGCCGATGTCATCTCCAATTATACCGCCATCCTCGACTGGGAACTCGCCCACCGGGTGAAAGGCGAGCCGGTGAGCGAATACGCCATCACCCTTTCCAAGATGACCGCGGAGATCCTTGTTAAGGATGCCCATCTCATCAAACCGCACAACGAGCAGTCTGCATGGATTGTCGTGAAGGCGCTGGTGTCGAGCGGGGTTGCGATGAGCATTGCCGGCTCATCCCGCCCGGCGAGCGGCGGCGAGCACAAGTTCTCCCATGCCCTCGACAGGCTGGCGCCGGGCAAGGCGCTTCACGGCGAAAGCTGCGGGATCGGCACGATCATCTCGATGTACCTTCATGGCGGTGACTGGCGGGGCATCCGGTCGTCCCTGAAGATGATCGGTGCCCCGGTGACACCGGCGGATGTCGGGATTGACGACGCGGTGGCGGTCGATGCCCTGCTGATGGCAAAGACTATCCGTCCCGAGCGCTTTACCATATTCGATATGGGGCTGACCCGGGAATCGGCAGAGAAACTTGTACGCATGCTGTACGAGGAGTGAGGATCATGACGGAGGCAAAGACGAAAGTGACGCTGGTCGGGACGGTACTGGCAAAACAGGGCATCGAGTTCATCTACGAAGGGGAGACGGCTGCCTGTGACACCTGTAAGGTGAAGAAGGCCTGCAACAACCTGGTGAAAGGGCGGAAGTACCGCATCGTCTCGGTGCGTTCAACACACCACGAATGCTCCGTCCATCTCAACGGGGCCACCGCGGTTGAAGTAACCGATGCCCCGATCACCATGCTTATCAGCCCCGAGATGGCCATCGTCAACTCCAAGATAAAAGCAGAGATCTCCTGTAACAAGAGCGACTGTAAGAGTTACCCGCTCTGCCGTCCTGACGGCGTCGTGGATGGGGAGAAGTATGTCGTCACCGATGTGATCGGGAATGCATCGGATATCTGCGAGAAGGGCCGGTCGCTGAAGCTGGTGGAGATCCGGCCGGCGTAGTCTCCGTTTCCCTCTGCCCCGGATTTAGTGTGTTCCTGACGATCCCTCATCCCCCGGCCGCACCCGGTACTTCCCGACCGGCACCACCATCTCGAACCGGGCCCCCTTTCCTTCCTCGCCGGTCTCACGGATAGTGATCCCGGTGATGGAAAGGATCCGCCGTATCAGGAAGAGGCCAAGACCCGTGTGGCTGCCGTACCCCCGGTTGAAGATCTTCTCCTTGTCGGTGGCAGGGATACCTTTGCCATCGTCAGCAAACGCGATAACGAGCCCGTCATCCGTCTCTTCCGCGGCAACCGTGCAGCGGGTCACGTGCCCCCCGTGGGAGATGGCATTGTCGATGAGGTTGTAGAAGACCTTCCCGATTAGTGGATCGGCATAGATCTCAACGTCCCCGTCTTCCAGTGTTATCCGCACCTCCCGGAAGGAGTGGGCTGCCGCTGCTTCGAGGACGGTGGCCCTGAGATCGTACCACCCGGCCGATTTCCCCCCGGTCTCCTCGTAATACTGCATGAACTCGATATGGGTGCGAATCGTCTGGGAGGTCTCCTGCAGGTGTTTGAAATAGCCGAGGGCGGACGGTTCTGTAACACGCTCGCGGCAGAGGTCGAGATACATGTCCAGCGCCGTCAGGTTGTTGAGGATGTCGTGACGCGTAACGGAAGAGAGGATCGAGAGCTTGTTATGCGCTTCCCGGAGGTCCTCCTGCGCCTTCTTGCAGGTGCTGATATCGTGGAATATGACAAGCCGCCCGTACGGGTTGCCTGAATAGTCCCGCAGGAGCGACACATGGGCACCGAACCATTTTTTCTCCGGTATGCCGGCAGAGAATTCGTACTGCCGGCCGGTGTCGGTCTCTGCAGTTCTGATCAGGTCTGCAAGGGAGGGGGCGGAACCGGTAAGAGTGTAATTACCGGCCGCTTCGGGAAGGCCAAGATACTGACGGGCTGCGGGATTGCATTCAATGACGTTGCCGTTATTGTCGACCGCGATGACCCCGGCATGCATCGCGGAGTACAGGTTATGGTATACCACCGGCGCGATGTCGAGCAGTCGGTACCGGATTGCTCCTTCAAAAACAATGATCCCGCAGATGCCAAGCGCGAGCGGGTCGAGATCGAGGCCGGGGACAGGGCTGAGGCTGAAGATATCGATGAGATCGGAGAGCAGGAAGATGATGGTGCACAGGATCAAAAGCCAGATCTGCCTGCGGTATATCCGGGAACTCCGGACGAGGGTGAAGACAAGCAGGGAAACGGAGGCTACCGCAAGGACATACGAGTATGCGATGGAAACGAGTGCAGCGGGGCCGCTGGCATACACCATGACGAAGGTCCCGTCCGTAACCGCCGGCACGATCTCCGGCCAGACCAGGCCGTGCATCTCGTTGGTGAAGACAAGGACGACCGTGATTGCCGGGACGACCCAGAGAAGGAGGGCTTTTGTATCCTTTGTCCACCCGTCGTTCCGGGTATAGCCCGCAACGAACAGGAGCATAAGCGGGGCGATGCTGACGATGCCAAGGTACTGGAATTTCCCGACGAACACTTTCAGCGAAGGGTCGGCGACGAGCAGCTCGAGCGAGAACGTGAGGCACCACTCCGCAGCAGCAAACATCAGGAGCGAGAACCAGAAGGTGCCCGGGACCGACCGGCGTTTCCAGGAGTAGATGGAGAGGAGGAGGGTGATGATCCCGGTGGCTACGTAAGCAAAGGCATAGACGGAGAACTGCAGGACCATGGGAATTAACTCAGAATAATAGGGTTATAACCGTGGACCGATAAAGGGTGCGATTTGGATCCGGGATGGAAAAGGGGATTATTTATCCGCCCGCAGTGCCCACACACGCTCCGCCAGCCGGACCAGATCGTCGTACCGCTCCAGCCCTGCCCGCCACCGCTCCGGCAGTGCCCCGAGCCCCCAGTACGCCCCGGCCAGTGCCCCGGTGCAAGCACCCACGGTATCTGCGTCTCCTCCAAGATTGACTGCTGAAAGTATTGCCATCTCAGCAGACTTTGC
>Ga0302253_1000902_pt1 | contig 20891 bp, 19 predicted proteins | sample AAG_RA_Trp_MG_FD_193537 | JGI IMG/M metagenome (GOLD analysis project Ga0302253, IMG submission 193537) | Enriched activated sludge microbial communities from anaerobic digester in WTTP, New Holstein, Wisconsin, United States - AAG_RA_Trp | ecosystem: Engineered > Bioreactor > Anaerobic >...
CATTCATGGATACTATTTACCCAAAAAATTTGGAATTGATAAACGGATTATTGAATACTCCGCTCTCATAAGGTCTCACCAGATGACAAGGGAAGAAGCATTGGTCCAGATACAAAAACCCCCCTGCCAACTGGAGCAAATCCAAGAAGATGAGATGTATGTTCTCAATAAACTTAATCTGACCCGTGATGAGTTTGATCAGATTATGCGCTCTCCCAATAAACTGTTTATCGAATATAATACCTATTATCCGTTGATTATTAAAATGCGATATATGATTAATATTGCAAATAAACTGAACCTCAGTCCGCGAAGAGTGTATGGAAATTTTTCATATAAATAAGCTGGGTATTAATGTTATGAGTAAATTAAGTTCAAAAAAACTGTTAGTAATTGCACCAGAATATTTTAGTTTCATAAAAGATCGGATAGATACTCTTGCCGAGAATTTTTTTGAAATCAACGTAATCGTCAGGTATTACCCGATTGCAGAAATTAGCAGGTATCTCCCGATTTCTTCATTGATTAATAAACGGTGGGAGTATCTGATTAACCCTAATAAAACCCCCGATAATGTTCATATTTACTCTGCACCAGTATACTATCTCCCACCCCTCATAGGAAACTTTCAAAAATTGGGAGACATGACATTTCAATCAATAAAAAAAGTAATTAAAAAAAATAACATTGCGTTCGATATCATTCATGCCCATTTCATCTACCCTGATGGTTTTATCGGTGTGAAAATCAAATCACAATTTAAAAAACCTCTTGTTATTACCGGTCATGGGTACGATGTATACGATCTGCCTTTTCAAAATACCCACTGGACCACCGTCATAAAAGACACCCTCAATTCAGCGGATGCCGTTATAACAGTGAGTAAGTCGAATTTAAGAACTCTTAAAAAACTTCATATTGTTCCAGAAGTAAGGGTTATTAACAATGGGTATAGTGAGGATCTTTTTTATCCCCAAAATTTGCTGGATTGTCGGGAAAAGTTAACAGTAGCTCTCGATAAAAAAATCGTTTTGAATGTTGGGAACCTAGAGCTGGTGAAAGGTCAGATTTTTCTTATTGATGCGATCGAAGAATTGATAAAAAACAATCCAAATATCTTATGCATAATTGTTGGTGAGGGAAAATTACATTATGCTCTGGACCGGTACATCCGCAAGAAAAACCTGCAAAATTATGTCTGGCTTGTAGGCTCAATAAATCATGAGGAGATTCCGCTTTGGATTAATGCGGCAGATATTTTTGTTCTGCCCAGTATCAGCGAAGGATTCGGCGTTGCCCAGATTGAAGCGCTGGCATGCGGAAAGCCCGTGATTGCCACAAGGAACGGGGGTAGTGAGGAGTTGATAAAATCCCCCGAAATGGGCATTCTTGTAAATAGCAAGGACGCTAAAAAACTGGCCCATTCTATTGAAAAAGCATTGAATCAATCTTGGGATCCTGACAGAATCCGAAAGTCTGTGATTGAATACCAGTGGAGGTCCCTTATTCCACAGATTTGTGAAGTGTATGAAACCCTTCTTTGATGCCTACGAAAAATTCGTTTTTGGTACACTTATAGTCATTACGATCTTGATACGATATCCAAGAACCCCGCACGAAATCGGGGTTGATTCCTTTTTAATACATCAGATTTCAAATTCCATCTCCACATTCGGAACAATTTCTTGGGCTCTCAGTCCCTTTTCACTATTTGGTATGTATCCTTTATCATATCCCAGCGGCCTCCCTACACTGTTGTCAATTGTTTCCCAACTTCTAGGAATAGATATGGAAACAGCAATCTTAATAACTAGTTTTATTCTGGCAATTCTTGGTACAAGCGCCGTTTACATTATGGTAAAAAAACTATCTGAAAATGTATGTCTTTCCTTGTTATCAGCATTTGTTTTCTCAATAGCACCTGTTTTTATTGAATTAACTTCATGGACGGCGACAACAAGAAATCTGTTTATTGCATTTCTCCCTCTTTTGATATGGTCAATATTTGCTTACTCACAGACAATGTCTCGCCTTAATGTACATTTATTTCTTATAATACTTTTAACATTTGTTCTGTTAGCATCGCATAGACTTTATTTTTTACTAATACTAATCATTTTATCTTATATTTTCTCATACATAATTTTTAATATTCATAAAAAATCATATTTGAAAGAAAAGATCACAAGGATTTCTGAAAAAACTTTTTTAATTCTTTGCATTTGCGCATTTTTATTCTTATTCTTAATACAATTTTCTGGAATATCCATATTTGGTAATATCCTGTTATTTTATCAAAGTGGATCCTTGATTAAAGGAACATCTCCTATTATACTAATGATAAATTTTATTGCCAATTATTGTGGTCAAATTGGTATTTTATTCCCCTTAACCGGTTTGGGAGTTGGACTACTATTATTAAAAAAAGAAAAACGATTCAATGAGATTGTAATAATCTTTATTGTTTTCTTATCAGCACCCTTGCTTTTCCTTAAATATTATATGCCTATCTTTTTACTACCGATTTTCTCATTTTTAATTGGACTGACAGTTTTAAATATTTACAGGAGGTTAGAGAATACGAATATATTCATAAATAATACTTATCAGTTGAAAAAGAAAATTTTTAGTATATTAATTATTGCAATGTTATTAGGGTTATCGTTGGTTTTTTCCCTTTTTGTGGTACAAAAACATCTAATGACCCCTGCAGATGAATATAACAATTGTGAATGGTTGGCGGAAGAAACACATTCATTGGCCATCTTCTTTAAAATGTCCGGTATAAAAAAATTCTCATCTAGTGATACTCTAATCGGAACTAGAATTTCTGCCTCAAGCGAAGTTTTAAATGGGGGTGGTTTTCTTGATGCTTATAGTCTAGGTTCTAATCTGATTAATAAAAGTGAGATTAAAATCTCACCTATACCCATAAATAAACTAAATATCGAATCGAATGGATTTTTCGAATTAACAGCGCCACTTGATAGAAAAAAAGATAATCTTCCCAACAATATTGAAGTTCTGAACAATGCAGTGAACCGGAATACCCAGAGGAACACCATTATCTATGATAATGGAATTCATTCAGTTGCGGTTCTCTGAATATTCTTATTTCGTTGTTCTCACTCAGCTGCAGATAATCGTATTCATTATGAAGAAATTATTTAAATAAATTTTACAAGTTTTGCCGGATTTCCTGCGTATACTCCGTGATTATCTGCTTTTTTTATTACAACGCTGCCGGTTCCGATCACGCAGCGACTTCCTATATCATTGGCAATTACGCAATTACTCCCAATCCATATATCAGATCCGATTAAAAGGCGGGTTAAACCCAGAGATTCCTGAATGGAAATTTTTTTATCCGGATTATCGAATGAATGCTGATGCAACCCGGAAAGGAAATTCACGTACCCTCCAGTGATGATATCATCTCCCGTGCTGATTAGGCCAATTGCATTATAATATCCAAAAACCACGCGATTCCCGATTATGGTATCCGGATGCTGGCAGAATGTACCAAATTTAAAAACAACTCTTTTTCCAACAGATTTCAATGTATATTTGTAATAGAAATATCTCAGGTATTCGCCTACGGAAAGCGGGAAGAGGGATAAAAAGACCGACACATTCGGATATTGATCGGTGATTTTTGCAATCCATCCTAGAGGAATAAACAGGATTGACAACACCAGTGCACATGCTAGCGATAACCCACGAAACAACAAACGTAAAAGTCTCTTACAAAATTGCCCCATCACGGTGCCTCCTTCTTCAGGAATGCAGTTTCCTGACTTAATAGATTATTATCCTGAGAGTAATTCATTATATACTTGGATGTAATTATGTCCAACGGCATCAAACGTGAATTTCTGTCCCAGCTGATAAGCATCATGCATCATTTGCCGGCATTTTTCGGGATTTTCTATTAAATATTCTACCGATGCCAAAATCTCTCTTTCCGGGGCGAACCGATCGAAAACCATTGAAGCGGGGCCAAAATCATCGGAATAATCTACGTTTGCTCGTATAACGGGAATAACCCCGCATAGCAGGTACTCAAAAATTTTATTCGGGGAACAGGTGACCCAGTAACTCGTGGAGGGTTTTAATAAGAAGAAGCCGATATGCGCTTTTTCCGTAATCCTTACAGTTTTATGCCGTGTGATATACCCTAAGAAAAAAAACCTGCCAGGATACTTTTTACCAAGCAGGGCAAATTTGTTTTTTAACTCCGGATTGTTGCAATCGCCACCAATCTGAAAAAGTGTCCGGGGAAATTTTTGCAATACCGTATCTGCAATTTTTAACAAGAGTTTGATATCCCGATCAAAATCATCGTCAAGCGATCCAATATAGATCAAATTAAGTTCTGATGATTCGTCATACTGTTCGATCTTATCGGTGATTGTTGTCGTGTTATATTCGGAGATCTGCGGGAAATTCGGGACTACTGAAATCAGTGCATGAGGAAATAACTTGTGGATGGTATCATTATGATGTCTGGATACTGAAACAACTCCGTCAATGCCATGCATGAATAGGATTTCATAGCACCGTGGAATTCTGGGTATAGATATCCCGAATTTTTTTATCTTATACTCATACAGTTCGTGCCTGTCGTATACGATTTTTGCCTGAGGATAACGATATTTTTTCAACAGGATAGCCAGATTAAGAAATACTGCATCATGAACATGAATTATTGTCGGCGGGCTCTCATTATCGGGGAATCTCTTAAAAAACTGTCTAACCCTCAGGAAAATCAGTGGTGTCAGACAAAAAACCATATTAAAATAGATCGATCTCACAAATCTTATGGCATGGAGGCTCTCATTAATCCGGTATCCCGTTTCACCAAACAAAGAGAAAATCCCTTCTTTGAGGTTAGGATCATAACGATTGACCTGTAGACGAACGACCGTGTATTTACAGGATAGCAGAAGTTTTATGTGACGGTTAATACGATCATCATTGACCGAATGCTGATCGAGAATAATAATGTTCATGGTCAATCTCGTTTTTTATGAGTATGATGGGATTATATGTTAAAGGCTCTGTGATTTCTGCCTGTTTCAGGATTATCGGCCATTATTTTCAATAAGATCCCGCAACTGTTCATAATTGAAAAGAGAAATCTTCGGGAGCCCACAACATTTCCTTCCCTCACTGAGATATGTAATTTTTGTTTCTTTTCATCTGACGAAGACGATCAGGATATCGTTCGATAAAATCCGTCATAAATGTGGTAACATCGATTTTATCGTTAAATAAGATCTTTCTTCTCTCTGCCCATTCATCTTTGATATGATCTTTTGTTATCAGTTCAATTGCTCTTTTCATAACGCTCTCCGGATTCGTATAATTAAAAATCAACCGGTATTTTTGCTCTAGTTCTACAAAATTACTCATATCTGATGAACCAACAAAGGAATTGCATCTGATTGCAGGAGTGCCAAGGCAGGCTGCTTCTGTTGTTGAAGTCTGGGTATCGCTGATAAGAAGCGATGCATAATAAAGAGCATCATGCATCATATGTGGCGGAATTTGTATCGCATATTCCGAGAGATCTTTCGGCAGAGGAATCTCAGAGGAAATGAATACCCGTGCATAGTTTTTAATTAACCGAATCATGTGTTGTTTATCTTCCAGAGTGAATCCTCTGATCCCATAGTCATGAGACGAATCAAAGGCGTTAAACCTGAAAATTACATATTTATCAGTGTTTTTAATACCTAAAATATCCAGTATCTCCGGATTTGGGATATACCTGTTTGGATGAAGGTACGCAGTTTCCTTGAATCCGTTTATACGGACATGTTTTGCACCAAATCCTTTATCGAATCCTATTGGAGTGATAACAGTATCTGCAAAGGGAACCGTCAGTGAAAGGATTAGTTGTGTTGGTTCCGAATCAGTGAAGACGATCGAAGGTTTGTGTATTAATCGGCTTACCTGAGCCGAATAGGGTGAACCTAGACTTACAAAAAGATCCGGTTCAAAGACAGTGGAAATTTTGTACAGTTTCCAGTCATTTTTTATCATTCCAATACATTTGTTGAGCAACCCGGGTTTGTTTTTTTCTAGGGATTCGTAGGGAAAACCATATACTGTTAGCAGGTTTTTCACAATATTTTCCCGCTCACGTATGCAGATTTTAATAGTATGGCCATCCTTCTCTAGGTTTCGCATAATATATTTAAAAAAATGAACATGTGCAGGATGTCCTAAATCAAATAATATTTTCATTTCGATCCTCAACACTATTGCCAATGTCCTACTTATAGAACCAGATGAGACAGAGCGCGATCACAATTTCGATACTACAGATAAAAGCAACAACATCCTGCTCGTACACCTTGTTTTTTATGCGTTTTAGCATAGCAATAGCAAAATGCGTTGTATCATAGATACTATCGTATGGCATCTCCAAACTGTAATCTTTGTTCGGTTTGGCGAAAGCTTCAACATGGAACCGTTTTCGTAAGGGAAGAAAGAAATCTACGGCATACGGGATGAACAGGATAATTGCAACTTTTTGGAGATCCCCGATTATTGCCACGCATGCGATCAGGGCACCCACCGCATAGGTCATGGTGTTTCCGGGGAATATTTTCGCCGGGAACCAGTTGAAAACGAGGAAGGCGGCAAGGGCTCCGACCATGCACAAAGCCAATAATGCTGCATCCATTTTATTGTTAATGAAGGCAAAATACCCCAAGGTTAAGAGAATAATAATCCCCATTGCAGTTTCAAGCCCGTTGTAACCGGCAAGCATATTATACCCGTTTGCTGCAACGGTGATCCCTATTGGGATAATGATTAAAGGATAGACGATGCCCCAGTCAATGGTTCCGAAAAATGGCAGACACATTGTCGAATGGCCAGCGTTAATGACCATGATCGGCAAGGCTGCAGGAATAGTGAGGAGAGGTTTTTGCCACATCCTCAGACCGATTTTCCAACCCAGAATGTCATCAAGCATGCCGATGATAGCAATCATTAGTATGGTACACAGACATGCAAAAATAATTTGAAAATTAGCCACATTACCCGTGAATGTTACCATGCCGATAAATAACAAGATCCCGATTAAAAAACCAAAAACAATGCATAAACCACCCATCTCGGCAACTTCGGGTTTATCGGGTTTATTCATGTCTTTACCGACAAGGCCCATGGATTTTGCTTTCTCTATCCATGGATGGATGGTATATATTGTAACCAGAAAACAGAGAATTATGCTTAAAATGAAAGCAATGAGCATGATACTGTAGAATATGGCCCTTCAATATTAAATATATTAATAATCGGTTTTGCCGAATTCCTTAATGAGAATAAAAAATTTTACAGTTGTAATCATTCGTGAAAGGTTATTGATGATTACTTTGATTTTAATTTCCTTGATCTGGAGCCGGTAAATCTTGACCTTGAGCGCTTCCACGAATTTTCTTCTCATTACGAAGAATGCAGTTTCGACCTTGTTTCTCTGATGACATTTTCAATAATCGAAAGATTGGGTGAGTCATCTTTAATAGTAATCTGATACTCGTTTCTGTTTTCTGTCTCTGACTGAGATAAGGGAACAAGAGTTGATTGTATCCCGGATATATTCATGGATATCTTCCGAGTTGTAGCCTTTATCTTTGACATAAAGATCAGATGGTCTGAGTCGGTGACATTGCATCAGGAGTTTTTCAGCGTGAGCGTTATCATGGATCGGATGTTGTGATAATTCTTAGCCGGTGATAATCTATCGATCAGTATCAATAGAGATTGATGTTTTCAGGAACCGGTTTCTGGTCTTACTGGCACGGAAAATGCTTATGCATTTTCCTATCATGCATATCTTTGATTTGCTGTATTCTCCAAGAAAAACAGTGACTAGTGTACGATCTGGTGAACCCGGACGAGTCTATGGCGGTAAAGTTGATCCTTTTGCCCCAGTAAAAGAACGTCATGAGCCGGCTCTGGAGGCGGATGAATATCAAAGATAGGATTCGGTGGCGATCTTGTGGATTTAGTTGCACCTATTGGTACGACAATCTCAAATCCTTGATCAGTGGCATCGGAGGCAATTTATAGAGAAAATCTTCTATCTGGGTGAGTCCATGATCTCGGCGAGTTCTACCGTGTGGCAGTAATCATCCGGCAAGCACTCTTTTAGGAGAAAAAGAATGAGTAAATGGTGTTGAGAATACGTTTTTGGTGAGATTTTTGATGGGGGCCGGGGAATTCTGGAAGCCCGTGTCAATCCATATTATAATTCAATCAACCTGATATGACGGTTTTCTAACTTCAGCTCTCTTCTTCACATCGTGTTGCTTAATAATGTATGGAGGCACCGTAGCTTTTGCGGACAAGGCTTTACTTTTGAGAACTCAGGGTTTTTACAGAACCAGATAATTAATTATTTTTCAATTTAAACAAACGCGTTCCATTATCATAAGCCACATCGTAATAAGCAGAGCTATACTTTTCGGGATGGAGAATATACCCAAAACCCCATGTATTGATGTTGAATGGGGGGGTATATCCAGGTTTTGACAGGGAGATATTGGAAATATACACAAAGATGGGTGCGTATCCCGAGTTTTTCATGGCTGTAATGCAAGAATTCTCTTCAGGATCATCTATCATTTGTCGCATGAACCATTCCTCCCCAAGATCCACTTTAGGCAGGAGCCGGGGGTATGCTGTCTTCACTCCTGCTAGTGGATATACCCATTCCCCCGGGCCATCAAGATTGATACAGAGAGCATTTTGAAACTTCTGGCTGTTTATCCAGGATATAGCATGAAAATCTTCTTTCGGCAGTCCCCAAGAATTCGCATATGAATAAAAGACTGCACCCATTCCAGATAATCCGATAAGAATCAGGAGTCCGAGATAGATTATTTTAGATTTTGGTATTGTAACTGATACTGTGTATAAGAGTATAGCAGCAAATGCCGAAAGGGGAATATATAATAAAGAAAGCAACCTATCGGGCGACTCAAAAAAGCCCAGTATACCAACATCGGACAGGAAAAATAGGATGCCAATAGCAATGAACCAGAGAATAAAAATCCGGTAGGTTCTCTCTCTTTCTTTATCGATGAATGCAATTATCAATCCAAACAAAGCAAAAAAACCCCAAAACCAGCGGGCGATATATTCCAAGGTAATGGTTCGGTCTGCTATCAATGATATGATGAAGTGCGGGGGATGTATTATCTGGAATATCAGACAGATAAGAAAAAACCCACAAAGGGTAGTTGCCATTATTGAAAAAAACCGTTTTGTGAATAAGGAACATTGATTTTTAGGGGATTCATAGATCATGAACAGTCCATACAGGAGGAGAATCAGTACCAGATAGCCGATAAATCGTGTATGGGTGAACAATAACCCAATAAAAAAGATCGGCAACAACCTCCAGTTAACAATTAAGGAAAGGATTGCGCCAACGAGGATCATCTCTGCAGCAATTGATGGATAACCCGCCCAGATCAGATATGCGTAATGTGCAGGGAAACAGAAACACGACAGGACAAAGGCGTACAATGCAACCATTGACTGTCTGAGTTCCCGCAGAATGGAATAGAGGATCACGGGAATAATCGCACTTAATAAAACAGGAATGACCTGGATTGCCGAAAGGATTGTCCCCCCTTTTGCCCAAAAAAACGAATAAAAATGAAATGCCTTTGGGTAGTATTCCCAATAGGAACCGAAAGGATAAATGCTCACAGGAACGGAGTACCCATCGATCAGCATCCTGATTATTGATGCATGGGCAACGGCATCTCCTGCCATCCACATGACGATCCAGTCAAAGTATGCAATAAGGATGATAATATAGAACATCGTCAGACCAACGATAATCTGGTCAGTTCTATCCATATCAAATACAAGGGAATTTCTTAAAGAGATTGTTCCAACGATGCAGAGAACCAGCATACAGAGCTGGATTGTAAAAATATCAACTGATATGGCATTTGCAACGATTCCGGATAGTGAGAGAAGAATGAACCCGACAACATATGACAAGACAATCTTGGAAAGCCATCGTGTATTCAGAACTAGACGAAAAATAATGGGGATTCCGCATATGGTAGTGCCACAAAAAATGAGAAAAGCGAAAAAAAATTTAATGATTAATTCAAGCATCATGCCTTGCCATCCGTGACAAATACGATAATATCTGTGTGAATCTGCACAATAAAAAGGATCCTGATTGTAAATGTTAAAATCCTGTAATATTCATGGTATAAAATTATTCTCTCATTAAAAATATCTATCAGATTCTCCAGTGAATCCATACTGTAATTATTTACCATTAGAAAATCGACCCGGTCTGAAATACTTCCATTTTAGGGATTCTGATAATCGTTCGATATCAAATAATGAAATTAAAGAAGAGCTGTCAGATTCTTCCATCCTTTTTATCTCTCATGAAGAAATACTTCATAGAACACTCATGAGAAAACAAGACCGGTGTCCATAATTATGTCAATAAAAATCTTATCTGGTCTCAAGATTGTATTCGGGATTTTCCTTATATTTGTTCTTATTCTCATCCTCAATCCATTAAAAATTCTCTCAACTATCAGCAGCATTCAACTGATATATCTTATTCCAGCAGTCTTTTTGTACGCGCTTACTCTAGGGATACTCGCATACCGCTGGCAGAAAATCCTCGAGGATATGAACATTCAGGTGTCTCTTCGTCAAGCATATTTTGCATTTGTGGGAGGATTGTTAATTTCGGATATCACACCGGGACGGATCGGTGAAATCTCCCGTCCGTTCCTGCTTAGCAAAACTCCACATGAGAACAAGAGCATTCTTTCTGTAATCCTCGACCGGAGTATGGATTTTGCAACAATTGCGATTCTCGGCACGTTTGGGATACTCTTCATTATCCCAGGAGATAAAGGGAAATTCATCTGGGCATTGGCGGTTCCTGTTATTGTAATTATTCTTATCATCGCAATGTGGTACTCGCACCGCCCCTTTAAAAGAATTGTTGCATTTTTTAGAATTCCGACACTGATGAATCTCATTGATATAACTGTGGATGCCGTTAACGGTCTCAAGACCCCCAAAATAACAGTATTGCGTTCGATCCTGATTACCCTCCTTGCATGGGGTGGACATACCCTACGATTCCTGATTATTGCTACCTCTCTAGGATATTCTGGAAATATGCTCCAGCTGTTTTTTATCCTGCCCCTCATCAGCATTCTCTCGATTGTGCCCATCACCATTTCGGGACTTGGTCTTGTCGAAGGAATGCTGGCACTTGTCCTTTCCGATATGGGAATCCCGCTGTATGTAGGACTTACAATAGCACTTGTCGACCGGGGAATAACTGTTGCAATACATGTCCTTGTGGGGCTCCCGGCGCTTAAGAAAAAAATTATGTAGATTCAGTCTTTAATACCTAGGATCCTTCACAACGATCCAGAAATTTATAGCATAATAGGTTTTTTCCTCGGGATTTGACTGCGGCGAGGCAATGACGTCCACAGACACTTTCTTAAATGCATACCGATAGGTAATGGTCTCTGTCTTTTTTAAGGAGGATATCATCCCAAAATCATTGGTAATCGTCCAATCAGTTATTGATTTGTCAAACCCGACATTCGATAACTGCTGGCCGTTTATTTCTAAAGCTTTAGGATCTCTTTTAATTGAAGTGATATCGCCAACTTTCAGGATTTTCGAAGTCGTTGTTTGAAATGTCTCATGGGCCGCCGGATTGAATATCAAGGTAACGGGCTCCCCGCCTTCTGATAAATGGACCGGATAATAGAGTTTCGAGGGGTCTGTTACGACCTGAGATGTGGATTCGCCGCGGGAAATTAAAAGACCCATACCCCCGTTATAGGTAGATTGTGTTTCAGAAAACACTGAATTGTTAAGGGAAAATAAGGTTGATTTTAACCTGATATTATCAATGACAACTGTCTTGTTGTTTTTTCTTGCATCAGGGAGGATAAATTGTCCCATCCGAACTATCTCATCGCCAGAATATACAGTATAAGCATAATCCATTGGTATTTTATTGTGGGATATCACGGAAAAAGAAAATGAAAGGGGTTCATTCTCATTTATTACAGAGGAGAGTTTCTGGTGTTCTTCAAAATACACCTCGCTGAATCCATCCTTGGAAAAGATCTGTCCCCCCGCATACGATAGAAAAAAACCGATAATGATAATACCCACAATGCATGCTGCGATAAGACCATAAACAATGATCCGTTCTCTGGGTTCCATAGTCATCAAATTATGTTTTTACGTTGAGAAAGATAAATCCTATCAAATTTTATAATCGTCAGAGCATGTATAATGGGAGAAAATCATGAGAGAAAAATACCCTCCAAGCGAAATGATGAACTTCAGGATATTTCTTGATCTTGGCATCATTGTCGTCTATATTATCGTGACATCCGTCTTCATCCTATTCTCCCCGTTCAATGAATCGGTTTTCCGTCCAGTACTGGCATTTCCTCTGGTTTTTTTTATTCCCGGATATGTATTTGTTTCAGTATTATTTCCAATGAAAACGGAACTCGATCTTTACGAACACATTGCACTCAGCATCGGAATGAGTATCTGTATCGCGATCTTTACCGGATTTTTCCTCAACTATACCTCATATGGTATCCGTGTGCCTTCGATAGTATTCTCTCTTTCGGCAACAACCTTAATCCTGACGGCGATATGCACGATCAGGAGACTTCCCCACCCCCCCAAAAAACCTGATTCAGATATTATCTTGTAATCTCTCTCTCATTGATCAAAAAGGAAGGAAACAATACCATAATTATTCAAATGAGTCCGATACAAGAATGATAACATGATCGATATCCTCCAGGCAATCATCCTTGGGCTCATCCAGGGTATTGCAGCATGGATCCCCATAAGCAGTAAAACTCAGGTAATCCTTGTCGGGAAATTATTTTTCGATCTCGACTTCCAGACCGCCCTGTCGTTTGCACTGCTTGTTCATGTCGGTGACCTGCTCGCAACATTGTATCTCTTCCGTCAAGAAATTCTTGGATTCCTCCATATCCGGCCAAGCATTGCTGATTTAATGGAGATGGAGAAGGCCGATCCTGAACGGAACCTTTTCTGGTTTGTGGTAATTTCGGTATTTTTCTCAGGTATTGTCGGCCTGCCGCTCTATCTCCTGACCAAAAAGGGTTTTTCCGACCTCCCAGGGGCGTTGTTCCTCGCTGTTGTGGGGGGGACACTTGTCCTTCTCGGAATTATCATGTGGGTGTCATCACGGAATGCATCGAACAAATGGAGAGATCCGGAACTGAAAAAACGCATCACTTTCACTGATACAATCATTAGCGGTTGTGCCCAGGGACTGGCAGTAATGCCCGGCATCAGCCGCAGCGGTATGACAGAGAGTACATTATTACTTCGGGGTTATACCCCTCACGAAGCGATCCGGCTGTCCTTTTTCATGAGCATCCCAATGATAACCCTTTCCATAGCAACATTCTTCCTGCTGGAGGGTTTTGGATCAATTACTCCGATGGTAGCAATCGCAGGCATCTGTGCGTCATTCATTGCCAGTTTTACAATGATGAATTTCATGCTGATGATAACTGAGAAGGTAAAATTTTATTATTTCAACATCGCAATCGGCCTGCTCGCAATGACACCCTTTATCATACAGATCATTTTCTTATAAATTCAGAATTACCCCCATAATCTATTAGATCATTTTGTGCGAATGCATCGTCTATATGTATCGGATAAGAACAAACTCTTATAAGGTTATTTCATGGATGAAGAACCCGGAAATAGATTACAGTATACCGTTTCAGTGATCCTCCCAGCCCTTAATGAAGAGATCACCATCGGTGAGTGTATCAAAAAAATCCAGATGGTTTTACATTCCCATGCACTCATCCGGGAGATAATTGTTGTCGATTCCTCATTAGACCGGACCGCTGAAATCGCTAAATCCCTTGGTGCAACGGTTATCCATCCGAAAAAACCCGGCTACGGTAATGCATACCTTGCCGGCTTTGAACACGCAAGGGGTCGGTTCATTGTTCTGGGCGACGCCGACAATACCTACGATTTCTCTGAGATCCCAAAACTCATTACCCCATTAAAAACCGGCTCCGATTTTGTCATCGGTTCTCGTTTCCGGGGAACCATCCATCCTGGGGCCATGTCCCCGCTCCACCGATATATTGGCAATCCAGTCCTCACATGGATGGTAAATCTCATCTTCCATACGCACTTCTCCGATACACACAGCGGCTTCCGCGCTATCACTCGTGAAGCACTTGACCGGCTCGATCTAAAGGCCGGGGGTATGGAGTTCGCCTCAGAAATGCTGGTGATGGCTTCGCGTGAACAGCTGAAAATCGAGGAAGTGCCGATCGATTACTATCCGCGGCTTACTCCTTCAAAACTGCACAGTTTTGCTGACGGATGGAGGCACGTACGGTTTGTGCTTCTGATGAAACCGCTGCCATTCATAGCAATTCCTGGTTGTGTTTTCTCCCTGGTGGGGCTTCTCCTGATGGCGTTCTTTTACTTCCAGGGCGATGTTGAATCGTCTCACCTTCATACCTTCATTCTCGGAGCCATCATGCTGATGGGAGGACTTCAGGTCATCCTCTCCGGTTTTTTAATGAAAACGTATTCTGTAATTCATGGGTATGAAAGAAAAGCAGGCATTGTTGAGGCCCTGATGAATTATCATAACCTCGAGAAGCTGATATTATCCGGTGCCGCCCTTGTTCTTGCGGGGTTTGTTTTCGGGCTGAGTATTTTCATCCATTGGCTCTCGGTCGATTTCGGATTCCTCTCACAGATCTCAACGGCAATTATATCTCTTGTGTTGATTACGACCGGCATCCAGGTCTTCCTTTTCGCGGTATTCCAGAGTATGATGCTCTTAAACGAGAATAACAGCCATGCCTGAATCGGACCGGATGAAGATCGCATACATCTATGACGTCATCTACCCATACGTGAAAGGTGGCGTGGAGAAGAGGGTTTGGGAACTATCGCGGAGGCTCACGATCCGAGGCCACGACGTCCATATCTTTGGGATGAAATACTGGGATGGGGAAGAAGTCTGTAAAAAAGAGGGAGTATACCTCCATGGAGTCTGCCCGGCACAATCGCTCTATGCGCGTGGTATACGGACTATTGGTGAGGCATTGTATTTTTCTATTTATCTTTTCCGCCCTCTTTCTCGGGCACAGGTGGATATCATTGACTGCCAGCAGTTCCCTTTCTTTCCCTGTATCTCGGTCAGAATTGTATCAGCGATCCGGAAGATCCCGTTAGTAATTACGTGGCATGAAGTTTGGGGGGATTACTGGAAGGAATACCTTGGATCCAAAGGGATCGTGGGAAAAGCAGTTGAACGATATATTGCATCGTTCAAATCACCTGTCATCTCGGTATCGTTTACAACATCAGCACGGTTCAGGAAAGAATTCTCCCGGCAACCGAATATTATTCTCCAAAACGGGATTGATCTACGGCATCTGAATTCTGTTCTTCCATCGACAGAAACCGTCGATCTCATCTTCGTGGGTCGCCTTATCAAAGAGAAAAACGTCGTTCTCCTGATACAGGCTATCTACATTCTGATATCAGAATTTCCGGCCATCCGTTTCACAATCATCGGCGATGGCCCGGAACGGGATTCGATCAGCATACAAGTAAAGGATCTCTCGCTTGAAAAGAACGTGAGCATATATGGCTTCACTCCTGACTATGACGATGTCATCGCAAGGTTAAAATCAGCAAAGGTATTTGTCCTCCCCTCATCGCGGGAAGGATTCGGTATCGCCGCGCTCGAAGCCCTCGCCTGTGGCCTTCCGGTGGTGACGATACGGCACCCCGCGAATGCTGTCTGTGACCTGATCACCGAAGAAAATGGATTTGTCTGCTCTCCCACCTCGGAAGATCTTGCAGCCGGTATTCGCAATGCGCTCAACAAACATGCAGAGATGCGGACAGCCTGCCGAGCATCGGCTGAACCCTATGACTGGGACCGGATCGTTGACCGGGCTGAACGCTATTACCGGTCCCTGATTGACAGAAGGATCTCCTGACCATTCAGTTCCAGGTATCAGCTGACAGTATTGCCATTCAGCACATCGGCCTCTGTTACGGAGACCGTGCGGGAAGTGCCGACGATGCGATACGGCCCTGTTGCTTTCACCCCGGGTGTGCTCCCCTCGGTTGCATATGGGACAACGAACTCTCCGTTGGAGCTCTCCTGACGGTACACGAACGCCCGCCCGGTGTTGGTTACGAGGTTAAGTTCGATCACGCCCTCGCCAGGGATGTGGGCGCCCGTCACATATTCGAAAACTTTTACCAGCCGGATGTCGGGGATGGTGCTCCCCTGCGCGCTTCCGCCAAGCTGGACTGAGATATTCGTGGAGGATTCGTGGACAAGCCGGTACTGTGTCAGCGCCGGCACTTTTTTCACCGGCTGGTACGGTGCACTGGAAAAGAAATCTGCATAGGTTGCTCCTGCATTCAGGACCGGCCCTTCGGGAGCGATATGTATGGTGTTATCGGAAATGCCAATTGTTTGCATGCCGGTGATCACCCGGGCAAGCCCGCCAACGCCAGCAGTATTCCCCGAGTCCGGCACGTTCCGTATCGTGTAGGTTGTATACTGGGCGGAATCGGGAGTTATGAGAGATCCGTCAAATACCTGAAGCCTGACAATCATTGTTTGGTAGTAAGCATCGCCCAGCAGGTGGGTCTTGGTCAGGCCACCTGATGCATCCGGGATAAATACCCAGTAAATATAAGGTGTGATCGCATCAGAACCAGTAACCCATGGGATGAGCGACGGTAAGGTGTCGGTTGCGGTGCCGAGATCAGTTATCACGTATCGTCCCCGCAAATCCGAGAGGATGGCGTTTGCTTGGCCCTCGTCCTCAGAAAGGTAAAATGCAGCACCCCCATTGTTGCCGCCCAGATTATTCTGGAAAGGGTTCATGATCGGAAGACGATTGGCAAAGAACGTGATCCGGTGTCCCTGTTCCCAGGGTGCCAGGATCCCGTACGAACTGTCGGGATACGTGAACGTCTTCTGGTCATAAGTTCCGTAGTAATCGACGCCTGTCGGGGGAGTCGAGGAACTCAGCCATATAAGCGTCTCTGCCCAGTCGGAGAGAATCTGGTTACCCTGGGTATTAGCAACATAGGTATAATCGTGGGCAGCAGATAGTCCAAAGGCCAGGAGAGTAATCGCAAGGATCGCTGCAAGGGCTAGTCCTTTGATGATGCCCATCCTGTCAACAGATTCGGTGCGACCCGACATCTTTTTTGACTTGCGACTTTTTCTCTCGGCACTGGTTTTCTCATCAGTCTTGTCACCTGTGCGGTTAACAATCCACGGGATGATACGGCTTCCCGTCCCCTCCCATGATACCTGCATTACCCCGGCTGTGCAGACCGCTGCTGTGAGTGCGACCGGGACTGTCATATACAACTGGAAACGCTGGTGGGGGATGCTCAGGGCAAGCATCACAACAAGCCAGGCAAGCAGAAAAACCTGTTCTCCTTTTCGCGTCCTGAATACAGAGTACGCGAGGATAACGATCCCTCCGACCATGAGGATGAGCGCGAAGTTGAAGCTGTCATACGCTGCTGCAAACGACCATGCCTGCGTCTCCCGGACTGCGATGGTGTATGCCGAAGAGCCGAAAAGGAGGGCAGATGCCTGATCCCGTATTGTCTGGAGTGCCGGAATGAATCCGATAAGGATAATTCCCCCGATGGCAATTCCGCAAAGAGAGAGATAGTATTTCAATCGGTCCGCAAAAAAGAGCCTGCTTAATGCATAGAGAAGCACCGTCCAGGCGATAAGCCCGAGCATCACGTATACATGACTGATGGAATAGGTAATCAGCGAGTATCCTGCCCATGGCAGAAATCCAAAGATTGTCTCGAGGAGTGCGATATTACTGAATGCAATGCAGTTAACCAAAAGGAGGTATTCCGACCTAACATTTCGATGATGATCGAAGACAATCTGAAAAAAAGTGGTAAGAGCGATTACGATCAGACAGAGAAGAACGGTTGGTGCGGTCAGGTACGCAAGGAAGTATAGGATTCCGGCAAGACATGACAGTAGGACTGGAACAATACAATCCGGGGTAATTAACCGGTCGCGGGACATCTTCCGCGCGGTCGAGAGTGCAGAGAGATAAGCTAGGAAGAAGAGTGTGATAAAAAAGACCTCGACAGTATGATGGTCTGCCCAGCTATAGGAAGACTGAATAAAATATTGATACGAGATAACTGAAATCAGTCCCGCCGCGATGAGCCCTGCCAGCCGGTTCCATATAATCTTTCCCAACAAGTAGGTTACCGGAACCAGCAGGGCAGCCATGATCGGTGCAATCCAGCCGGCCGTATTGATGATTTCAGTACGGGATGTTGCTCCTGTCACGAGCGCTGCAGCAGCCCCAAGGAACGGGTAGAGCGGTCCCCAGTCGATGGTCTTTCCCTGCGGGTAGGCAGTCATGGGATCGAACCAGTTATACTGGGGGAAATGTGCTACCATAACGTCGATCTGTCGCATGGTATACCATACATCGGCACCACTGTTCAGCAAAAATCCCTCAGGGGGGATAAATACCGCCGGGATCATCCTGAGAACAAATGCCACCCCCATGAAGAGGAGCAGACACCCGCCAATCAGGTATCGCCGGTTTGTCTCGCTGGAAAAAAAAGTCATAAATCCTGAATTCTCCCGGTATTCAGAACTATTTCGATGATGATAGATGAAGATTCCGAAATCAGGGAAGGACAACAAGGGCTTTGAAGAATCAAAGGCTCGCCACTACCATTTTATCCGTTTTACAACAGTTTTCCTCTCTTACAAGCCCTATCGCATTTCGCAGAGACTGGTATTACTATCCGATGATTCGTTCTGAAAAGAAAAAATCGGATACCCTCGACACCAACGGAGAGCCCGTGTCACCGCACAAACAGCAGGCCTCGCACCTCGTTTGCAGTCATCCCCGGCTTCAGGCTGGTGCCATAGAGGAGCCTGACTGCTTCCCTGTCAATGAGGGAAAGTGTTTTTGTGGCATTGGTGCCGCTGTAGAAGAGACTGTCCGGGTACAGGTCGGTAGTGCCAACAAGGCCCAATTCGTAGAAGAGGCTCCGGAGAATGACATGGCTGCGTTCGTCTCCCTTAAGATCATTGTTGACGTAGATGGTGCCGAGCGTGACCTTGGCAACAGGCCGGCCGTCCTGTACGAACTCCTTGTTGGTCAGGCTCTCCGATGTGTTCAGGGGGATTGCGCTCATGCCGTCCTCGGTAACGAACTTGATGACGATATCTCCCGTTGCACTCCCCTGCTTGACCTGCGTGGAGATCTGGTTGGTGCGGGAGAGACTGTTGAATTCCTGGAGAGCGGTCTGGACCGCCATGGCATCGGCATCACGGTTCCCTACCATCGAGATCACGATCCTGCCATTGTTCTGCGTCTCACTCCACCGTTCAAGGTAGGGGTTCCCGGCACCGAACGCAAGGTCAAGGAAGTGCAGTTTCGCTGCGTCGGCGGAAGGAGTGATAGTTTCTGTCACAACGGCAGTTCCCGTGGGAACCGCGGTAACCGGTACGGTTGTCGGGGGGGCTGACGTTGGCAGCACCTGGGGGAGGGAGACCGTTGTGGTGATACCCTGTCCGAGGTCCGTTGCCGACATGCCAAAAAAAAGCCAGACAATGCCGATGGCGATAATAATTATTCCCGATATGATGAACCCCCAGCCGGCTTTCATGGATCAAGGTTCACCCCCGTGGATGTTAAGCCTGTCCATCAGGGAAATGGAAACGCTTTCAGGACAAATGATTGGCGCAGGAAAGCACGCGTGCTGTGGAAATGGTTCAGGGTTCGCTCAGGGCGTATCGGCCCGGAGACGGTACCCGACCCAGTCTCCCTTGTCCGGAACCGGTGCGGGATTCTCGATGTGCGCAAAAACAAACTCGAAGGCGTCGTTGTCTACGACGCTCCTCCCGCTCTTCTCGCAGTACTGCACGAAGGCTTTGTACATAATATCGAACGGGACGCGGGCCTTCGGGTCCGCAATGAGTGCATCTTCGTGGAACTTCCAGATCCCTTCGAACTCGATGTCTTCGTCGACAAGTGGGCGTGCAAGGATCTCGTCAACGGCTTCTACGGCCTCCTGCTGCTTTGACATCTTCTGGAGGTCACGGTAATAATCGGCAACGAGCGTGAGCCCCTGGCGGAGGTCGTTCAAGTCCTGCTCCAGGCCCTTGATCTTCTCTTCGGTACCAGTTATCTTGTCAGGCGTGTCCATTGCTTGTGCGTGAATCTTTCTTTTGAGGCATTATAATGCCTCCGATTGCAGGAAAAGGACTCATTTATGGACTTTGTGGTCAAGGGCCGGAGATTTTGCATCCGGCATACACGACCTGCCCGTACGAGACACAGCCGTCCCCGAGCGGGTAGTCCCGGTTGATTATGCAGGTGAGGTTTGCGGCTGCAACCTCCTTTTCGATGGTCGTGCGGATGGCATGGTTGTAGGCAACCCCTCCGCTGAGGGCAACCCTCGTCATGCCCTCGCGTTCCGCGGCACGGACGGCCATATCAGCGATCCCCCGGGCAAGGTTGTACTGGAACGAGGCAGCGATGTCCCGTATTGCCCTCTGGTCCCGGCGGGATGCGTCCATCCGTGCAAGCCCGATCTCGACCAGTGCCTTGCTGGAGAGCGTTTCGCAGCCGTCCCGGGTGGTAAACAGAAGATCCCACTTCTCCGCATGTCCCCCTGCGGCAGCCGATTCGAGTTTCATGGCCGGCTCACCGTCATAGGTCTTCTCCCGGCAGATCCCGAGCAGGGCCGCCGCAGCG
>Ga0302253_1000903_pt1 | contig 20879 bp, 23 predicted proteins | sample AAG_RA_Trp_MG_FD_193537 | JGI IMG/M metagenome (GOLD analysis project Ga0302253, IMG submission 193537) | Enriched activated sludge microbial communities from anaerobic digester in WTTP, New Holstein, Wisconsin, United States - AAG_RA_Trp | ecosystem: Engineered > Bioreactor > Anaerobic >...
ATCGCCGATGATACTGCGGGGTAGCTCGTGGGAAAGTAGGCCGACGCCAGGACTTTTCTTTTTCAGAACACAAGGGGCGGTGACCATATCGGTCGCCGCCCCTTCGTGCGTTCTGGCACCAGCCGCGTCGCCTTGCGAAGTCCACCCCCTCTGGGCCGCATGACGTCCCTCCTCGAGGCCCCCCATTGGGCGTATCAAGTCCTCCTGACCCTTTCGCGGACCAGATTGCCCGTGCGCGGATACGATGCCTACCCCGCGTGGCTTGCAGGGTGGGTGTGGCGTTCGTCCTTGATTCGTCCGACCGGAGAGTCATCAGCTACGCTGCGACGACAGGGACATCTCTGGCTCTCTGATTTGCGATCCGATGCTGAAAAGCGTGGAGCGCCGACTCGGCAATGCGAACACGTCCCGCGGAATGGCTTTTAGACTATGGTTCCTGTTGTACTGCGAAGGAAACTGGGGGACTTTGTCTCGTGGACAGGCCTGTAAAGCTGTTCACTCCGTGCGCAGTCCAGAGAGTAACGCCATGGCAGAGGCATTCTTAAGACATTCAAGCGTGATTACGCTGGCTGCGACATCTGCCCCGTCGTGCCGACCGTTCTCAAACGACTTGCCGAGTGTTTCGAAGACTACAACGAGAACGCTCCGCAAAGAGGATTGCGGATGCGCTCCCCAGTTGATTCATCTGACTGCCAGCAGCGTCAGGGGGGGCGCTATGCGGGGCAACTCCACCGACCACGCGGAGCTTGAGCGGATACGGTGCGTACCCTGCGCTGCGTGTCGTGTGGATGCTGTCTATCCGTTGGTGCCGTCTCTCCGTAACCCACTGTCAGGATTCACCCACAGTGGGGCAGCCCGGTGTTCCCCCCAACAGGGCCTCGAGATGTGTCGAGCACACTCCTGTGTCACTTGTGGTGCATCTGCAGGCGTTCAAGGCAGGTCTTTGCCTAGCCGCGACTTGTCGCCACCATAGCGGCGAGGATGCCTGCTGCATGCAAGTTTCCTACTTGGGAAACGCTTGGCGAAGCCTCGATGGGTGTCGATGGCGTTCTTTGGGCCGATGCCTTGGGCCATCATTCCAGCCTTCTATGCCACACTACTGCTGGTGTGCGGTTGGCGCCCTCTGTTTCGACGTGACTTCCACCGGATGCCACAGCGATTCTAGCGCAAGGTGTTGGCCTCGGAACGTAGGAAATGCTCTCAGGAGTGGGTGGCTACAGCTGTGGGCCGTGATTGGTTCGGGGCTAGCCAGATATTCTTGGCGCGTGCTGGCGTGTCTTGGAAGCGTTTTGCAGGTATTCTCTCAAAGCCCAGACGGGCCACATCGTCCACATCTTCGGGGTTAGTCTACGGATTCTTAGGACGAGAGTATGTTTCCTGTTACGTCGAAGGCAAAGCTTCTGGATATATTCGAGTTGCCTGACAACTCGGCGACTGTGTGGGCATGAGCATGGTCGCTACGCCCGCTTGCTGACCTGACATCATGGGCCTGAAGGTGCAGTGTCGTGGTGCAACAGGCCACACCCTCTTTGGAGGGCATGCATAGCCCTCTCAGCCCTGTGAGGTCTTGTCTGGACTTTGGGGTGGCCTGCCGCTCAATGAAGGCCTGAGGCCCGTCGCAGCCAGGATGACAGTCGATACAAGCATGGTATCGGGTTGCACGCATTCAGGCCTCCCGGTTGCAGAGCTTGCGTCAACGTGAACATGCTGTTGTAGCGGTGCTCAAACCCGCGCTGTGACGAGCCGAATTATCGGTCAAGTTCGTTTGCCGGTTTATGCGGGGCTCTTTTTGAAGAGGCAGCCGCCATGCCACGAATGGAGATAAGGGAGACGGGCGGGGCGGGTACTCACAGGCTTGCGCTTACCATGACGTAATGTCGTCGTCATTCGTGCCCGCACCTGCTGTACGAAAGTTCATATCGTTTGCTTGCCTCCTTCATGTTCGTGCAAGTCGCATCCTCGCTTTGCGTTTAGCGACGCGAGACTTCTAGACCTTGATCTTGAGCAATAGCTAGTCTTTCAGGGCAACCTGCGCGCCTACGGGCGACCTCCCTTGAATCCCACCTTTTACCTAGGGGGATGTCATTCCTTCACCGATACGTGGCGGGAGGCATCACAGAGGGATTTCAGGGCGCCATCGTGCCGGATGGCCATGTATTCCGAGGGAGGCTAGGGGCGGGGTGCCCATGGGTGGCCTTGGGCGTAGGCGCTAAAGAGCATCCAGTAGAGACAGGTGATTGCTGTCCTTTCTTAATTCTAGGCATAAAAAAAGGCCACCCCTTGCGGAGTGGCCCTTGAAAGGCGGAGCAATACTTACTTGATGACCTTGAACTCGTCGCGGCGGTTCTTGGACCAAGCGGCTTCGCCATGACCTTCAACGGCAGGACGTTCCTTGCCGTAGCTGATCATTTCGAGCTGACCGGCGTTAACGCCGAGCATCACGAGGTACTCGTAAGCGGCGCGGGCGCGGCGCTCACCGAGGGCGAGGTTGTATTCCTGGGTGCCGCGCTCGTCGCAGTGGCCTTCAACCAGCACGCGGATCGAGGGGAACTTCTTCATCACTTCGGCCTTCTGCTTCAGCACTTCCTTCGACTCGGCCTTCAGGTCGAACTTGTCGAACTCGAAGTAGACCTTGGCGTCGGTGATGATCTGCTGAGCACGGGCCAGAGCGGCCATATCAGCGGACTTGGAGTCGCCCATGTCGGACACGGGAGCGGCCTCAGGGGTGGCGGCAACCTGCTTCTTGGCGCAACCGAAACCGGCGGCGAGAACCAGAGCCAGGGTCAGGACGAGCCCGACGCGCTTGAACATGTTCATGATTTCCTCCTAAAAATACAGCTCTTGCTCGAAAAAATAAGTCAACCTAACCTTTTCCTTTCCTTTCCTCGCCCTCCACGAACCGCGAATGCCGTGGTGGGTTGAAGACAGCAGTAATGGTATCTCGCCGCCGTATTTTGTCAAGGAGAGAGAGAGCACATCGTGCTCTTTTCCCTCTCTTTTTTGGCGGGGGAAAACCCTACTCGGGAATCATGCCCCACCGGGCGAACGAAGCATCGCCCGGGCCGGTGGGAACGCGCTTGGGATCGCCCCCGTGACGGGTCACGAGGAAGATCTGCTGCGCGCCGTTGCGATTGGACGTGAACGCCAGAAAGTAGCTGTCAGGGGCGAACGAGGGCTGCTCGTCACGCCCGGGGCCGAACGACACCTGACGTTCGCTCTGGGTCACCATGTCATAGACGAAGATGCGATGACCCGTGTCCGTCATCTTCGTGAACGCCACGAGCGTTCCGTCGGGGCTTATGGACGGTTCGGTATTGTACGAACCCGTCTTGCTGATGCGGGTGACCTGCCCGGTGGTCATGTCCTTCATGAAAACCTGCGGCCCGCCCATGCGGCTGGACGTGAACGCCATCTTGGTACCTGTCGCATCGAACGAGGGCGAGACGTTGATGGAGGGGTTGGCCTCCAGTTCGCGCTCCTTCTTGAACAGGTGGTTCAGCAGGAAGATGTCGGGGTTGCGGCCTGACGAAAGGCTGACCGCCACCTTGTTGTCCGGCAGGAAGCACGGGCCGATGACCGTGTTGCCGGGGAAACGGATGCGCTGCACCTGCCGGGTGAGCCTGTCCCATACCCCGAGAGCGTGCGAGCGGTCGTCGAAATGGCTGAACACCACGAAACGACCGTCGGGCGACCACGAGGGGGAAAGGGCTTCGCCGGGAAGGTTGGTAATCTTGCGCAGGTCACGCCCAACGGGTTTGACCAGCCAGACGTCACGCTTGTTCTTTCCGTCGTGCTTGACGAACGCGAGAGTCGACTTGAAGAACTCGCCACGTCCGGTGAGGGCTTTCATGAGGTCGGAACAGAACCTGTCAGCCACGTTGGGCAACAGGCCGTCTTCGACATGGGAGTAGGCCTTGCCGAAGACCAGTTTGCCGGACAGGGCTTCGTAGACACGCAGTTCGACGAACGAACCGGAGGCATCGCCCTGCGGCCAGCCTGCTGTCACCACGAGGTCGGCCCCTGCGAGTTGGAAGCGCTTGAGGTCGATGTCCGGGGACTTGTAGCCCTGCATAACCGTGCCGCCAAGGATGGCCCGCTGGTCGACAAGACGCAGGAATGGCAGGAAGCTCAGGTTCTCGTTGATGAAACCGTTGAGCTTGACGCCCATGCCAGACACAGGGGTGCCCGGCGTGGGGCCGAGGGGGGCAGCCATGGCAAGGTTGAGGCTACCCTGACCCGGGCCATAGATGTCCACCTGCACGGGGCCTGCAGCCGCAGTGCCCACGGCAAGGCAGAAAACGAGCGCAAGGCCCGCGAAAAGGCTGAAACAGGAACGATGGCGCATTGTACTCATCCGCTTTCCAAGTGTTTTGCCAGCAGTCACCATGAGCGTTCCGCTGGTCGGCACGACGTCACATCACCGGCGGGTGATATAACAGCTTTACCGCTTCGGCAATGGGGGCCTATTGCCCCCCTCGCACAGTGAAGGAGAGCACGATGTCACGTGCTGCCCCCGCAGGGGGCACAGGCATGGCACCGGCCTGTGATACGGCACGCAGGGCGGCCGCATCGACCTCGGCAACGCCGGAGGCCGTATCGATGGCGTAGTCGAGCACCTTGCCGTCATCTCCCACGCGCACACGCACACGGACGAGATGCTCACCCTGTACGGGCGGGGGCGACCAGTGCTTGCGCACGGCGGCCATCACCTGGGCTGCATAGGGGTCTCCCCCCTGCTGCGGGGCTGGCTGGCCGGCGTCCACGCCGGTCATGAATGACAGATATACAGCGCCGGACATGCCGTAGTCGGGCACGGGCATCCTTCCTGCGCGGGCAACGGCAGCACACGCGGCATCCACGAGGTCGAGGGCGGAGGTGTCGCCTGCCGGTTCACACCCCATGACCCCTCCGTCGGAGGCGATGCGCACGCGAACCTGCACCATGCGTCCTGCCGGGCCAGCCGGGGCTCGCCAGTGGGGTGCGATACGCTGCAGGACACGTCCGCCGTAGCCACCCATGGTGTCTGCGGCAGAGAGGACGTCTTCCGCCATTCCCGCCACCGGGATGCCTACGCATGCCCCCATCAACAGCGCACCGGCAACGCCGCGTAAAGCCGATCCACGTATCATACCGCACCTTTCCCGTTCGACGAAGGGCTAGCGTTTGCCCATCATGTCGTTGAGGTTGAACACCAGCAGCAGGTCCCGGAACTCCTCCTTGGGAGGAGGCGGCAGCATCTGCGTCTTGTGCAGGGCTTTCAGTGCGGAGGCGTCAAAGTCGGGACGACCGGAAGAGCCTTCGAGCTTGGCGTCGGCGATACGCCCGGAAGCGTCCACTGTTACGCGCACGCGCACCTGAAGGTCCTGACGGCTTGCGAGCTGCGGAAATTCCCAGTTCTGCCGTACGATGGCCATGACCTGACCGATATACACATCGCCCACGCCGCCGCCTCCGGAACCGTGACCTTCGCCACCGCCGCCGCCACCGCCGCCAGCGGCGGCCATCTTCTGCATCTCGGCGAGGGCGTTGTTCACTGAACCACCGGCGGTCTTGCCGCCTGTTCCTGATGACTTCTGGGCCGTTCCGGTGCTTCCGGCCTTACCCTGCGCGTCGGCGAGCGCCTGCTTGAGGATGTCATCCTTGCTGGGCGCTGGTTTGCCTTCGGTCTTGGCCTTGTCCTTAGCGTCGTCCTTGCCCGCTACGGCCTTCTTCGTATCCTTGGCATCCTTCGAGGTCTCGGGTTCGGGCTTCTTGGGCTCGTCCTTCTTCTTCTCGCTGATGGCCTTGGCGTCCGGTTCTGGCTTCGGCTGGGCCTTGGGTTCGGGCTTCGGTTCGACCTTGGGCTCGGGCTTGGGTTCCGGTTTGGGCTGAGGCTTGGGTTCGGGCTTCGGCTCGGGCTTGGGTTCCGGTTTCTTCTCCGCCTTGGGGGCGGCGATGGCCGGGGCATCGGGCTTTTCCGGCCCCGGAGTGGGTTTCGGTTCGGCCTTGGCCTGCGCCGGCGGTCCGGCAGGCCCCGGCAGCGCGTTGGGTACGCGATTGCCGCCCGGGTCGCCGAGGCTGACGAGGCTCACCTGGTAGACCGGCTGGTCGAGGCGTATCGGCGCCGAATCGGGCCAGAATATCACCAGCAACAGCACGGAACAGTGCAGGCCGAGCGAAAGCAGAAAGCTGGTTGCGCGCATGGCGGCGTCCTATTTCTTCTTCGGGTCTTCCCGCTCTGCCACGACGCCGAGCTTCTCGATGCCAGCCCCCTTGATGCGTCCCATGACGTCAACGACGACCCCGTAGGGCACGTCCTTGTCCGCATGGAGGAAGAGGGTCTTGTTCTTCTCCTTGACGAGCCTACGCAGGTAGTCTTCGAGTTCTTCGGGTACGACCTTGTATTCGTCGAGGTACATCACGCCGTCCTTGCGGATGGTGAGCACGAGATGATCGCTGTCGGTGGGCAGTACCTCGACGGTACGGGTCTGCGGCAGGTCCACCTCGAGTCCTTCGGACATCATGGGCGCGGTGACCATGAAGATGATGAGCAGAACGAGCATCACGTCCACGAAGGGCGTGACGTTGATTTCGGCGACGAAGCCGCCCTTGTTGCCTACAGAGGCACCCATGGATCGCTCCTAGTGCTCGCCGTGAGCTGCACGGGCCCCGCGGTGGGCGTTCAACTCACGCTGTACGCGGTTCAGGAACACACCCGCGAAGTTGACCACCTGCACTTCGATGCCCGCCAGCATGCCGAGGAACACGTTGTAGCCGACGGTGGCGGGAATGGCCACGGCAAGGCCGATGGCTGTGGCGATGAGGGCTTCGGAGATGCCCGGTGCGACAGTGGCCAGAGAGGCGCTCTTCATCATGCCGATGGCATGGAACGAGTGCATGATGCCCCATACCGTGCCGAAGAGGCCGATGAACGGTGCGGTGTTGGCCGCAGTGGCGAGGAAGGAGAGCGATGACGACAGGCTGCTCATCTCGTTGGCCACGCCCTGTCGCAGGGCACGGCGCACGTTGTCGGCCACGACCTCGCCCGAGTTGCCCATCTCCTTGAGGCGGTTGAACTCGGCGACACCCTGCTGTGCCACATGGTACAGGGGCGACGTGGCGTCACCGCCGAGGGACTGCACGGCCTCGCGCAGGTCGCGTGCCCGCAGGAAGCGCTCCAGCCCGTCCTCCGCCTTGCGGCGGGCCGCCCGGAGCGCGAACAGCTTCTGGAACATGAGCGACCAGCTGCCTATCGACATGAGCACCAGCAGCGCCAGCACGAACTTGGCCACCAGTGTGGCCTGGCCGATGATCTGGAAGAAATTGTTCTCCATCCTTACGACTCCACCCCCGCGCCTTGAAGGCGGCTTTTCGGGGTCATTCTTTATGGTATGCGTTGCGGGAGACGGGGGCACCGTCTTCCGCACTCCACATATGCGCGTCGGGCGCGCGTTGCAATGGGGAAATGGCCCTTTCCGGCAATTCGTTACATAGATTGTTCGGCAATCCCGTGCCACGGACGGGGCGGTATGCTGCAAGGCGGAGGAAGCGCTGGCCCGGCGCACCGCCGGGACATGCCATGGCGGCCCTGTCCGTTTCGGCCTGAACGTTGCACTGACGGACGATGGACAGGCCGGAAAGCCTCTTGCTATAGTCCCTGTCGACGCATACGCCAGTGCTGTCGAAGTCTCATCAGTCCGCCGTCAAGGAGCCCGTCATGCCCCGTCGAATCTTCCGCAGCCTCATGGCAGTCTGCATCCTCCTATCAGGCTTCACCTCGGCAGCCCTCGCCGGAGACGACTATGACATGGCTTCTGCCGTAGAGAAGGCGCTACGCGACAATCAGGGCGTGGTATCCTCCGGCGCGGCGCGTGATGCCGCGGAAGAGGGCCGCAAGTCTGCAAGGGGCGCCTTCGGACCCGCCCTGTCCACCACGTACGGGTACAAGCGGCTGGACGAGAAGCCGGTCACCTTCGGGCGTGAACTTGATAACGACACCTATACGTGGACTATGGGAGTTCGCCAACCTCTCTTCACAGGTTTCAACATCCTTTCGACCTACCAGAAGGCTGCGCTGGAGAAGGACCGCAAGGAGGCCGAACTTTCAAAGACGCGGCTCACGCTCGCCCTCGCGGTACAGCAGGCGTTTCTCACCTATCTCAAGGCGCAGCAGGATGTACGAAGCGCCAACGACGCCCTTGTACGACTCCGCGACCAGCTCAAGGTGACGCAGGCGTTCTATGATGTCGGGCTTCGGCCCCGTCTCGATGTCCTTCAGGCCGAGGTGGACCTCTCCAAGGCCGAAACCGATTTCATCAAGGCCGAGAACGCCCTTGATACGCAGAAGGCCCGCCTCAACACGCTTCTTGCGCTGCCGGTCGAGACGGCCTCGTCCTTCTCGGGCACGCTCGAATACCGGCCCTTCACGCGCCCCTTCGAGGCGTGCCTCGAACAGGCGTACCGTCAGCGTCCTGACATGCACATGGCCGCCAAGGCCATCGAGATTGCAGGAAAGGACACCACCATCGCCTCCAGCGGATACTATCCACAGGTCTCCGCAGGGTTCGACTGGGCAACGCAGGGCGACCATCCCGAAGCGTCCGGCAGCACGCTGGACAGGACCGGATATACGCAATGGTCGACCAATGTCACCGCCTCCATGAATGTCTTCGAGTGGGGCCGCACATACTACGGGGTGCAGCAGGCCAAGCAGATCGAATCCAAGGTGCGCGCCGACGAGGCCAATCTCCGTCAGGAGATAGCCTATGAAGTGAAGTCGCGCCTTCTCGCCATATCCGAATCGGGCAAGCGCATCGTGGTCGCCCACAAGGCCCTTGATCAGGCGCATGAGGCCTACCGTATGGCGCTCGCCCGTTATCAGGCGCAGGTCGGTACGAATACCGACGTGCTCGATGCCCAGGCCAAGCTCACAGCAGCTGAAGCCGGGCTGACGGGAGCCAAGGCCGATTACCTCGTCGCGCTGGCCCAACTGTACGCCTCTCTCGGCGAACTTCGCCCCGACCTGTCCGGCAGCTAGGCCTTTTCGGCCTCTTCTCGTGTCCAGCGCGGAGACGCTGTCCGGTGAGGCTACGGGCAGGGTGGGGGATGGTCGCGCCCTCAATCCACGAGGCCGACGCCCTTGGAACTCTCAGGATGCCCGCTGAACAGGCGGGCGTCTTCGTCACTTTCGCTGTGCAGTCGTGTGCACCGGCCTCTTGCCTCGCTCCTTTCCGCATGTGCCGGGGTGGCGGGCTGCTCGTGTTTATCCTTACGATGTCACTCGTGATACGACAGCCCGTCAGCGGGCTTGACAGTCTCCTCCAATATCAGTAATTGTTACTGGTAAATTTACGGAGGTTCGCATGTCTCAAACCCGTATGACCAAGCAACGCATGGTCATTCTTGAAGAACTGCGCAAGGTCGATACGCATCCCACTGCGGACGAGATCTATGCCATGGTGAGGTCGCGCATCCCGCGCATCAGCCTTGGTACGGTCTACAGGAATCTCGACCTGCTCGCGGAGTCGGGAGAGATACTGCGACTGGAAGCTGCCGGGACGCAAAAGCGTTTCGACGGCAATACCATGCATCATCAGCATGTCCGCTGCATACGTTGCGGCCGTGTGGGTGACGTGATGCACCCTCTTGATGTGCCACAACCTGAACGGGCAGCTGCAAAAGGCTTTACCATTCTGACGGCTCGTGTAGAATTCGAAGGCATTTGCGACCATTGCACAGCACATAGCTGACCAATCGCATCCCTCCAACCTCATCCCGCTCATCAGGAGGCATGATGAAATCGCTCAAGGGCTCACGCACCGAAAAGAACATTCTCACCGCGTTCGCCGGTGAATCTCAGGCTCGTAACCGCTACAACTACTTCGGCGGTCAGGCCAAGAAGGATGGCTTCGTCCAGATTTCCGACATCTTCGCGGAAACGGCCGACCAGGAGCGCGAACACGCCAAGCGTCTCTTCAAGTTCCTCGAAGGTGGCGACCTTGAAATCGTAGCCGCATTCCCTGCGGGCATCATCGCTGACACCCATGCGAACCTCATCGCCTCGGCTGCGGGTGAGCATCACGAGTACACGGAGATGTACCCCTCGTTCGCCCGCATCGCACGCGAAGAGGGCTACGAGGAAATCGCCCGCGTCTTCGCCAGCATCGCCGTCGCTGAAGAATTCCACGAGAAGCGCTTCCTCGATTTCGCACGCAACATCAAGGAAGGAAGAGTGTTCCTGCGCGAACAGGCCACCAAATGGCGCTGCCGCAACTGTGGCTATGTGCACGAGGGCACCGGGGCTCCTGAACTGTGCCCCGCCTGTGCGCACCCCAAGGCGCACTTCGAACTCCTCGGCATCAACTGGTAACAACCAACGGGAGGGAACATGGCGAACCCTGAAGACATGTGGCGCTGCCAGACCGTCAACTGTGGATATGTCTATGACCCCGACCGTGGAGACAAGCGCGGCAAGGTTCCCCCGGGAACGCGCTTCGAAGACCTGCCCGACGAGTGGCGTTGCCCCATCTGCAAGGCCACCAAGAAGTGCTTCCGCCCGTTGGCTGGTCCCGGTTCGACCGAACAGCCGCAATGCGAGATGCCGACCGACAAGTGATCGATAGTGAAGCCCCCCGTAAGGGGGGCTTCATCGTTATATCCTACCAGCGGATGATCAGAGGCAGGCGATTACGAAAATCGTGCCGAACGCCACGTTTGCCGTCATCAAAGCACAGTTCCAGAAGGTGCTCCCTCCCCACGCGCGCTGACATGCCCGGTAGGCTGTCAATCATGCGAGCAACCGGTGAAGGTGCACCTTGCGCGGGAAAGGTAACGTGCACACTTGTCAGCCTTTCAATCCCGCAAGGGTGGTGTTGGGCTGTGCTGCACGATGCGGGAAGAAAGTCGATGAAGACATAGAGTGGCTCGATACGCGGTGTTGCGTCAGCAACCTTCATGTCGAGAGTCTCGGGCAGGTAGGCGGGGTGGTAACTGCGGAAGGGAAAAGGACAGCTGTTTCCGATTCGGGGATTCTTCGGCTTGAATACAAAGCCAAAGGGCGACCCGCCATCCTTCCGGGCAGCGAATCGGTCTGCCAGTCCGAGAGTGCGGGTCGTAGCACTTTGAAGTTCATTGAGATCGGCAACCCACAATAGTTCGAGCATCACACCGGGCAGGAAAAAGCGTCGATTGGCCGTGCCCTGTCCGCGGTGACGGTTCGGTGTCCCCTCAGCCAGCCCAAGAAAGACAAGCTCGTCTGCTTCTGGTGCGTTCTCATCAACGCAGATGAATATATGGTCGAGCAACATGACGCGCTCCTACACACGCGGTGTATCGGCGTCAACAGCAGGCGGCGGAACAGATGCTTCCTGAACCGCCTGAAGTACAGAAGGGGCGTTTCCCGGTTGCTGCCAGAGGCTTGTCAGCCCCGTGTGCCAGTGGTCATGGGGCTGCAATGAAAGGCCCGCATACTGCTGCGCCCTGCGTCGATGACGAACGAAAATGGGTCTGCGCCGCAAGCGATCAATGCAGAAGGGCGCTTCGGAACTCGGCCACCGTCAGGGCGGAGAGTACACGGCAGTGTTCGAGGGGCGTGAGCGAGGGAAGGGATGCCAGTGCCCGCAGGCGTTCGATAAGCGCCTGAAGACCGGGGCGGTGCCCGGGAAGGCAGTGCTGCAAGAGAGCCTCGCGTAGCCGAAGCGGTAGCCGCCGTGGCGGCATGGGCGGGCGGTGCTCCGGGGGCGGTGGCATGAGGGCCGAGCACGCGTGGCGTGTGGCCCCGATGCCAGCGCGGATGCCGAATACGAGGGCTGCCGTGGCGTGGCTGCCTTCCAGCACATCAGCACCGAACATGCCAGTGGCACAGCCTCCGCAGGCATAGAGTCCCGTGAGATTCGTAGCGCCGTCGACGGAGATGCGCGCACCTCCGGTGGCGGAAACGACTGCAGGGACGATGCGCAGGGGCTGTCTCTCATGGCGGATGTTGACGACCCCGGCGGGGGTCATGCAGTCGAGGAGATGCACGTCGATGGCGTTGTCGGCGCGACTCCATGCATGAGCCTTGTGGGTGGCACGTTCGGATGCCAATGCCACGAGGGGGCGCGGAAGGCGTGTGAAGACGCCGCCCGGTCCGGCGACCTCGAACGAGGGCGAACCGGCGGCGAGGCCGAGGTCGAAGGGCTCGTCATCAACGGTCCGCCAGACCATCTGGATGAATGCCGCATTGCCGAGAACGGCGCGAGTCTGTCGCAACAGCCCAAGGCCGAGCCCCGCGGCCACATCCTGCTGCGCATCGGGGACGAAGAGGGGGGCGCATCCTCTCTCTGCGAGTACGACCGCGCGCGCCCGCAGTCTGACGGTCTCGTCGTGCATGTCTGTGCAGATGGCGCTGCCCGGCGGGCCGTCATCGGCACCGATGGTCACAAGGCGCAGCCCTTCATGGATGTCGACCCCTGCGGCAAGGGCACGTGCGCGGAGTCGCGCCTTGACCTCTGCCATGGGCCCGGCATCGAGGATGCTGCGGCACAGGGGGATGTAGTCGCCACCAAGCCGGAGGCGTGAGCGGGGTGGCAGGGCGACGCCGCTTGCCGCGAGAAAATCAGCGGCGACGTGCGATTCGTCGACCATGAGGGATGCGAGCGCGGGTTCGAAGGCCCCGGGTTGGGAAAGTTCCGTCAGGGCCGCAAGACACCATTCGCGTGCTGCATCCTCGGAGGGTGCCAGAAGGCGTAATGAGCCCGAGGGGGGGATGGGGCCGGGGCGCCCGACCAGCGTCACAGAGAGGCGCGGTGTGCGTTCTGCTGCGGCTATGGCGGCTGCATAGGCGGCGAGTCCCGTTCCGGCGACGATGATGTCGGTTTCGAAGGACATGGTGACTCTCCTGCTGTACGCGTCGGGCCTCGTTTCCGCCAGCCGTCACGTTGCCATGCATGGCCTGCCGCCGCAACCCCGCGATGCAGGTTCTTGCCATTTGCCACGGTTGCACCTACATACAGCGGTCGGCAATCTTCGGTCTGCAAACAGCGGTCGGAACCAGCAGCAGTGCCGCTATTCGTGGGACGCGTTGCCGCTGCTGGCCTGAGACCCATGCAGACGATGGCCTCCGCATCGTGCCATCTGCGACCATTGCCTTCGTGCTGCATCCCGTTGGCATGGCATCGGGCGCTTTCAGTTCGTCCGGTCGTCATCGCCTTTGCTGTTGCGTCGATATCAGACGCAGACATGTCGCCTTGTGTGCCCGCGTTGCAGAACGTGGCGTCCGAAGCCACGTCGACGCTTGTCGCCGGACTGCTCCGGCTTTTTCGTACATCATCGGCATGGCCGATGCTTCAGGAGGAGGAAGCGTGTACCGTTTCATCATTGCCGTGGCGCTGTGCGCCGTCTGGGCGGCATCGGCCCATGCGGCAGGTTTCGCCATGCATGAATTCGGGGCGAGGGGCAACGCCCTTGGCGGTGCCATGGTGGCGCGACCCGCCACCGACCCGTCTTCTATCGCATTCAACCCCGCCCTCGTCACGCATCTTGATACGCCGCAGGTGCTTGCCGGCGTCACCATGGTGCAGCCCGAGGTGACCATAGACACACCCGGTGAATCGACGACCACCGAGGCCAACGTGTGGGCCATCCCCCATGCCTACGCCACGACGCCCCTCACCGACACCATGTATTTCGGCGTAGGGGCGTTCCCCCGCTTCGGCCTCGGCAACGAGTACTCGAAGACGTGGCCCATGGCTTCTGAACTCACCTACGTGGGCATCCAGTCCGTGTCGGTGAACCCGGTGCTTGGCTTCAGACCGACGAAGGACTTCGCCTTCGGCTTCGGCGTGGAGGCCATGTACTTCGACTTCGAGGAAAAGATGCGCCCGTTGGGCATGGATGCCCGCATCAAGGGCGACAGCACCGGTTTTGGCCTGAATGGCGGCATGTGGTGGCAGGCGTTCGACGATGTGGCCCTCGGTGCCAGCTTCCGCACACCGGTGAAGCAGCACGTCAAGGGGCGCGCCACGTTCGACAACGTCCCCGCCGGATACGGCCCGCTGTTCAGGGACACCGACGCCGAAGGCGACATCACGCTGCCCGGCGAGGTGCGTTTCGGCGTCTACTGGCAGGCCACCGAGCGCCTTGGTGTCGAGGTGGGGGCCATGCGCACCTTCTGGAGCAGTTATGACGAGTTGCGCATCGACTACGGTTCACCCGTGGGCGGAAAGCCTGCCTCCATCAAGCAGACGGAGTGGGAGGACGTGTGGCGTCTGAGCGCCGGTGCCGAGTACCGTCTCACCGACAACGTCGACTTGCGCGCGGGCTATGTCTATGACGAGGAACCGGTCAATTCGGCGCATCTCGACTTCATGGTCCCTGCCAACGACCGTCACCTCATGAGCCTTGGCGTGGGCTACCACGAAGGGCCTTGGCGCGTTGATCTTTCGTACACCTACCTGCTCATCACCGACCGTGAGGGCGAGGTGCATACGGCGGGCGGCAACGTGCCCGTGCGCTTCCACGACGGCTATGCCCATCTGCTGGGCATGAGCGCGGCGTGGGAGTTCTGATGCCGGACGCTGACCATCGCCAGTGCGCGTAGGTGTACGGTCAGCCTGCCGGGTGCGGGGATGGCGTGGAACACTCCGCCCGTCATTCGGCCCCGGAAGACACGGGGCGTACAGACGCAGAAGACCGTAGCCCCCGTGAAGCGGGGTGACCACTACGTTGAAACGGGCCGCAGGCATACCCTGCGGCCCGTTTGGTATTGCAGGGCTGTGTAACCAGGGGCTGCGTGCCGTGGCGACTGCGATGCCAGAGGGGGCGCGACAGGGGTGCGACAGGGGCGCTACAGGGGGGCCGACGGGGCCGCCACAGGGAACCATCCCGGGCGTTGTGGCGGTGTCCCCCGACGGTACGGGTACGACGTCTTTGCTGTCGCCTGCGACAGAAAAGGGGCGGAGACGATGCTCCACCCCTGTCCATGACGTGTGTGGTTGAAGACGCGGCGGGCAGCCTTCGGCTACAACAACTTCGCGAAGATGAGGTTGTAGGTGCTGCGTATATGCAGGGTGAGGCGCAGCCGTAACGCCTTGGCCTCGGCCTCGCCAAGCGTGAGGAACGACACGAGGTGGCTTGCGACCTCGGTGAAGTCGGTATCGCGCTTGACCAGCAGCAGGTCGACGTATTGCCGTACCCTCTCCAGCGTCTGGCGCGTCTGCTTGCCCTTGCGATGCCTGTCCTCGTAGCGGGAGAGGAACATCTCGAAGACGAGTTCGCCTTCGCCCGGGAGTGACTTGTCAAGGGCGATACGCCACAGCGCAACGAACAGGGCGCGCAATTCGAAAAGTGCCCTGCGTCTGCGGAAGAGTTGCATCTTCCCTATGCCCATGGCGTCGAGGTCTGGCGTGAAGTCGAAGCTTGCAAGCAAGGCTTCGAAGTTGCCGATGACCTCGTCGCTGGAATAGGGGAGTGCGTTACCGGGAGTGCGTTCCGTCTCAGGCGTCATGGGAGGTGCCGTTGTCGCCACCGGTAGGCTTGCGCCTGCGCGGACGCCGCCGTTTGCGGGGCGTGCGCTGTTCGTCGCCATCCTGTGCGGTCTGCATGTTGCCTGCACCGGTGTCCTCGTGGGCGGATGCGCCCTCTGCCCCTGCCGTGGTGCGGGAGGGTGCCGTCCGGGGCGCGGTTTTCCGCTCGTCGCCTCCGGTGCTGCCTTCGTCGTCTCTCCTGCCCCTGCTGCGGCGTCTTGGGGCCGTATCGCTTTCGCTGTCAACGGCGCGGCTTGCCGATGCACGCTGCGGTCTGGGGCGCGGTGGCATGGCGTGGAGGCTCTGCTGGTACTTCTCGTCAAGCAGCATGGCGAGCAGCACGACCTGCTCCTCGTCGGCGGCGAGGGTGCGTGCCACGTCGGTGAAGCGCTGGATGCGCTCACGCTGCAACCCGGTGCACTGGCGGTAGGCCCCTTCAAGGAGGGCTGTCAGCCTGTCGCCCACCACGCGCGCCACGTCCTCGTCCTGCGGCGTGGGCCGATGGGCGATGTCCATGCGGTAATGCCGTGCGATGCGTTGCAGTTCGAGCTTCTGCATGATGTCGACGAGGGATATGACCGTGCCCACGGCACCCGCGCGACCCGTGCGACCGGCACGGTGGATGTATGATTCGCGGTCTTCGGGCGGTTCGTAGAGGATGACGTGCGAAAGGGCGGGTATGTCGATGCCGCGCGCCGCTACATCTGTCGCCACGAGGAAGCGCACCTCGTTGTTGCGAAGGCGTTCGAGCACCTGCTCGCGCTTCGACTGCGAAAGGTCTGCCGAAAGCTCATCGGCGTTGTAGCCGAAGCCCTGAAGCACCGCCGTGATGTAGTGGACGTTGGCCTTGGTGTTGCAGAAGATGATGGCGGAAGAGGGATTCTCTATCTCCAGCAGGCGGATGAGGGCCCTGTCCTTGTCCATGGGCTTCGATTCGCAGAACATGTGCTGCGTCTGCGCCACATGCACCTGCGAGTGGCTGAGGCTCAGCATCTGCGGTTCGCGCAGGAACTCACCGGCAAGGTTCAGGACGTGCGGCGGGTACGTGGCGGAGAACAGGCAGGTGGCGATGCGCCGCTTGGGCAGGTACCGCTGTATCTCCTTCATGTCAGGATAGAAGCCGATGGAGAGCATCCTGTCGGCTTCGTCGAACGTCAGGGCGCGCAGCCTGTCCAGCTGCATGGTACGACGCAGCAGGTGGTCGAGTACGCGACCCGGTGTGCCGACCACGAAGTGGGCGCCTTCGCGCAGTGCGTCATTCTGTTTGCCGTAGCCGACGCCGCCATAGACGGCGGCTACGCGCAGGCCCGTGCCCTCGAAGAGGGTGCGGGCCTCGTGTTCGACCTGAAGGGCGAGTTCGCGGGTGGGCACCAGCACCAGTGCCTGTGTGGAGGCTTCTGCGGGGTCGAGACGTTCGAGAAGGGGAAGCAGAAAGGCCCCTGTCTTGCCGCTGCCGGTGCGCGACTGCACCATGAGGTCGCGTCCGTCGAAGAGATAGGGCAGGGCGTGGGCCTGAACGGGCATGAGACTCTGCCAGCCCGCGCGGATGCAGGCCTCCTGCAGCCGCGGCGCGAGGTCGGCAAACTGTACTGAAGGCAGGGCGTCTTCGGGCTCGTCGATACCGGTTATCTCTGCCGCGACGCGCGCGGCCCTGTCTTCTTCGGGCGCGACGGCGTCTTCGGGCATGTTCGGTTCTTGGGTCATGTATTCCTCTGGGGCTCGCACTGGGCGGGCATGTATGTGGGGCGTCCGGCGAGGGACGTGGGCGTCAAACTAACAAACGCGATGGGGGGCACGCAAGCGGCTCAATTATCATTCTGCGGCGAGGATGGCGAGGGCGTTGACCGTGGCGGCAGCCAGCGTCGACCCGCCCTTGCGTCCGCGCAGGACGATATGCGGTACGGGACAACGCTCAAGCAGCAGTTCCTTCGACTCTGCCGCGTTGACGAAGCCCACGGGCATGCCCACCACCAGCGCCGGTGCGGGGCCGCCCTTGTCGAGGTGGTCGAGCAGCGCCAGCACCGCCGTGGGGGCGTTGCCGATGGCCACGATGGCCCCGCCGAGGCGTTCTCCAGCCAGTGCGACCGCAGCGGCGGAGCGTGTCGAACCTGTGCTGCGGGCCCTTTCCGCCACGCCCGGGAGCGATATGAGGCTATCGACGGTGCACCCGAAGGGGGCGAAGCGGCGCGCCACCATGCCGCAGCGGGCCATCTCGGTGTCGGTGAAGATGGATGCCCCCGCCCGGATGGCAGCGATGCCCGCGTCGACCCCCGCGTCGTCCAGAACGAGGTCGGGCAGGATGTCGAAGTCGGCGCAGGTGTGCACAAGGCGGCGCGCCACATGCCACAGTCGTCCGGTAAAGGGTTTGGGGTCTCCCGCCTCGGCGTCGATGATGGCGAACGAACGCGCTTCAATCTCGTCAGGGGCGAAACATGGTTGCAGTCTTGTGGGCATGGCGGGTCCTATGCGCAGGCGGCGACGAAGGCGTGCGCCGCAGAGAGGTTCGATGCGAGATGCAGATGGATGTATGAGCCGGTGATGGCGCGGCAGCACCAGCCCTCGGTGCCCATGTCACGACCGCGGCGGTCGCGCACTTGCCACAGGGGGGTCAGCCCCGTGTGTGCTGCGGGGGCGTCCACGAGGTGGGAGTAATGGTATTCGTGCCCGCGCAGTGTCGTGCCTGCGCTGCCGAAGGCCGCGTCGTCCAGCAGGGTCGCCTCGCGGTAGCCGAGTGCCCGCAGGCGAGCGTCCATGCGGCATCGGAGGGGCAGGCAACCGCTCATGGGAAAGGAGCCTTCGGATGTTTCGAGCATGTCCATGAGGTACATGTAGCCGCCGCATTCGCCATGCACGGGTTGGCCCGTCGCGGCGAAATCGCGCAGGGCTGTGCGCATGGCGTGGTTGGCAGCCAGCCGTTTGGCATGCAACTCGGGGTACCCGCCGGGAAGCAGAACGCCCCGCACCCCTTCCGGCAGCGAAGTGTCCGCAAGGGGCGAGAAGAAACGCACGTCCATGCCCGCTGCGAACAGCAGGGCGAGATTCTCGGCGTAGAGAAAGCTGAAGGCCTCGTCACGGGCCACGGCCACGGGGACACGCGATACGACGGCGATGACCGGGGGGCCTGCGGCAGGTGCGGGGGCTGCTGTGGCAGAGGTTTCCGATGGTCCCGCCGCATCCGGTGTTTCCGCTACGTCCGTTTTGGTCGTGCCGGGTGCTGCAAGATGGGGTGTGCCGGAAACATGCCGCAGGGGATCACCGGACATCATGTGCGAGGGCGCCGCGGGGGCTGCCACTGGGGGGCAGGCCTGCGGGATGGCTGAGTCCATCCTCACTGGTGCTACGGGCGTGATGGCTTTCAGCAGGGCGTCGATGTCGACGTGTTGCTCGATGGTGTCCGCGAGTCCGGCAAGAAACGTCGTCTCATCGCGTTCGCCGGCGAGTGCCAGTCCGAGGTGGCGTGACGGTGTCCCGAGGGATGCGCCTCTCGGCACCATGCCGAGTAGCGGCATGGCGGGGCAATGATGGGCGAGGGCGTCACGCAGCATCTCCCGGTGTCCGGGGCCGCCCACTTCGTTGCAGATGACGCCCGCGATGCGCAGGCCGGGTTCGAGGGCCGCATAACCCATCGCCATGGCGGCTGCTGACCGGGCCATGCCCCTTGCGCGTATGACGAGCACCACGGGCAGGTCGAGCAACAGGGCCAGTTCAGCGGTCGAACCTGTGCATGTGGTGGCGCTGGCACCGTCATGCAGGCCCATGACACCCTCGATGATGGCGATGTCGGGGACGGTGTGCCCGTGCGCCGATGGGGGATTCGCGAGGGAGGGCACGCCACATGCCGGGGCGGCATGAGTGGCTACCGTGACGGTGCCGCCTTCATGACGCAGAAGCGGCGCGGGGTTGCCGGGTGGATGGCCCAATGCAGTCCATATGCGTTCCCACGTCGTGTGGGATGCAGGGGGCGCGTTGCCGTCTGACGGACGGCTGAAAAGGTCATGGGGCCACGGTCGTTCCCCGGAGGCGTGAAGGCCACGTGCAAAGGCCACCCGCACCCCTTGCGGGCCGCACATCCAGCCGTCGAGGTTGATGGAGGGGCGGCCTGTGGCGGCGGTATGATGCCCGGGGTCGATGAAGTCCGGCCCTGCCTTGTAGGGCTGCACCACATGCCCACGGCGCGACAGTGCCGCCATGAGGCCGAGGGTGATGGTGGTCTTGCCGCAACCGCTGTGGGTTCCCGCCACTATGCAGGCATGCGCCGGGGCTATGCTGGGTCGCGCTTCAGACACCTGTGTCACGGGGGGCAAGGCGCGTGGCGATGATGTCGGCATCCTCGGGGCGTGCTACGGTGTCGAGTTCTGCCGAGCCGCCATGACAGGTGAAAACCCCTCCGGAAAAGTGCACATACCCTGCCGAGAGTACCTTGGCGTAGGGCAACTGTTCGCGCATGTCGCCGTGGTCGACCCGGCGGGGAAAGAGAAATGGCTCGGGGTGTCCGGCGAAGTCCTCGAATATGATGTACTTCATGGGGGTCTCCTGCTGTGGGATGGGGTATCGTAAGGGCTTTTACCTGTGAGGTCCATACACGGCTCATGGGCGAGTCGCATCATGGCCGTCTGCACTGTTGACGCGCAGTGGAGCGTTAGCGTAGTTTAATTAAACAAATGTTGAGATACACTCAAGACCACGAGGTACAGCATGGATGATCTGTTGAAAGAGGCCTTGGGCATTGTCAAGGCGCAGGCCAGCGTTCGCACCATGACCGAAGATGATATGCTTGCCATGGTGCATCGGCTTGCCGAAGGCATCCGCAACATCAGCGCGGGCATTACCCCCGAAGCGGAAGATGAGCAGGTCGCCATCGACCCTCGCAAGGCCATCAAGGAAAAGTCCATCACCTGTGTCGAATGCGGCAAGGTGTTCAAGCTTATTAGCAAAAAGCATCTTGCAACCCATGGTCTGACTCCGGAGACCTACCGCGAGAAGTGCGGTTACAAGAAGGGTACGCCGCTGGTATGCAAGGGCTTGCAGCGCGAGCGCCGCAAAAAGATGAAAGATATGAAGCTTTGGGAGCGGCGGGCCTGATTCCTGCGGTCTCTTGGGCGAGCAGGAAGGGCTGACGTGGCGGTTTCCGGCCTTCAGTGAAGGCGGAGTCGCTGCAGTGTCGCCCTTTTGCCTTCATGAAAAAAATGTTGCGGAATATCCGGTGATGACCGGTTGATAGAGGCGCGGGCGAAGGCCCGCGCCTTTTGCATGGGGTATGCCCTCATTGTGTTGGTTCCTCGACGCGAGACGTGGAAATCAGCTTTCTTGACTCTCCTTCCTGACGCATCGTAGCCTTTCCTTTTGCCCAGGAGGGAAGGAGCCGTGGAAGCTAACGATTTACTGACGTTGGGCCTT